>Ga0209812_10000141_pt1 | contig 66338 bp, 55 predicted proteins | sample JI71714BDNA_FD_187502 | JGI IMG/M metagenome (GOLD analysis project Ga0209812, IMG submission 187502) | Wastewater effluent complex algal communities from Wisconsin, to seasonally profile nutrient transformation and Carbon sequestration -... | ecosystem: Engineered > WWTP > Effluent > Algae... | reverse complement strand
CTTCGAAGCGGGACGTGCATATTACACTTCCCAGATTTTAAGTCAAGCAGCGAATTAAACGTTATTTCATTTAATTGGCTGCTTCACCTTGATAACCGCTCGCGCCATTATCACTTTCGCTTACTGCGTTAAGCGCCTTTTTAAGTCACTTAACACCAGCTTGCTGCGAGGCGGCTATTTTAGTCAGTTTCATTTCGTTGTCAAGCGTCTTTTTATCAACTTTCTTTTCAACGTTTCAAACCAGCCACACCAGACCTACAAGGCCTCACCACCTCACCTTTACGCTACTTCAGTTCGCCACAACCGCTGTCTCCAGCTTTGCCTAGCTTATCTCGTCAGCACCGCGTCGGTATGGGGCGCATTATAGGGCGTTTTTAAAATGGCGCAAGCACTATTGCAAAGAAAACTTGCAAAAACGAGCTGTTCGCACAAATAACAAACGATAAGCTTAAAAATAGTACTACAAGTAGTTGGTAGATGCCATTTAATGAGGTAATTCGCTGAAAATACATATTGAAGGTCTCACATAGCACCGAGCGTCTTGGTTTCTCTGAGAACGAAACCACGACGTAGAACCTCATGGATGTACGGGCTAGGAAGGATTTTATGCCGTAAAAGATCGACGTAGTTTCTCGCAAATAAATAAGGAAGCAAAGGCGCAATGCGTTCTGCTTCCTTATAGAAGTTTCACTTAGATATATGGTCGCAAGTTTATTGCAGATTCGGGGCTAGCCACGTTTCAGCTTCCTCGACCGTCCACTGTTTTTTGGCTGCATATTCTGCCAATTGATCTTGACCAATTTTACTGACCGCAAAATATTTACTATCTGGGTGAGCGAAGTACCAACCAGAAACCGCAGCACCTGGCCACATCGCGTAACTTTCGGTCAGTGTTATGCCTGTCTGCTCAGTTGCATTTAACAATGTAAATAAAGTTTCTTTTTCGCTATGCTCCGGACATGCAGGGTACCCTGGCGCGGGTCGGATACCTTGGTAACGTTCGCGGATTAACGCTTCGTTATCTAGACATTCATCCGGCGCATAGCCCCAGTATTCTTTGCGAACCTGCTGATGCAGGTATTCCGCCAAGGCTTCAGCCAGACGATCCGCAAGGGCTTTCACCATAATACTGTTGTAGTCATCGTGGTCTTTCGCATAACGTTCCGCCAATTCATCGGCGCCAAAACCTGTACTGACGGCAAATGCACCTATATAGTCATTGACCCCCGAACTTACTGGGGCAATAAAATCGGCAAGGCAGCAATTCGGGGCATTATTTCGCAGCGACAATTGTTGGCGTAAATTAAACAAACGCGTTTGTTCCGTTTGTCGTGTTTCATCGGTGTACACGATAATATCATCACCGTCACTATTGGCAGGGAATAAACCAAAAACTGCCTTCCCAGCAATCAAACGCTCCGCAATCATCTTATCCAATAGCGCATTCGCATCTTGGTATACGCGTCTTGCTTCCAAGCCTACTTCGGCGTGATTTAAAATGGCAGGGAACTTGCCAGACAACTGCCAGGTCAAGAAAAATGGCGTCCAATCGATGTAATCACGTAGCAACGACAAATCGATGTCCTGCCACAGATGCACGCCCATTTTCTTAGGGGGCGCAGCCACTTTGGTTAGATCTAACTCAAAACGATTTTGCCGTGCTTGTGCCAAACTAAGCATCTGTTCGCCAGGTCGTGAACGCTGATGCTGGGCAATCACGCGATCATACTCATCCTGCACGCGAGCTAAGTAGTCAGATTTTTGCGTAGGGCTAATCAACGATTGCACCACTGACACACTGCGGGATGCATTGGGCACATACACCACTCCATGGGCATAATTGGGTGCAATCTTAATAGCAGTATGTGCTTTTGACGTTGTTGCGCCACCGATTAATAGTGGAATATTAAAACCAAGACGCGTCATTTCTTTAGCAACATGCACCATCTCATCTAACGATGGTGTGATTAAGCCTGACAAACCAATGATATCCACTTGATGTTCTTGCGCTTTTTGTAACAGCGTTGCACAAGGCACCATCACACCCAAATCAATAACTTCATAGTTATTGCACTGAAGTACCACGCCAACAATGTTTTTTCCAATGTCATGAACATCGCCTTTCACAGTTGCCATCAGCACTTTGCCTTGCGAGCGGGCGCCAGCGCCCGCTTTTTCTGCTTCAATAAAAGGCTGCAAATAAGCCACCGCTTTTTTCATCACTCGGGCCGATTTAACAACTTGGGGCAAAAACATTTTTCCTTCGCCAAATAAATCGCCAACCACATTCATGCCATCCATCAATGGTCCTTCAATCACATGAAGGGGTCGCTCGGCTTGCTGGCGCGCTTCTTCGGTATCGATATCAATAAAGTCAGTGATACCTTTGACCAACGCATGCTCTAAACGCTTGTGAACAGGTAAGCTGCGCCACGCATCGTCATCTTTCACCGCCACGCTGCCGTCGCCTTTAAAATCGGCAGCGATCTCAATTAATCGTTCGGTCGCGTCGGCGCGTCGATTTAAAATTACATCTTCGACACGCTCGCGCAAAAGCGCTGGAATATCGTCATAAACCGCCAATTGACCGGCATTCACAATTCCCATGTCCATACCCGCTTTGATGGCATGGTAGAGAAAAACAGAATGAATGGCTTCCCTGACCGCGTCATTGCCGCGAAATGAAAAGGATACATTTGATACACCGCCCGATATTTTCGCATAAGGGCACAACCGCTTAATATCACGCGTCGCTTCAATAAAATCGACCGCATAGTTGTTGTGCTCTTCAATCCCGGTCGCGACGGCAAAAATATTTGGGTCAAATATAATATCTTGGGGCGGAAAACCGACCTCGTTCACCAGCAAATGATAAGCACGCTGACAAATCTCAACTTTTCGAGCACGTGTATCTGCCTGCCCTATTTCATCAAATGCCATGACAACAACTGCCGCACCGTAGCGTCGGATCAATCGCGCCTGAGCTAAAAATGGGGCCTCGCCTTCTTTTAACGAGATCGAATTCACCACGGCTTTGCCCTGAATACATTTCAACGCCGCTTCAATGACCTCCCATTTGGACGAATCAACCATGATCGGCACTTTGGCAATATCAGGTTCAGCCGCTAAGAGGTTTAAAAACCGCACCATCGCCGCTTTACTATCCAACATGGCTTCATCCATGTTGATATCAATAATTTGCGCGCCATTTTCTACCTGTTGCCGCGCAACCGCCAAGGCTTGTTCGTACTTACCATCCAAAATCAGTTTTTTAAACCGAGCCGATCCTGTGACATTGGTACGCTCACCGATATTGATAAAACGTGCTTGTTGCTGCATTACCACTCCAACCCAAACGCTTCAAGGCCCGATAAATGAAATTGGTGACCTGCAGCTTTCGGCTGACGAACCGCCACCCCTGCAACTGCATCCGCAATGGCTTTGATATGTTCAGGCGTTGTGCCACAGCAGCCGCCGACAATATTCAAAAATCCTTGCTTCGCCCAATCCTGGATCTCCGCAGCCATGGCCGCGGCACCTAGGTCATATTCGCCAAATTCGTTCGGTAAGCCGGCGTTGGGATGCACCGATACGAAACATTCAGAGATGCCTGACATAGTCTCCACATATGGCCGCAGCAAGTCGGGCCCCAACGCACAATTCAAGCCAAACGAGAGCGGCTCCACATGCGCCAACGAATGATAAAATGCCTCCGTCGTTTGACCAGATAACGTACGGCCAGAGGCATCGGTAATAGTCCCTGATATCATTACAGGTAACTTATAGCCGATACGCTCGAAGACATTTAATACCGCAAAGGCGGCGGCTTTGGCATTTAACGTATCAAAAATGGTTTCGAGCATGATGATATCGGCCCCACCCTCGATTAATGCCGTGGTCGATTCTTCATACGCCTTAACCAAGGTATCAAAATCCACATTACGATAGCCTGGATCGTTAACATCAGGCGAAATGGACGCGGTGCGATTGGTGGGGCCAAGGACACCTGCAACAAACCGCGGCTTTTCTGGCGTCAAGGCGGTAAATTCATCACAGGCTTGCCGCGCAAGCTGAGCGGCGGCAACATTGATACGAGCCGAAATATGTGACATATCGTAATCAGCCATCGCTATGCTAGTCGCATTAAAACTATTCGTTTCTAGAATATCAGCGCCGGCGGCCAAATATTGCCGATGAATATCTAAAATACATTCCGGCTTGGTAAGTACCAACAGATCGTTATTACCCTTCAGATCGCAATGCCAATTGGCAAATTCTTCGCCGCGATAATCAGCTTCTTGCAGGCGGAAATTTTGAATCATGGTCCCCATAGCACCATCGAGCACCAAAATGCGCTTTGATAAAATCTCAGCCAGTGCTTCACGGCTTATTCTTGGCGTACTCATTGTTGCTCCTTACCAATTTGTTGAATATCAAACGGTGTCGCTTGATATACATAATAATTTAGCCAATTACTAAACAATAAAAAGGCGTGGCCTTGCCATTGCTTTTTGGGGCCTAACGATGGGTCATTCTGCCGATAGTAATTTTCGGGGATTTTACTGTTTAACCCTGCCGCACAATCACGCCGATATTCCTCATCAAGTGTGTACGCATCATATTCAGGATGACCGGTAATAAATATACGGCTGCCACTGCGGTTTTGTAACAGATAAGCACCTGTGGCATCAGCTTCGGCCACCACCTGAATATCGGGATGTTGTTGGTAACGCTGCTGTGGGACTTGCGCATAGCGTGAATGAGGTACAAAAAACTCATCATCAAAACCCCGCACCAGTGGAGATAATGGTGCGACGACCTGTTGCGCGTATACGCCGGATAACTTTTCACCACGGATTTCACGTTGCAATCCATAGTAGTAGTAAAGTGCGGCGTGTGCTGCCCAGCATAAAAATAAGGTTGAAGTAACATGTTGATCGGCCCACGCCAAAATTTGTGTGAGCTGCGGCCAATAGCTCACATCTTGATATTCAACCAGCCCCAACGGAGCGCCGGTGATAATAAGACCATCATATTTTTGCTGTTCAACCTCTGAAAAAAATCGATAAAAACAATCAAGATGACTCGCGGGTGTATTTTTGCTGACGTGGTTATCCAAACGCAGTAAATCCACGTTGAGTTGTAACGGACTATTTGCCAGCAAGCGTAATAACTGGATCTCCGTCGTTACTTTATTCGGCATCAAATTTAAGATCGCTATATTCAAAGGCCGAATATCCTGGGTTGAGGCACGACTTTCAGTCATCACAAACACATTTTCTGCTTGTAACGCTTCAATGGCAGGTAACTGGTCGACAACTTTGATGGGCATAACAACTCCACAGGATGTTTAATGCCGCTACTTTGGCGAAATCAATGCAGATTGTCAACATCTAAACGTTTAGACGTCTAAATGTTCATGGTAAATATTGGGCTGTATAGGGTCACAGGTCTCATCTACTGCTGCGATGAGGCCTGCTAGCGATCCGTTTGTCGTGTTGTGTTCAAATGCACAGCCAGCGTGATGTCTCGGACGGTTCCAGGTATATCCAGTATGCCGATAAAAAAGAAAAGGCTTCGCATACGCCAAGCCTTTTATGGATTACTACGCCTAGAATGACGGGGTTAGATTAACTAGGCTAGATTGACTGGGTTAGAAAGATCATGTCTAAACTAACCGAAGTTCTTCCTGCTAGAGTCTTGAACATCAAAAAGTAGGGCGAATAAGTGGATTTCGCTATCACTTACATTTCAGGTTCAAAATCCATCTCATCGGCGTCTAACACATCGTCAATGACAGCGGCAGGTGCACCTTTGGTCGGTTGCAGTAATAATCGTTGACGCAGTTCATTTTCAATTTCTTTGGCAATCGCTGGGTTTTCTTGCATATATTTCATGGCGTTGGCTTTACCTTGGCCAATTTTATTTCCTTTATATGCATACCACGCACCCGCTTTATCGATCAGCTTCTCTTGAACACCTAAATCGATAAGCTCGCCATCTTTGCTGATACCAGAACCATACTGAATAATAAATTCGGCCTGCTTAAACGGTGGCGCGACTTTGTTCTTCACCACTTTCACGCGCGTTTCGTTACCCGTGACTTCCTCGCCTTCTTTCACTGAACCAATACGACGGATATCTAAGCGAACCGATGCATAAAACTTAAGGGCGTTACCGCCGGTGGTGGTTTCAGGGTTACCAAACATCACACCAATTTTCATCCGGATTTGGTTAATGAAAATACAAAGGGTGTTTGAGCGTTTAATATTACCTGTCAGTTTACGTAATGCTTGTGACATCAGGCGAGCTTGCAAACCGACGTGGCTATCCCCCATATCACCTTCAATTTCAGCTTTAGGTGTTAAAGCGGCAACCGAGTCGACAATAATCACATCAACCGCAGCCGAGCGCACCAACATGTCACAAATCTCCAGTGCCTGTTCGCCGGTATCCGGCTGTGATACTAAAAGATCAGCAACATTGACACCCAATTTGGCAGCATAAACAGGATCTAACGCATGTTCGGCATCGATGAAAGCACAGGTTTTACCCATTTTTTGGGCTTCGGCCACAACTTGCAACGTTAATGTCGTTTTACCGGATGATTCTGGACCGTAAATCTCAACAATACGACCACATGGCAGACCACCAATCCCAAGGGCAATATCAAGCCCAAGCGAACCTGTTGGAATCGCTTCGATATCCAGTGAGGTGCTATCGCCCAACCGCATGATAGAACCTTTACCAAATTGACGTTCAATTTGACCTAAGGCTGCGGTTAGCGCTTTTTGCTTGTTATCGTCCATAAGAAACTCCAGTCGTCATGTAGGCGGTTAATGAGGTGAGGTTCAGGTTGATAAAACAACACAGCCCTGAACGCTGTATACTCATACAGTAGTTGAATGTGATGAGACTGTCAATAGTTCACAGAGTGTCTGCAGTGCATATTCCACCGCTTGCTGCCGAACAGCGTCTCTATCCCCTTGAAATAAAATGCATTTACACACTGTATGTGGTGTATACGAAACCGCGCTAGCCACAGAGCATTCGAATGAACCAGTGGTCGATGGCGATGATGCAACCGCGACAGGGTAACGAAATGCAAACCAAACCGTACCCACAGGCTTATCGATGGAGCCACCTGTCGGACCGGCGATACCAGAAATGGCGATGGCACAATCGGCGTCAGCTAACTCTGCAGCACCATGCGCCATGGCGTATACCGTCTGCTCACTCACAGCACCACAGGCCGCTAATGTATCAGCTGGCACGCCAAGAAACTTGGTTTTGGCTGCATTACTGTACGTCACAACCGCACTGTGAAAATAGGCAGAGCTTCCGCTAATGGCGGTGATCGCCTGTGCAACGCCGCCACCGGTACAGGATTCTGCGGTGGTGATTGTCCACGAATTCCGTAATAATAACTCCCCTAGGGCAGCCGCATGTGTGTGTGTGGTGCTTGTCATGTTAAATCCAGCAAGATAATAGAGTTAATTATGCGCTCAGAGTTCAATCTCGAATCATCCCTCGCTAGTCATACCCCAATGATGCAGCAATATCTAGGCTTAAAAGCACAACACCCAGATATTTTGCTGTTTTATCGGATGGGTGATTTTTATGAGCTATTTTATGATGATGCCAAACGAGCCGCCGCTTTGCTGGATATTTCGCTGACCAAACGTGGACAGTCGGCAGGCGCTCCCATTCCTATGGCAGGCGTACCCTACCACGCAGTAGAAAATTACCTCGCTCGTTTAGTTCAGTTAGGTGAATCGGTGGCTATTTGTGAGCAAGTGGGCGATCCAGCCACCAGCAAAGGGCCCGTGGAGCGCAAAGTCGTACGTATTGTCACGCCAGGTACTGTGACCGACGAGGCCTTGTTACAAGAGCGGCAAGATACTCTCCTCACCGCCATTTATGTGCACAAAACTGCTATTGGAGTGGCCAGCCTCGATGTAAGCTCTGGCCGATTTGTGATTTATCAAGTCCAGCATATCGATGATTTACTCGCGCTGATCCAACGCTTGTCGCCGGCCGAATTATTGTATTGCGAAGATCAACCCCTGCCGGAAAGCATTTTACAGCGCAAAGGCATCCGTCGCCGTCCCATTTGGGAGTTTGAACCTGGCCTTGCTGAACGCTTGCTGTGTCAGCAGTTCAACACCCGAGACTTACGCAGCTTTGGCGTACTTGAAGCACCTATTGCACTCATTGCCGCAGGATGTCTATTTCAATATGTCAAAGATACCCAACGCACGCAATTGCCGCATATTCGTGGTATTGCACTGGAAGCCGATCATGATCACATCGTGCTCGATGCCGCCACTCGCCGTAATTTAGAACTTACGCAAGGCTTGAATGGTCAACACGAACATACCCTAGCCGCCGTGCTTGATGAATGTCATACCGCCATGGGAAGTCGGTTATTAAAACGCTGGTTACATGCCCCGCTGCGACAACAAAGCGCAGTGCAGCGCCGTCACCACGCCGTGGCGACGCTCCTTGATCAACATGCGTTGTTGAGCCCGTTATTGCGTGATATTGGTGACATAGAACGTATCGTGGCACGGATTGCGCTTCGCAGCGCACGGCCACGCGATCTGGCTCGGCTGCGCCAAGCGCTACACATTTTACCTGACGTAAGCACGCAACTGCGCGATCTGAACGATCCGCACCTTCAGCAATTACGCACTGAACTTGCGCCACAGCCACAACTTTTGGATTTATTGGTGCGCGCTATTGTCGAGACCCCACCAGTATTAATCCGAGATGGCGGTGTGATTGCCAGTGGCTACCATACTGAATTAGACGAGTGGCGTGCCTTGGCCAATGGTGCTACCGACTACCTTGAGCAGTTGGAGATCCGAGAAAAAGCACGTACCGGCATTGCGTCGCTCAAGGTGGGATATAACAAAATCCACGGCTATTACATCGAGACAGGCCGCGCCGCCGCCGATGTGGTTCCACCCGATTATATTCGGCGACAAACACTCAAGAATAACGAACGCTACATTATCCCCGAACTGAAAACCTACGAAGATAAAGTATTAGGTAGTCAAAGCAAGGCATTGGCACTTGAGAAAATGCTCTATGAGCAGTTACTCGATCTGATCATGCCTGAACTTGCTACGCTACAAACGATGGCGGCAGCCGCGGCTGAACTGGATGTACTGTGTAACTTTGCCGCACTGGCGCTGCGATACAACTATTGCCAACCGACCTTTGTGACCGAGACCGGGATCAATATCCAACAAGGACGCCATCCAGTCGTCGAGCAAATGACCGCCACCCCCTTTATCGCTAACCCGCTACAGCTACACAAAGACCGGCATTTGCTGTTGATCACTGGCCCAAACATGGGGGGGAAATCCACCTATATGCGGCAAGCGGCGTTGATCACATTAATGGCCTATATTGGCTGCTTTGTGCCCGCCACATCCTGTGAGCTAGGACCGGTGGATCGCATTTTTACGCGGATTGGCGCTTCCGATGATTTGGCATCGGGCCGCTCGACATTTATGGTGGAAATGACGGAAACCGCGACCATTTTGCGCCATGCTACTGCGCAAAGTTTAGTATTGATGGATGAAATTGGCCGCGGTACCAGCACCTACGACGGCTTATCCTTGGCGTGGGCATGTGCAGAACATTTGGCAGTGAGCTCCAAAGCCATGACATTATTCGCCACCCACTACTTTGAATTAACGACGCTGGCACACCAATTTGCCGGTGTGGTGAATGTGCATTTAGATGCGGTTGAGCATGACGAGCACATTGTATTTATGCACCAAGTGCAAGATGGTGCCGCCAATCGCAGTTACGGTATTCAAGTGGCTCAGCTCGCAGGTGTCCCCAAAAATATTATCCTGCGCGCCCAACAAAAGTTACAACAGTTGGAGGCAACATCTGGCCTAGCAACAGGAGCCGCTGCGGCGAACCGCAACACGCAGCTAGCGCTCCAGTACGATGTTGCCCCATGTGCTGAGGCGGCTTCTGAGCATGCGACTGACGATGCGACTGACGATGCGACTGACAGTGCCGTGAAATTGACCGCAGCGATGATGGGCGGCCAACCGCCGGCTGCACAGCAAAAAGCGCTGGCATTAGCGGCGGCTCTCACCTCACTAGATTTGGATGATTGCACCGCCCGCGAGGCCCTCGATTGGCTGTACCAGCATAAAAAACAATTGATGATGGATTGAACACAGAGCCTTTTATACGCAAGAACCGTCCAGATCTATGCCTCGGCGATAAAACAACAAAACCCCATGCGGGGTTTTGTTTTTTTACGCAAGCGACATACGTCCTCAACTTGCCAAGCGACGTACGCAGCTACTCTAAGTTACTACTGTACACCACTACTCTTGAAATAGCGTTTCAATATTAAGCCCTTGATGGGTCACGATTTCGCGCAAACGACGCAGCGCTTCCACCTGAATTTGTCGAACCCGCTCGCGCGTTAAGCCGATTTCCCGCCCAACATCTTCCAGTGTGGAAGGTTCATAACCTAACAAACCAAAACGACGTGCTAACACTTCGCGTTGTTTGGCATTGAGCTCATCGAGCCATTCCACTAAATGATGGCGAATATCGGCATCCTGTAATTCAGTTTCAGGACCTAATTCTTTTTCATCGGCTAACACATCCAACAATTGTTTTTCGGATGAGCCGGCGACTGGGGTATCGACCGAGGTGATTTTTTCATTGAGTTTTAACATCCGTCGAACTTCTTCCACCGGTCGATCCAACGCGGCGGCGATTTCTTCGGGGGTGGGTTCGTGATCTAAACGTTGTGATAACTCACGAGCTGCGCGAAGGTAGATATTTAATTCTTTAACAACATGGATAGGTAGGCGAATAGTTCGGGTTTGGTTCATGATGGCGCGTTCTATCGTTTGCCGGATCCACCATGTTGCATAAGTTGAAAAACGGAATCCGCGTTCGGGATCAAACTTTTCGACCGCCCGAATGAGACCTAAATTACCTTCTTCAATCAGATCTAACAGTGCTAAACCACGGTTGATGTAACGCCGCGCAATTTTCACGACCAGACGTAGGTTACTCTCGATCATGCGTTTACGCGCGGCTTGATCCCCTTTGAGAGCGAGCCGCGAAAAATAAACTTCTTCTTCCGCCGATAATAACGGCGAAAAACCTATCTCCCCCAAATAAATTTGAGTGGCATCCATCGAACGTTGGCTATCGTCACGCACAAAGACATCTTCGGGCGTATCGTCTTCTTCATTTGCCAACGCGGCTAAATCGGGTTCTCCGGCATCATCGTCGAGCAAAATAGGTTCTTCGGTTAAATCGGCTTCTTTAAAGTCAACAACGTCGTCTTCATCTTTGATACCCATATCCTCTCCCAAGTTTCCAAGGTTAAAACCTAAACGGCCAGAATTCCAATTTCTGCGTGAACTTGTATTGTTGTTATTTTAGGTATTTTAAGGGATCGACCGATTGACCACGAAAGCGAATTTCAAAGTGTAATTGCACTCGTTCCGCATCAGAACTCCCCATCTCGGCGATCGGTTGTCCAGCTGCGACAGTCATTCGTTCTTGCACTAATAACCGCTCGTTGTGTGCATAAGCACTAAGAAAATCGTCGTTATGGCGAATAATGACTAAGTTACCGTAACCACGTAACGCATTCCCGGCATAGACCACTTGACCTGCTGCCGCCGCTGTTATTAGCGTCCCTCGCGCACCACCGATATCAAGTCCTTTATTGCCGTGTTCCTGATACGAAAATTTCGCTAAAATCGGCCCTTTTACCGGCCAATGCCATTGCGAAATTTTTCTGTTGGTGGCAGAATCGCTGATTTTTTCAGATTCTGTGTTCCGTTCAGCTTGAACATAACTTTTTTGCGGTACCTTAGCAACTACTTTAGCTGAACTTTCTGAAGAATCTGAACGACTTGCAGCGGAACTATTCTTATTCGCTATAACCCCCGTCTTTTGTGGGCCGCGCAGAGGTAAGGTCGGAGGAGTTGCGGTAGAAATAACCAGTAATTGCCCAGGATATATACGATAAGGCTCAGCAATACGATTCAGCTTTGCTAAGGCCTTAAAATCCATTCCGGCCCGAAATGCAATTGAATACAAGGTATCGCCTTTTTTGACCTGATAGGTATCAGCCGTACTGATCTTCGGCGGCGTATGCCTTGTTAGCTCCTTGATCGGTGCCGGTCGTTGCGGTGTCGAACAGGCGCTCAGCAATAGTAATGCAGCTAAACCACCATACTTCCGCCATTTAACGTAACCAAACATAGGCAATAGCCCCTACTCCAACGGTACCCCATCCCAAGATATCAACGATATCGCGCAATTTTTGCTGCATTTTGGCGCCGCCCCAATACATCAACGCGGCCACGAGGAAAAACCGGCTCGCGCGACCAATAAAAGATGCCAACACAAAGGGCAAAAAGGCCATCTGCATCAACCCTGCGCCAACGGTGAACACTTTATAGGGAATAGGAGAAAAACCTGCAATAAACACCACCCACACGCCATATTGTGCAAACCAATGCTCCACCAATTGCAGCGTATCCAGATGCCCCAACTGTGTCAGCACCGGTAATACCACAGGTTCATACAACCAATACCCAAGTGCATAACCCAATATTCCCCCCAACACAGATGCAATGGTGGTCACCCACGCAAAAAACCAGGCTTTATCGCGCTGACTCAATGCCATAGGCGCCAACATCACATCAGGAGGAATTGGAAACACCACCGATTCGGTAAAACTCAATCCCGCCAGATAACGCACTGCGTGCCGGTGCTGCGCCCATCGCAGCGCCTTATCATACATCCACTGAAAAACTTTCAACCGCGACTACCTTTTTGTAATTTATTGACTTAAGCCCAATTTACCGACTGCAACCATGTCCGCATCGACTCTAAACTACTGTATGCCGTCATATCGATATCTAGCGGTGTCACCGAAGCATAGCCATGCGCGATTGCATCAAAATCAGTACCGGCACCACCATCCTGATGCGGCCCTAACGGGCCATACCAATAGATGGGTTTGCCCCAAGGATCCGTGGTCGCTGTCATACTTTCAGCTTTGTGCCGACGCCCTAAACGCGTCACTTGGATGCCCTTAAGTTCATGCAAAGGCACGGCGGGTACATTGATGTTGAGGATTTGATTGGCCGCCAGCGGATGCGTCTTAAGTTTTTTCAAGACTTCAACCGTGACATAAGCCGCGGTGGCGAAATGCTGCTCATCATGTCCGGCTAACGATACGGCAATAGCCGGCAGGCCTAAATGCCGTCCTTCGGTGGCCGCCGCAACAGTACCGGAGTAAATCACATCATCACCCAAGTTAGCGCCATGGTTAATACCTGCGATAACCACATCAGGTAGTGGGTGGCACAGATGCGACAGCGCTAAATGCACACAATCGGTCGGCGTTCCATTCACCGAGATAAAGCCATTTGGCAGGGTTTGAGTGCGTAGAGGATTGACCAAGGTTAAGGCGTTACTGGCGCCGCTGCCATTTCGATCCGGCGCCACCACCGTGACCTCGCCCAACGCGGTTAACGCTTGATGCAAGACCGCAATACCTTTGGCATGCACACCATCATCATTACTAAGTAAAATTTTCATGCTAAAACTCCAATTGCGCAGTTTCACGGCGCACATCACGGTAATGAACGAGTTCACGCAGGACTGAGGTGGCAAAACACCCCGTGGGTAGTGCAAATTGAATCAGCGCATCTTGCCCCTGCCACGTTAAGCGAATGTCTTTCGCAATTAGCCGCGTGAAACGACGCTCGCCGGCCATCCGCATGGCAATCAAGGCGTCCACCCACGTTTGCCAAGGCGCCAATTGCTGCTGTTGACGCGCGGCAACCTCGGCGCTAACCAAGGATTGGCCGTCCCCCGGCAGCCATGCCGTTGGATGAATATCACCACTGTGTAGCCGTGACATCAGGGCATCGTCCAACGTATTGACCACAAACACGGAGCCACTGCCATCGAGCTGAACTACATCGCCAACGTCTATATGTAAAAATTGTTTTGCCAAGACGCGTGCCGCTAATTGCTGATTAAACAAAAAAGAGCGCGCAGCGGATAATGCTAAACCGCGGATATGACGATCGGTAATTGAATGCCCAGCAAACAGTCGCTCTGCCAAAGCCAAGTTTCCGCCCTGACGACCAAAGCGTTGTTCACCATAATAATTCGGCACACCTTTACGCACCAAGGCTAGACGGTTTTGTAACGCCACCGGATCGCTCACCTGACGCAGGCGAATGGTAAAATGGTTATGCGCGATAGCACCGAGCCGTAACCGGCGTAAATTGCGAACCGAATGTAAAATCCGGATCCCCTCGTGCTGCCATTCTTGCCAAGGCAGTTCTTGTTTAATCGGCCAAGGAAGGCAAAACCACTGCCGCGTGATGGCATGGCGATCTTTTAGGCCGGCATAGCTCACCACGCGATTTTTAACGCCCGCCATTTCCGCCAGCCAACGTGCGACATATTGGGTGTTTTGCCCTTGTTTTTCGATAAACAAAAACACATGCTCACCATGGCCACTGGGTGTAAAACTTAAGGTTTCTTCGACAATAAAATCCTGTTCCTCGACGCGAAGTAGCGCAGAGGTTTCAGGTTCGCCATACAAATATGGCCATTGCAAGGCGTTGAGCCATGGCGCGGTCATATCCGCGTGAAGTGGAGCCATGGCCAGCGCTGTCGTTGGTTCAGAGGTGAGCGTCATGCCTTCGCCACCAGTAACACCACGGCTTCAGCCGCAATGCCCTCTTTACGACCGACAAAGCCAAGCCGTTCGGTGGTGGTCGCTTTGACGTTCACTTGCGACAGCGCACAGTGAAAGTCATCGGCCAATACCGCACGCATGGCGGCGATGTGCGGGGCAATTTTTGGCGCCTGCGCCATGATGGTAATGTCTAAATTCCCCAGCTGATAGCCATGCTCGTGCATGGCGGCGATCACCTTGCGTAGCAAAATACGGCTATCAATGCCTTTATACGTGGCATCCGTGTCAGGAAAATGATGACCAATATCGCCCAGTGCTAAGGCACCTAAAATTGCATCTGCCAGTGCGTGTAACACCACATCACCATCAGAATGTGCGATTAACCCTTGCGCATAATCGACTTTCACGCCGCAAAGGGTTACCGGACCTTCGCCACCAAAGGCGTGAACATCAAAACCATGGCCAATTCGAACTGTCATTTTGTTTGCTCCAAATAAAACTGTGCTAATGCCAAATCTTCTGGCTGGGTGATCTTGATGTTATCTGCTCGTCCTTGCACCAAATGCACCGGTTCTCCGGCCCATTCCATCGCTGAGGCTTCATCCGTAATCACAACGCCCTGCGCGAGCGCATGTTGTAAATGTTGGCGAAGCTGCACGGTGGGAAATAACTGTGGGGTTAAGGCATGCCATAACTGTTGACGACAAACGGTGTGATCAATAAGCGATGGTCGCGCCGCGGTTGAGCGCTTCATGGTATCGCGCACCGGGGTGGCTAAAATAGCGCCCTGCTTGTGCTGTAAACAAAATTGCCACAGCGCAGCTAAATCCGCGATGTGCACTAAAGGTCTGGCCGCATCATGCACCATCACCCAAGGGTACTCGCTCGCATCCAATGCTGCCAGGGCATGAAGTACCGAATTGGCCCGTTCCGTGCCGCCGATGACAGTCTCAATCCGGGGATCGTTGGCGATGGTGAGCTGGGAAAACCAGCCATCGTGTGGCGCTATGGCGACCACCACTTTAGCCACTGCGTCAAACGCCAGCATTTTGCCCAACGTTTGCTCAAGTACGGTTTTACCCGCCAACGACAAATATTGCTTTGGGATTGCGGCTTGCATACGGCTGCCAATTCCCGCCGCAGGGATCACTACAGCTAATTGCATCAGGGGTTTACCGGCGTAACAAGACGAAAGAATACTTCATCATGTTTGATGAGCCCCAACTCATTGCGAGCACGCTCTTCAATGGAATCAAGGCCACTTTGTAAATCACGCACATCGGCACGTAACATTTTATTGCGCTTTTCTAGCTCTTGATTGCCACTTTGGTGCTGAGCTAATTCTTCTTTTCGCTGCCAAAATTCTTGGATACTATGCGGTCCATACCACAGCCGGTACTGCAGTGCCGCTAACACCATCAATAACAAAACACAAAGTAAACGCATCGCCAAATCCACATGCCGCCAATGCCAGATATTATGCGGCTTCCAGCCCTGAGATAAAAGCCCTTCATGGCAATTTAGCCACGTTAGCTCAGCCTTTTATCCATCAGGTCTGCATCACATTCATAGTCGTAAAACAACAGTGCCACCCACATAGCATGCGCCGAAAACGAGCCCGATGTTTGCCAAGCGTTAGTCACGCCCCTACGGACCTCGCCCACAGGCCCATGAATAGCGCATAAACGGCGTGAAACCGCATGACGACTGACGACTACCCCTGCAACTGCGGTAATTCGCGCCGAGTGGCTGGATGGGGCTTGGCAAAATTTTGCCAATTTAGATAACTACTTAAAAGCATTTCACGCAGTGTGAGCACTCGCGGGTGTTGTAGCTGACCTTGTCGCCATTGATGACCACAACAGGCCGCGGTATAGACCGACTTCTGCGGACGAAGCAATAGCATATGTTGGTTTTCTGGCGTTTGTGGCCAGCCGGCAAAGGCAAACCAACCACCGGCATTGGTATGGAGCCGCTGCGATTTGATATCGACTTCATCAACAGTGTCCAACATAATTTGTTCAACACCGGATTGTGAGCGATACACAGGCACCAATAAACCTACTTTGCCATAACGGCTATACCACTCGAAGGTTTTTTTTGCATCATCTACTTTGGGTAGCGGGCAGTGTTTGCTGGCTTTGGCTAACCAACTGGCATTTAAGGTATCCAGCGTTAATGGTGATGGGAACATCAACAACTGACTTGCCGCAGCTCGGACATAAAAGGGTAAACTCGCCATCGACTTACTGAAACTTGCCAAACTCAAACCACCGCTCACACCCGAGGACGGTGTCACTGTATTGGCGTCTGCGATACGGGTTGATAAACGTAAAATTTCACGTTCAAACAATGTATTGCAAAGCTCTGTATAGCGTAGGTTTTGCTCTGGACTAAATCCCAGTTGCGGATTGGACGACATCACTATCCCGGCAAAGTACATGTTCAAGGAATATAACTAAGAGTGAACAAAAAAGCTGGCAGAAGCCAGCTTTTTTAATATCAATAGTGTTATTGACCTTTGATCTCGGAACGACCACGGTACGGTGCTTTTGCACCCAGCGCTTGTTCAATGCGTAGCAACTGATTGTACTTGGCAACGCGATCTGAGCGGCACAACGACCCCGTTTTGATTTGACCTGCGGCAGTACCCACTGCTAAATCCGCAATAAAGGCATCTTCAGTTTCACCACTGCGGTGTGAAATAACCGCCGTGAAACCGGCGTCTTTTGCCATTTTAATCGCGGCTAACGTCTCGGTTAAACTGCCGATTTGATTAAATTTAATCAAAATAGAGTTGCCGATACCTTGTTCAATACCACGGGCTAGGATCTTGGTGTTGGTGACAAATAAATCATCACCGACCAACTGCACTTTATTACCAATCTTGGTGGTTAAATCTTTCCAGCCATCCCAGTCACTTTCATCTAAACCATCTTCAATGGATGTAATCGGGAACTTGTGAGCTAAACCAGCTAAGAAGTCGTTGAATTCATAAGAGGTGAATTCTTTGCCCTCACCTGAGAGTTTGTATTTACCATCATGATAAAACTCTGAAGCGGCGCAATCTAATGCCAACGTAATATCTTTATTCAGCACATAACCGGCTTTTTCGATCGCCGTAACAATCACACTCAAGGCTTCTTCGTTGGATTTGAGATCTGGTGCAAAACCACCTTCATCACCTACCGCGGTGTTTAAGCCTTGGCTATGTAATTCTTTTTTCAACTGATGGAATACTTCAGCGCCCATGCGCAGCGCTTCGGCAAAAGTTTTCGCCCCCACAGGCTGAATCATGAATTCTTGAATATCAACGTTGTTATCGGCATGCTCACCACCGTTGATGATATTCATCATCGGTACTGGCATGGAGTACTGCCCTGGCGTACCATTTAAATCAGCAATATGTTGATAAAGCGGGATATTTTTATCGGCAGCCGCAGCACGAGCTACCGCCAAAGACACCGCCAAAATCGCATTGGCACCTAACTTCGATTTGGTTTCAGTGCCATCGACATCGATCATGATTTGATCAATTTTGGCTTGCTCATACGCAGATTGGCCAACCAGCGCCGCTTTGATGGCGCCTTCAATGTTTGCAACAGCCGTCTTCACGCCTTTACCTAAATAACGAGCTTTATCACCATCACGCAGTTCTAAGGCTTCACGGGTACCGGTTGATGCACCTGATGGCGCACAGCCACGGCCCCAAGCGCCGCTGGCTAAAAACACATCCGCTTCCACCGTCGGATTTCCACGAGAATCTAGGATTTCGCGCGCGACAATATTGATAATCTCAGACATTTTCATCCCCTGTATGCCAAAAAAAAGCCGCACCCCAAGGGCGCGGCTGTGGTTTATTTTGCCGTTTGTTGTTTCTGATATTTGTACGCCGCACCAATGAACCCTTGGAACAATGGGTGACCATCGCGCGGTGTTGAATTAAATTCTGGATGGAACTGACCGGCCACAAACCATGGATGGGTTGGGATCTCGATCATCTCAACCAGTTGGTTATCGGATGACAACCCAGAGACTTTCAAGCCTGCAGCTTCGAGCTGCGCCACATAATTGTTGTTCACTTCGTAACGATGACGATGGCGCTCGCTAATCACATCTTTGCCATAGATGTCACGCGCTTTGGTACCGGGCTGTAAATTACAGTTCTGGCTCCCCAGTCGCATGGTACCGCCTAAATCTGATTTGTCCGTGCGTTTTTCCAGTTGGCCATCAGCATCCAGCCACTCGGTGATTAAACCCACCACCGGATGCGCGGTTTGGCGATTAAATTCCGTAGAGTGCGCATCGGTGAGGCCGCAAACGTTACGAGCATACTCAATCAGGGCGACTTGCATACCTAAACAGATACCTAAGTATGGGATCTGCTGTTCACGGGCAAATTTTGCTGCCAAAATTTTACCTTCCACACCGCGCTCACCAAAGCCACCAGGCACCAAAATGCCGTCAAGACCCGCCAACACGCCCGTGCCTTTGCTTTCGACATCTTGCGAATCAATGTATTTGATGGTCACCGTCACACGATTTTTTAAACCGGCGTGACCTAAGGCTTCGTTGACCGACTTGTAGGCATCTGGTAATTCTACATATTTACCCACCATGCCAATCACCACTTCACCCATCGGGTTGGATTCTTGGTACAGCACTTGTTCCCACTCAGATAGGTCGGCTTCTGGGCAATTTAAGTAAAAACGCCGAACGACTAAATCATCCAACCCTTGTGATTTTAACAAGGCGGGGATTTGATAAATTGAGCTGACATCTTTTAAGGAAATAACCGCACGTTCTTCAACGTTGGTAAACAGTGCAATTTTGGCCTTTTCATTGGTCGGGATCGCACGGTCGGAGCGACACACCAGAATATCCGGTTGGATACCAATCGAGCGCAACTCTTTGACCGAATGCTGGGTAGGTTTCGTTTTAATCTCGCCCGCAGTTCCTAAATAAGGAACCAGCGTAAGGTGCATGAACAAGGCACGTTCACGGCCAATCTCGGTGCCTAATTGCCGAATCGCTTCCAAGAAAGGTAAGGATTCGATATCACCAACAGTACCACCGATCTCGACGATGGCAATATCATAGCCTTCAGCACCGGCAACAACGCGCGCTTTGATTTCGTTGGTGATATGTGGAATGACCTGGATAGTCGCCCCCAAATAATCACCACGGCGCTCGCGACGCAGTACATCGGCGTAAATCCGTCCTTGGGTAAAGTTATTGCGCTTGGTCATTTTGGTGCGAATAAAACGCTCATAATGACCTAAATCGAGGTCAGTTTCGGCACCATCCTCGGTGACAAATACTTCACCATGCTGAATAGGACTCATGGTGCCGGGATCCACGTTGATATATGGATCGAGTTTTAGAATGGTCACTTTCAGACCACGTGCTTCAAGAATGGCGGCTAATGAGGCGGCAGCAATGCCTTTACCAAGAGATGAGACAACCCCACCCGTCACAAAGATATATCGTGTAGTCATGAGACCCCTGAGCGCTATTGGAAGATTTGGGTACAGTGTGTACGCGGCTGTACGTAATCTGTACTAAGGACGGGCGGAGAGTATAACAAAAGGCCTGCGGTGCCTCAATCAAACCAGTGAAAAAAGCCGCAGCCTTGCCACAATTTTCATATGCTCCATTCATCGCTGGATTAACAGGCTACACCTGATGCTTAATCTGCTGCCAAATGGCGTCCATCTTAGCTAAATCACTCTCGGCTGGCGTTAGGCCTTGTTCGGCTAAAGATTGCTCCACCCGTCGAAAGCGTCGTTCAAATTTACCGTTGGCTTGGCGCAGAATTTGTTCAGGATCAAAGCCATGTTTACGCACCACATTGACGAGGGCAAACATCAAATCACCCAATTCATCCGCCAGCTGCTCACGTTGCGGCTGTTGTGACGAGCCCTCGTTGTGGCTAAGCACGGCCTCAATCTCGAGGATTTCTTCTTTGACTTTTAACCAAGCGCCCGCAACATCGGGCCAATCAAAGCCAACATGGGCACAGCGTTTTTGCAATTTGTAAGCACGCGTGAGCGCCGGCTGCGCCAATGGAATGTTATCCAGCACCGAGCCCAATCCTTGCGCCTGCCGTTCGGCGGATTTAATTCGCTCCCAACGACCTAACGCTTGGTTGGCATCTTGCGCGTTGGCTCCCAATGGCGAGGCTGACGTGACAGCTTGATTATGGGATTGCACGGTCTGTTGCAGCGTTTGTTGTACAGGGGATTCAGCAGGCTCTGCGTCTACCTGCACCGGCGGAGGAAAAATATGCGGATGGCGACGCTCTAGTTTTTCGCAAATTGCCACCACACAATCGTCAAACGCAAACAATCCTTGCTCAGCCGCCATCTGACTGTAAAACACCACTTGAAACAACAAATCGCCCAATTCGTCTCTGAGCTCGCTCAGCGCTTGCCGCTCAATGGCGTCCGCCACTTCGTAGGCTTCTTCCAAGGTGTAGGGAACTATCGATTGAAAATTTTGCGCCAAATCCCATGCACAGCCATGCACGGGATCACGCAGCTGCGCCATGATGGCCAATAACCGTTCAATCGCTGTGGCGGTGGCTGATGGCAAGCCCTGATCTGATGCTGATGGTGCATCGGAAACAGCTGTATGACGTGCAGACGAAGATTTAATAGCGGTAGACATGGACGATAAAACCCCAAAAAACAATGCCGTACATGCATATCACACGACAAAAATTATAAAAATGAGATGGCCGATTAACTCAAGCGTTGTACACGCACAACAGACACAAGCGTCTTCGCACAGCGTCCGCTGTGCTGTTTGAAAATGTATCAGCGACACAACTCGCGACTACGACCACTGGACGCCGCTACTGTGAGCGGCGCGCTTCAATCACATCATCAATCAACCCAATTTTGGTCAGTAATTTATTCAGCGAATCAAGATTATATAATTCTAAGGTCATCTGGATCACCGCCGTTTGTTTGGCCACATCCGAGTTACTGCTCATACGCAGCACATTGGCTTTTTCATTGGCCAAAATACTGGTGATATCACGTAATAAACCATTGCGATCATGCGCCACGATTTTGATACTGACCTCATACCCAGAGGCATATTGGTCGCCCCAGGTGGCTTCCACCACCCGCTCCGGATGATGCTCTTGCAACGATTTAAACTGCTCACAGTCATCGCGATGCACGGCAATACCGCGGCTTTGCGTAATATAGCCTACGATAGGATCACCAGGCAGCGGTAAACAGCAGCCCGCCATATGGGTGAGCAGGTTACCAACACCTTGCACCACCACATGGCTTTTACTGGCCTGCGGCTGCATGGGTTTACTAATCAGGCGTGGATCAATCTCAGGCGGTTCGGCTTTGGCATACTGGCTTTGAATGTAGTGCACCACTTGGGTCACTTTGATTTCGCCACCACCAATGCCGACCCACAGTTCATCCAGACTATTCACATTAAAGCGAGTTAACACCTTGGCTGGTTTGTCCATCACCAAGTTAAGCCGTGCTAATTCAGCATCCAATAATTCTTTACCGGCGGCATGGTTTTTATCGCGATCTTGCAGCCGAAACCAATATTGCACCTTGGATCGCGCCCGACTTGATTTTAAATAGCCTAAATGTGGATTCAACCAATCACGGCTGGGATTAGGTTCGCGGCCGGTTAAAATTTCGATTTGATCGCCGGTTTTTAACTGATAGGTAAATGGCACGATCCGGCCGGATATTTTGGCACCAATACAACGATGGCCGACATTCGAGTGCACGTAATAGGCAAAATCCAGCGGGGTTGACCCCAAAGGTAAATCGACAATATCGCCTTTGGGTGTAAATACATAGACGCGATCTTCGGTGACTTGATTGCGCAGCTCTTCGGCCAGCGAGCTATCCACCACCTCTTCTTGCCAGGCCAAAATTTTACGCAGCCAGCCAATTTTTTCATCCAACGCGCCTTCGCGGCTCTGGGCACTGCCCTCTTTATAGCGCCAGTGCGCCGCCACACCCAATTCGGCATCATCATGCATTTGCCGGGTTCGAATTTGTATTTCAATCGGCCGACCTTGCGGCCCTAACACGACGGTGTGGATCGATTGATAGCCGTTTTGTTTTGGCGTGGCGATGTAATCATCAAATTCTTTGGGCAAATGGCGCCACGAGGTATGTACGATGCCTAAAGCGGCATAACAATCCTGCACACGTTCGGTCACAATACGAACGGCGCGAATATCATACAACTGATCAAAGGCCAGATGTTTCTTCTGCATTTTTTTCCAAATGCTAAAGATATGCTTAGGCCGACCATAGACCTCAACCTCGATATGTTGTTGCTGCATTCGCTCACGTACACTGTTGACAAAATCCACCATGTACTGTTCACGGTCTAGCCGTTTCTCTTCCAGCAAACTGGCAATTTGCTTGTATATTTGTGGGTGTAAATAGCGAAACGCGAGATCCTCGAGCTCCCACTTTAATTGACCAATCCCCAACCGATTGGCTAAAGGTCCAAAAATAGCATTGGTTTGCTTGGCCGCCAGCACCCGCGTTTCTTCGCTGGCGTTTTTCACATCGCGTAGGTAACAAATTTGTGCCGCCAGCTTAATCACCACCGCCCGCACATCTTCCACCATGGTCAACAGCATTTTGCGAAGATTATCGGCTTGTTGTGCGTTTGGGGTTTGATTGGGCCCCACAGGAATGGTACGAATAGCCTCCATTTGCTGGACAGCGTTTAACATCCTCACAATCGCAGCGTCGGTGTCGGCAGGTAGCTGTTCTAGCTGCAACAGGCCTGCATCCACCAGAGGAAACAGCAGTGCCGCCTGTAAGGCATCTTTGTCCATGCGTAAATCCGCGAGGATCTCCACCATTTCCCAGCCGGTGTGGACTTGCGGGCAATTTTGCTCAGTCAATCCTTGTTGCTGTAACCAGTCACCGGTTTGTAATAACGCGCTAATTTTTTTATCTGGCAAGCCGAGAGATTGCAACCATTGCTGTGTTTCACCTGGGTTAAACTCGCTGCTGTGGGAGTGTCGGACCGTTACCATAACTTCCTCTTGCCAAGGGAGGTGCGCCCTCCATTTGTTCTTACACGCTACGTTTGCGACCGCGGTGACACACGGTCATGCTCGATGTCGGTGCAGTATGCTTATTTGTAATCTGGGGCAGCGCCCAAAATCAAGGGCTCTTTGCAAGCTTTACGCCACTCATCATCTGATGATTCGTGTCATCCCCGCATTTTCCCTGGGAACATCACCCGCCAGGCCCTTGTGCTGGGCGATGTTACCTACTTAGCGTTTTCGCCGAAATAACGCCATCACCTCTAAGTGCGAAGTTTGTGGGAACATATCCATAGCACCGATTTTTTCAATCTCGTAGCCGCCGGCCAACAACAAGGCGGCATCCCGTGCAAAGGTCACCGGATGACAGGATACATAAAGCACCTGTGTCGGCTTTAATTCCACCAGCTGTGGAATAGCCGCTTCTGCCCCTGCGCGTGCTGGGTCAAGCAGCACAATATCATAGCCTGTTGCCACAGGTTTTGAATGGCTCGCCACCGTGCTGGTGCCTTTAGCAACACCATACCAGTGATATTCGTGCCACGATTGATGCAAATCGGCGTGATAAAAATGCGCATTGATCGAGGACTGCGTTTTTGATGCATTGATCGCGGCATTATGATTCGCCCGCTCCACCATAGCGGCCACACCTTCCAGCCCAATCACCTCGGCCACATGCGGGGCCAACGCCAGCGAAAAGTTGCCCACACCACAGTATAAATCCAGCACTCGTTTGGATTTATCAAGTGATAACCATGCCAGCGCTTGCTGAATCATCAACTGATTCACGCTTTGATTGACCTGAATAAAATCACCCAGCGCAAAATACACCACTTGCCCATCGGGCAATACATAGTGCGGCTGTGGGCTATTGGGCTGCCAGGCTTCTATCTGATCTGGTGCCGATTCACCAAACCAAAACGCCTCAGGCCAGGCCGCACATAACAGCGCAATATCGCTCGCTGGCAGAGGTTTCACATGGCGCACCACTACATAGGCCTGACCATTGGCATCCAGCAGTTCGACATGAGTAATAGCCGCGCCCTGTTTTAACCGAGGCAATTGCTGGTGCAACACTGAAATGCTGGGCGCGATGACAGGACTTAGGACCTGGCATTCGCTGATGGATTCAATCTTATTGGACTGCATCCCCCGAAAGCCAATAGCAAAGTGCTTGCGCTGTTTGTCAAACCACACGCCCAGCCGCGCTTTACGCCGGTAGCCCAAGGTGTCAGCTTGCAAAGGCGCTTGCCAAGGCAATTCAGTCAGCTTTAATTGATGGCGCAAATGTTGATCAAGTGCATCTTGCTTCAGTTGCAGTGCAGCAACTGCACCAACATGATGCAACTGACAACCGCCACAGCGTCCTGCAGCGGGGCAAACCGCAGCTTGTCGCACCGATGATGGCGTGAGTACTTTTAAAAGCTGAGCATGAAAAAATCGACTGCGATCATCGTGAATACGTACTTTGACACGCTCACCAGGCAAAGCACCCGCGACAAACCCTACCTTGCCTTGATGATGGACAACACCATGCGCCTCGAGATCCCAACGCTCCACATCCATCTCAACCACAGGGCTGCTTTTTTTGGCCGGTTGTTTGCCGCCAGCCCGATAAATTGCCACCATAAAAATCCCGTCAAAGTTAGCAGCACCAAATGAACGTAGAAGCAACTTCTGCGCTATCGGACAAGTACCGATAATAAATGTTCAATTCAACTCAGTGCTGCACCGATATCGCCACAACACCTCAAGTGGTAGGCAAGAAGATCGGCTTATGTCATGATAAAGTTCATAGCATTGTAGCAAGCAGCGACCAAGATGACGACGCGTGGATTACGGGATTGGGTGTTATTCATCACCATTTTGCCAACCTTATTGATAGCTTTGGGGCTTGGCAGTTATTTTAGTTATGTGCGATACCAAGATTTGGCGAAAAGTCTGGAAATTCAGGCCAGCAATATTGCTGAACCCTTAGCGGTGGCCAGCGAGTACAACTTGCTGTATGGACATAAAGTCAATCTGCAACGTTTGGTGAATACCAGCCATCGCCGAAACTCACCGCTGGTCAAATCCATCGCGATTTTTGATGCAGAACATAAGCTAGTTGTCACCTCGAATGAACATCGAGATTTTCATCTAATGCGTCAATCGGTCGATCAAGCGCCGCTACAACACACTCAGATCGACATTTTCCCAGATGGTTTAATTATCCGCGTCCCTGTGTTGGTGGAAGCAGTCACCATGCAAGATCTCATTAACCAAAGTGACGGTCCGGAAGTACCCTTGCAGCAAATGCTCAGCCAACAAGGCAAGCTAGGTTATGTGGTGGTTCAGCTGCAACGCGATAATGTGTTATTAGCCCAGCAAACCGCGTTTTTATACACCTTGCTGGCGATCTTTTTTGGCTTAGGCTTAGCCATTTTTATTGCCAGTCGGTTAAGCCGTCGCCTATTAACCCCGCTCCAGCAGCTCTGTGATTATGCCACCCATCTGCAAGAAGGTAAGCTGGATAGTCATTGTGACCATGGTTACTTTGGTGAAATTGAACTGCTGCGGCAAAATATGCAGCTGCTGGCTGGCGCGCTGCGCCGTTATCGCGATGATATGCAATCGCAAATTGATATCGCGACCAGTGATTTAACCCAAACCATGGAGCAGCTTGAGCTGCAAAATGTGTCGTTAGATTTAGCCAAACGCCGCGCCTTAGAAGAAAACAAATTAAAATCAGAGTTTTTGGCAAAAATGAGCCACGAACTTCGCACGCCTCTCAATGGCGTCATCGGTTTTACAAGGCAACTGCTTAAAACGCAGCTCACTCACCATCAACAGGATTATCTTAATACCATCCAAAAGTCGGCCAATAGCTTGTTAAATTTGGTCAACGATGTGCTGGATTACTCCAAACTCGAAGAAGGACGGATGCAAATTAATCCGGAACCATTCTCACTGCGGGATTTGGTGCATGATTCGGTAGAATTGCTTGCCGCCAATGCTTACGAAAAGCATTTAGAACTGGTGTTACATATCGATCCCAGCTGCCCAGATGATATCGTTGGTGATCCGATGCGCATTAACCAAGTGCTGATGAATATCGCCGGTAACGCTATTAAGTTTACTGACCACGGTAGCATCGTGATCCGCATCAGTGCAACCTTGCAGGCGGATGAACAACTGGTGTTACATTTTGCAATTCATGATACCGGTATTGGAATTGCCGAAGATCAACAAGCGCAGCTTTTTCAAGGCTTTGCGCAAGCAGATGGCCAAGTTCCGCGTCGCTATGGTGGCACAGGGTTGGGTTTATTCATTTCCCAGCGCTTGGTGCAAGCCATGGGCGGTAGCATTGATTTTGAAAGCAGTGCCGGCGGTGGTAGTGTGTTTTGGTTTAATGTGCAGTGTCAGCGTCATGCTTATAGTACTTCAGAAGCACTCCCGCTGAATGTGTTACGCGACAAAACGGTGCTCTACATCGAACATCAAGCCCACTCGCGTGAGGCGACGCTTGGCATGTTAAATAGCTGGCAAATGAAGGTCTCGGTTTGCGCCACCGCCGCCCAGCTGCAACAAGCGTTGCAACAACGAACGCACTATGACATTGCACTGATTGGCCATGAAGTCGCCTTGGACCAGCTTAATCCACTGCAACAATTGATACGCCAAGTGCGTTCGCATGTTGATGCCATATATCTATTGGTCAATACGTTATCGCCAAATTTACGCGAAGCGCTGCTCAACAGTGGCGCCAATGCCTGCTTATCCAAACCGGCGCATCATCGCAAACTGGCACTGAATCTTGCGCGGCCTTATTTGATACAAACCCCAGCCGCCGAAGCGACGCATCGCTCGCCTGCGGATATGCCCAAAGCGGCGCTGCGGATCCTAACGGTGGATGATAACGATGCGAACTTAAAGCTGATCAACACGTTACTGGGCGAATTTGTCAATACCATTGATTCCGCGCAAAACGGCGCCGAAGCTTGTGATAAAGCCGCCAGCCATCACTATGATTTAATCTTTATGGATATAAATATGCCCGTGATGGATGGTATTGCCGCCTGTCAACAAATCAAACAAAACTCATTAAATGAAACAACGCCGATTATTGCGGTGACAGCGCATACCGTTACCGGTGAGCGTGAACGTTTGCTGGCCTTAGGATTTGATGAGTTTCTGAGTAAACCTTTGGATGAACATATGTTGGTGTTTACGCTGCGTGAGTTTTGTCCAGGGTTTAGCCAACTGCTTTCCACCGAACATACGCGCCAACTCAATCAGCTACCGCAAAGCCGGCAAGTCAATTGGCCTGAAGCGTTACAACGCGCCGGTGGTAATTTAGCATTGGCAAAAGATATGCTGCAGATCTTTTTAAGTGCGATCCCCGAGCAACTCAGCCAGCTCGAGCAGCTGATTAGTGCCAATGAGCGTGAGCCGCTGCTGCAGCTGATCCACAAAATGCATGGCGGCACCTGTTATACCGGCGTCCCTCATATCAAACAACTGACCGAAGTGCTGGAAACAGGCCTGAAACAAGGCCGCGGTATTGATGAGCTTGAACCTGAGTTTTTTGAGCTGCAAGACCGCCTGCATGCACTGGATCTCGAAGCAAAACATTGGACTTGGTAAGCGCCCCAACCAACGAGGGCCACACACCTTTGGAAGACGTCCATGCCCAGGACGTCTTAGACAGCCTCGTTTAAAAGCGCCTCGTCTTAAACCGCCTCGAAAATCACCGTGGCACAGGCATAGGCCTGCTCATCGGAAATGGACAACCAAACATGATTAATACCACGCGTTGCCGCCAGGCTGGCCGCTGCGGCCAATAAGGTCAGCTGCGGTTGCCCGTCTGCGTTGTTGGTAATTTCAAAGTGTTGAAATGAAATCCCGCGACCAATACCAGTCCCTAGCGCTTTAGCGGCAGCTTCTTTGGCGGCAAAGCGTTTGGCAAAATAGCGCTCAGGCAGCGGATGCTGCTGATAAATCAGCTGTTCGTTGGTGGTTAACACGCGTTCCACCAACCGTGGCGAGCGCGTTAAGCTGGCTTTGATGCGCTCAATTTCAACGATATCCGTGCCTAAGCCACGAATCGCCATCAGCGACGTGCCTCCACCATCAAGCGTTTCATTTCTGTTACCGCAGGGCCTAACCCCGTAAAAATAGCGCGTGCAATCAGTGCATGACCGATATTGAGTTCATACATCTCAGGAATGGCGGCAATGGCCTGCACATTGTGAAAATGCAAGCCATGACCGGCGTTAACAATGATCCCCTGCGCAGCCGCATAACGTGCCGCCGCCGCAATACGCGCTAATTCGTGCTGCTGTTCGGCATCCGAGCGCGCTTCCGCATACCGACCGGTATGGATCTCGATAAACGGTGCTCCGGTCGCGACTACCGCATCAATTTGTCGCTCATCCGCATCAATAAATAACGAGACTTTGCTACCTACCGCCGTTAACTGCTCAACTGCCGCTTTAATCCGAGCCACTTGGCCTGCAACATCCAACCCACCTTCGGTGGTTAACTCTTCGCGCTTTTCCGGCACTAAACAACAAAACTCAGGCTGCAACCGACTGGCGATACCAATCATTTCATCCGTCACCGCCATTTCAAAATTTAACCGCGTTTGAATGGTTTCTTTTAATAAAAACACATCGCGATCTTGGATGTGGCGCCGATCTTCGCGTAAATGCACGGTAATACCATCCGCTCCGGCTTGTTCGGCCAACAGCGCGGCATGCACAGGCTCAGGATATACAGAACCGCGGGCCTGACGAACAGTCGCGACATGATCAATATTCACACCAAGATAAATCGGTTGCATCATAGTTCCTTATTTGCTTCGAGTCACAATGTCACTACCAAATCCAGCCGTGCGCAAGGTCGATGGCGGAGCGTCGTGTCATTGTTCGATAATAGTCTTGCCTTCATCGTTGCCATCAATTTGGCTTATGTTGCTTTAAACAATTGACGACTTAATAAAGGTTTAGTACCGATATAAAATTGCAATAACGTGCGGCATAACCGCTTTGCCGCTTTTAAACTTGCACTCTGCCAAGCGCTATGATCAGCCAACGCCGCGGCAATCGCAATTAAATCAGCGCCACGCCAACCTTCAATATTGGCAATCGAGCTGGTCATCACATACGGAAGAAAACCTTGTTCAGGCCACCACTGGTAATAACCATCTGCTGCAATCGGTTGGCCAATCCCATCCAGTGCAAACTGTGGGCGGGTCCCGAGCTCCGCTAAAATGGCAAACTCATATTGGCGAAGAATCACTTCCAACAAGGGCGATAAGCCAGTATCTATCTGCTGCGCCTGCCATAAGGCGGTTAGGGTACGTTCATAGAGCGGGAATAAGGCTGGGCAGATATGGTCAGCGGCAAACGCGCGCATCGTTAGTTCATTAAGATAAAGGCCACTGAATAAATAAACACCCTGCAAGGCCATCGCCGTGGTCTCGGCTTCTAACACCTGCACCGTTTTCAGCGATTGCTGGCCACGCCAACTGAGTTGATGCCGTCCAAAGGGTTGCCATTGCAAGGCCCCACTGCGCTTTGCAGGCCGCCGCGCCACCAGCCGAATGTGGCCGTGCTCGGCGACGACCATATCTAAAATCAGCTTATGATCCGATAAGGCACTGCTATGCAGCACATAACCCGGCAGCAAGCCCGAGGACATGATTAATCGTCACCATAGCCTAGGCTGCGCAGTGCTCGTTCATCATCGGCCCAACCCGATTTCACTTTGACCCACATTTGTAAAAATACGGGTTGCTCAAATAAGGCTTCCATATCTTTACGCGCTTCACTGGCAATGGTTTTAATACGTTCACCGGCCTTACCAATCACCATCCGCTTTTGCGTATCACGCTCCACCAAAATCAACGCGGCAATGTGATAGTGCTTTTCTTCCCACTTAAAGCGTTCAATCTCAACCGTCACCGAATAAGGCAGCTCATCCCCTAAAAAGCGCATGAGTTTTTCCCGCACAATTTCAGAGGCCATAAAACGCTGTGATCGATCCGTGATGTAATCTTCTGGGAAGAAAAATTCACAAGGAGGCAATTGCGCATGCACTAACTGCCGCAAGGCGTCGACATTGGTGCCTTTTTCAGCCGATAGCGGCACGACATGTAAAAACGACAGTTGGCTGCCCAACCATTGTAAATGCGGCAACAACTCTTCTTTATCTTTGTACAAATCGACTTTATTGACCACCAAAATGACCGGTTTGCCGGCGTCAATCAACCGCGTGAGTACCATTTGGTCATCGTCGGTCCAGCGCGTGCCCTCCACCACAAAAATGACCAGCTCCACATCCAAAATTGAGCTCGCAGCGGCTTTGTTCATTAAACGGTTGATCGCACGCTTTTCTTCACTGTGCAAGCCAGGGGTATCGACATACACGGTTTGATAGGCGCCTTGGGTGTCAATCCCTACAATCCGATGGCGGGTGGTTTGTGGTTTTTTCGAGGTAATACTGACCTTCTGGCCAATCAACTGATTGAGCAGGGTCGATTTACCTACATTGGGACGGCCGACAATAGCCACCAGTCCAGCAAAAGTCTCAGGCAAAGCGTCATCTGCGTGCGGTTCGGTCAACTCAACGTTCATTTAATAACTCCAGCACTTGATGTGCACAATCTTGTTCTGCTTTACGTCGTGAGCTGGCACTGGCCGTCACTGCAGGTAACCCCACCACTTGGCATTTCACCGTGAAAGTCTGGTCATGCGCTTCCCCTTGAATATCAATCACATCATACACAGGCAACGCCAAGCGACGCCCTTGTAGATACTCTTGTAGTCGGGTTTTGGAATCTTTTAGTTCCAATGGGGCTATGGTACTGAGACGACTGGCAAACCACTGTAAAATACGAGCGCGGCATGCATCGATGCCACCATCGAGAAAAATAGCGCCCAAAATAGCTTCCACGGCGTCGGCTTGGATCGATTCACGGCGTGAACCACCGCTTTTTAGCTCGCCAGGCCCAAGTCGCAGGTATTGTGCTAATTGCAGCTCTTTCGCTATTTCCGCCAACGTTATACCTTTCACCAAGGTCGAGCGCATCCGGGTGAGATCACCTTCCCGAGCTTTGGGAAAATGATGAAATAGCGCTTCGGCAATCACCATGCTAAGTAACGCATCGCCTAAAAATTCTAAACGTTCGTTATGATTACCTTTACAGCTGCGGTGTGTTAAGGCCTGCTCCAGCAACGCTGGTTGCTGGAAGCTATAGCCAATTTTTTTTTCAAGCGGAGCTAGAGATTGTTGCATGTGACCTTATTCGAGCGGACCTAAGCGTTCTAAACGCACCCCTACAGGGATAAAGCGTGGTAAAAAGCTATCGGGATCCTGATTAAATTCAAAACTCATCCAAATAAACACAGCCTTACCAACTAAGTTTGCTTCTGGCACAAAACCAAAGAAGCGACTGTCTTTACTGTTATCGCGATTATCACCCATGGCAAAGTAATGGCCTTCAGGTACGATAAACTCATCGACCTCAGTGCCATTTTGCCGGTAGTACATATGCACATTTTCCGGCGCCATGGGGTTATTTAAAATAGAGTAGGCTTTGTGGCCATTGTTTTCGGCTAAGCGCTTTAATGGGAAAGGCCCATCAAAAAACTCACCATCTGATTTTAGCTGGATATCCAAGGCTTTTAAGGGTTCACAGCTGGATTTATCCGCCTGTGGACATGCTTTTTGGATAAACAGTTGTTTGTTACGGTAAATAATCCTATCGCCTGGCAGGCCGACAATGCGCTTGATGTAGTCAATGGTCGGTGCTTCTGGGTATTTAAATACCGCCACATCACCGTGCTCAGGACGACCTGTGGTGATGAGCGGTTTACGCCAGATGGGATCTTTCACATCGTAGCTAAACTTTTCCACCAAAATAAAATCACCAACCAGCAAGGTTGGCATCATAGATCCTGATGGGATTTGAAATGGCTCGTACAAAAACGAGCGGACGAAGGTGATAATCGCAATCAAAGGAAAGATCGAGCGCGCCGTTTCTACAATCGCCGGCTCTGCCGCGATCTCAGCGACGTTGAGCTTGGAAATATCACCCCCGGCTGCTGTGACCGCTGCATTAATTTTGCGTTGACGTTTCGGCGCAAAAAACAGCGCATCCACCAACCAAATCAACCCAGAAATGAGTGTAAGAAGCACGAGTATAATTGCAAAATATCCGGCCATAGCTGACGACTTTCCTTCGATGCTATCCCGCCGACAACCGCCGGCGGGCAATGGTTATTTACCGACTTTTAAAATGGCTAAAAACGCTTCTTGCGGCACTTCAACGTTACCGACTTGCTTCATGCGTTTTTTACCCTCTTTCTGCTTCTGTAACAGCTTTTTCTTCCGGCTAACGTCACCACCGTAACACTTGGCAAGTACGTTTTTACGCAGCTGTTTCACCGTGGTACGGGCAATAACATGGGTACCAATGGCCGCTTGAATCGCAATATCAAACATTTGTCGTGGGATTAACTCTTTGAGTTTTTCTGCCAATTCACGACCACGCCCTTGCGCGAAATCACGGTGACTGATGATGGCTAACGCATCGACACGTTCACCATTGATCAAAATATCCACCCGAGACATATCCGAGGCTTGGAAGCGCTTAAAGCTGTAATCCAATGACGCATAACCACGGCTGGTCGATTTTAAGCGGTCAAAGAAATCCATCACCACTTCCGCCATTGGCAGTTCATACACTACCGCCACTTGGCGGCCGTGATAGGTCATATTGATTTGTACACCGCGTTTTTCGATACACAAGTTAATCACGTTACCTAAAAACTCTTGCGGCACCAGAATATGCGCTTCAACAATAGGTTCACGAATTTCGTCAATGTTATTCACCGGCGGTAAATCGGATGGGTTATCCACCATCACAGTTTCACCGTTTTTGGTAATGACTTCATACACCACGGTCGGCGCTGTGGTGATCAAATCCAGATCGTATTCACGCTCTAAACGCTCTTGAATGATTTCCATATGCAGCATCCCCAAGAAGCCGATGCGGAAACCAAACCCTAGCGCACTTGAGCTCTCTGGTTCATAAAACAGTGACGAATCGTTTAAGCTCAGTTTTTCCAAGGCATCACGGAAATCTTCATAATCGTCGGTCGATACCGGATAAACACCGGCGTATACCTGCGGTTTGATGCGTTTAAAGCCAGGCAAGGCTTCTTGCGCAGAATTGCGCGCCAGCGTGAGGGTGTCCCCCACTGGTGCACCTTTGATTTCTTTAATACCGGCGATGACAAAACCAACTTCGCCCGTACTCAAAATACCGGTGTTATTGGCTTTAGGTGTAAAAATACCAACCTTATCAACCTCATACACCATGCCCGTCGACATAACTTTGATTTTGTCTTTGGCTTGGATTTTACCGTTTTTCACCCGAACTAAGGACACAACACCTTGGTAGGGATCAAACCAAGAATCGATAATCAATGCTTGGGTTGGGGCATCCACATCACCTTCTGGTGGTGGAATATTTTTAACGATGGTTTCTAACACATCCTCAATACCGACGCCGGTTTTGGCCGAACATTGCACGGCTCCAACGGCTTCGATACCTATGATGTCTTCGATCTCCTCCGATACCCGATCAGGATCTGCTTGCGGTAAATCGATTTTATTAAGAATGGGCAATACTTCGAGGTTCATTTCAAGCGCGGTGTAACAGTTGGCAACTGTTTGCGCTTCGACGCCTTGGCCAGCATCCACCACCAGCAATGCACCTTCACAGGCCGCCAGTGAACGGCTCACTTCATAGGTAAAATCGACATGACCTGGCGTGTCGATAAAATTCAGCTGGTAAGTGTTGCCATCTTTTGCCTTGTAATTCAAGGTCACGCTTTGCGCTTTGATGGTAATGCCGCGTTCGCGTTCCAGATCCATCGAATCCAGCACCTGAGCTTGCATTTCCCGATCTGACAAACCACCGCAATGTTGGATCAGGCGATCGGACAATGTGGACTTGCCATGGTCGATGTGAGCTATCACAGAAAAGTTTCGAATGTGATTGATTTTCTTAGACATATAGCCTTACTTAATTTCGGAAAAATGAGGTTCAGCAAACGCAGCGCAAGGGCGTTGCTACAGTCGTTATGCAATGGGGTGACATACTACCATTGTTCGCTGCGGTTTTAAAAAAAAATGCTGCAGCCAGCGCTTGAATGTCATCCACCACAAAGACAACTCCACAGCGCCTACATGAGCAAACCGTCAATACATCTTAAGGCTGGGGTTATAACAAGACGGCAAGAATTTGCACCGGAGGCGTCGTGACATCGAAGCGCTGACTTTGGTGCCGCGCCCACAGATACGCTGGCAGCATCGCCAGCATTCCACCCAACAATTGCCAGCCTTCAGGCACCGCCATGCTGTGCAAAAAACCGACAGCGAGCATGAAAGCGAGTAATGGATACAAATACACGCGTAACGCACTTTGCATCAACAACTGCTCACTCATGCCAATCCGCACTTTCTGCCCAATGGTTAATGCCGCAATCACATGATGTGGCACCGCAGGTTGCGGGCAGCTCGAACTCAACGGTGGTGTAGCATGACCTTGATGACGTTCTACATGCTGCGCAAGAAGCGGATCTTGCAAGGGAACAAAAAAGCGATAATCGCGTGCCGTAAAGGCTTTCGCCACTTGACCGGAGCTACAACTATCTTGAGCACTGCACGCCGAACAGCTGCTTTGGCTCCGTGTTTGTAACCACACCCCTCCCGACTCAACCGCGACCACGGTAGCAATTTCTTCAACCATAGCTATACCTCTGACAGCAATCGACACGACTTCGCCATGTAGCACCTTGATGCAACACTCGCCTCCGTTCACAGGTCATAGCGGGACACGGCAGCTGCATCAGGTCAAACGACACCAAACAACCACAAGCTGCCGCGGACGCCAACGCCGCTACGAGCCTGTTCATGGCTACCTATGGTAACACGCGGCAATGATTCGACGTAGCAATCGCGATAGAACAAATCGTTATGGCTTCCCGCAGACCGGTTTTAGCAACGACAACACTTGAGGCTTAAATGACAAGCCGATGGAGGGACCGCCTTATTTGCACAAGACGGTGCGGTATTTATTCGTTTGCTATCTGCACACCTTGGGCAATATCTTGGGCCAGCGCTGGTGCAATGGGGCCTATCACGGTGATATCTACATTGTTTTTGGGGAGCATCAATAACACAGTGGCACCATCCAAAAACGCCTGCGCTACGCTACCTGCCTGACGTGGCTGTACAAAAATTGAGATCTGATGTGGCCCATCACTAAGTAACCAAGACGCCAATACGGGACCACTACTTGCTTGCACCGCCGATGGCATCGCAATTTGCTGAAAGCCTGCCGGAATATAACCAAGACGCGAGCGAATTTGTGCCGGACTATCGGTTAATGGCGCTATGGGTAACTGTGGCAGTTGGGCAACGGCCAAAGGTTCTAAATCGGCCAGTAATTGCGGTTTGATTTGTAAATGCACCACCTGCCAGCGCTCTAACACCCGATTGTTGCTATCTACCGTATCTAGACGCAGGGGAAACCCAGTTTGGGCATCTTGCCATAACCAGTAGCTGTAACGCTGCGGATCCAACGCCGCGAGTCGAAGCAGTTGAGCACTGCGGCCCGACAATGATGTACTGCTGCCAGGTACCGCCGCGTAAAGTTGTTGGATCAACGCAATGTCGCTGAACAAAATCGCAGGAAGCTCTTTGATGTGTGAGTTTTGTGTCACTTGTAACGCTTGGCCTGCACTGGAATAGTAAACGCGGTTATTTTTGCGAAAACTTTCCACTCCGGCGCCATCTTGCGGTGTCAATTGCTCCAATTCAATCGGTGCCACATCAGGACTGGGTTGATACACGCCATGTAGCCAACGGTAGGTGGCTAATTGTTGACCTTTGGCTTGCACAAAAGAGACATCAAATTGCAACTGTTGCAAGGTTTGCTGCGCACGTTCAAACTGCGACCAGCCGTCCATGGCTGCAGAATCATGTTGCGCATTTTCGCTTAGCGTTTCTGTGCTAGATGCTGCGTTGATAGATGTAGCTGCGCTAGCTATTTCCTTACTGGGCGTTTGCGAACTTGACGCAGCCGACGGCGGTGTTGCCGTGCCTGATGAACTCAGCACTTGGCTGGCTGCGATGGTCTGCATGGCGACCATGTGCGTGACCACCACAGGATTAACGCCAGTTGCCGCAGTCAGCATCATGTTTGAACTCATGTTATGCGACTGCGCCAGCGCAACATCGGAGCAGGCGAACGTCAATAGTGCCCACACTTTAGGTTGTAAAAGGCATCTCGGTCGCCAAGATGCTGTCGTTCGTGAAGAAAACATCGGTTCTAGCAGTTGTGACATCATAGAGCCCCAGCGCAGTTAGCGCTGTTCCGTCGATTCTTGCCCAGTTGAATTGTTTATCCCCGATGTTGCATCTGGGGTGGCAGACGGCGTCGTTTGACTTGCGGCCTGCTCCATTAAACGAATTTGTTGTTGTCGCAACTGCATCAATTCCATTAGTCGCCGCTGCTGAACAGACTGGCTCGAATTGTCATACCCTGCAGATGCAGGACTTGGGTATAAACTGCTGTGATTCAAACTCACCGGCGTCGCAGTGCCTGCTACAGGCATAGTTTGAAACACCGGCAAAGGCGCGGTGAGCGCCGCATCCGGTTGCTGGTTATGCTGATTGATACCAAACACCGCCACCAAGGCCACACTCGCGGCTATCGCGCCCTGCGCACCTACCTTGAGCCAGGCATGATTCGCCGCGGCTTGCCACCAACGTCGACCAGGTGATGAGGTTTTCACGGTGACGCTGTGGCGAATGTCTTGCGAAGACGTATCAGGGTTGGTTGCCGTCGATGAGGCCGGTGATGCCACTTGATGCTGGCTTATGGAATCATCGCTACGCAGCTCATGCACAGGTTCCTGTGCTAATGCGACGGCAAATTGCAGCGAAAAATCGTGGCTTGGCTCAGCCAGGGCAGTCGCGCTAGTTAGTTCAGCCGCCATGGTTCGCTCCGCACCGGATTCGCCCCGCATAATAGCGCCAATCAACTGATAGCGAACCATGGTCTGCTGCAGATCTGGTTGCGCCAAGAGTGCATCCAACTCTGATGCCGCCAGCGCATGGTTGTCAGCCGCGGCACTTATCCAATGTTGTTGTTCAGACGTCATATTCTGCTCTCAGCTAATTAACGGTTTTAATTTGGCATCGATGGCTTCACGTGCACGGAAAATGCGGCTTCGCACCGTACCTATCGGACATCCCATCACTTCGGCGATTTCTTCGTAACTCATTCCATCTAACTCGCGCAGGGTAATCGCAACCCGCAGGTCTTCTGGTAATTGCTCAATGGTATTAAATACCACCAGTCGGATTTCTTCCGTCAGTAACAATTGCTCTGGCGATTCTTGCACTTTGAGCGCATCACTACCGTCATAGCTATCCGCATCATCCACATCAATATCCGCGGATGGCGGCTTACGCCCTGAAGCCGTAAGGTAGTTTTTCGCGCTATTCACGGCAATTCGATACAACCAGGTATAAAACGCACTATCGCCCCGAAATCCAGGTAAGGCGCGATAGGCTTTGATAAACGCATCTTGCATGACATCGGGCACATCGCCCTGACAGGATACGTAGCGAGAAATCAAATTCGCGACCCGATGTTGGTACTTTCGAACCAGTAAATTAAATGCAGCCTGTTCGCCTTGCTGTACGCGCTGGACAATTTGCCAGTCCAATTCCTGCTCGCTCATCCGAGCTGTTCCCCTATTTTTTTAGTGTGTTTTTTCAAAAGCGCTTGAAAAAACCAATGACCCGACAGAGGTAAATGCTCATGTGGCGATATAGTTAACTACTCAGAGTCTGTGTTTGGTAAAAAAGTTCGGTTTTGCCGATAAAAAAGTTACAATGCAATGATCTTTTCATCAACGTAATGGCTATTTATGAGCCTGCCCGGCGAAAAAGCGCGTTTACACTGTCGTTTTTCGCCGACTCACCACGATAAAGTCAGGTAAGTGTATCGCATGCAACAACAAATTGAACATCGCTGTGACGTATTAATCATTGGCAGTGGCGCTGCCGGTTTATCATTGGCACTGCAATTGGCTGATCAGCTGCAAGTGATGGTACTGAGTAAAGGTCCACTGCGAGAAGGCTCTACCTTGTATGCACAAGGTGGTATCGCAGCGGTGTTTGATGAAAACGATAGTATTGATGCGCATGTCAACGATACGCTGATTGCCGGCGCAGGGCTTTGTGACGAAGCCGCGGTGCGTTTTACCGCGGAAAATGCCAAAACAGCGATGGAATGGTTGATCGCACAAGGTGTGCCCTTTGACCAGTACAAAGACGATGATGGTGTGATGAAATACCATCTAACCCGCGAAGGTGGCCATAGTCATCGGCGAATTTTACACGCCGCCGACGCCACGGGCCGAGCGGTACAGATCACGCTAGTCGACCAAGTCAAACAACATCCCAACATTCAATTATTAGAAAACTACAATGCGGTAGATTTAATCACGGCGCAAAAACTTGGATTGGATGGTAATCATTGTTATGGCGCTTATGTGTGGAACCGTCAAAGCGAAAAAGTAGAAACCATCGCCGCACGGTTTGTGGCGCTCGCCACCGGCGGGGCTAGTAAAGTGTACTTGTACACCAGCAACCCTGATGTGGCCTCTGGTGACGGTATTGCCATGGCATGGCGGGCTGGTTGCCGCGTCGCCAATATGGAATTTAATCAGTTTCATCCCACCAGTTTGTACCACCCTGACGCACGAAATTATCTCATTACCGAAGCCATGCGCGGTGAAGGTGCCTATTTAAAACGGCCCGATGGTAGCCGTTTTATGCCCGATTTTGATGAGCGCGCCGAGTTAGCGCCGCGCGATATTGTCGCCCGCGCGATCGATTTTGAGATGAAAAAACTGGGGGTCCCGTGCGTATACTTGGATATAAGCCACAAGCCGGCCGATTTTATCATCGAACATTTTCCAACGATCTATGCCAAATGCTTAAGTGTTGGTATTGATATCACCAAACAAGCCATCCCTGTCGTACCTGCGGCACATTATACCTGCGGTGGCGTGATGACCAATCACAAAGGGCAAACCGACATCGCCAACTTATATGCCATTGGCGAAGTCGCCTATACCGGTTTGCATGGTGCCAATCGCATGGCGAGTAATTCATTGTTGGAATGTGTGGTATTTGCGCAAAGTGCTGCGCAGCATATTTTACAGCAGTGCCATTCATCCCAAGTGCCGGTGGCTCTACCGGCATGGGATGAAAGCCGAGTGAGCAATTCCGATGAAGAAGTGGTTATCACCCACAACTGGCATGAGCTGCGGATGTTTATGTGGGATTTTGTCGGCATCGTCCGTACCGAAAAACGCTTAGAGCGCGCCTTGCATCGCGTTGAGTTATTGCAACGAGAAATTCATGATTATTACCAGCATTTTCGTGTTAGCAATAATTTGTTGGAGCTTCGTAATCTGACCATGGTCGCCGAACTGATTATTCGCAGCGCCATGGCGCGCAAAGAAAGCCGTGGCCTGCATTACATTTTGGATTACCCTGAACAGCAGGACGCACCAACGCCAACCATTTTAACGCCGAAACGTTACGCCCTATCCAAAGCCCAGCAACAGCTTTAACGTCATGTTCATCGCACAAAACACAACACCGCAAGACACAACACCACGGTAAATACGGCGGCGTTGTGTTTTGCGGCGTTGTGTTTTGCAAGGATCGTCTTGTTCAGTCCAGTCGTCGTATCACAGCCACGGCACGACCACTCAGACATGCGCTGCTACATCAAGCGCCGTGTCAGCCATGCGTCGGTACCTATTTCGAACACTGCCGCTTGTATCAAACTCCACCGCTTGGCTTTCTCGCGAGGATCTCGTTATTTTGCCGCAGGATTGGGTTTCGCACGGTAATGGAAAATCTGCCAAATCACATAGAACTGCAGCGCCGCAGTGCCTAATTGACCTAAAATCGACTGCATTTCATCGTACTTTTCAGCGTAGATATAGAGCGAAATATTGCCCAGTGCAAAGGCCAACCACGTCAGCATAGGCACACCATCCGAGGTTTTCGTTTTATGCAAATGCCAAATTTGCATCATGGTCGCAGCAGGAAAAATAATCGCCGGTACATAACCGATAATTTCAATCAATGTCATAACATACCTCACCGTCGGATTACACCGTGGTTATTAAATCATGGGAGAGATTGCAGGTCGTCTAAGGGATGTCTGTGATTTTAGACATCGCTGGGCATTGGTTCATCGCCCTGACACCAAATACTTACGCGACGTACTACTTACACCTCGTATGTTGGCGTGATACGGATATTTCGACGAACCTTTAGCGCTTTGGTAGAACACAATAGCGCTGAGACTGCAAAAAAGGGCGTGGACTATAACCAGTCTATGGTGGAACCGCAAGCAAAACCCATAGCACTTAGAGTCGAGGCGACTCAGCTGAGCCGCCCGTCTGCTTAAGGGGATACTCGCCAAGGTTCCCCATCATCTGTCGGTCATACGCATGATGGTTAAATCCCAACCGGTTTAGCTATCGCTCCGATAGCGACAATCCCGATACCTGCCAATATTGAGCTGTCTGCGACTGACAAATACGGCTTAAGGTCCGAAAATCAGCGTCAGACAATTCATCTCGATACAGCCAATAGCCATACAATACCGTCGCAGCATCTGTCGCCTTCCCTGGAATAGGAATGTTGCTGTGGGACTGAGTAGACCGATGATGCTCCGTCCGTACCTGCTGCCAGCAAAGATAAATCCCAACATCTGACACTAAACTATGTGCGAGCAAACGCCCGCTGAACGATATGCCTTCCACCGGAAAACAGGCCACGCACTGCGGCCTTGGTGTCATTGCCGGTTGTAGGTAAATAGTGACGTAAAACGCTTGCTGACTGTTTAAATAATGCCATGCACACAGCCTAGGCATCAGCGCCCCATCTTGCTTCGCTTGAGTGGTTGTAGAGCACGACGATACCGTCGTCAGGCGGAGCTGATACCAGGCTAAAGGTGGACGACGCAGATGCAAATAGATAAATACCGTACCGCAGAAGGTGGCAGTTAGCTGCAGCACAAACTCCAACGGCGGTAGTGCCAAAGCGGTAAGCGGCACGATCAAAAGCACAGCTGCGTGCATACCGCGTCGCCAGTAACCAACCCGAGCATACATCAGATGTTCGGTGGGCTTGGCCGCCAACGATAGGTCAATGTGTTTAGTTTTGGCGGTGACCTTAGATTTTTCATGGGCCATATCCACATCACTCCTTTTGCCCTTCGTCTAAGTGGCCTGTCGAATAATGCAGTGGCGCTAACGCGTAACGTGAGTCATACCGTGACATGCCTCAACGAGACGCGGGTTCAAAACCATAGCGATAACTGCGCTGCTAGTAATGGTAGCGTAGCGCAGTTTATTATCAATAAAATAACAATAAATTTACACCACAATCCCCACACACCCATTGGAAACCGAAGACAATGCCTATCGCGTGTCAGGCATATACAGGCATATTTAAAACGCGTGTATGGGGAAAAAACATTACTAAAGAGGCCATGCGCTGGAGCTAGGCCTAGAGTTTGGCCTGAAATTTGGCCTGAAACTTGGCATAGTTCAGCGCAGGCGATAGTGGCATGACATGCAGATTAAACTTTAACGCGGGATAAAATGGTCTGGATCATGGCCTGCAACTGCGGGTCGGGAGACGTGGCATGGCCCATAAACCACGCGAATAGATCAGGGTCATCACACGCCAGCAAGCGCTCAAACACATATTTTTCTGCGTCAGATAACGCATCATAGCCGTGCTCAACAAAAGGCGCTAACAACACATCCAGTTCCAGCATGCCACGGCGGCACGCCCAGCGCAGCCGGGGTTTAGTCATTAATTCAGTCATGGGATCCTCATGGCGCGGTCAATTTGGCGCAGATTCTAACAAAAAATTAGTGCAGGGGTTGTGCTTTTGCGTCCCTTCCCCAATGATCAAGCGTATTGATAAGTCATTCATTACTGAGTTCTATATCGTTATGCAAGCATCTTGGATCAGTGCCGAACAATTGGCAACCTTATCGAACCACAGCGCACAGGTGTTTATCAGCCCTTTGCCGGCGTTTCAGGTGATCCGCGTCAGCGGTGCCGATCAACGCCATTACTTACAAGGGCAAACCACCTGTGATTTTTTATCATTAAACGAAGACACTGTGCTTCGCGGTGCGCATTGTGATGCCAAGGGCAAAATGTGGGCCAGTTTCCATGCCATTGCGACGGATGATGAAACCTGGTTGCTTGGGTTTCGCGATGAAATGCAAGCCAGTCTTGCCCAGCTAAAAAAATTCGGCGTGTTCTCTAAAGTCAACTTTACGGATAATCCACAAGGTACGGCTGTGTTTGGTATATCAGGTGATACGGTAGCGCCATTATTGCAGCAACTCGGTTTTCATGACCAAGGCGCTGCGCATCAACAGGTCATGACATTGCCACCGCTTGGCACCTTAAAAAGCCCTGCACATTTACTCCGAATCAGTGCCAACCATTTTATGCTCTTACTGGATGCCGCCGATGCCAGCGCATTTCTACATGCGAACCAAAGCGTCTTAGCTGCCCCGACACAGTGGTTACAGCAACATATCAAATTGGGCTTACCCTACATTGAGCAAGCGATCATTGGCGAATATGTACCACAGCAGCTGAATATGCAGGCACTTGAGGCGATAAGTTTCACAAAAGGTTGTTATATTGGCCAAGAAACCGTTGCCCGAATGAAGTACTTGGGTAAAAATAAACGGGCGATGTATTTGCTGCAAGCCAATACCAGCAGTACGCCATCGGCCGGTGCTGGCATTGATATGCAATTGGATACCCATTGGCGTCGCGCAGGCCAAGTGATCAATGCGGTCAATATTCATGACGCACTTTGGTTATTGGCCGTCTTACCCAATGACACAACAGAACACACGGCTTTGCGACTGAGTGATGAACCAGAAACGCGCTGCCAGATCCACCCCCTTCCCTATAGCCTGAACTAATTTGAGGTTGGCATGACCATTGAAAACATGAAAGTCGTTGCGATGCACTACAGCGTATCGGATAAAAACGGCAACGAACTTGACAGCTCCTTCGGTGCCGAGCCGCTGGTGTTTATCCACGGCACCGGTTCGCTGATTTACGGGCTAGAGCAAGCGTTAACCGGACGCAGTGCAGGCGAACGCTTCAGTGTGGAAGTGCCTGCAGCCGACGCTTACGGTGAGCGTCATGACGAATTAACGCAAGCGGTACCTAAAGCTATGTTTGAAGGTATGGAGGTTGAGGCCGGAATGCGTTTTCGGGCGGCGGGTGATGATGGTCGTGAGCAATCTGTCATCATTTTAGATGTCACTGATGATGAAGTGATCGTTGATGGCAACCATCCATTAGCCGGTTTAGATTTAAGCTTTGATATCGAGATCCTGTTGGTACGTGATGCGACCGCGGATGAGCTGGCGCATGGCCATGCCCATGGTATCGATGGCCACGCCGGTCACGATCACTAAATAAGCTAAGTTGCGACCATCTGAAGCAACGCACTCATCAAAGGCCGCCCTGCGGCCTTTTTTTGTGAATCTAAGCTCCCCCATACAAACTGTATTATTCATCGAAACAGGATCAACAAGGTGATCACACTAAACTAAACGCTTTTCCTAACTATCTCTGCAACCGTTTCGTCTCCGTAACGCCTCTTAGCATCTCCGCGGCGTCTTAGCGGCGTATAAGCATGGCAGCTTCGACCCACGTGAACATCGTCACCACATAACGTTCAGCAACATAAATATCACGTTTTCTTTAACAAATTCGCATGATAAGCTAGTTTAGACAGCAAACATAATGCGCAAAACTCACCTCTATCCCTGCGCTTGCCACCTTAACTCTCTTAAGGAGTGTCGATGCTATACCGCGGTCCCTATCAAAGCCATCCAGCGCCAGCCCAGCTTATCGCCGCCAATGGCCAGCCGAGCTTTGGCATTTTTGACCAGTCCGTTGCCGATTTAAACTGGCCACACCTTCGTCATTTGAATGTGATGGACCAACCGCGCAGCTATCGCGCAGCGCAGGCTGATTTTCGGCAATTCCAGTTTGTAGCCATCCAAGGGGCGGATTGGATCCTTGGAGTGGCCATTGCGAAAGTGCGCTATGTGAATACCGCGTTCGCTTATTTGTATCAACGCCAGCAGCCTTGTAAGGTCGAAGAATGGCTACATCCGGGTTCAATCGGTTGTGCACTCAGCCCAAGCCCGACCCTAGGTTGTAGTCGTTTTGGCTGGCGTGACGCCAAAATCCAATTGGATCTAACCTCCGATGGGCTGCGTATGCAGCTCAATACTGCACAGTTGCAGGCTGATATTGACATAAAACGTGAAAATCAAGCGCCAATAGCACTTTGTAATCCAACAGGTTATCAAGGCTTGACCTACACCGAAAAAAACTTAGCACTACCGGTGTCCGGTCAGTTGGTCGATAAAACCCGCCAGCAAGCGTTCGATTTGACCAAAGCGCTGGGGGGGTATGACTATTCAGCCGGTTTTATGCGTCGCGAAACGAGTTGGCGCTGGGCGTGCCTGCAAGGTGTTACGGCGGACGGCCGCCGACTGGCGATCAATTTAGCGGCGGGCGTGAATGAAACCGGATTAACCGAAAACGCACTCTGGTTAGATGGCGAGCGCCATTTACTCAGCCCTGCCCAGTTTCGTTTTCAGCGCGCCAGTGCCTCAACAACGCCTGGAAGCGTCACGTGGCAGCTCACCACCTTGGCGGGTGAATTGGAATTAGAGTTTCAAAGCGAATTTTGTCGCAGTGAACGAAAAAATTTCGCTGTACTGGCGAGTAATTTTCGGCAATATGTAGGTATCTATCAGGGTCGGCTTCGATTAGCATCGGGCGAATGGGTTGCCATTGCGCCACAGCTTGGGCTGGCTGAAGATCATTATGCCAAATGGTAAGGACAACTATGTTTTATCGCACAGAACATTCTATCACCGCGCAGCAGCACCGCATGCTGCAGCAGCAAAACCACCACAACCGTCGGCATAAACGCGGGCTATTGGCACTAGCGCTGGTGAGCCTTGCCGTTTTATCGGCGTGCTCTCCCAAAGAAGTGGGTGATGTCAGCTTGGGGTTATTTACCACCAAAGATATTAAAATTCAGACATTTAATGATCCTGACATCCCAGGCATCACCTGTCATATCAGTCATGTCGAAGCGGACTTATCGTTGGCGGATCCGTCCGATATGGCCATTGCCTGCCGACAAACTGGCGAAATCACACTGGCCATGATTGAAAACATCGACCGCTCGAAATCTGGTGAAGTCGTGTTTACCGCATCCAAGAGTATTTTATTTAAGCATCTGAAAATTCGTCGTATTTTTGATGAGGCCAATCGAACACTGATTTACTTGTCCTACTCCACCAAAGAAACACAAGGCAGCGATAAACATTCGCTGACCACGGTGCCACTTTGGGGCAGCCAAGCCTGGCAAGCGTTAGAAGCTCAGCAGCATGCGAAAAAGCCCGATTAGGGCTTTTTTTCTGGTAAAATCCATCCGTTCACCTTGCTGTTCAAATGCGCGATTGAGGTACACAGCTCAAATGCACGACGACGAGTACAGGGCCATGCACCACCATGCGAATACATGCGCTAGCCATGGATATGGTGATCGTGCCCATAACCGAACCAAACACTGCCTCATCACCTGCTAATGCAAGGAGCCCGCATGTCGCCGCTTTTTCAACTCCACGCTGTCAGTTGGCAACGCCAGCAGCATTGGGTATTGCGCGATATCGATATCACACTCCCCAGCCAGCACATCGTTGGCATCATTGGGCCAAATGGCGCTGGCAAATCCAGTTTGTTACGTTTACTGGCGGCGATGGACCAACCGACATTTGGCCATATTTCACTACAGCAAACGCCCTTAGCGGCGATGCCACGCTCTGAACTTACTCGGCATATGGCGGTGCTGGGGCAACATGCTGATCGCTACACAGACCTCACGGTGTTGGATGTCCTGCGTTTTGGTTTATTGCCGCACAAGCAATGGTACCAATGGGACACTGCGGTGGATACAGCACAACTAATGCGTGCACTGGCGCGTGTCGATTTGACGCATAAGGCCCAGCACCCATTTACACGGTTATCCGGTGGTGAACAGCAACGTGTCCTGATTGCCAAAGCGCTGGTGCAACAGCCTCAGGTGTTATTACTCGACGAACCTACTAACCATTTGGACGTGCATTATCAGCATCAAGTTCTGCATTTGTTGACGCAACTTGACTTAAGCGTGGTGATCTCAATCCATGATTTAAATTTAGCCGCCAGTTACTGCGACTATTTGGTATTGCTCGATGCAGGCCAACTTATCGCGCACGGCGCAACCGCTGAGGTACTGCAAGCGACATTATTGAGCCAGGTATTTAAGTTACACGTCGATGTAGACCAGCATCCGCGCACTGGCAAACCCCGTATTAGCATGACGCTACCCAGCGAGCAGACGTTCGCGCCAAACGCTCATGCATGCACCACAAGCGGTCGCCACACGCCATGTAACGCGATCGACCAGCCCCGTGACATTGCACCATGAACAAACACATGCTCCGCGACCTAGACAACCAGCACCCACAGCAACCGGGGACAACGATGCTCGCTAGCCTGCTTCGGCGCGGCGGGGTTGTCGTGCTTGCCATTGTGGCGCTATGTGTTCTGATAGGTATCAGCTTACTGACCGGTAGCGTGCCGTTTACCAGCCATGAACTTTGGCAATGTATGCAGCAGCATTGCCCCAGTGCTATGCAAGATACGGTGTTTTGGCAGATCCGTGTACCGCGCGTGTTACTCGCGATGGCTGCCGGTGCAGGTTTGGCGTTGTGTGGCGCTTTGCTGCAAAGCTGCACTCGAAATCCACTGTCTGATCCCTACCTTTTTGGCATTATTGCAGGCGCAGGCCTTGGTGTTACGCTGGTCACTGTCGGTGGGGATTGGTTGGCGTTTGATGTGCAGCACTTTGCCGTACCGCTGGCTGGATTTATCGGCGCCATGCTGGCGATAGGGCTTGGCCTCGCCTTAAGCTGGCGCTTAGGCTGGCAACGCTTAGATGTTTTAGTGTTGTCAGGCGTTGCGGTGAGTTTTTTTCTCAGCGCCATCACAAGTTTGTTATTGTACGTCGCCGATCCTTTTGCGGCCAATCGGGTCATGTTTTGGCTGATGGGAAGTTTGGCTCGCGCCGACTATCAAGCGCTGCAATGGATCACGCCGATGTTACTGCTGACCATCACCTTGATGTGGGCCTGCCGTCGCCAATTGGATGCTCTGCTGTTACGTGACGATAGTGCCCGCAGCTTAGGGGTTGCCGTCACGCAGCTTCGCGTCGGTTTACTGCTGCTCTGCGCCGCCTTAACCGCGGTCATTGTCGCATTTTGTGGCGGGATCGCTTTTGTTGGACTCATGATCCCTCATCTCGTTAGGCGTGTGACGGGCCCCAAAACCGCAGGGATGATCTTGGGCTGCAGCCTCGGCGGTGCCATGTTTTTGCTGCTGGTCGATACCTTGGCGCGCAGCATACTGCCCGATCAGGAGATCCCGATTGGCATTATTACCTCGGCATTTGGCAGCCTGTTTTTTATGCTGTTTATGTTTCGTCGTCACACAGCTTCATCTTAAAGATATTCATTCGCCGAAAGCACCGCTGGGTGCTACTCTGCCCGACGTTGCGATGGGCGTTTTTGGGGCGTTTTTTGCCATAGCCGTCTTTTTAGTGGCGGTTGCGCCTCATTGCCATTCGCTCAACCACTATACGAGAGATTTGGGATGCTCACTGCCGAACAAATGATTCACCCGACACTTTACCTCGCCCCCGTACAACAGCACTTTGCCGGTAAAGGGTTGATGGTCCAAGGCACCAGCTCTGATGCTGGGAAATCGCTCTTGGTCACCGCGTTATGCCGTGTCCTACATAATGCCGGGCGCAAGGTGGCACCATTTAAACCACAGAACATGGCACTTAACAGCGCGGTGACTGCGGATGGTGGCGAAATTGGTCGAGCAACGGCGACCCAAGCCGCGGCCGCCCGCTGCGTACCAACGGTGCATATGAATCCGATTTTACTCAAACCCTGCAGTGAAACCGGGGCGCAAGTGATTGTACAAGGCAAACTCTTACCGCAACATCACGTCATGGCGGCTCGGGATTATCAGACCTATAAACAACAAGCCCATCAGGCCGTCATGGACTCCTATCAACAGCTGTGCGCCAGCTTCGACAGCATCGTCATCGAGGGGGCCGGGAGTCCCGCCGAGGTGAACTTACGCCAACATGATATTGCCAATATGGGCTTTGCCGAAGCCGCCGATGTCCCCGTCGTGTTGGTCGCAGACATTGATCGCGGCGGGGTGTTTGCCCAACTGCTAGGCACCTTAATGCTACTATCGCCCAGTGAACAATCTCGAGTCGTCGGCTTTGTGATCAATAAATTTCGTGGCGACATGCAGTTATTAACCGAGGGCGTACGCTGGCTGGAGCAGGTATCGCAACGTCCGGTGTTTGGCGTCTTGCCGTATTTGCATGGTCTCCGCTTGGCCGAGGAAGATGCGATCAATCAACAACAAGCACAGGGACACGTTCGACTCAAGGTCGTGGTCCCCGTTTACCCGCAGCTGAGTAACCACACGGATGCCGACCCACTGCGCCACCATCCGCAGATTGATTTGCAATTTGTTTATGCGCCAGACCCTTTACCGGCCGCCGATTTAGTTTTGTTGCTTGGAAGTAAAAATACCTGCGCAGATTTAGCGTTTTTTACGCAATATTGGCAACAAGATCTGCTGCGTCATTTGCGTTATGGCGGTAAACTATTCGGCATTTGTGGCGGCCTACAGATGCTGGGCGATTGGATCCATGACCCCAAAGCAATGGAAGGAAAACCGGCGAGCTATCCTGGTCTAGGTTTGCTGCCACTAAGCACGACACTGCATGCCGAAAAAACGCTGCAACAGGTGCACGGCGTTTTTAGTTTAGGCGCAGATGCCGTTCCGGTTCGCGGCTACGAAATACACCTCGGCCAGACGACATCACACGGCAGTTTGTCACCTCTACTTGCCCAGAGTGACAGTCGCTGTGCGGGGTTCCGCAGCGAAGATAACCAAATAGCCGGATGTTATTGGCATGGATTATTTGATGAGCCCCAAGCGCTCGCTGCACTCGCGGCATGGGCGGGGCAGCCTTTGAGTGAATCGCTCGACATGACGAGCGCTCAAGAACAAAGTTTTCAACAGCTTGCCGACAGTGCAACCGCGCACTTACACATGGCGAGCTTAATGCGATTTTTTTCGTGAAGGAGTTATGGCAGATGAGTCATGCAGTACAGCACTATGACCCTGAACAGCAAGAACAATATGCGACGGTTGATGCCGCAACAACGGATACATCTGGATTGGTGATGCAAACAGCACAGGACACCGCTGGATCTGACAACATAGCGAGCACACCATCAAACGCTGCGGCATCCAGAACGGATAGAAGTGCCAAACGTCATCAGCAGCGACAACAGCAAGTCAAAGCCAGCGTCGATGCTCGTATTGCAGCCGCGACAGCAGATAAAGGGTTGTTGTTGGTGATCACAGGCAACGGTAAAGGGAAATCCACCGCCGGCTTTGGCGTAGTCACCCGTGCGGTGGGACACGGTAAAACCGCGGCCGTCGTGCAGTTTATCAAGGGCACGTGGGACTGTGGTGAGCGCAATTTACTGATGAAACATGGCGTTGAATTTGCCGTCATGGCCACCGGTTTTACTTGGGAGACACAAAATCGCGAGACCGACATTGCCGCCTGCCAACAGGTATGGCAAGCCGCAAAGCGCATGCTGCAAGATCCCTGTATCGACGTGGTGTTATTGGACGAACTCACTTACATGGTGTCCTACCACTATCTCGCGCTGGACGAGGTATTATCTGCCCTCGCCGCTCGCCCTGCCGGACAGCATGTGGTGATCACCGGCCGTAACGCGCACCGCGCCCTCATCGACGCCGCGGATACAGTGAGCCATATTGAAAATGTAAAACACGCGTTTGATGCTGGGATCCGCGTGCAACAAGGAATTGATTGGTAATGATATTTTCTGTAGTAACTGCCATATTTCCGCAGCAACTAAGCCCTGCTTCGCGTCATAGTCGTCGCGTTTGTCTGTTGTTGGCTCTACTGTGTTGTGTTCTCAGCGCGGATCTCGCGGCACAACAAACCAACAAGTCTAGGCTGCAACCGCTGCCGGGGAACGCTCTGGCGGATGGGACGGCTCCTGCGGCACCCGCGCGTCGTATTGTTGCCTTAGCACCACATTTGGTAGAAAACCTATACAGCATCGGCGCTGGAAATTGGATCGTTGGTACTACGGAATTTGCCGATTTTCCCGCTGCAGCCAAACGGATCCCACGGGTGGGGAATGCCAATGCCCTACAAATTGAGAAAATTATCGCCCTGCAACCCGATTTAGTGCTGGCGTGGCGCAGTGGCACCTCGGCGGCAGATATCAAAAAACTAAAGTCGTTAAATCTCAATGTCGTGGTAACAGAAATCCCAACCTTGGCCGATTTAGCGGATCATTTACGCATTTTAGGTAGCCTTACTGGCTTGGCCTTACCCGCCAACGAGCAAGCGCAGCGTTATCAAGCGCGTTTGGCGGAGTTGCAACGTTTTTATCAAAATAAGAAAAAAATCAATACGTTCTACGAATTGTGGGGCGATCCTATTACCACGGTTGCCAATAACGCTTGGCCTGCGCAGCAGTTAGCCCTGTGTGGCGGCCACAATGTGTTTGCCAACACCCAAGGTGATTATCCACAAGTGGGCATCGAACAAGTGTTAGCCATGCAGCCCGATGTCATCATCCAGCCCGTATCGCGCAGCGAAAAGCGTAAATTATTGCAGTGGCAGCAATGGCCGGACATTCCAGCGGTAAAACAAAAGCAAATTTTACAGCCTAACGCTGATTTACTGCATCGCACCACCCTGCGCATGTTGGATGGTTTAAGTCGACTGTGTCAGCAGATGGATACTATTCGCAATCAACAGCGTAACTAAAAAGAGCGAATTGAGGCCAAAAAGGCGCGGTAGGCAGCATTATCTGGTCGCCTAGGGAGTGTCAGAAGATGTAGCGGAATTTCGTCTGCTAACATAACTCCGCCGTCGCTTTCGAACTGCGTCCTGTGGTTTTGGTTTGCACTGTAGCTGATTCCGACACAACAGCTGCAGGCGCAGCAGCTAGAGGTGTGGTCTGCACAGATACTGGCATGACGGCATCTAAAAACGCCACCGCTGCTTGGTTGGGCGGTGCTTGCCCTGCCGTATGTGCGTCCGATGTAGCTGCGATGCTGGTTTGGCCGTCTGCTGAACGTGGAGCTGAACGTTGTACAGAATGTTGAACAGCCGCCTCTACTTTGGAACTGCACGCCTGGCTGGGGGATATCGCAGGCTCAACGCCAGATGGTAATCCGACCTCAACCGCAGAGATGGGTATATTTAAAAATTGATTGGTCATCGCTTCAGCCGAGCGCTGCTGTCGGTTTTTTGCCTTCTCCACCCCAAGTTGCCGTTGCAATCTAACTACACGCAGGTGTCGACGTTGCAGCCATGCCATAACGCTAAGCCAAACGATAGCAACCACGGCCGGTTGTAGGGTGATGGCATAACTGCCTTGCGTCAAAAAATACTGCTCACCGCGTGTGCGATACAAGGTCACCGGTCGTTGTTGCCGTAGCTGGTTGATCAATGCGGCCGTTGTGCCTGGCGCATACCAATCACCCGGTATAACATCGGTAATAAGTATATGATTTTTCGGGTCCAATTGCAGCGTCACTTGCCAGTAGGACAACGCCTGTGTATGCAGTTGTTCTATCCGATACACCTGCGCTTGCACCGGTATGCCACGTTTGGCTTGATACACGTCGTAGCACTGCATCGGTAGCAATAACAACACCACCATAGCGACTGCGGATATACTCTGCAACAACAACACAAATAGGCGTTTTTTCAGCACTGAATTCATGACATCTGTTCCACTAGCTTGCGGTTGTTCAGCATGAGCGTAGTCAACCAAGGGATGAGCATCTCTGTTGCTATAGGTTTTTAAGCTGTCGTTTATGCGTCGTATTTTTCTAGTTCTATCTGCGCAACATCGACTTGTGGGATCCATATATTGAAACTACGCAGGGGAAGAACGGCTGTATCAATCATTATCTCATGAGCATTCAGAATTTTATCGCCAACACAGTACCGCCCACCGTACGACGGGTTCGCTGTCTTTTGCTCGCAGTTGCAGTAGAAAAGTAATAAAACCGCATCAAAATGACTAATTTTCACTCAAATTTATGCACGCTACCATGCCATGATCACAAGGCATATTGCAAGCCGACCAGCGAGCCAACTGAGGATGCTAAACCTAGGAAAACGACGATATACCACAATGATGGTGCATGAATGTCAATGAAAACGCGAACAAATGATCCAGTACAACGGCTGCTGTACTGGATCTGTACCACACGTCTTTAGAGCGGACGCACGTTATCCGAACTGTTGCGGTCGATAAGCTTAATCAGCGGATCCACCCCCACATATGCACTGTTGGCCGGCACCGTGATCACAATGGTGTTATCACCTTTGACCAACGCATGCGATTGCAAGTACAGCACTTTGGTGTCGGCGGCGAAGTCATCGGGATCTTTGTCAAAGACACCAATTTCAATGCTATCACTAAAATCAATGCTGGTTTGCTGGCCTTTGCCATCCGCTTTTAACTTATCCGCAAAGATATGCAGAGTCAGTTCACGTTGACCATCGGGCAGTTTTTTCTCATCGACCTTGGTTAACCGCAAATCAAACAAGGTAATTTGCTGGAACAAATCATCGACAAAGGCTTGATCGGCCGCACTCATGCCTTGCTTGATATAGCGGATCAAATCCAAGGTGGTGGGGTATGGTGCTTTAAACTTATACGCGGTTAAGAAATCACGCAGGTTAGCATCCAGCAGCTCAGCGCCCACCCGATTCTTAATCGCCATCATCACCAAGGAGCCCTTGTTGTAATGGATATACTGCTGATTTTCCGCTCGATAAAATGGCATCTCTTCCAAGGCTTCACTGGAGCGGCCGCGCAAATAGTAATCCAATTCTCGGCGTAAAAACTCGCGCATCCGCGTTTGGCCGTATTTTTGCTCCATGACCCGAAGTGCCGCATACTGCGACAAACTTTCGGAAATCACCGCACTGCCCTGCACATTGGCGGCACCCACTTGATGCCCCCACCATTGATGCGCCAATTCGTGCGCCGTCACATAATAAACACTGTCGATATGCTCTGGATCGGATAAGTCAGCTGTAAAACCAATAGACTCCGAATACGGCACTGTATTGGCAAAGGATTGGGCAAAACTGCGATAGCCAGGGAACTCAATCACCCGCATTTGTTTGTGCTGATAAGGCCCAAACGCATGGGTGAATAAGTCCAGCGAATCTCGCAGCGATTCCAGCATCCGATCGACGTTCCATGCATGTGCAGGATGGTAATAAATTTCCAGATCCACGCCTTGATGTTGTTGCTTTTTCACTTCCATCCGGCCAGAAATAAAGGCATAGAAATTCACCATCGGTTGATCCATTTTGTAATGGAAATACCGACGGCCATTTTCTTGCCACTCTTTTTGCAAATAGCCAGGCGTGAGGGCAATTTGATCCACATCCGTGGAAATCGTCGCTTCAAAATTAATGAAGTCTGCCGCGGCACCAAAGAAGTTTTCATTGTAAAAATGACTATCTTCCAGCTTGTTCGCCCGTTTTGGCGGTGGTAAACCACGTTTCTCGCGTTCGTGACGCTCTTGGATCTCATAACCGGCGTTATAGCCAAAACTTGGGAACAAATCCCAGTTGTTGATAAAAGTGCCATTTTCAACCACAGCGACATCTTGACCCGAATTCGGGAAACCTTGCTGCTGACGGGTAACTTTAATGACCATATCCAGCACGGCACCAGGCGCAATCGGCTGGGCAAAAGTTAACCATGCGGTATTAAAACGCTCATTTTTTTCACTTAAGGTACCGCCAGCAATCTCGATTTTAATGTCACGGCTATTGCGCGGCAGTGATACCAGCATTTTCTCAATCGGTGCGGCAAATTTATTGTGTACTTTTTGCGTTAACACCGCCTCAATGCGCCGTTCTTTCGGGAATAGCTGCACCTGTGCATTCACATCAGTGGCAATCAAGATCGGCGCATTTTCATAGCCTTTAAAGGCACGTTCGTAGGCTTCCTGATCATCCAACCGCGAATCAGCGGTACTGTAGGTATTTAACACGCGAGTGTTGTAATGGATGTAACTGCCCGAGCCGATAAACCCGACCAGTGCGATGGCCATCACCAACTTACCACGGCGCCCCACTTGATAACCAAGTAACGCTAAGCGCGCCTTTAACGGCTGCGCAGGACCACGCTGATACAGACCATAACCTAAAACAAATAAAATGGCGGCAAAACAGCCCCAGTACAGCAAGAACCAACTTTGGGTCGCGATAGTCCAGCCATAGCCATTTAAATCGGAATAGGCGGCGCTAGGAAAACTGCCGTATTGATACATATTGTGCTCAAAACCCCAAGCACCCAAACCAATTTGCAGCGCAAAGAACAGCATATACAGCAACATACCGACATATTTATTTGGGCTTAGTACCTGCAACACAAAAGCAAGCATCACCGCCAAGATCGCTGGCACCAAATAGAAATAGCCCAACCGGATCAGATACTGCATCGGCTCAATCGCCACCTTGCCATTGATGGCTTGATACACCATAGTCGCCAAGCTACCTGCGGTATAGAGCAGCGCAATCAATAGAGAGACCGCCACAAATTTAGATAACCAAAACACCATGTTGGGCACAGGTAAACTATCGACAATATCGCCCATGCCACTGCCGCGCTCGCGCCAGATCACTTCCGCCGAGTAATACACCAAAATGATGACGAACAACAAACCGGCATTATTTGCCACTAACTCGACCATTTGCTGGGTAATGGGCAAGACAGGAGACCCAAAAATATTCGGTGGATCTATGATGCCAGACAATAAGTTAAACAAGGTAAACACGGTCAGGATGATAAAAGGCGCACTGAAAATCACTTGTTTCATTTCAAACCGCGTGCGCAGCCATAACTGTGTCGAAAACGACGTCGCGCTACTGGCGGTTTTCAGCGTTTCAGTGCTGTAGCTCGGTACAGTTTGATGTTTAGCTTTCGCCGGCTGACTGACGCGCTTGGCTAAACCAAGCTGACCAAACACGTTACCGCCCACGAGCAACAAGACCAAGGCGGTACCCAACCAAATCACGCGATTCAGTAACAGATTGCCCTCAAGCACAATGCGGCCAGAGTTTTTCTCAGAAATGGTCCAATAGCGCGCGAGTTCACCAAAACTAGTTAAACCAAAGGGGTCTAACAGTGCTGCGATACTGCGATATTTGGGGTTATCGAGCAAGTTGAGGCCCAAGGTATACAGAATAAATACCCCGACGGCGACCAAATACAGCGCCATCATCGAACGAAAACGATGCGCAATGCCAAAGAACAATGCCGACAAGACCAATAAGGTGGGCACGGCAAAAATCAGATAGGTTTGTACATAGGTTTGCCACAGATTGGGGCCAAAACGCTGTGCGTCCACCCACGGCATAAAACTTCCAAGCAAAATCCCGAGCGGGACAAAGGCAAACACCGCGCAAACCACCAACCAGACGCCAATAAAGCGACCGAGTTGATATTGCCAGACCGATAATGGCTTGCTGTACAGTAGCTCTTCCATTTGGCTGCTGCTGTTCCGTGTGGCGGTATTGCCGACAAAGTTAACCACCAAAAACATCGCAAACAATCCCATAATCAGGATGGTTTGGCTAATGGCAAAAGTACCGTTTTTCCATATCTCACCACCGCCACCGATCTGAATAAAACGTGACACTGTGGCCAAAAATGGCAATAAGAAAAATATAAGTGCCGTCACATAAAACGACGGCTGACGCACATAGTAGCGCCATTCAAACCGAATCAATGAACCTAGCATGATCCTATCCTTAGCTGCTTAGTTGGCTTGGCGTTGCCGCGCATTAAATAACGTGGAGAAATACACATCCTCTAAATCAGATGCGGCAGGACTAAAGCCTTCAGGTGCCGTGATGGCAAACACCTTCAGCACCGTACGACCGGCAAATAACCGTTTTGAAATCACCGGCAATTGCTGCTCCAGCTCTGCGGCTTCTTGTTGTGAGACGGTTTTGGTCCAGATCTGCCCTTGCAACTCATCAATCAAGCGCAGTGGTTCACCTCGGAGTAAAATTTGACCACCCGCTAACACCGCCATTTGCGGGCAAAGTTCGGCAACATCACCGACGATGTGGGTGGAGAGGATAATGACTTTTTCTTCGCCTAAGCTCACTAGCAAATTATGAAAACGATTACGCTCTTCTGGATCCAAGCCGGCGGTAGGTTCATCGACAATCAATAATTTAGGGTCGCCAAGTAAAGCTTGCGCGATACCAAAGCGCTGACGCATACCGCCAGAAAAACTACTGACCGCTTTATCTTTGTGTTGGTATAAATTGGTATGGGCCAGTAATGCATTGACGGTTTCGTGCCGACTGCTTTTTTGCTGCAAGCCTTTAAGTACCGCGAGATGATCCAACAAGTCAAAGGCACTGATGCGAGGATAAACATTAAAATCTTGTGGCAAATACCCTAAGGTGCGGCGCAGCGCATTTGGATCATGCAGCACATCAATGCCATCAAAGGTGATAGTACCGGTATCGGCGGTTTGTAACGTGGCAATCGTACGCATCAAACTGGATTTACCGGCGCCGTTGGGGCCGAGCAACCCAAACATGCCTTTTGGAATGGTCAAATTGACATTAGACAGCGCTTTTACGCCGTTACTGTAGGTTTTTGAGAGCGCTTCGATGGTGAGCATGGCAAGTCCTTTGTAAATAAACAGACCACCAGCATGCCACAGATACATCGATGAGCGTGAACATAAGTTTTACAAATTGTTTCAAGCCGCAAACAGTTGACACCACATGCGCTGGACGTGTGCCAGTATAAAAAAACGGCTTATGTGCGCCATCAGCAACAACATAAGCCGTTGTATCAGAAGAACATCATCCGATGACGCCGAAAAACGTCACTCGACGATAGATGCCGAATGATTAGCTGGCAAAAAAACGACGGCGTAACAGCGCCACTAAACCAAAACCAACCAAGGCCAAAGATGCCGGTGCAGATACACCTGACGGTCGACACTGCGGAGCTGTGGGGTTGGCTTCACAGAAGTCTAAGGTTTCTTTTAATTTTGCATTGGCAAAGGCCGTCACAAAATCACGCACCTGCTGCGTATTAGTTGATTGCAATTGCGTCAAGTTGAACTGCTGACCACCGTTGTTGAGCGCCAATGGCACATAGCAGTTTTCGCTACCTGTACAAGCACCACCATTGCTGACCACCGCATTAAACAGCGCCGTATTGGCTTTTAACAAGGTATTAATCATGGTGTAGGTTGGTGCTTGACCACCGATGCGAGCCCCCACTTGATTGTAGGCATCATTGTCTTCATCAGAGAAAATGATGATGTTTTTCAAGGCATTCGGCCGATAATTCAGCGTTGTGGTTTGACCATCAATGGCATTTAAGGCAAACGCGGTGGCGGCATAACCTGGTTCAGTGCCACCCGAAATTTGTAAACCTTGGGCGGCATTGGCAAACCCCGTTGGGTCGGTGAAATTCGTCAATAAACGTGGTACTACCGCCGAGTTCCCAAAACCGACCAGCGAATAACGTGCATCCACACCACCGGCCGATAAAATAGATGCAAACAGACCAATATTATTCCGTAAATTGGCTTGCGCACTACCCATAGATCCTGATTCATCCACCAGCATGACAATGTCAGTCATGATGGCAGCATTCACCGACAGGCTACTGCATAATGCGGCGGTGATCGCTGATTTAACGATTAATTTTTTTATAGTCATGTTGCTCTCCAAGCAAGTGAACGGCACCGCATCATGCGGTGGTTTCAGGTGAATCCTGAATACGAGACCGTTACGAGCAAATAAAATGCCAACACAATAAAGAAATAAAAATCATGTATTTACGACATTTTTTCGTGTAATTAAAATAGGAAAGCGTAAAAATAACAGACACTTATTTTCTAAATAAGATACACCTCATTTAACTGTATCTTGTTCAAATGCCAACAACCATTGTTTACGCCCTAATCCTCCGGCATAGCCGGTAAGATGGCCACTGGCACCCACCACGCGATGGCATGGAATGATGATAGGGATCGGATTTCGACCATTGGCAGCGCCGACGGCACGCACCGCCGTGGGATGGCTAATTTTTTGGGCGATGGCAGCATAACTGCAATGCTGGCCATAACCGACCTGGCATAATGCCAGCCACACGTGACGTTGAAACGCTGTCCCCGCAGGCGCTAATGGCAGATCAAACTGATAGCGCTGTTTGGCAAAATACTCGCTGATTTGCTGTGCGGCTTGTTGCACGATCTGCGTCGCAAGCCGACTGGCTGGGTTATGGCTATTTGGCTCGGTCAGTGACGTTGCTGCCGGCAGCACCGTGGTTGCTTGATGTTGCGCTGGCATGCGGGAGAGCGATTTCACACGTGGCACCGCATTGGCGAAAAACGCCGTTAAATCTTGCCCGTTTGCATCCACCACGGCGGAACTATGCTGCCGGGTACTATGCTGCCGGGAACTATGCGGCCGCGCTGAGTTCGAGCTCGGTGTGCGATCGCGTGCAGCGGCAGCAGGTATGCCCACGCTATCCACTGCATCGACGAACAATGCTTGTAGCAAACCAGCCTCACTGGCTTGTAAGTGCATGGTTCCCAGTGGCGTATCCAGCCAAAGATCAGCAGGTTGCATATGTGACTCCTTATGTATGGCAAACGTCATGTCGGTTTTACGCCTAGGGCTGGAATACAGCGTCGCTATGTGTTGGGTGAGCACACGCCGTATTGGCGCACGATCCGCGTTCGCAGCTCTGCCTGGCAAACTTATCGGTATCCAGCTGATTTGCGCATATCGGACATCGCATGACAATTGTCATCGCAATCTATGACAACCGACACTGCGCCGCACCTTGGTTTCTTCGCATAATACAGCCATCACGATTGAACACAAAACGCAGCATAACACGCAACATTACACGCAATAAGCACGAGGGATGCATCATGAACACACTGTCACACCCTAACCCTATGTCACACCATGGCAAAAACGCAGCTATCGCTCCCATCACAGCTGGTGCCATAGCATCCGTGGATGTCATACCGGCTGAAGCTGAGTTATCACTCGATACACAACTGGCGCTGTATCAACAACGACGCTTTCTGGCAGTTCCCTTAGCCGGTGCCATGGTCTGGTCGCTGTTAGCCATCACAGGCGCCTTGTTATCACCTTTTGCCGCCTGCATGGCTATCTTTTTCGGCTCTGGCTGCATTATTTATCTGGCGATGTTTTTAACGCGCTTTACCGGTGAATCATTAAGCTTCAAGTTTGGCAAGCAGCGTAACTTTTTTGACTCAATATTTTTATCCACGGTGGCCATGTGTCTTTGCATGAATGCACTTGCTATCCCGCTCTTTTGGGAAAACTACACAACCTTGGCCATGAGCTACGGTATTTTACTCGGTGCCATGTGGTTACCGATCAGTGTTGTACTCAAGCACAATGTCGGTTTTATTCATGGCATTGCACGTACTATCGGCTGTTTCTTGGCGTGGTACTTGGCACCAGAACATGCCTTAGTGACGGTTCCCGTGGTTGTTGTCAGCTGTTATGTCGTGAGTATTATTCAGTTAGAACGGCGCTGGGCGGCCATGCAAGCGAAGGCGGCGCAATAGCCAGGGCTGCGCCAACTGACTAAGACATAGCAAAGACATAGGGTAACCAACTATCATCATGCAAAACATTACCAAGGTTCGGCGTTGACCGAACCTTGGTGTTTTTGTGATATTATCACGCGACATAACCATCAGCCTGCGTCATGCCACTCTTGGCAGCGCACCCAACAGGCTAGTTTTAAACACCATGTTTGCGAGCCCAGCTTTATGCACCATCGATTGCCCATCTATGTATTAACAGGTTTCTTAGGGAGTGGTAAAACCACCTTATTGAATCATTTAGTGACCTACCCAGAGTTTGCCAAAACCCTCGTCATCATTAATGAATTTGGCGATACCGCCCTTGATCATTTACTCGTCACCCCCCACGCCGATCAGCATGTGGTGGAACTTGCCAGCGGCTGCGTATGCTGCACACTGCAAGGCGACTTAAGCCAAACGTTGCAGCAGGCACGCGAACAGTTTGCCAATGATCGCTTTGATCGGGTGATTATTGAAACTACCGGACTCGCGAACCCAGTGCCCATTCTGCGCAGCCTGATTGAGCATAACTTTTTATTCGCACACTATCGATTACAAGGCACCATCACGTTGGTGGATGCCTGCCATATTCGTCAACAGCTGCCACGTTTTATTGAAGCTCAACAACAAGTGGCCATGGCTGATCTGTTGCTCATCAGCAAACTCGATAGCGTGGATCTTACCGACCCCAACCCGCAGGCATCCGCATCGCGCGCAACAACTTCCAGTCTAAAGGCGTCGGCAGCATTACCGAGTATAACTGCATTGTTACGGCAATATAATCAGCTGGCGCCGATCCAAGCGGTTGCGCATGGCAATACCGATGTCGAGGCTATTTTTTCGCTTGACCATGCCGAGCCCGTGCAAAGCCAAACGCCATTACCGCAGTGGTTGCCATGTGCTGAAATATCAAACGGCGATCAACAAAACGAGCGCGATCCGAGCCGCATGAACCGTGCAACATTTCGTTTTATCAGTCCAAGTATCGCTTCCAGTGCTGCGCCCAGTGCCATGGGTAATACATCACCACGGCTAACCCGCACAGACATAGCGCAAGACAGCGCCAAAAACATCAGGTCACAGACCGCCACTGCACCTGTAATGCCAACTAGCGCAAACCACGGTCTACCGCATCAAGGCATCCATAGTTTTTGTTTGGTGCTGGATACGCCGATTGCGTTGGCCAATCTTGAACGATGGCTAGATGCATTTTTACCTGAGCATGGCCATAACGTTTTACGTTTCAAAGCCATATTGCATGTTGAACACATGCCTGGGCCCGTCATTATGCATGGTGTACAACAGATGCTACATCCGGTCGCCAGTCTCGCGGCCTGGCCTTCGACGGATCGGCAAAGTAAATTGGTGTTTATTACGCAGCATCTTGATCAAGCGCAGCTCGCCGCCAGCCTACAACATTTAATCGGTGACCATATCGGTTGAGCTCGCAAAGTGACAGGCCTTAAACGCATCTAGGCAACGCATCTAGGCAACGCCTGCGGCTTGTTTCGGCTTAGCTCTAAGTCTTCGCTGAGAGGCTTCGCTGTGAGTCTTCGCTTATAACTCCGACCATTGCCGTAACAAGTTGTGATAATGCCCCGTCAACCCCAGCACATCGGCACTATCGCCAAGCTGCTGGCGCAGTGATTGAATATGTTGATCAAGGCTGTAGAGCATGGAACGCTGCTGATCCGCTTTTACCATGCTTTGGGTCCAAAAAAAACTACACAATCGCTCCCCTGCTGTTACCGGCAACACCTGATGCAAACTGGTGGATGGATACAAAATAAGATCGCCTGCGGGGAGTTTCACCTCGTGCATCCCAAAGGTATCCATCACCTGCAGTTCACCACCGACATAATCCTCAGGCTCGGTTAAAAACAACGTACTGGACACATCGGTGCGCAAACTCAAGGTGCTACCCGGCAGGATCCGAATGGCGCCATCAACATGTAACCCATAGTGTTCACCGCCACTGTAGCGGTTAAACAGTGGCGGTACGGTCCGGTAAGGGAGCGCCGCAGCTAAAAACTGCGGATGCTGATACAGCCGCTGCAAAATAAATTCGCCCAATTGCCGTGCCAGCGGATGATCCACCGCCAGCTGCCGATTCTGCTTCACCTGCGCCCCTTGCGGCCCAACCGTGGCTTTGCCATCGGTCCAATCGGTGCCATGCAGCAGTTCACGCATTTGTTGCACTTCGGCTTTGGTTAACACTTGTGGAATATGCACCATCATCAGAATTCGCTCCTTATCTTCAACCGCACCAGTCACTACATTCGAACCAAGGACATGTGGCTGCGCTTTGGTGGCTAAATATAAAAACCAAGCCCCAGATGACCCGAAGCTTGGTTTTGCACTATTGCGCCTGCGCAATTTAACGTCATTGTGATCGCTGTATCACGCGCCAGCACGGTTTCTCACCTTGCCGCCTCGCCAGCCTGTGATCGCGCTGACATCACGTCAAGTTGCTGGCGATGCGTTTGGGGTTAAAACGCAACATTCACACCCAGTTTGAAGGAACGCTCAGTGCCCTGGTTAAAACGGTTACCGGCATTATTTAAGGTTGCCACATAGTCTTCGTCCAACAGGTTGTAGATGTTAAATTGTACCGCCACAACCGGCGTGACTTGATAAGCGGCAACGGCATCAAATACATAATAATCGTCGATTTGCGCCATAGATGCTACGCCTGGTTGTATCGCGACGTTGTTAGAGCGTGCCACTGAGTCCATGTAACGAGCGCCGCCGCCCAAGGCCAGTTTATCCATGGTATAAGTTGTCCATAGCGTGAAACTGGTTTTCGGCGACCACTGGATCACAGCGCCATCGGTGATAGTGCCAACTTTCGAACCATTGCTGATGGTTGGATTTAACAACGACAATCCGGCATTGATTTCCCAGTTGTCGGTCAGCTTACCAACGACACCAAACTCCGAACCACGGACGGTTTTCTCACCAATCGGTAAATATACGCCCAACATTTCCTGTACCAATTCGTTTTTATTGACACTTTCAAACACCGCCGCCGTGGCAAACAGGCGATCATTGAATAGCGACCACTTGGTACCCAGCTCTAAATTGATGCCCTTTTGTGGCGCCATGGCAGGGTTATTTTGGTTAGTGGCAGAGCTCGATAACTGGAAATTGGCGCCACCAGGTGGTAATTGCGAGGTGGCATAACTGAGATAAATAGAGCCATCTTCGGTGGGCTTATAATTGGTACCCACTTTGTAGCTGAGTAAATTATCCGATTTGCGCGCATGCGTGGCGATTTTGGTGCCCACCGGAATAGTTTGTGGCGTGGTTACACCTTGCACCGATACGTTATCGGTGGTGGTGGCAAAGTGCTCGGCGCGCATGCCAAGGCTCAGTTGCCACTGCGCATTTACATCCATGGTATTTAACGCATAAATAGCAGCCGTATTGGTTAAGCCTGCCGATTTCGCGCCGGTTCTGACGGGCATAGCAAACACTTGTGTTAATGCTGGGTTGTATAAATTTGCCGCCGCTTGTGTGGTACCTGTAGGTAAACCTAGCGAATAGTTGGTCTGACTTTCATGGCTAAATTCAATACCTGAGGCAATATTGTGGGTGAAACCACCGGCATCGATTACCGCATTAAGATTGGTTTGGTTAATCAGAATTTGGTTGCTTTGATCTTTGCCTTGCCGAGTCCGCGCCACTGTCCAAGTATTCGGATCGGCTTTGGTGGCGGCAGGGATGGCAATATTCATGACACCAGTCAGCACATAATCTTGCGATGACACGCCATAACGTGATGTATTGGTTAAGGTTACTTTGTCGTTGAAATCATGAGCGACACGCAGTGTCAGCATATCGACATTGACATGGTCAAAGTCATCTTTGGAACCGTAAAAACTATCCTTGGCCACGGGCTTTAAACCTGGGCCGTCATTGTTTGGGAAGGCTCTGGTGTAGTCAGCATTTAAGTAGCCATCCAGACCGACGGTTGGTAAACCACCATCAGGAATGTTGTCTTGTTGCACATGCAATAGGTTTAAGGTGGTACGTGTTGCGGTATCAATACCAAATGCCAGTGACGCTGCAATACCTGTGCTGGTGTTTTCCACCACATCGCGTCCCACCACACCGCTGTCACGGCGCATCAGGTTGACGCGAATAGCGGCGTTATCCATCGCTAAGGTCCGATTTACATCGGCAGTGACGCGCTTGTCGCTGGCACTCCCCAAGATCGCACTGGCGGTGGTAAATTCATCCAGTGATGCGGTTTTGGAGCTCATATTGATATAACCAGAGGACGCGCCACGGCCGTTATCAACGCCCGCTGGGCCTTTGGCTATTTCCACTTGCTCAGTGTTAAAAGTATCGCGGCTGATACTGCCTAAATCGCGAATACCATCAACATAAATACTGTTTTGCGTGTCAAAGCCACGCATAAAAATTGAATCACCAGTGGCGGTATTGCCGTTTTCGCCCATCAGCATAGTAATGCCGGGCGTATTACGTAAGGTGTCACTCAGCGAAATCGCTTGTTGTTGTTGGAACAATTCTTTTTTAACCACCACAATCGTTTGTGGCGTATCAATCAGCGGTTTTGGTTGTTTTGGCGAACTGACGCGCTCTGCAACATACTCAGACTTTTCGGCATCTGCCGCCACGTTCACTTCGGCCAGCTGACCTGGTTTTTTCGCCGTCGCTTGGTCTGCGGCCAACGCGGCACCAGACACCGTTGGCAGCGCCAACAATAATGCCGTTGCAATGGCAGTGCGCTGAGAAATACTATGTTTTTTTGCCTGAATAAACGCCATGAATACCGTTCCTTAATCCATCAAACCACAATTTGACCTGCCACGCATCGTGTTCGTACGTCGAATGCACCCAACGAGCATCGCGTTCACAGATCCAGAAAAATCCCATCACCACCAGCCAATGCCAAAACCATGGGCTTGCGCGTAAACACAAGTGGTTAGGGGTATTGTTGAAATCGGGCGCCATATTAATGAGATTTATTATCATTTGCAAATAGTTTTTATTTGTACTTCTCATGCTATTTGCAGCCGTGGCTAACTTGAACGATACCCATCGGCACAGAACGTTTTGCCATCACGGCAACACGTAGCGGAAAACGAGGTGATCGCAGGCCCAAGCCTGAAAGACGTTGCGAGTGGCATGCGAACCGGTATATCAGTCACACAAACCGACACTAAGCCGGCATAAACAGATGATGGGAAGGAAACAAAACGACAGGTTGGTTAAAACAACAAAGCCAACCGCAAGGGTTGGCTTTGTATAACACGAGCACCGTCGTTGCGCGACGAATTAACTACCTGATTTGTCGCTATGGCGCATGTGAGGGAACAAAATCACATCACGGATACTCGGCGCATCCGCCAGCAACATCACCAGACGGTCGATGCCGATGCCTTGACCTGCGGTCGGTGGTAAGCCATGTTCTAGCGCGGTGAC
>Ga0209812_10000140_pt1:7500-66719 | contig 66719 bp, 55 predicted proteins | sample JI71714BDNA_FD_187502 | JGI IMG/M metagenome (GOLD analysis project Ga0209812, IMG submission 187502) | Wastewater effluent complex algal communities from Wisconsin, to seasonally profile nutrient transformation and Carbon sequestration -... | ecosystem: Engineered > WWTP > Effluent... | reverse complement strand
TTCATTTTAGTTCTTTATCCAAATTATTGTAGCAGTGAGCGCACAACATATTGAAAATACATAAAATACAGCAAACTAATTTAATTATTCAAAATAGAAATTGGATTTTTATGCTCATCAATGGCCACAAATGTAAATTCACCTGAGATTGCTTTCTCTCTGTGTTCTGAATACATTTGTTCGATGAATATCTCCACCTTCACTTTGACACTTGTATTGCCGATGTAAGTCACGCGACCAATTAGTTCGACGATATTGCCTGCCGGAATCGGTTTTTTAAAATCTATGCGATCGCTACTGACCGTGACCATCCTCTGCCTGCTGAATCTGGTGGCAGCGATGAAGGCCACTTCGTCCATGAGTTGCATGGCAGTGCCTCCAAACAAGGTATCGTAATGATTGGTGGTATTCGGAAATACAGCTTTAAAGATGCGTGTTTCGGAATTTTGTTTGCGTTGTTCGAGATCCATTGGAGGTATTATATAATTTCTTCAGTTAAATGTCGACGCAAGGTCGGCAATAAATTTTATTTGTTGAAATCAATGTTTTGGATTAAATGTAAATCGTCATACTATTTGCAAAGGAATCATAGCTAAATGTTGTTTGGAATATGATCAATACTTAACCGTTCAGAACGGTTCCCAACCGTTGCGAACCGTTAAGTTTACAATAGACTGAATAACAATATTATAGGGCGGTCATCGTTCACAATTTTGGCCACTTTTTTATGCATTTTTTGTCAAGAGATTTACTAGGACTTGCTTTCATAAGTACATGTCATTAACCTTTCGGAACCGTTCCCAACCGTTGCGAACCGTTAAGTTCACAATAGACTGAATAACAATATTATAGGGCGGTCTCCGTTCACAATTTTGGCCACTTTTTTATGCATTTTTTGTCAAAAGATTTACTAGGACTTGCTTTCAGAAGTGAACGTCATTAACCGTTCGGAACCGTTCCCAACCGTTGCGAACCGTTAAGTTCACAATAGACTGAATAACAGTATTATAGGTCGGTCGCCGTTTACAATTTTAGCTACTTTTTTATGCATTTTTTGTCAAGAGAGTTACTAGTACTGGCTTTCAGAAGTGAATGTTATTAACCGTTCGGAACGGTTCCCAACCGTTGCGAACCGTTAAGTTCACAATAGACTGAATAACAGTATTATAGGTCGGTCGCCGTTTACGATTTTGGCTACTTTTTTATGCATTTTTTGTCAAGAGGGTTACTATGACTGGCTTTCAGTAATACGTGTCATTAACCGTTCGGAACCGTTCCTAACCGTTGCGAACCGTTAAGTTTACAATAGGCTGAATAATAATACATTACGACAGTCTTCGTTCGCGTTTTAGGCTACATTTTCTATACATTTTTTTCATGAGCGTGTGTAGTAAAAGCTGTCAGAAATCTGTAAGACCGCAAAAAGAGAATCACTAGCAACAATAAGGCTGGCCATTAGACTTTTACAACTTGATCAATTTATCAGTATGCAAACCAGAGGATCCAAGAATTTGTAATACGTATGCTCCGGGCTTAAGTTCAGATAAATCTATTCTAACTTTTCCCTGTCTATTGTTTTGATTATTTAAGATAATGTGGCCACTCAAATCAAAGATCGTGACTCCTAAAACTGTCTGAACATTTAACTCGATATTTAATTCGTCTTTCACCGGATTCGGATAGACATTTATGGTGTTCGGAGTATTTATCTCCTCATTCGCCAAAATACTGCAATCCACCTGAGCGCTCGCCTTCATTCCTAGTGCCCCGTTATTGACATACCAATCCTCCCACACACCGCCTTGTCCTGTGGCCCAGACGTTAAGATCAAAGGTGTTTTCACCAAGTTTTGTCCCTTTTATCTTGTATACCCACATCGCTTTATTATTCCGATTCCAGTTTAGTGGTAAATTAGTTTTACAGGTCTCGGGTGTATATTCAGATAATCCACAATTTGATTGAATAAAATATGCATTGTCATTACTGCTCGGGTACTCACCAAATACGCGCGCTATTCCAGTGGTGTCGACACAAACAGCTGTATATTCATCGCAAGCAATACCTTTAGCCCTTACTCCCGTATCTTCTAATATTCTTGCAAGAAATGTCACTTGTCGGCCTCTTCTGTCAGGGTTATCATAGTGTGTATCAGTAATTACCTCCTCAAGAAATTTATTCTCTAAAAATCTACCGGATTCAATGGTGACTTTACTATTGTATGGATTTCCGAGCGCCACATCTGAAGTAACTGAGCCTTTCTGACCGGAATACATATAACCACCCATGATGGCCATTCCGGCACTGGTACCACCGACGACAACTCCTCTTTCCTTGATTCCCTGGCGAATAAGACTATCAATGGCCGTATGTTGCCAGTAACTGATGTAATCATATTGATCTCCGCCAGCAAACCAGATGGCCTCAGCGTTTTTTATTTTTTCCTGAATGTAAGATTCTTGCGCAGATGCGCTATTGAGACAGACGATTGTCTCTACAGAATTGACTGTTATTCCAAGATCTGAATACATGTATTTATTATACCCATCAGAACCACTTGCTCTCAATACAAGTACATCTCCACCATTTGCTCTGGATAAAAACCACTTCATGGCATTGTCATCTTCAGAAGATCCACCCATCATGCACACTCCTCCTGAAGGTTGAGTTTCTTTGTCAGCGTTATTGCCAGTGAAATAGGATTTATAGCTTTGTGCAGCAATTAATTGACCTGTCAAAACTATTATTATTATTAAAATATATCTCATCTTTCTCTATTTAAGAATAGGTCCAAAGATAATTTATTTACTCAAGTTTAGGCAGTTAGAATTAAACCAAAAAGTATAACTATTACTCATTCTCAAATTAGAAATTAGTTTACCTGAAATGGTTTGTTTCAAAAATCAAAAAGATAACTTGAGAAAAATGAAACGCAAATGACACAGATATTTTATGATCAAATACGATATAAAATGCCTTACAGTACAAATCCCTCTTCGAAAAGCTAAGGCTTAAATTTTAGACTCTCTTTTGGGAATGCGCTCAGAAATAATATTGTTAGCCACTAAGGCGCTAGTAGCATCGGAGATAACTACGCGAATGATGCTTTGAATCTAACACGAATTTTTTCGTGCAAATTCGTGCTATTAGTGGCTAGAGAAATTAGAGTTTTTTTTCATAAAAACCAATGGCTAGCATGTTCTTAATTTAATAAAAAAGATGTGGCAAAGGGAAGAGTCATTGATGCGCTTAACTTAATTAACTGGTTAACAGAAAATTTAATTTTCTTATTTAAGAGAATTTTTACGAAACGTAATTATTAAATTGGCCAAAAATATGCTATATAAAATTTAGTATACTAATAGACAAATAAACAGCCTATTCACAAACACCTTTTCGTTATTTGCAATTTTCAGCTACTTCTTTGTTACACTTTTAATAAAAGCCTCTGTCGCATAAGTAGACAGTTGGCCGCCAGGGCCACGAAGATTGTAATCAAATCCATGCGTCGCCCATGGAAGTTTCAACCAATAATATTTGACACCGGAAGCTATTAATTTTTTCTCAAGTCTGGCGCAATGTTCATAAGCCACCAAAACATCATTCTTACCATGTAACATTAATGTTGGGGTGGAATTTTTATTCACATAATTCACTGCACTACTTTCAGCATAAGCATTTGGAACTTCTGATAAGGTTCCGCCCAGATAATCCTCCATGACTCCTTCCGAATCCATCACAAGTGGATTAGTTGGAATGGTGTATCCCCATGACATATCAGCCGGACCATAAAAGTCAACAACTCCTTTAATGGCGGTATCATTAAGTGTATATGCAGCCATCAAAACAATCTGTGCACCTGCTGAACGTCCAACTAATACAAAATTGGACGTATCGATATTAAATTTATCTGAATTTTCTTTTAAATATTTAAGTGCTAGTTTAACATCGTTAACCGGTCTGGGACTGCGATATTTTGGCGATAAATGATAATTAATCGAAGCTACATTGTATCCAATAGATGCCAAGTAACTATTGAGTTCAGGTAATTGTTGGCTGTCACCGCTACTCCAGGAACCTCCATGTACCACCATGACACATGGTCTTTCTCCGGAAATCTGACTTGGATAAAAATCTAATTTATAATCCTGTCCGCTATCATTCTGATAGACATACGATTGGAATTCAACTTTTTTATTTATTGAAAATAATTTTGCAACTGAAAAGGCACTTCTTTCAGGAAGATCTGAGTCGCTGCATTTTAGAGATTGTGTAAGTTCACTTTTCAGATCTGTTGATACTATAGTAGCCCTCACAATTGGTGAAATAAATAACAAAACCGCAATGAACCCAAATACAGTTCCAATAGTTTTATAAGGCATGTCGATAAATCCCCAAGTCAAGATCAGACATGTAACGAATATGAGTATCCAACAATATTCAGAAACTGCTATCGCCGTCATCCATAGCAGATTTGTAGGTGCTCTAAATACAGTGAGCAATGAAGCCAGAAAAAGTAAGATCAATAAGATTAATCGTATCATGCTTTCGTTTTATGAAATAAATAATGGCTAACAAACCATTCGTTGCCGTCGTTATATAAAAATAATTCAGCACATGCCATATAGAACAATCTCCAATATACCCACCACTTCACTGCTTGGTCAACTCCATAAGTTTGCTCGAAAATGGGCATAATTTCATTTTTTTTCATATCCATATTTGCCAACCATGCTTCAGCCGTTTTTCCATAGTTAGTACCTTTGACATGAAGATGTTTTTCCACTACCAAATCGTCATTAAAGTATAACATCAAATCATCGCTGGGCATGATACCCCCGGTAAAAAAATATTTGCTCATCCAGTCACTTTCATCTTTAACTTCATACAGGTAAGCGTATTCTTTGTGTACAAATATATGAATCCAAAGTTTTCCTTCCGGCTTGAGAAATGTTGAAATTTTGGCTAGCAAGTTTTTATAATTGCGCATGTGCTCAAACATTTCTACAGAAACCACTCGATCAAAACGATCGTCCGTGTCAAAAATATTCATATCAACAGTAATTACTTTCAGGTTTTTCAATCCTCTTTCATCAGCCTGATCATCAATATATTCTTTTTGTGTTTGAGAATTAGAAACTACCGTGATCTTGCTGTATGGATATTTGGCAGCCATGAACAAGGATAAAGAACCCCAACCACAGCCCAATTCCAGAATATTCTGACCATCTTTTAATTCTGCTCTTTCACATGACAATTCCAACATTCTTGTCTCAGCAGCATCAAGTGATGTAACTCCATCATCCCAATAGGCACAAGAATATTTCAAATTTTTACCTAAACAATACTTGTAAAATTCTGTAGGCACTTCATAATGCTGCTCATTTGCGTCAGATGTATTTACCGCTATTGGAGATGATTTAAGAAAGTCAATTAACTCTAATAAATGCAGCTGTTGGGCTTCGACATTTCCTTTGTTTTCGTCAGCTAGTCTCTGTCTAACGTATTTTCTAATTTGTTTTCGAAGCAAAATATCAGGTATTTTATCTTGCTCCAGCATTTTATCATACCACATAATCCGTTCGTACTTTTTTTGTAATTTATATTCGCAATAAGTACGAAAATAAAGGATATTTAGATTATTTTATTTTTAATAAAATTAGCCGAGTTAATTTGTAGAGCATAATACTCTATTATACTCTTAATTAAATGAAGATGGTTTATTTTCAGAACAAATATTTCAAAATCATTAACGAATGAAAATATAAACGCCAAATCTTAATGTCCCTTAACTCCTTAATGTTTCAAAAAATTCAAACTTCAAACTCCAAACTTCAAACTTCAAAAAACAAACTCTTATTCCTTCTTAAACCACGGAAAAAATGCACTTGTAGTCCTTTGATATTCCTTGTATGCGTCACCTTTAGATCTAACTGCTTGAGCTTCGGTAGGAGGAATACCGGTCACTTTCAATACTAAAAGTAAAATAATGGCAGGACTTATGATCGCCAGATATCCATATGGGGATGCTAATGCAAAAACAAAATAAGAAACCCACATCAACCATTGAAAGAAATAATTGGGATGTCTTGAGTAATACCAAAGTCCTTCTTGGCAAACTTTTCCTTTATTATCTGGATTCTTTTTAAAAGAGGATAGTTGCTGATCAGCTATCGTCTCACCCAAAATACTGATGATCCAAATACCAAATCCGGTATACTCCAACCAAGATAGATCGGGATTAGGATTTATTGTAATTATAAAAAATGGTAATGCAAGAATGACATTAGAGACGGCTTGAAACTGAAAGAAAAGGAAAAACCTTCTATTAACATTTGGAGCATAATTTTTACGTAATTCTTGATATCGACCTTCTTCAACATCGATGTGACTAAATATCCTGTATGCTAGAAATGTGCCCAATCTCAATCCGGCAATGATAACCATCGAACAAAACAGCACCTTACGCATCTCATATCCTGGTGCCATCCACAAAAGAATGAATGCAATGACAGGGAAATTATATGACCAAAAGATATCTACAACACCAGCGTTTTTATTCTTAGTTGCCCATAGCCAAACTAACGACATAATGAAGCTACAAGCCAGTAAAGAATAAAGTACTAACCACCACATAATCTAAAATTAATTTTTAATAAATAACTCTCTGACACCTTCGCCAGGCTTAAGTTTGAAGAGTGCTATAAGTACATAAGCGCAACTCGCAATACTACCGAGAAATACCAACAAAATAAGCCAAATTAATTTAATTCCAATACTCTTTTCGCGATATAAGATCCAACAATATATCACGAAAACATTTGCGTAGAAATCCCACAACGTCGCCCGCATCCAAGGTATGGAGCCGAGATAATCCCACTGATCGAATAAGCTGCTTTGTAAACTCGTAGTGATGACCACGTATATGATCCAAAGCATTAAAATACTAAAAATAATTTTCAGAGAGGTTACCATGGTAAATGGATTGAAAAGATAATAATGACGTAATTTAACTAAAATATGGGAAAGGAGGAAGTCTGGATTTGACAGACTTATATTTAAGGGAGATTTTGATCAATGTACTTGTATTCTATTTGGTGTTATTCACTTATTGTTTTCTAGAATCGATGAACTATCAATTTTAAACAAAAATATGCGGAAACTTCCCCTCTTTTGGAGGCTTGCCCGACATTTTAGGCGGGGGTATGCAAAGCGGGGGTGGCCCAATCCAAGTTATTTATTCAAGGATTAATAATTGAAAATAAGCCAGGTGACACACCTACCTAATATAAATCTTATCATACAATTCTCTAAACTCCCGTTTGTTAGTCCGATTATATTCAAATGCGGCTAGTTGCAAAGCTTCATCTTTTTGCTTGTTAAAAAAATACGAAGTGATAAGATTGATATTAGCGCGAAACTTTAACTTTTCAGAAGAAATAGATTTTACATTGTTGGCAAGATAAGTGGTTGCATTTCTGAAATCACCTTTCTTAATCATGTTTGCAGAGGATTCTATGATCGAATTTCCTTTTTTATAATAAGTCCAACTTGAAGTAACCTGTTTAGGATTGATGTCCTGGATGAGACTTCTGCTTAGTTGCCTTGACAATGTAGATACTGTAACTGTTTGTGTTGTATCAAGATGTGCATTAACTCCTTGCCGGCTGAGCCCTTCAGTTTCGAATTTATCTTCTGTATATTGTGGAATTTCCATAAGGATCCGCCCGGTCTTACCATCATACAGCCTCCAAAAAGTGCGCAAGTAAATAAGCCTTGTCGCCGAAACAGCATCGATAGTATAGGATTTACCATCCTTATCCAATTGGTTTTTACGAATATCTTTATAGTTTCTTTGCTCCTGAAAATCAAATTGTTCAAGGCAAAATAAGCCGTCGGAATTGTTGGAATAAGCAGTGATATTTTTGGGCTTAATCATATCTGCTGTTCTAGTTGGATGTCCATCTAATCTGGCAGCAAGTATTTTAGCATTACTTACTGGCATGCCGTTTTTGATATCAGATATCATGGTATTTCGAGCATTATCAATGACTGAGAGCGAACTTCCATATTTGGGCGGTGTAATACCGTTGCCAATAATGGATCTATCCATTAAATTCAAGGTCATCATTTGTGCGGGCAACGTATATACTGCAGGAAGAACCTTATCGACATTGGTATAAGTAGCTGTTTTGCAGGAATTAAACAAAAATAATATTGGCAAAAAAGGCAAAATAAAGAATAGATGATGCCTTATAAATTTTATCGTTTTCAATTTTAAATAATTTAAAGGATGTAATAAAATGCGTTAATAATTTCACAAGATAATACTTATTAAAATTTCTATGGTATTGGAATAGTATTGATTTTGTAAGTTTAGAGTTGATTATTGAAATATTTGAGCAATTGGTACTAATAAATAAAGAATAATGACAGGACCATTTTATAGAGAAGAGAAAAGCTTCATGCAAGGACCACGTGCCAGATGGCGCGAATTAAAATACACGCTGGGCGTCGTAATGCAATTCATAAAAGGCTTTAGAGTACTCCATTTTAATGGGCCATGCATTACAGTTTTCGGATCTGCAAGATTTAAAGAAGATCATCCTTATTATATAATGGCGAGAGAGGTGAGCAAACGATTATCTCAATTGGGTTTCACTATTATGACAGGCGGAGGGCCGGGAATCATGGAAGCTGCGAATCGTGGAGCCAGAGATGCGAATGGATTGTCCGTAGGATGTAATATCCAACTAGGACACGAGCAAGCACCCAATCCATATCTAGATAAATTCGTAACGCTGGATTACTTCTTTGTGAGAAAGGAATTGCTCAGGAAATATTCATTTGCTTTCATCATTATGCCCGGTGGGTTTGGAACGTTGGACGAGTTCTTCGAAACAGTAACCTTGATTCAAACAAAAAAGATCAACAAGTTTCCCATAATTGTGATGGGTACAGAATTTTACAAAGATATCAAGGAACATATCGAAGTAATGCGATTAGAAAAAACCATCAGTGAAGAAGATCTGGAATTAATTCTTTTTTCTGATTCATTCGATGAAGTAGTAAATCACATTACTAAATTCGCAGCTAACGACCTTAAACTCAAATTAATTCAACCTGTGAAGCCAAGCTGGATTCTTGGAGAAGGTAAATTAGTTAAGAAATAGCTGAAAGAGTCTTTAATGAACAATTATGCGATTTAAACCTGGTAGACAATCAGTGGATCGTCTTCAGTACTTTGATTTATATCATGCGAATAGAGGAACCCTAGTTTTTCCAGTAATTTAATAGACTTTTTATTGCTCGTTTTCGTAGTTGCAAGAATTATTGGATGAGTTAATTTATATATATCTAATAAATGCTTGCTGGCTTCAAAAGCATATCCATGTCCGGAATATTCAGGTAAAAATGCAAATCCTATATCGTGATGATCCAAATAATCACGTTTGATAAATGTCACAATCCCAATCGGAATGTTTTCTGATTTAATCGAAACTACATGGTATTTTATATTATCATTTGCCAAAATATTAATAATATAAATTTTTGAATCCTCTATAGAATGAACATTACGTTCACCTATGAATTCTTTCCAACCTGAAGAATTTACTAATTCAAGGATGAATGCTGAATGATCTGCCTTCAGTTCAGAAATAATTATTCGTCCTATTTCATTCTCTATCATTTATTTAACAATTATTCTTTTAGTTTGAATAATGTTTTTTCTGAAAATAGTTTCATTAAAAAACGTAAAAATATCATCTAATTGATCGAATGGAATTCCGGATATTTCATGTTTTCCTCCTTTTACTTCGTTGAAATAAAAGGATTTATCAAGGGCATATAATTTTGCTGATATAACCTCAGATCCATAAAGAATTAAGAACCCGGGTTTAGAGTTTGAGCATTGGTGATGTGCGCCTTTGGCAAAGGGAACCAAATTGTCCTCCGAACCATGAAAAAGCACTGTTGGAACAGCTGTTCTTAGTGAAATGTATGACGGATCTACCATTGCACCTGCCAAGGACAATAATCCCGCGAAATGAATATCCTGATATTTTGATTTGTCTGTGACATAATAATCTTTCATATAAACAGCACTCAACACCCCCTCTGCTCCTGCACTGCTGCCTCCGGCAATAATTTGATTAACATTTGCTTTGAGTTCTCGATTATGATCAATTAAATATTGAGCAGCATCAAGAAAATCAATAGTTGCATTTCTGAAAGTTTCTATTTTATCCTTCGCGGGACAATCACATCCAAAGCCAGTTTCGCTTCCTTTCCTGGTAAGTCTGTAAGAAATAGAGATGCCAATATAGCCATGATTAGCGGCATATTTGGCCAACTTTACTTCATCACCATTGTCCCTGCTACCTCCGGAAAATCCTCCTCCATGCATCCACAATAAGACAGGCAGACTATCATTATTATCAAGGTTGGAAGGGGAATAAACGTCCATGCGGAGGGTGTCCGAGCCCTTAATTGAATATATAAAAGTTGATTTATTTTGTGCAAATAGTATTCCGGAAATAATTAGAATACAGAATAGAAATAGGTATCTCATTATTTAAAATAAAATTAATTTGTGACTAATAATTTGGTGGTGATTATGTGATTTCCAAGGCTGATCACAATAAAATACATTCCTGTTTGGGTTATAATAAATTCTTCTAATAATTGTCCTGAAAGATGTTTTTCCAGTATTATTGTACCCAAGAAATTAATGATTTGAACATGTTCTGCGCCAGAAGGAAAATCAACTTTAAAGGTTTCTTTTGCAGGATTTGGATAAACGAATGCCTGTTCGTTTTTTGCTAATGGGTCTTTTAGACTTAATATTTGGGATAAAGCTTTGAATGCATTTACTCTGCCGTATCCATAATATTTATCCCAACCTTCTATATCTTCCAGTGGATCTCCCACCTGATCTTCTGAAGTAGATTGGATAATACTTTTTATTTCCGCAGGTGTCCTTGATGGTTTCTGCGCCAATAGTAGAGAGGCTATTCCTGCTACTAAGGGCGTCGCTTGCGAAGTTCCACCCCAATACGAAGTATAATTTGTATTAGATTTATAGTGCAGTCCAAATATAAAATTACCCGGAGCAACGACAGAGATGTGCGCACCATAATTACTACCACTCGAAGCACTCCAGAAGAATGGTGCCGTTCTTGTATCATCAGGATCAGTCGATCCCACAGCGATTACTGCAGGGAAGGCTGCAGGATAAAAGGAATTCTGAGAATTAGTATTCATCATACAAACCACCACTACTACTCCTTTGTCCACTGCATAATTAATAGCGTCTTTCAAGATGGTGGAATTGGAATTTCCCCCCAAAGACATATTGATAACATTCGCACCATTGTCCACTGCATAATAAATGCCTGATATCCACCAGGAATAAAACCCTGAACTATTTGCGTCAATACCTTTAATTGCCATGACTTTACAATTCCAATCTACTCCGGCATAGCCAATATTGTTATTGCCCGATGCAGCTGTGATGCCCGCCACATTGGTTCCATGACCAAGATCATCTGTTGGATCATTGTCACTATTTACGAAGTCCCACCCATAGAAGTCATCGATTAGTCCATTGTCATCATCATCCAATCCATTGCCTGCAATCTCCTTAGTATTTGTCCAGAGACGACCTTGAAATTCCGGATGATCAAGCTTGACGCCACTGTCGAGAATGCATACGGTGATATTAGGATCCCCTTGTTCTATTTCCCATGCCTTTTGCATTTCGACATCAGCTCCGGCAATAGAGAATGCATTGGCAAAGGTTCCATCATTATTCATGCCCCATTGCTTAGGATAATTAGCGTCATTTGGTGTGAACCCTTCCACTCCTGCGGTACTACCGGTATGATCTATTTCTGCGTTTGCAACTTCAGGAAGTGCATTATATTCTTCTAAAAGTATGTCAGTATTAGTTGTCGCTCCAAATTGTAATAACAATATATTCCGGTGGCTTATCTTTCCTGTATATAGTTTATCAATAGATTGAATTTGATTCTTATAGCTTACTTCATTAATAGCCGAAATTCCTGTCATACCCTTATCCAAACCGCGGTTGACAATAATTGCTTTTGGATCCAAGCTGATCATGATTCTGACATTGTGCTGACCAATAACTGTAAATGCTCCACAAAAAAGTAATACCAAGGTTAAGTAAATTCCTTTCATCGTAATAGTATTATTCATTTAATTCAACTAAGATAATGGAATTGGTGGAAGAAGGGGAAATAACAACCAACTGAACTGCTTATAGGAAACGAAATCTGCGATGAATCGACCCATCCTCGTAGGGGTGCCGAACAATGTCATTAAGTTAAGGCCATATGTTCATCCAAAATATCTCGGTGCGCTGCACCTTGGAGCAACCTTAATACGAATTCTATAAATATAGTCGTGCGCTGCACCTGGCAGATAAGCAAAGGTGCAGCGCACAGGGATATTTATAGAAATAAATTAGATAGCCTATCAGGTGCAGCGCACCGAAATATTGTATGTAATAGATTATTGATTTCAATTGGTTAACTTAATGACATTGGGGCGCGGAAAGGCGGGGTGGGCTTTTAGCGAGGTTGATAATTTGAATGTTTTATAAAATTTCAAAAATGTAATACTAATTCAATTCATTATCCCCGGTGTCGCCAGTTCAAATACTGGAATGGTAACTTCAAATGAACTTTTGTCATCCAGGTTTTCGAGGAAGTAGGAGCCGGACATAGAGCCTAGTTGGGTATTCAAATTGCAAAAACTGGAATACTCGAAACTTTGATCGGGTTGTATAATAGGTTGTAAACCTACAACGCCCTCACCTTCTACAAACCTTGTGGTCCCTTCACTGTCGAAGATGATCCATTTCCTACTTTTAAGCTGGATTGGAAAAGAATTATTATTACTGATGACGATGTGATAAATGAAAACATAACCTGGCCTGCCTTCAAAGTTGGAGACTGTGTGATAGGAAACTTTGACATTAATATTGACACCGTGTGTGGTTAAACTGGACATGACTGCTTTATTAATAAAACCTGACCTTATTTAGATAAGACAGTTAAAAGTAAAAAATACTATCTTAAGTTGTTCATTTTAACCAAAAATTAACCGAATTAAAATTGGAGGCATAAATAAATAAAAATGTAAAATGGCTTCAAGATTTCTTGAATTAGGTGAAAAAGTAACAACTGAAATATTCCAATTGTAATATTGCAATATTACGATCAACCAACAATAGCGTACATTCCAAAGCACTTCACAAAAAAAAAGAGGCAAAAACGAATTCTTACCTCTCTATTTTTTTAATCAATAATTACAAAACTTAATTCGATACCAACGTTCCTAATTTCTCACCACTCAAGATCCTGGCAAGATTGCCCGGTGTATTGATATCGAATACGATGATAGGAAGATTATTTTCACGGCATAGCGTAAATGCCGTCATATCCATCACATTCAGATTCTTGCTGATAACTTCATCAAAGGTGATGTTGTCGTATTTCGTAGCTGTCGGATCTTTTTCCGGGTCAGCTGTGAAGATGCCATCGACACGTGTTCCTTTAAGTATCACATCTGCGCTAATCTCGTTCGCTCTCAATGCAGCCGCTGAATCCGTTGTAAAGTACGGACTTCCGGTACCTGCAGAAAAGATTACTACTCTGCGCTTTTCCAAGTGACGGATCGCTCTTCTTCTGATGTATGGTTCGGCAACTTCGCGGATCTCCAGCGCAGAAACCAATCGGGTATAAAGACCCTTGGTTTCCATCATGCTTTGAAGTGCCATGCCATTAATGACTGTGGCAAGCATACCCATGTAATCGCCTGTGACACGTTCGATGCCGGAAGACTTAGCCTGTAGGCCTCTGAAGATATTTCCTCCTCCGATGACGACAGCCACTTCGGCTCCGAGATCAACTGCTGATTTTATTTCATTCGCATAATGAGAGAGACGCTCAGATTCTATTCCAAAACCCTGTGCACCCATGAGTGATTCTCCGCTGAGTTTTATTAGGACTCTTTTGTATGGTAAGGCCATGTTTGTGTTTTTTTTTATAAAATTGATGGTTGGAGAAGCCTCCCCCTACCCCCCTCCGAAGGGGGAAAGTCTCCGTAGCATTTTTTCGTTCAAAAAAGGGTAAAAAAAAAGCGAATGAAAATTCATTCGCTTAATTTTTTTAACCTAGTGCAACGTGCTTAAATGCAGTCACGGTCAAGTCTTTATCTATAGAAGCCAGATAGTCTCTAACAGATTGCTTCCCATCTCCTTTTACAAAAGACTGGTTTAACAAGGTGCTTTCCTGGTAGAATTTGTTCAATTTACCAAGTGCGATTTTCTCCAACATTTCTTCAGGTTTACCTTCAGAACGTGCTACTTCTTTTCCGATTTCGATCTCTTTAGCAATGATGTCAGCATTGACACCATCTTTATCAACAGCTACCGGTTTCATAGCAGCTATTTGCATAGCGACGTCTTTACCTGCAGTAGCGTTCGCATCAGAAGCCTTATTAAGACCAACTAATACACCAGCTCTGTTACCACTGTGGATATAAGAAACTACCTGATCTGCTGTAAGCGTCTCGTAGTTAGCCAATTCAATTTTCTCACCGATGACACCTACTTGTTCGATTACTTTCTCACCGATGGTGATGCCTTCGAATGGAAGTGCAAGCAATTCTTCTTTAGTAGCAGGGAAGTTCTCCAATGCTGCCTCAGCGAATTTCTTAGTAAGATTGATAAAGTCTTCATTTTTAGCAACGAAATCTGTTTCAGAGCTTAATTTGATTACAATACCTTTTTTGTTGTCAGGAGCTACAAGTGCGATAACTACACCTTCTTTCGCTTCTCTGTCAGCTCTTTTAAGCGACAATTTCTGACCTTTTTTACGAAGAACTTCAATAGCACCTTCGAAATCACCGTTTGCTTCGATCAAGGCTGACTTGCAGTCCATCATACCCGCACCGGTTATGTCACGTAGTTGTTTAACTGCGCTAGCTGTTATTTCTACACTCATTTTTTATGTTTTAATATTTTAAAATAGGTTAGAGAAAGGGAAATAATCTATTGATTATCCTTCGCTTTCTTCTTCGCCCTCATTTTCAGACTTCATTGTTCTACGTTCTTCCAAACCATCTTTGATAGCGCTGGTAACATAGTTTACGATCAATGAAATTGATTTTGAAGCATCGTCATTACTTGGGATAGGATAATCTACCTGGTTTGGGTCACCATTGGTGTCTACCATAGCAAATGTCTTCATTCCAAGTTTGTGTGCTTCAGAGATCGCGATGTGCTCATGTCCGATATCCACAACGAAAACTGCTGATGGAAGTCTGTTAAGGTTGGCAATACCACCGAATACTCTTTCCATTTTTATTTTCTCACGTCCCATAAGTAACCGCTCCTTTTTAGTCACGCTTGTAAGGGTTACGTCACCTAGCATACGCTCGATGTTGTGCATTTTCTTCACTGAACGACGGATCGTAGAGAAGTTGGTCATCATACCTCCCAACCATCGGTCAGTAACGTAAGGCATACCAATACTTTTAGCTGCATCACCGACGATGTCCCTTGCTTGTTTCTTTGTCGCAACAAAAAGGATCTTCTTACCTGATTTAGCCATTTGTTTCATCGCAGCAGCAGCAGTTTCTAAGCAATCAGCTGTTCTGTTAAGGTCGATGATGTGGATACCCTTGCGTTCCATGAAAATGTAAGGATACATTTTAGGGTTCCATTTTCTTTTAAGGTGTCCGAAATGAACTCCGGCATCCAATAGTTCTTTATATGATGGTTTTTCCATTGAAATATTTTTATACGAGAATAGGTTGTATAATGATCTTTTGAATAATCCTGATCAACGTTTGCTGAACTGGAAGCTTTTTCTAGCCTTAGGCTTACCGTATTTTTTACGTTCTACCTCTCTCGGGTCACGAGATAATAGTTTTTTAGACTTAAGAGGTTTTTTGAACTCTTCATCTATTTTCACTAAAGCTCTGGAGATAGCCATTCTTACAGCTTCTGCCTGTCCTTTGATTCCTCCGCCGAATACATTCACCTTGATATTATAGATGCCGTTTACTTCTACAGTTCCAGTAGGTTCTACGACTTTAAGTTGAATATGATGCTGAGGGAAATAGTCTTTGTAGTCCTTGCCATTGATAGTGATCTTACCTTCACCTTTAGAAAGATAAATTCTAGCTACCGCTGCCTTTCTTCTACCTATTGCGTTTATGATTTCCATTTGAATAGTTTACTTAGAAATTAAATGTTTCAGGTTTCTGTGCAGCGTGTTTGTGGTTGTCATCTGCATAGACGAATAATTTTTTGATCATTGCATTACCAAGTTTAGTCTTAGGAAGCATTCCTTTTACAGCAGCTTCTACAACTTTCGTTGGTTTGTTTTCATGCAAATTGTGAGCCTTCACTTTTTTCTGCCCACCCGGGTACATAGAGTAACTTACATACTCCTTTTGCTGCCATTTTGAACCTGTGAATCTTACTTTATCAGCATTGATCACGATTACAAAATCGCCACAGTCAACGTGTGGAGTGAAGTCAGGTCTGTGTTTACCTCTCAATACATGAGCGATCTTAGAGCACAAACGACCAACTACTTCATTTTCCGCATCGACTACGTACCATTTTTTTTCAACAGTCTCTTTTTTAGCTGAAACCGTCTTATAACTTAGTGTATTCACGACTTGTTTTTATATAGTTATTGAATAATGAGGCGCAAAGGTAATTTTTATTCCAATAAGTAGTTTATATAATTCTGAAAATTTTATAAAATAATTCTCATAAAGTGCTGAATAACAGTAAAAAAAAGAGTTGATGAATTTTACGTATCGATAATTGTACTGATAATGTGTAATTTATGTATATAATAATATTGTACCGCATTAGAAAGCAAATTGATTGAAATTGTAATTAATAAGTTTTGAACCCATATGTTAATAACGCGTTAACGTTATTTCTTTATTTCTTTATTTCTTTATTTCTTTATTTCTTTATTTCTTTATTTCTTCACAAATCTTTAGTCACTGAGAAAAATATGGCTTGGAATTACCTCTCCCCAATTACCTAAATTACCCAGTTATAAAAGAATAGTTGTAAGTGAAAATACCTTTAAAAGAGTAGCGAAATCTATAAATTTTGTAATTTTTTAAGTATGAACTATTTTAAATTAAAATTAGCCGTGGGCATGATGCTCTGCATGGCATTAGTTTCTTGTAATAAGGAAAATTCTCTTCCTTACTGTGAAGAAATCAAATCAAGTGACAATATTGAAATTAGAGATCCAGCATTTGATTTAGCAACTTATCAAGACCAGGAATATGATGGAGTCGTTAATTCTTTGGCACTAGGCATTGTTGAATTATCAAAAAATTCATCATTTAGAACACTCGTTCATAATAAGGTTAATTTAAAATTTGATGGTGATGATAATGTACTTTTTAAAGACCTTTTTACACCCTTTTCTGGTTACAATTCTTCGCAACTAAATTCAAGCATCAATTTTCACAAGAATAGTATAACGCAGACTGCATTGTTAAAAAATTTCTATTCAACAATGCCTGTTTATACTTCATAAGTCAAGATTGATTCTATGATCAATGGGTATTCGTATAACGGGGCAAAACTTTATCCACAAATTTACATTCCTTTTTATGAAACAGTAAATCTAAACCAGCAACCTACAATCGTAGTTGGATATGACGAATTTGATGATGATAATATACCTGGATATCAAATTCAAGCCAATGGATATGTGAAACTGGTAAATGTAGATAGTACGTACGCAAAAAGTAATCTAGTTTGGGTAGTTTCAATAAATGAAACGGTCAATGATGAAGGAACCGTCGTAGATTCTCATATTAATGATGAAAGTTTAGAAATAAGAACCGATACCAAAATTGCTAAAATAAAAGCTGTTAATTTGAAATTACGTTTTGACAACTTTTGGAATGGAAAAGCTGAAGTTTCATACATAGCATTGCATTTAAGAAATAATTGTAACAGAGATCTTATTTTGGCCGCTACTCCATTATTAAAGGCTAAATACAGAAATGTATGGTATACAATAAAAGATTTTAAAAGTGAAGGTCTAGCCCAGTTATTTGCATTTGGTTCACCACAAAATTTTATTACTCCTGGTGAATTTGTGCATATAATGTTCTATGAAAAAGATAATGTAAAGAAAAAGAATAGAAAAACTTATACTGTTATAAGCTGTCCTACAGGAGGAGAAACAACTGTTGTGTATTACAGCAAAAATCCAATTTATGGTGGATTCAATGAACTTGGATATTACGGAATTCCTTATGATAACTTTTCTAACATTGAAGTCGGATTGGAAGAATATCCTATCATTTTTGACTTAGCTAATATAAAATTCAAGTTAGAATCAGGAAAATTTAACCAATGAAATATTTAATAGTTGTATTCCTATTTACATCACTAAACACTTTAGATGCTCAAAATTTAAATTTTCGTATAGAAGGTGGAACTTCTTTGATAGGGACGCAGCAGACGGATATACATCAAGGGTCGCAAAATACCAATTATTCTTATGAGCCAAATATTGGATTAAGAGTAGGCTATATTTTATTTAAAGGTAAATTTGAACTAATGGCGGGTTGCAGTTATCAAAAAATGGCCTCATCGTATAGGTATGATAGTGCTTTGCTTACTGGAATTGAAAAAAATTTCCCTAAAATAAAAACGTACTATGATATATTAAGAATTCCCTTTGCAATTAATTATAATATAAAAATTAATGACAAGTGGTCCTTTGTACCTGTGTTAGGGGGAGCATATTGTATTATAATGAATGATACAGAAGCATTCAGTGGGCATAGCGGTAGAATGACTAGAAAAAAATTTACTGGTCAGGACGCAGTTCTTGATTATGATATTTATTATCATAATATAAGGTCAAATAATGTATCTCTGGATTATGGATTTACGATTGAAAGGTCATTGAGCCGTAAATGGGCTATATATTTTAATACGCTCAATCAATATTATTTTTATTCTACTTATAGTCAAGTTTATTTTGATAATTTAAATTTCGCAGGAAGTGATTCACCTGGTGTACTTACAACAAAGTCAAGTACATTGAGTTTTAATATCGGAGTAAAGCGTACTATTTTGTAAATAATTTAATTGAATAAAAATAATTAATTTCTAGATTGGGGAAAAGGGTATTTGTATCCTTTTTCCCAATTTTAGTTTTATTTAAGTTCTATTTAATCTTAGCTTATCTTTTTGAGATAAAATGAATTATCCCTTATTACAATGTAATTTTGAAAATGCCCCTTCTTCGCCAATATTCGCAACTACCTAGTCGCCATACTACCAAAAACATTGACTTTCAAATGTAAAAGTATTTGATAAAAACACCTGATTCTGAACCAATTCCAACTTTGAATGGTTTAAAATTTGCTTACTAAAGATATATAGTATCTTTGAGCTTAAACACTTATTATAATATGAAGCGATTTTTTGTATACTTGAGTTTTGTAATGGCTTTGACAGTGATGGGGACATCGATTACTTCCTGCGCTAGAAAGTCCGGGTGTCCTATGAATGAACAAGCTGTGTCCAAACCGAAGAAAAACGGTAAGTTTACTAAAGGTAAGTCTCAGCTTTTCGACAAGGATACGCGTAAAAGAATGGCTAAAAAGTAATTTTAACTAACTTATTGAGCACAAATTCGTTAAACTAGTAATAGTTGAAACGAATCGCAGTAGAATGCGGTTGCTTAATTTGGAAAATAGAACATGGAAAAAGAGGCATTGCACTATAATTTATTGATCCAGCGCCTGGATCAATTCATCAGAAAGTATTATCTGAACCAGATCATCAGAGGGTTCTTATACCTCACAGGATTTGTGACCGTATATTTTATTACCATAGCTTTGCTGGAAAATTATTTCTATTTCGGCACCACCGGTCGTAAAGTTTTATTTTATTCATTCCTTGCAGCTTCATTATTTACTTTATTTAAATGGATATTGGTTCCCGGAGCGAAATACTTCAAACTTGGAGCAACAATTACTAAAGAAAAAGCTGCAACCATCATTGGCAGTCACTTTCCCAACGTTCAGGATAAATTATTGAACGTATTGCAGTTGAGTTCTCAGGCGCATTCTGGCTCTGATTCCGCACTTATAATTGCCGGAATTGAACAAAAAACAAAAGAACTTCAGCCCGTTTCTTTCAAAAATGCCATTGACTTAAATAATAATCGCAGATATCTTAAGTACGCTGTGCCACCTGTACTTGCATTGTTAGTATTGCTATTTGCTGCGCCTTCTTTGATCAGAAAGCCGGTAGATAGATTATTACAAAATAATAAAGAATTCGAAAGAGAGGCTCCTTTTACTTTCAATTTAGTTAATAAAAATTTGAATGTAGCAGAGTTTGACTCTTATGTACTTGAGGTGAAGTTGGAGGGAAATGCCATCCCTGACCAATTGGACGTAGTGTATAATGAAACACCCTATCGCCTGACTAAAGATAGCAAAGGAGTGTTTTCATATACTTTTGCGAATGTTCAGGATGATATAAATTTCCAACTTAAAGCAGCAGGATTTAACAGTAAACCTTATGAGTTAAATGTGCTTAAAAAAGCTGGTTTGACCAATCTGCAGATCAAGCTAGACTATCCGGCATACGTGGGACGTAAGGATGAGGTCATGCAAGGAAGTGGTGATCTTGTAGTGCCTTTTGGTACGAAGATCTATTGGGAAGTACAGACTAGATTGGCCAATAAAGTAACAATGTCATTTGAAGGGAATGCTACTGCAAATGCGCAACCTGAAGGAGCTGACAAATTTACTTTCCTCAAGACTGCCCTCAACGATCAGAATTATAAAATATTAATCGGCAACGACGCACTTCCCCATTCTGACTCATTAGCCTATTCCATCCACGTGGTACAGGATGAATATCCCGTAATCACTTTGGAAAAATATGCGGATTCTACCAATCAGAAACTTGTATATCTGAGTGGAAATGTTTCTGACGACTACGGATTGACCAAATTAAACATGGTGCAGCAGATAAGATCCGAAGATGGTAAAGTTAAAACACGCGTATTGGCAATACCAAAGCCTCAGGATAAACAAGGATTTTACAGTTATTTATTCGATATAGAATCATTAAAATTGAATCCGGGCGATGACATGACTTATTATTTTGAAGTCTTTGACAATGATGCTGTGAAAGGTGCAAAATCTTCCAAGACATCAGTCATGACTTTCAAAAAACCATCTGTCAAAGAGATGGAAAAAAACATTGAACAATCTACCAAGGAAATCCAAAGCGAACTTCAGAAGACACTTAATGAATCTAAGAAGATCAATGAGGCAATTAACAAATTGAAAGAAAAATTACTTCAACAAAAATCACTTAACTGGCAGGATAAGGAGCAGCTCAACAAACTTTTAGAGAAACAAAAAGAACTACAAGAGAAGTTGAAAGAAACTCAGGAAAAACTGGAAGAAAAGAGAAAGAATGAAGAGGAGATAAAACCACCAAGCCCTGAGATCAAAGAAAAGCAGGACAAGTTGGACGAAATGCTCAAGGAACTTCAGGATCCTGAAGAGCAGAAAATAATGGACAAGATCAAGGAGTTGATGGACAAACTCGATAAGAAAGAGTCTATGCAACAACTTGAGAAGATGTCTCAGCAAACAGAACAGAAGAACAAGAATCTGGACCGTCTGATGGAATTGATGAAGCAACTGGAGTTAGAGAATAAAGTGGAAGATACAGCGGATAAGTTGGACGAACTTGCTAAGAAGGAGGAAAAGTTGGCAGATGAAGCAGAAAATGATAAGAAAGATGCTGAACAACTTAAGAAGGAGCAGGAAGAAGTCAAAAAAGACTTTGAAGATGTAAAGAAAAAAATGGAGGAGATCCAGAAAGAAAATAAGGAATTACAAGCTCCTAAGAAGCTGGATGACCAAAAAGAACAACAAGAAAAAACTGATCAGGATCTTCAAAAATCTGAAGAGTCACTAGATAAAAAGGATAAAAAATCTGCTTCAAAAAGTCAGAAAAGTGCTGCTAAGAAAATGAAGGACATGGCTAAAAGCATGAAAAATGATATGGCCGCTTCTGATCAGGAACAGATAGAACTCGACATGAAAGCCGTCCGTCAATTACTTGAAAACATCATAGGTCTTTCGTTCAATCAGGAAGGATTGTTGAATCAGTTCAATGCTACCGCTATAAATACTCCTAAATATGTGTCGTTAACCAGAGATCAGATGAAGATCAAAAATGACTTTAAAATGGTGGATGACAGTTTGGTAGCTTTAAGTAAGCGAGTATATCAGATTGAAACATTTATACTAAAAAAGGTAGGTGAGATCAATACCAATCTGGATCAAAGTATGGACAATCTCGAAGAGAGATTAAAGCCGGTTGCCGCCAACAATCAGCAACTGTCTATGACCAACCTGAATGATCTGGCTCTTATGCTTAGTGAGGTAATGGAACAAATGCAGCAGCAGGCCTCTTCCTCCATGCCTGGGAGTCAGATGTGTAATAAACCGGGAGGTACAGGAAGTCCAAAGGAAGGAAAAGAAGGCAAGGATGGCAAGGAAGGGAAAGAAGGAAATATGCCTCAGATGGATAAGATCACCCAAGGTCAACAAAAGATGAATGAGGCGATGAAGGAATCGCTGGGTAAGATGAAAAAAGGGGAGAAACCCGGAAGTGAAGGATTCGGAGGAATGGCGGCAGAACAAGCTAAGGTAAGGAAAGCGCTGCAAGATATCGATAGTAAAATGAAGCAAAATGGACAAGGTAAGAAAGAGATCCAGGATATCATAGATGCCATGGATCAAATTGAGAAAGACCTTGTCAATAAGCGTTTAACCAATGAAATGATCACTCGCCAAGAGCAGATCATGGTGAGATTGCTTGAAGAAGAACGCGCACAGAGATCACAGGAACAAGATGAGAAACGCAAGGCCAGTCAGGCTATTCAGCAACAAAGTAAAGTTCCGGCTTCTATGCAGGAATACATTAAGAAAAGAGAAGCTAACATAGATGAATTCAGACCGGTATATCCGGCACTTACTCCGTATTATAAGCGTTTAGTAGAACAATATTATAACCAACTTTCAGGCAAATGAGTAGAGGAATGATAATAAGACTATCGAGTAAGCTTAAAAGCATTAGCCAGGTAGAACCTTTTGCTAAAGAACTCAAAGAGAAATATAATCTCAATGAAGATGTATTTCCAAAAATATTGATCAGTGTCACTGAAGCTGTCAATAATGCCATCATCCATGGCAATCAAACAGACGAAAGAAAGCAAGTTGTCTTGCATTCAAAGCTTGCAGGCACACAGCTATTAATCTGTGTTGAAGATGAAGGTCGTGGCTTTGAACCGGGCAATGTTCCCGATCCTTGTTGTGCAGAGAATATTGAAAAGACAGGAGGAAGAGGCGTATTGATCATGAGATCACTTTGTGACAGCATACATTTCAGGAATAATGGTGCTACAGTAGAATTGATATTTAACATCAGATAATTCTCAATTTCATTTATGTCAAAGATCAACTTCTTCATCGAAGGAAATCCCCCAAAGATCAAATTTTCCAAAGCTTCTTTCAGGACGGTTGCCACTGCTATCTTTAAGGATCATTCGAAGACACTTGATTATGTAAACATTATATTCTGCGATGACGAATACATATTAGAGGTTAATAAAAACCATCTCGACCATGACTTTTACACGGACATCATCACGTTCGATTATGACGAGGATGAAATTCAATCAGATATCTACATCAGTACTGAACGTGTCCTCGACAACGCCTCTAAAGAAAAAACAGATCCATCAAATGAATTGTACCGCGTCATGATCCATGGTTGTGTACATCTGTGTGGATTTGGGGATAAGACTACTAAGGAGGTGAAGGTGATGCGGGGGAAGGAGGAGGAGTATTTGAGGGAGGTTAAGAAGTTAGGAGGTTAGAAGGATAGAAAGATAGTGCACCAGTGGATAGTGCACCAGTTAACCAGTGATCCCAAGCGACAGTGTCGTTAGTTGTATAACTTGTTTATATATAAATTAAATTTCTGAATATTTCTATTTTTTTGAATGCTTAAAGTGAGGAAAATTAAGTTTAATTTATGCAGTTAGATAATTGAAAATCAATAATATTATTTTCAACGAAAGAAAGGGATGGTTGTGACTTCCCCTCTCGAGGGGTGGCTAAGGGCCGGGGTGGCTTATCATGGCCAACCATTATTTCTAATAGATTCTTTTCATAATCGACTAATGTCCAAACCAAAAGAACAAAACCATAACACCCCCTGCAGACTAGGAATAATTTTATGCCTCATATCGCTAATCTTCAACTAATTTTTTAAACATTTCTAATAAAAACGCGTTTAAATGATAGTAATTATACTATCTTTGAATCAACTAAAAAGCTGAAAACTATGAAGTCTTCAGAAGTACACCGTATTATTAAAAGGAATGGATGGACACTTGACAGAATAAAGGGAAGTCATTATATTTATGTAAAGGACAGTGTCATTAGAGTTGTGCCATTTCATGGCTCAAAGGAAATGGGAGAAGGTTTGAGGAAAAAATATAGACATGGGAAGCCACCCCGGCCCTTGGCCACCCCTCGAGAGGGGAAGGCACATGCTTGCACATAAATTATATTAAATATTACGACTGAAAAAGTAGGGCGGAAAAAATAAACTTTATATACATGGGCAATAAGAAATTAATCAAAATTATTATCGAACGAAGTGCTGAAGGCTTCTCTGCTTATGCCCCTGATATTAAGGGCATATATGGAATGGGTGATACGCCTAAAGAAGCTCAAGAGTCAATTTTGGAATCCATTAATTTGATCAAAGAATTAAATGAAGATAAGAATATACCGACAGCCCTAAGAGGTGAATATTCATTATCTTATAAGTATGATCTGGAGAGTTTTTTAAACTATTACAGCAAGATATTTACAAATGCAGCTCTGGAGAGAATTACCGGAATAAATCAAAAACAAATTCAACATTATTCTACAGGACACAGAAAACCCAGAAAGGAACAAATAAAAAAAATAGAATTTGCCTTGCATAAATTGGGCCAGGAATTAGTGGCGTTAGAGTTATAGGTATTAGAATTGTTGCAAGACCTGTAATTACTACAAACGCAAAGTTTTTGAAGCCACTAATTCCGAAGTTTTCAAAAAACTAAACTACATTAAAAGTATGCTAGCCGGCCTCATAAGAAAGTTGAATATTCTTATTTCCAACCCTTCTAACCCCTTAACCTCTTAACTTTTTAACCTATGAACCTATGAAAATCCTCCTCGTCTGCCTCGGAAACATCTGCAGAAGCCCAATGGCTGAAGGGATTCTTCGTGATAAAATTGAAAAAGCGGGTCTCGACATCCAAGTCGATAGCGCCGGCACTGCCAATTATCATGTTGGTGAACCACCACACAAGTATACCATCAAAGTAGCAGCAGAAAATGGACTCGATATTCGTGATCTGAAAGCAAGGCAATTTCAAACCAAGGATTTTGATGATTTCGACATCATTTATGTCATGGACAGCTCAAACCATTCTGATGTGATGCGCCTTGCTAAATCCGATATTCATAATTCCAAAGTCCGGTTCTTTCTAAATGAATTGAACGAGGGCAATTCCGTTAACGTTCCAGATCCATGGTTTGGTGGATATGACGGATTTCAGGAGGTGTATAAGTTGTTAGATAGGACGTGTGATAATATCGTCAACAAGCTTATAAACAGTCGAATCAATAGTTCCGATTAGGAAATATTCACAGACGATTAAAAGCCACCCCGGCCTTTGGCCACCCCTCGAGAGGGGAATTCTAATCACCCTTATCTCCCTTCAATGCCTTATATATCCTCATCTGAAGGTCATCGTAGTGGTATTTTTCGACAGCGCTCCTCGGCTCAATGGCCCTCGCACTTGCAATTTTTCGGAGTTTTGTAAGATGCCCTCGGACGATGGAAGGTACATCTGAATCATTAAGATTGACAGTGAGTGGTTTCCTTCCGGAAGGTGTTCCAACACTAATACCGATAGAAGATTGACTGCCCGGCGTCAATAAACTTATCATCTTAGAAATATATATTTTCTGAAGATTCCGATCATAAATGTTTGTTTCCCCACCTTTTAAAATAATCGTGGATTCTAAATCAGTCAATAATTCATCCACAGAGTATCCATCTTTATTACCAAATTCCATTAGCCTGATTAGCTTATCAGGTGAAAGCACGGTATTGAGGGCACTTTCTTGTATTGAATTGATTACTTCAATACCACTTTCCGGCCTGATCTTACTGATGATGTTCATATCCATGAGCCATAATGGCGCTGTAAATGCATATTTATTAAGAAAAGAAACAGCTTCTTTCTGTGTCGCTTTAGGGACAGGTCTAAAAGGTTGACCCACCATGTCTGAAGTCATAGGATCATCATAAACACCACCAACATTCTTAGCCACATGACCCATATATCTTCTATACTGCCCTATCAGAGCATCATAAACTTCTTCTAGTTCGGCATAACTTTGACCGTCTTTATTACTCCATTCGACCAGCTTTGGTAGGATCCGTTGAAGGTTTTTAATACCATAGGCAGATGCCTTCATCGCATTGTCACCCAGGTCTTCTGTCTGAAATCGGGGATCATATTGACTTATTTCTGTTCCGAAATGTAACCTTGGATTCTTGTAGGCCTCAATGATCATCTTATTTAACTGGCTGCGCTCATCTTCTTCACTACTTGAATTGATATTGCTGTAACCCCATTTGATCGCCCATTTGTCGTAATCTCCGATCCTCGGGTACAAATCTGTAACTCCATCTTCCGGTTGTGCGACATAATTAAATCTGGCATAGTCCATGATTGAAGAAGTATGTCCATTGGCTGCAACCCAATTTTTATCTCTGAGTTTTTCGACAGGTGTCGCACTACTGGCGCCCATATTATGTCTTAGGCCTAAAGTATGTCCGACCTCATGACTGGAAACGAATCTAATTAACTCGCCCATCAGTTCATCATCGAATTCAATTTTTCCTGCTCGGGGATCAGTAGCACCTGCCTGGATCATGTACCAATTGCGCAGTAATCGCATGATATTGTGATACCAGCCAATATGACTCTCCAGGATTTCTCCGCTTCTGGGATCGCTTACATTCGGTCCATAGGCATTCTGAATGTCTGCTGCAAAATACCTGATTACCGAGAATCGTGCATCTTCCAAACTCATCGTCGTATCATTTACAGGCCAATTTTCACCACGAATTGCATTTTTCCAACCGGCATTTTCGAAAGCTACATTCCAATCATTTACACCGTCGATCAGATATTTTCTCCATTTGACCGGAGTGGCAGGGTCTATATAAAATACTATTGGTTTAGCAGGTTCTATAAGCTCTCCTTTGAGCTGTCGTTGTTTGTCAGCATCATTCTTTGGCTCAAGCCTCCATCTGACTACGAAAGTTTCTTTATCCGCTTTCTGAGAGTTTTCATCGAATAGTCCGCGTTGATTGAAGAAATATCCGACCCTGTTGTCAAACATGCGCTTTTTCATCACATCCTTTGGCAATAAAATGATAGAAGTATTTAATTCCATAGTCACAAATCCTGCATCAATTCCGGATGGCAAATAATTTCCGGGAGATGGAGATGGTGAAGATGAAATAGATAGGGGGACGATGTCATAAGTCTTCGTCGTCCGGATCTCAATGTTGATGGGGTATGCGGAGATCCTATTGATAAAGGAGGATTCCTTTTGAATAGATTTCAATTTGAGTAATTGCTTTCTAACAGAACCAAGTCCGAAGCTCTGTTCGTCGCCGTTGAAGTAATCTGTGACATCTATCACATAGGATTTGTTATTGGCGGAAGTTTTTATAGCTTTTATGTCAAAGGAAGCTATAATCGGATCCGAATTGGAATTCAGCACCGATTGGAAAATTGGTTTACTGCTGTCGGGGCTATTCACCACAATGGTATTGCTTCTGATAAATAATTTATTGGCCGGACCTTTTTCCCAGTGTAACATCTGTCTTTTCACTTCTTCGCCACCGTATATACCTCCGCCAGCAGCAGTCTTGGAATACCTTGTTACTGCCATCATTGATCTATTTAAAATAGAATCACTGATCTCAAAATACCATTTTTCTTTGACCCTGTGCACTGTAATGAGTCCATACTGGCTTACTGCGGACGAGTCTATGACAGTTTTATAAGGCTTTGGACCTTCACTTTTTGCACTTTTATCTTTCGGTGTAGTGTCTCTTTTGGCAGAGGCATCTACAACTTTTACAACTTCTTTTTTATTCCTTTGGGCAAAATTGACCTGAGAGATAAAAAGGATGCAAAAAATAATTATGAGGTAGCGCAACATAGTATTTTAGTTTTTGCCAAAACTATTAAAATAGAATCACAGTACAAAATTGTTATCAAAATAAAGTTATCAAAGCTTTCCTTTAAAAATAAAAGCTCCGAATCAAAAAATTTATGATTTTAAGTCTTCGAAAGGTCACTAGTCAGAGAATGGCGCCAGCTTACAAGCTAGATACTTATGGTTTTATTTATATTTATTGGATAAATTGTGTGGAAAGAAATGGGGAATGGGTTGAAAGGAATTGAAGGTGTAATGACACCAATGAGGTTAAAAGCACAAAGCTCGATCTAGTATGGGCTTTCACTCTACACATAATCCTTAATAAGTTCCTGTATTTGCTTGTCTGTTAGGTTATCATTTTCGCCTTTGGAATAAATGGAGAAAAGTAGAACAGAAGTTTGTGTAACTTTTACAAAAGACAAAACCCTTGCACCGCCTGATTTTCCTTTGTTCTTAGAGGCAATAGCTAAACGGATTTTAAAAATGTCATTGCCTAGTGATTTGCCAATAGTTGGGTTTTCTTCCAATTCGGCAAACAGTTTTGCCAGCTCGTTTTTAAGAGAAGGATATTTTTTGCTAAGTCTTTTGGCTTCCTTTTTAAAGTTAGCAGATAGTTCAAGCCTATAACTCATTCAAAAAATCTTTAGCGGATGTAGTTTTTAATTTTCCTTTTTTGAAAAGGCTTACTTCTTTTAGCCCTGCCTTAATGTTATCCAAAACATTATCTTCTATAGACTCATCATCCGTCTCAATTTTTTTAACGTAATGCAGGTTTTTAGCCAGTTCTAAAAAGTGGTTGTATTCTTTGTCTGTGGTATATACAGTTACGTGTCTCATGCTATTTTACTGTTTTAATAATTTGTTCAAAGAATGTCAAAAACATTTGTTTGTTTAGTGAAATGTTTATCCGCTCGCGCCAGTCTGTGAACGTTGACCTATCGAATCGAATAAACAAATTTACAATTTCGATTGATAAAATACAAACATGAAAGTAGGGCTTAATGTTTCCTTTAGTGGTACAAGATTTAACTTGCCCGCTGGCGCCAGTTTGTAACTAGGGACATTTCTAAAGTTAATATTATGTCTTCGCAAGGTCGCCAGTTAAAAACTGGCGCCAGCGTATTAGCTAGATATATGTGATTTTAATTAAATTTACGGTCTTTTATTTGGATTTCTTTTGTTGTGGAAGCAGGAAAGAATCTTAACCGTATTGTTATCTTCATCGATGATAAAATACAAGGAATGCGGAAACCTTTTAATCTTTAATGCTCTGACATTTTTATAACGAACTCTATAAAATGGAGTTTTTTCCAATGTGGTATAGGTTTCTTTCAGAACGGCAAGAAAATTTATTGGTGCATCTACGCTGTACATAGCATAATAATCAATGGCGTTTTCAATCTCTTTTTGAGCACGTGGAGAAACGATGATTTTATAAATCATACTTTTTATTGAGCTGGTCAATAGAATCTTCACCAGAGATATAAGTGCTTTCATCTTCCTGTAATCGTTCGTCCAACACGGCTTTCATATCCACAGAAAGGTCAAAATCGCTGTCATCCTCTTCCACAATAATGGTTATGGGCTTTGATTTAAAGGTAGCTTTTATGGCATCCAGTATATCTGTACTTACTTCCTGTGCTGATGTTAAATGATATGTTGTGTACATAATAACTTAATTTAAAATTTGTAAATTTTGATTAAAAAATTTCTGAAAAATAAGCCTAGTCAGCATTATGTCATTGTTTATTAGGCTTTCTTCTTCTTGTCTTCTTGTAATTGGTTTATCAGATGTAACTTCCCCCGCTAAAGCCAGTCTTTGCCTATTATCCTGCTAAGCGAATATACAAAATTACAATTTCGCTAGTTATAATACAAACATGAAAGTAGAGCTTAATGTTTCCTATAAGTAGATGAACTTTTAGATTACGCTGTTGGCGCCAGTTTTTAAATGGTGATAATCTAAGTTGATCTTATAGTTTTCCTTAAAAACAAATGATTGTAGGTCTTCGCAAGGTCACCAGTCAGAGACTGGCGCCAGCGTACTAGCTAGATATTTGTGGTTTTATTTATATTTATCGGATATTTGATTGGAAGAACATTGGGAATGGGTCGAATGGAATTGATGGGATACTGGCGCCAGCATGCGGGAGCAAGTGGCGGATCAGGGGTTTCAGCTCCAGGATTCGATCTGTCAGTGCAAATAAATATTCATGAAAGAACGGATTTAAGCAGACCAAGCTCTTTAGAATATATTGGCGGTGCGGCTGCAGGTGGATCAGTTGGCCTGGGTTTAATTGGCGGATACTCTAGATCTGTTCAAATTCAAAATGGTTCAATTAAAAAAGCTCCAGGATTTCATACTAATTCAGCAGGAATAGGTGCAGGGGGTGGGATTCCATTGGGGGCGAGAACTAGTATTAGTAAAACAGGGGTATTATTCACTAAACTTCCTCAACCATGAAATTTTTATTAAGTTTTATATGGGTACTTGTGCTCTCGGGTTGTGGTGATGAGTGTGAAAATGCAGTAAATTATTATAAGAATCAACGAGTTAATTTAATTTTAAAAAAGATTCCTATCCAAGGACGTTCTTTTACTCTTTATGGGGTTAGTCCTGTTACAGGTAGGGATGAAAAGTATTATGATTCTGGTGGAAGTTGGGGGATATATTACAAAAAATATTTAGAAAAAGGCGATACAATTGTCAAAAGGGAGGGGGAGTTAAAAATATGGATTCATAAAAAAGATACAGTATTAGTTATACCATTTAAGTGCCATGGCATAACCTATGAATAAAAATTTGAAAAAATGGTATTAATCGTCAAACTATTAGGCATTTTGTTTTTAAGTTTTAACTTATTTACAATTTGGAAGATATATAAGGCCAATATTTACAACAAATGGTGGAAGTATTTATTACCTGTATTTATCAATTTTCCAACATTTTTTGCTGATAAGAATATCGGGTTTGACTGGAAGTTATTAAGTTTTTATTTCCTTGGAAGTGATTTAATGCTTGGCTACCAGGATTTTTATTCGGCCGCCGCCATACCCATAGGTTCATTATATATTTGGTGGAAGTTGCGGGGATGGGAGGTGAATAAAGAATTTGATCAGATCGGTGGATAAGAAGCTAATTAAAAGCCTTGCAGATGCGGGGCTTTTTTTATTTAGCGAAAGCGAGTTTAGTTTTATAGTTTTGGATGACATTGTTAATGAGGAAAAACAGATGTTGTTTGGTATCTTGGTCGAGCTTTTCGATGTCCTCGATACATTTTAGCAAATCTTTGTCTAAAGCGGACAGCTCCTCTCTCGCGCCTTTTTGTGACTGGTGACATTACCTAAAGTTATTATTAAGTCTTCGCAAGGTCACCAGTCATAGACTGGCGCCAGCGTGCAAATTTGATATTTACTGCTTTATTTATCACTTTCGGAAAATTGACTGATAAGAAGTCGAGAATGGGTTGAAATGGATTCAATGGGAAACCTTCACCATTATTGCACAAGAATTCTTACGGAGCGGCCTACAGCCTATAGCCTGCAGCCTACAGCCTAAAAAATCCACATAAAAACAAAAGGCGACAGAATCTCTCCCATCGCCTTTATAATTTATAATAATTCGAACTTACATTTTAATCCCTGCCAATGCCGGGTTAGCGTTTTTCTTTCTTTCGCTTTCGTTTAATACGATTTTACGGATACGCTGAGCATTCGGTGTGATCTCTACATATTCGTCCGCCTGGATGTATTCCATCGCTTCTTCCAATGAGAACTTCTTAGCAGGTGGCATCTTCGTAGCATCGTCTTTACCCGCTGCACGGAAGTTGGTCATCTGTTTTGCTCTTACGATGTTGATCACAAGGTCATTCTCACGGATGTGCTCACCCAAGATCTGTCCTTCATAGATCTCCTCACCCGGATTGACGAAGAAACTTCCTCTATCCTGCAATTTATCGATCGAGTAAGCCGTACAAGGACCTGTCTCCATAGAAACCAATACACCCATATTTCTTCCTGTGATATCACCTTTCCATGGCTCGAATGCCTTGAATCTGTGGTTCATCACCGCCTCACCTGCTGTAGCAGTAAGGACTTGGTTTCTAAGACCCATGATACCTCTTGAAGGAATGTTGAACTCCAAATGCTGAAGATCACCTTTTGGCTCCATGATGGTCAATTCACCTTTTCTCTGAGTAGCAAGCTCGATCACCTTACCAGATAATTCAGCAGGAACGTCCACTATCAATGTCTCGATCGGCTCATGTTTCTTGCCATCTATTTCTTTTACGATTACTCTTGGCTGACCCAATTGTAATTCGTATCCTTCTCTGCGCATAGTTTCCACCAATACTGAAAGGTGCAAAATTCCTCTACCATATACCATGAAGGCATCAGGTGATTCTGTATCTTCTACTCTAAGCGCAAGATTCTTTTCAGTTTCCTTCATCAAACGCTCTCTGATATGTCTTGATGTTACATACTTACCATCCTTACCGAAGAAAGGACTGTTATTGATCGTAAACAACATGTTCATCGTAGGCTCATCGATCTGGATCGCTGCCAATGCTTCCGGATTCTCGAAGTCGCAGATGGTATCTCCGATCTCAAATCCTTCCAAGCCAACAACAGCACAAATGTCACCACTCATTACTTCAGTTGTTTTCACCCTGCCAAGACCTTCGAAAGTGTGTAATTCTTTGATACGGCCTTTCAACATTCTACCATCTCTTTTCGCTAGTGTGATTGGCTGACCTTCTTTAATAGTACCTCTCAATACACGGCCGATGGCGATACGACCTACGAAGTTTGAATAATCGAGTGAAGTAACTTGCATTTGAAGTGTACCTTCCTGAAAAGGCGCAGGAGGTATATTTGCAACTATCGAATCCAAAAGGGGAGTAATATCATCAGTTTTAACTCTCCAGTCTTCACTCATCCATCCCTGTTTAGACGAACCGAAGATTACCGGGAAGTCCAATTGGTCTTCAGTAGCATCCAAAGCATGGAAAAGGTCGAAGATCAATTCGTGGATCTCGTCAGGACGACAGTTTTCTTTATCTACTTTATTTACAACTACGATCGGTTTAAGACCGAGTGCAAGTGCTTTCATCGTCACGAAACGTGTCTGAGGCATAGGGCCTTCAAATGCATCTACCAAAAGGATCACACCGTCAGCCATCTTCAATACCCGCTCTACTTCACCACCGAAATCGGCGTGACCTGGAGTATCGATGATGTTGATCTTAACGCCCTTGTACATGACAGAAACGTTTTTAGCAACGATGGTAATACCACGTTCGCGCTCAAGGTCATTGCTGTCGAGGATCAGTTCACCGGAAGATTGGTTATCTCTGAATTGATTTGTCTGGTGTAGGATTTTATCGACAAGGGTAGTTTTACCGTGATCGACGTGGGCGATAATCGCTATGTTGCGGATTTCTTTTATCATTAAGTGCCTATTTTTGAAAAGCGGTGCAAAGGTACGCTTTTGTGCAGAAATAATGCATAATTTATTAAATATTAATCAATTATAAAATATATTTGGTGAAAAGGAAGGATGAAAAAATTATATTTTACCAGAATTGATTTTACTTTTATATTAAATTACATTTTATCCATTATAAATTTTCCAGATTTCGCCTTTTCTGATACAATTATTGACCATGAAAGAAAGTTATTAACTATTGGGAGCATCACTCGGAACATTATTTCAGAAAAACCAACCAATGATTAGATCTAAATTATTAATAACCATCTCTTTTGTAATGTCCCTATTTCTGGGTTGCGTGAAAGAAGATTCCATCAATAATGTAACTAGTTACGATCCGAAAAAATCTTTTACAATCACTGATCTTTCATATGGAATCCATTCCCAACAAAAAATGGACCTTTATCTGCCTGTAAACAGAAACTCAGACAGCACCAAAGTTTTCATACTAATACATGGCGGAGGCTGGAGTGCAGGAGATAAAGCTGACTTTAATGACCTTTTCAATGGGCTAAAATCAACTTATCCCGACCATGCTGTCATGAACCTTAATTATCAGCTCGCTACTCCGGGAAGTCCGGGTTATCCAAAGCAGATAAATGATATTCAGCAAGCAATAGACGAAATTCAATTGCCCAAGTACAATCTCTCTAAGCAATATTTTCTCTTTGGCGCATCTGCCGGAGCTCATTTATCAATGTTATACGGTTATGCATTCGACCCGAATCTTTTTGTAAAAGGCATTTGTAATACTGTCGGGCCGACTGATCTGACAGATACCGCCTATATAAATCATCCGATATATAACGCAATACTTGGTGGACTCGTAGGAAATGTCACCTATTCCCAAAACCCTGCTTTATATGCTGAGGTAAGTCCTGCCAAACGTGTGACAACTGATTCCCCAAAAACCATTTCTTTCTATGGTTCAGTGGACCCTTTGATTCCCGTCACGCAGATGTCTCTGTTGCAAAAAGCACTGGATGCAAATGGCGTAGAATCAGAAGCTACCATGTACATGGGTGATGGACATGGGAATTGGTCACCTGAGAATGCTCAGGATTATTTGGTGAAGATTATAAGTTTTATAGATAAATATTTTAAGTAATAATTTCGCACGAGTCTTTTAAAATCAGATTAGGATTCAAGTTTGTAAGTCAAACTTGATCTTTTTATTAATATAATAAACAGCGTTTCACTTTTTGTGGTCGTTATCAAAATATATAACACAGATCAGTAGTTCAATTTCATCTATTAACTAACACGAGTATGCCATAAAACATTTATGGCTACAATTTTTAATTTTATTAAATCCGTCGATTAAAGCCCTTTAATCGAATGGCTTATTTATGGATTAATGCAAAATATACTACCATGAAAAAAATTGTCACATTATTTCTAGTAATCTTTAGTGCGCCTATTTTCTCCCAAAATAAACCAGCAATAATAACCATTAATAGCAATGGCATTCTTGCTAATACAAATTCTATAGGAGCTATTTTCTGCCCTACTGAAAAAAGCAATTCTTCTGGATTTGCTGTAAGCGAAAATAAGTTGACAGATTATATTTCCACTATTTACCGTTCGGGAATAAATATTGCTGGATTTACTGATGGCCAATTAGGTGTGATGTCAACAAGTATTCGATCAGATGATTTTTTTTTGGCCGGAGGTTTTCCCGGACCTTTTTCTGATCAAGGCTCTATTAATTATAAATACAATAAAGTCTGGTCTGTAAAGAAATGGGAGATTCAATCAACTATTAATGACTATGAAGATAATCAACAAATAGACAATATACCTTCTCTGAACATACTCACCTGGCCAGGCAATAAGAATCCACTCTCGCTCGAATTAGATGGATTAGATTGGAATGAAAATAATTACGCACCATTTTATGACAGAAATAATGATGGTATTTATAATCCGTTCGAAGGAGATTATCCTGTTTTGGAAATGAATTGCAAAGAAAAAATTCCAGATGAAATGCTTTGGTCAGTTTATTTCTCAGATTATGGAAGTCCGGAAGGTCTTGAAGTGCAAAAATTAATTTACGCTTTTCAATCTGATTCTATTGAGCAGATCAATAATACACTATTCGTCCGGCTTACTATTAATAGTTATTTAGATACTCTTAAACAAGCCAGAATGTCTCTATACAATGACTTTGACCTTGGGTGCCCCTTAGATGACATGGTAGGTACTTCGGAAAGTACAAATTCGATCTATGCCTATAATTTAACAAGTGAAGATTTGAAATCTTGTTACCCTAATAAATCTTTTAAAAAAGCGACTCCAAACCAATCAATTACTATTTTAAATAAAAAAATGCTGGGCTCAATGATGTCAAATCCTTATGGATTGAGTTTATCAGACACTCTAACAAATTTGAAATTATATGACCTGATGAATAATAAATGGCCGGACGGCACACCACTGACATATGGAGGAAACGGATATAATCCGAATTCAACAGAATTCATCAATTATCTATATAGTGAATCACCTACCAAGTCCAATGGCTGGTCTATGGCGGAATTAGCAGAGGTTGGATTGGACATTAGATTGTATGTGAATCTTGATCTTGGAGATATTTACAAAGATTCACCAGCTATTGTGGATCTGGCATATACACACCATCCAGCGGATACTTCAATAGCACATTATAGCAATGTAGATAGTATGTTGGAGCATATTCCAATGGTTCAATCATTTTATGAAAGATGTTTTAATTCTGATGAATTACATCAACCGTGCGAATCAGATTGTGTGTGGCCTGGTGATGCTGACCGCAATGGTATTGTAAATAATCTCGATGCCCTACATATTGGAATTTCAAAAGATACTGCAGGAATCAGGAGGCTCAATACGACAAAATCGTGGGCTCCATTTACTGCAGAAGAATGGAATAATATTAGTGCTGAAAACATTAATTACAAACATTTTGATTGCAATGGTGACGGGATAATTGATGCTATTGACTATCAAATAAATGTTGATAATTTCTATTTAAAGAACAAAGAATTTACCGAGTGGGGTGGATATAATGACCCCGGAAATGAATTATCCTTCGTATCGAAGAAAGATATTTTTGGACCTTCTGAAATAATTGAATTAAATATAGTCCTGGGGCAAACAGATTCAATCAGCCTCGCAGGTCTTGCATTTACAGTAGAATACGACGAAACAAAACTTACACTCATGACTTTTAACCAACTATACGTGTCCATTGGAAGCCCTGACAATTCTTTCGAATTAATTCAGATGGAGGATGGCAAAGTTCATATAGCTCTCGTCAAAACTAATAATCAGGAGGCCAAATTCAAAAACGCGAATATTGGAAAAATGCGTTTTCTTACAAAAAATGGAGTAAATGAAGATTTTATCTCAATTTTTAAATTTTCAAACTATGAACAGATCAGTTCAGAAGGAAAAATTTCTCCATTGACCGCATCGCCTAAAACGATCTCTATTACTAAAACGATTTCTACCAAAGAAAATTTAATAACAAGACTTCATACTTTTCCAAATCCAACTTCAAATAGCTTTACCATAGAATCAAACAGAGATTTTAATGAAATTAAATTAATTGACAATTATGGCAATTGCTATATTATGAAACTTAACAATGATCAATATTCCACGGAAAATATTCCTTCAGGTTTTTATATTATACATGCCAAAGACGAGTCAGGAAGGATATTCGTTGGAAAATTAATTATAATAAAGTAATTTAATTTTTCAAACAAGCAACCAATTATAAATTGGCAAATTATGAACATCCATGATCTAAAAAACTTTAACATTTAGTTTTCTCAAATTAAACTACTGAGTATTAGATTTTTACAGTGATTTATATTAACTTCGCTAAAGCAGGTTTTTTTTAACAAAATATCTAATTTGATTTGTCAAAAATACCTGCAGTTTTCAACAGAGTTTGAGGGCCATGAAAGGAAGTCTTATCACATTTATAACAATTCTATCGTGCAGCTTACATGCACAGGTACCTGCATATAATTCGTTTTATTGCAATGGAGTCAAAGGATGGAGCAATACCATCGGCGGACTATTTCAAATACCTTCCAATATTCCAGCCAATGGAGGATTCATCGTCAATCCTCAAAATGAAACAGACAATCCAACTTCTTCCATTTTTTCAATCTCTCCAAATGTAGCCGGATATGCCAATGGAAATCTTCGGGGACTATTTAACAGCAGCAACAATCTTGTCAACGATCCTTACCTTCAATTTGTAAAAATACCAGGACCTCTGGAAACAGCTAAAAAATACTATCCGGGCTATAACAGGTTTTGGACTGTCCGCAAATGGGAGGTCCAATCCCTTATTAATGATTATAATGATAATGGAATTATAGATCACGAGCCGACTTTGAATGTATTGGAATGGCCCGCCCGCGGAAATGATCATGCCAAAGAATTAAATGGAATTACCTGGCCGGATAGAGATCTGGCGCCATTCTATGATAGAAACAACGATGGAAAATATGACCCATATGCTGGTGACTTTCCTATCCTTGAACCAAGTTGTGCCGCCAAGATACCAAGTGAAATGACCTGGTCTCTTTATCACTCAAGCAGCGGAGATCTTGAAATACAAACCCTTATGTACGGATTTGCTTCTGATTACATCCCATTATTGAACAACACCATATTCGCCAGAATAAAAGTTTTTAATCAAAATCTTGTTTTAAAGGACGCGAAATTTGGGCTGTTTTATGATTTCGATCTGGGCTGCATGCTCGATGATTATATAGGAACATCTTCTATAAATAACACGATCTATGTGTATAATAAATTCGAAACTGATCAAAGCCCTTGCAATATCGGAGGAAAAAGTTACAATTCATTCAACGTCAGATCCCCAATGCAATCTATCACTTGTCTGAATCGCGCTATGACCGGCTCTATTATTTATGACAAGGAAGATTCAAAAGGAGGAAGTAATGACCCAAATTCACCGGATGGATATTATAAATACATTAGTACAAAATATTTGAACGATGCAAGTTTAACCTATGGAGGCAGCGGATTTAATATAAACTCAACCTCTCTGACTAATTATATTTTTCCTGATTCTCCATCAAATGAAAACGGCTGGAGCATGATGTCGCAAGGTGCTGCTATGAATGACCCTCGAGGATTTATGAATTTCAATCTTGACAAAATAGTTAAAAATCAAAGTGTCGTGCTTGACTTTGCTTTTTCATACCATATAGCTGATCTCACTACTGACCATTTGAGCCGTGTGGACAGTATGCTTGTGGATATTAGTTCGATCCAGAAATTTTACAACAGCTGCATCAACTCTGATGATCTTGAAAGAAGATGCGACAATAATTGCGTCTGGCCGGGTGACACTGACAACAATGGTATCGTAAATAATCTTGACATACTAAACATCGGAGCCAATTTCAACGATAAAGGTGTTAAGAGAAATCAAAATTCAGATTGGTGGGGGCCTTTTTATGCAGAAGATTGGAATCAGACTACACCTGATCTGACAAATATGAAATATCTGGATTGTAATGGTAGTGGGACGATCACGACGAACGATCTGGAAATAGTGAAAAACAACTTTTTCTCAGCCAATTATAGCAATACTTCCTGGGGTGGATATAATAGCGAAGGAGAGGATCTTACATTTGGATTGGAATATGACAGTCTCAATGTCGGAGATGAATTTGTCTTAGACCTGATTCTTAGCCCACATAAATATTTAGGCTTATATGGACTTGGTTTTACAGTAGAATATGATGCAGAATTGCTTGACTATGTGCAGGGCATACTTGAAGTTAGCTGGCTTGATAAAAAAGGAGGCCCTTATTCAATCGTCAAGGCTGAAAAAGGAAAAGTTCATTTTGGGGTTGTAAAAAAATTCGGTAATGATGTTCAAGTAAAGAATGTAGATCTGGGAAGAATAAAATTTAGGGTTAAAAAACAAATAACCGGTAGACATTTAGCCATTTTCAAATACAGTAATTATGAAAAAATAAATGCCAGTGGCGAGCTTTTACCACTTTATTCCTCTCCAACATCTATAGTCATACACGACCCAAATACTGCATCCCCAAACAACTTTACAGGATTAATACTTTACCCGAATCCAGCCAAGGAAATGGTTTTCATAAAAAATAATTATAATACTTTTGTGCAGGCTACATTAATAGACTATCTTGGTAAACAATCAAACATTTCAGTGACAAACAACTCTTTCGCCACAGACCAGATGCCAAATGGCGCTTTCATCGTTAAATTAAGGAAATCAGACGGGTCTACATCCATTGAGCGCTTAGTGATACATAAATAAACATCGGAATGAAACTAATTCTATTTTGCATTATAATGAGTTCCGCATTGGTAACTTATGGCCAAAAATCTACATTTGTTTCTACTTATTGTAATCATGTAAAAGCATGGAGTAATAATACAGGAGGATTGATCCAATTGCCCGTTTATAATGGTCAGGGGGGTTTAGTAATCAACCCTTCAGATGATGAAGATTATCCGGTAAGTTCTATCTTTTCTCTTGCAACCATCCTGGGCGGATATGCAGATGGCGCATTAAAAGGGATGTTCATAACAAATAACGATTATATTGTCCCGCCGTTTAATAAATTTAATAATATACCAGGACCTGTAGAAAACGGGAGCGATTACTATCCTCAATACAATAAAATATGGCAAGTCAGAAGCTGGGAAGTCCTTGCTCTTATAGATGATTATAATGACAATAAAAAAATTGATTCAAAGCCCTCCGATCACATTCTTTCCTGGCCGGGACGAGGCAACAAATATTCCAAAAATTACGATGGTATAATTTGGCCGGATAGGGATCTGGCCCCTTTTTATGACCAAAATAAAGATGGCATCTATGATCCATATTCAGGTGATTATCCAATACCTGATCCGGCATGTCCCAATAAAATCCCCGGTGATATGAATTGGTCATTATATCATGGAGCCAATGCAAATATGGAAATTCAGACGCTGAATTTTGCATTTGCCTCAGACATAAACCCCATACTGAACAACACGATCTTCTCTACCATTACTATTTATAATACTAATAATAATGTGAAGGATGCTAAATTTGGAATTTACTTTGATTTTGACCTGGGTTGCATTAAAGATGATTACATCGGAAGTTCTTCTGCAACGAATTCAGTGTATGTGTATAATAAGACTGAAATCGACCTAAATCCATGCGTAGAGCCCGGAGCACATTACAATGCATATAGAGAGAAGTCCCCCATGACATCTCTTACCTGCCTGAATAGAAGGATGGACGGAACGATCGTCTATGATAAAGCGGCAAATAATGCAGCTGCGACAGATCCCGGTTCGCCCTTGAATTTTTATAATTATATCAGCAATCGATGGTTAAACAATGTCAATCTCACTTATGGCGGGAATGGATATGATCTCAACTCTACAAATAACACAAAATATATTTATCCTTCTTCCCCATCGAATCCCTCAGGATGGAGCATGAAGACACTTGGTAAGGATTTTATTGACCCCAGGGGATTCATGAATTTTGACCTAGGTACTTTAAATAATGGCCAATCCATCAGACTTGATTTTGCTATGACTTATCATAAGGCGGACCTTACCACTGATCATTTCAGCAGAGTGGATACTATGCTGTCAAATATCTCACTTATTAAAGATATTGCATATGAATGTTTTGATTCAGAGGAGCATAATGAGAAATGCATAGGAGATTGCGTCTGGCCGGGAGACACAGACCACAATGGAATAGTTAATAATCTGGACATTTTAAATATAGGACCGGCTTTAAAAAGTTCAGGAGCGAAGCGGGAATTATATGCAGATTTCTGGAATCCATTTTATTCTGATGAGTGGTCCAAAAACACTTTTCAGAATTTAAACTATAAACACATAGATTGTAACGGAAGCGGCAGCATCAATCAAGAAGATTTTAATGCTGTCACTAATAATTTCTTTTCCAGGAATCAGACTTACTCTACTTGGGGAGGATATAATGTCGAAGGAAACGACCTCACTTTTGGTGATCTGGAAGACAGTTTAAAAGGTGGGGAAGAATTTGAACTGGAAATGATATTTGCTAAGAATAATAACTTTTCGCTCTTTGGAATGGCCTATTCCGTCGAATTCGACACAACATTGCTGACCTTAACAGATGTCGTTTTTGAAAAGAGATGGCTTGACAAAAAAAGTCCTCCTAATTTTGTACTGGAAAAGGAAAAGGGGAAATTGCACTTTGGCATTGTTAAAAATCTTGGGGTGAATGCTATTGTTCATGATGTACCACTTGGAATACTAAAATTTAGAGTTAAAGATAATTTTGAAGGAAAATATAAGACATTACTCAAATACACGAATTATGAAAAGATAGATGCTGATGGGAGAATATCAGAGCTAACCGCTTCAAATAAGGCTTTGGTTGTTGCAAATCCTATCACAACTATTGATAAAGAATTTGATGGATTCCTGCTATATCCAAATCCAACTATTGAGTTTGTATTTATCAAAAGCAAAGAAGTATATGTCAAAGCAGAATTGTTCGATGTGCTCGGAGTTAAATATGAATTTAAGGTTGAAAACAATAGCTTCCGGGCGGAGGATGTGCCATCAGGTGCTTATATGGCAAGGTTGACAGATGAAAATGGCGTCAGAAGAATGCATAGACTCATTGTCATCAAATAATCATATATGTCTGCCCCTGTTTCTGAATCGCCATATACTTATGACTATGAAGACCGGAAAAATAATGGAAGTGATGATGGCACCTACCCCAAAAAGCAAAATCTCATTGCGCAGGTATATCTCCATTGATATCTGCTTTTGATCAAGCAAATGACCGAAAAATGGTTTTGTACCATTGTTATCAAGATATACCTGAAAGTCATTGAACATATCAATCAAAAGAAAAGTAAACGGAACTGCGGTGGCAAGAAAGAAAAGTTTGACACTAACATGCAGCGTTAACATCGAACTATTAATGAAAAACATCAGCCTTGTATAAGTTATAAATGCAAAGACAAAGATGCCATTCGTCCAATAAAATGGAAAGTGCTCTGCATTAAAATAGATGGGCGTAATGACGATAGCTGCTATGATTACTGCAACCAATATCCATAATACCTCCAATCCTACTACCTTACTCTTAGTAATTTCCAATATGTATATGTTGATCTTGAATTTAAAAAATCAAAAGTAAGCGATTTTATTAATCAAATCCTGATTAATTCACACCACCTCTGCATTGGCTAGTTGTCCACAGGCTGCATCGATGTCTTTTCCACGGCTTTTCCGGATTGTAAGATTGACATCATGTCGAGTCAATGTGTTGGCAAATAGGTTAAGTTGCTTTTCACTGGTCTTATGAAAGTCAATACCTGCCACTGTATTGTATTCGATAACATTTACTCTGACGGGAAATCTTTTAGTAAGTGCAGCTAACTGTTTGGCATCTTCAACGCTATCATTGAATCCTTCGAGAGCAAGATATTCGTAGGTGATCCGATTCTTTGTTTTAGTGTAGAAATATTCCAATGCGTCCATCAAAATGTCGATCCCGTTCTGATCATTGATTGGCATTATTTCATTGCGCTTATCATCATTGGCAGCATGCAGGCTGAGTGCCAGATTGACTTTGGTTCCATCATCCGCCAGTTTCCTGATCATCTTAGCGATGCCGGCAGTACTTACGGTGATGCGGGAAGGTGACATACCAAGGCCTTTGGGAGAAGTGATGTAGTGGATGCTTTGTAATGTATTGGAATAGTTGAGCAATGGTTCGCCCATGCCCATGTATACGATATTTGTCAATGGATGATTGAATACCTGCATGCATTGTTCTTGCACCATGACGACTTGATCGTAAATCTCCGGATAGTCAAGATTTCGTATCCTGCCCATGCGTCCGGTTGCGCAAAACTTGCAAGTAAGTGAACATCCTACTTGAGTGGATACACATACTGTAAATCTATTATCCGCAGGAACAGGTATCAGGACAGATTCGATCAGATTCCCATCCCATAGTTTAAAGCGAGTTTTGATGGTGCCATCGTTACTATTTTGCTGCATGTCCACTGTCAGACATTTAAATTCAAAATCAGCAGAGAGTTTTTCTCTGAGGCTTTTGGATAAATTTGACATTTGATCAAAACCCCTTGCCTGCTTCATCCATATCCATTCCTGGATCTGTCCCAGTCGGAATTTTGGTTCATTATTGGCTAGAAGCCAGTCCTGTAATTTCTCAGGGGAAGTAAGACGAATATCTGACATGGTCTGTGTAATAAAAAACAAAGGTAAGACAATCTTTTAGGAAAATGGTTTATAACTGATTGTCAACCAATATCAATTACTTCTTTACACTCAGCCTATAATCATCCAATACCATATCCAGGATGACATCCTCACCTCTTATATATCCATCCCTGAGGTGATATCCATAAAACCTTCCCGTAGTATTGTAATAAAATGCGGACCATCCGCCTTTTATCTCTTTAATGACATCATAGAAAGGCTCGTCGAGTTCCTTTTCTATCATTTTGGTCAGGATCATGCCCTGAGTCCTGGTTAATTTTTTCAAAGGCTCTTCAAACTGATCCTCCATTTCCTTTTCGAGCGTTTTCATGAATTTCTTACGTTCACGATTTGTCATACCACGAGTAGATTCCTTTGACTCATGATAGATACGCATGGCTTCCAGGGCATATGGGTACACGATGGCCGCATACCTTCTATAGCGCATATATTTATCGTATTCCTCTTTACTCGAAAATTGTTGCTTTGATGAAATCGATACTTCATTCAGTTGGTCTAGATAGGCAGTGTCTCCCTTTTCAGTAATTATTCTAAGCATTTTTTTACCACCGAAGTAAACGGTGTCTATACGCTGAGTTTGAGCCTCCAATGTAAGTCCTAGACTCATAAATATGATACAAAAGAAAACTATGACGATTCTCATATTAATAACTAATTAATTTTATAATCACTTGAACGTAATAAGAAGCTAAATGATTTGAAATGAAGTCTTAAAATTACAGATATTAATTGCACCTGTCGCATTATATTTACAATTATAACCATTTCTATTAAGCTTCGACACATGTCCGAAATAAAACTTGAGAGAAAATTAGGACTTGCCCAGGCCACTGCGATCAATATGATAGACATGGTCGGCATTGGACCGTTTATCACCTTGCCGATGGTGATATCTATGATGAATGGGCCTTACTTTTTATACGCCTGGATAGCCGGTGCAGTATTGTCTTTCGTGGATGCCATGGTCTGGAGTGAACTTGGGGCTGCATTTCCAAAGGCAGGAGGATCTTACAATTTCCTTAAAGAAGCATACGATAAAAACAAGGCAGGTAAACTCATGAGTTTTCTTTTTGTCTGGCAGACCATGATTCAGGCTCCGTTGGTGATCGCCTCTGCTTCTATAGGTTTCGCGGCATACCTCAAATATTTATATCCTCTTTCTACGATCGAAGCAAAATTGGTAAGTGGTGGAGTTGTGATTCTGATCGTGGTGCTGTTATACCGAAAGATCGAAGAAATAGGAAAAATCAGTGTTTTTCTATGGGTCGGTGTCATCATTGCATTGCTGTGGATCATTGGTGGAGGCATCGCTCATGGCAATTTTCTGGAACCAATCAAACACATCAATGACGGGCTGCAACTCAACTATGCATTTGTGGCAGCTCTTGGATATTCGTGTATTAAATCCGTTTATAGTTATCTGGGATATTACAACGTATGCCATCTGGGAGGTGAAATCACGAATCCTTCAAAGAATATTCCGAAGAGTATGTTTATCTCTATCGCCGGTATTGCCTTTCTATATATGATGATGAATATCAGCGTGGTGAGTGTAATTCCGTGGAATATCGCTAAAGATTCAGAAGCAGTATTGAGTGTATTCATGCAGCAGCTGATGGGTGACACTGCAGCCAATATTTTGACACTACTAATTCTTTGGGTGGCATTTGCATCAGTATTTTCCGCAACGCTTGGTTATAGCAGAATACCATATGCAGCAGCTGTGGACGGGGCATTTTTTCCTGTTTTTGCCAAGTTACATCCGACAAAACATTTTCCTTATGTCTCGTTGTTATTCCTAGGGGCAGTAGCTTTCGTCTTCAGTTTATTGTTCAAATTGAGCCATGTAATTAGTGCGATACTAGCTATGCGTATTTTGATCCAATTCGTCAGCCAGGCATGGGGATTGATCTTGTTAAGAAAGTCAAGAAAGGAGTCAGATTTTCCGTACAGAATGCCGTTTTTTCCGGTGCCGGTTTATCTGGCCATTGCGATGTGGTTGGCATTATTTGTGGCAACCGGACCGACGATGATGTTGGGAGGAGTTACAGTAATCTTCCTCGGAACGATCGTGTATATGATCAAAGCGAATATGAGTAAAGAGTGGCCGTTTAATTAAGTATCCCAAGTTTCGAAGCAAAAAAAAGCTTCCATGAAACATTAAGACCATTCAACTTAAAGTTAGAATTAAGAAATCAAAAGTTAGAATGAAACTCTGATGATTTATTCTGCGAAATAAAGAAATTCTGAAATACTTAGAAAGCTTAAAATTTAACCTAACAACTTGATATTCAATACCACAACCAACATTATTGTAAAATAAATAATATTTATAACCCTGATTATCAATATAATAATTTCCTGCCGAACTTTACCTAATTGATTTTCATAATGTCAACCCAGTAGGATAGTATAAAGGGTGGAGAAATTAGAAGAACCATGAAAGTGTTGACATTATTATAAATTAAGAAAAATATCAAAAAAGAATACAAACTCTTTTTTAAATGTTAAGCTCTAAAGTCCTTTGGGCCGAAAAAAAAGCGCCCCTTCCGGAGCGCTTTCTCATATTGTTAAATTTCAAATATTTCTTCTACAACTTTGCCTTCATCTTCTGATAAACACTTGTGTTAGTCAGGCTACCGGCACAATTCAAATTCCGTGCTTTCTTCTCAATGTTAGCGATTCTATTTGCTGGTGCAGGGTGTGTACTTAGGAAGGTAGGTGGTTGCTTTTCTCCTTCCATTTTCTTGAAAAATCCAGCTGCACCTGCAGCATTGATACTGGATCCGCAAAGATACTCAACTGATTTTGAGTCAGCTTCCGACTCATTGGCCCGGCTAAAGCTAAGTCCTGCCAGTCCACCAACAACAGTTTCAGCAATTTGGCCTAAGGCTGTTTTATTTCCCAATAAGGCATCTGCTATGAAAGCTATACCATATTGCTTTGTAAGTTGCTCTGTGCTATGCCTTCCATCCGCATGTGCGATCTCATGTCCCATAACTCCCATCAATTGATCTTCTGAATCTAAAAATTTAATCAATCCAGTGTAAACATAGATGTGTCCACCAGGTGTACAAAATGCATTCAGTGTCTTATCGTCTTTGATGATCTTTACTTCCCATGGAAATTCGTTTTTGTATTTTACTTTACCTGAATTAATGATGGTGTTTTTCATGCCGCGGATATAATTGTATATCTCCTGATTACCCGCTTCAGGTAGAATCGGATATTCCGTAGGTTTAGAGGCGATCTCACCAGCCACCTGATCTCCAAGTTCTTTGTCCTGAGCCACTGTAAAGGCATTCAGGTTATTTGCTCCTGATGCAAGAGATTTACATTCATAGAAAATCACACTCGACACGAGTCCTATCAGTAAAACGATATATCCTTTCATACTTTAATTTTATGGTTTAAAAATTGACATTAAGGGATACCCTAATGCCTAAGCTATTTTCCGTTAACGAAAATGCTGGGAATATGATTTCATTGAGGATGGAATTTTTTTAAGTGGAGGAGGCTTAAAAATTAAAATACCACGAGTGAGCTCTAAAGTTCAATCTTTAAAACTATCGATTTACCCTTAATAATTACTCGCCTTCTATTCTTAAAGATATAGGCTATTCTAACTTCTAGATGAGATCCAAAAGCCAATGACAATGCGCTAATAGCATTTTTCTAATGAAACCACAGTGTAAAAAACCCTGTCAATAACATATTAATTATTGCCAATGGAATCAACATCTTCCATCCTAAGTGCATCAATTGATCATATCTGAATCTCGGCAACGTCCATCTGATCCACATAAATACAAAGATGAAGAAGAAGATCTTAGCAAAGAATACTAGTGCTCCTAAGGTAGACAATAATATAGGATTGTGAATACTGTCCATTCCAGGGAAGTTGTAGCCTCCAAAGAACAACGTAGCGATGATGGCTGATGAAACAAACATATTGATGTATTCTGCGAATAGGAAGAATCCGAGCTTCATACTACTATACTCTGTATGATATCCACCGATCAACTCAGTTTCACATTCCGCCATATCGAATGGTGCCCTGTTGCACTCTGCCAATGCAGTTGTCATAAAGATAACGAAGCCTAAAGGCTGATAGAATATATTCCAATTAATACCATGTTGAGAAGCGACGATATCACTCAAACTCAATGATCCTGTCATCATGATGATGGCTATAATGGAAAGTCCCATGGCCAACTCATAACTGATGACCTGTGAAGATGCCCTAATAGCACTGTACAATGAGTATTTATTGTTGGAAGCCCAGCCACCGATCATCATTCCAAATACACCCAGTGACAAGATTCCAAGGATGTATAAAATTCCGATGTCAGGATTGGCAACCTGAAGACTGATAGTTCTATTAGCAAGTACCACATCCGGCCCCCATGGTATCACGGCACTCGTCATACAAGCTGTGAGCATCGCAATACCAGGCCCCATTATAAAGAGCCACTTAGTACTCTTATCTGGGATAAACTCTTCTTTAAAAAACATTTTTCCACCATCTGCAAGCGGTTGCAATAAGCCAAATGGTCCCGCTCTATTTGGACCTACCCTGTCCTGAAAAAATGCAGCGATCTTTCTTTCGCCATAGGTGGAATACATGGCTACTACCAATGATATCCCAAATATGGATACTACTAAAATGGCCTTTTCAATTATTATCGTCCAATCCGTCATAGGTGGAATTGTATTTTATTACGTTTTATTGTATTAGTTTCTGAGGCATACCGGGATTCAACTCATAGTGATTCTGAGCAATAACAGAATGTCTGTCAATATGTCTTGGCCCTTCTATAACCCAATCAGCAGTTTCTTTCGTTTCAAATCTGCAGGTATTACAGATGAATTCTTCCACTTCACCATGCTCATCTTTTCTCGCAGTGACCCTATAGATCTCATCTCCCACCATCCACAACGTTGCTTTACCACAACATTTATCGCAATCTCTGTGCCCATTCATCGGGTTAGTAAACCATACACGACTCTTAAATCTAAAAGTTCTGTCAGTCAAAGCGCCCACAGGACACACATCAATCACATTACCGCTGAAATCATTCTCAATCGCTTTTGATATATAGGTACTGATCTCTGAGTGAACACCTCTTCCAAGAATCCCATGCACTCTGCCATCTGTCAACTGCTGTGCGACAAATACACAACGATAACATAAGATACATCTGTTCATATGAAGAGAGACAAACGCTCCTATATCCTCTTTCTCGAAAGTTCTTTTTTCAAATTCAAATCTACTGTGAGCCAGACCATGTTCGAAACTTAGGTCCTGTAAATCACATTCTCCGGCTTGATCGCAAATCGGGCAGTCTAGCGGATGATTAATAAGCAGCATTTCCACGACACCTTTTCTAGCCTCCTGGACTTTATCGCTCATCTGATTACGTACTTCCATTCCATCCATCACATTGGTTCGGCAGCTGGCCACCAATTTTGGCATAGGGCGTGGATCTTTCTCCGAACCTTTGCTTACTTCGACCAGGCATGTACGACATTTGCCACCCGTATCATCCAATTTGCTATAATAACACATAGCCGGTGGTACTACCTTTCCTCCAATAGCACGTGCTGCATTCAGTATAGAAGTACCTGCAGGGACCTGAATGGTCTCTCCGTCAATGGTAACTGTATAATTTATTATCTCACTCATATCTTCTTTCCAATACTTTAAAATTGGTCAATTGATTTTATAATTATCCGGGTATCGCTATTTCCAAAGGATCTGCATAGTGCGCCAATCCATAATTTCTCTCAAGACATTCATCCGGATTTAAGATATGCCATTCAAATTCATCTCTGAAGTGTCTGATGGAAGCAGCTACCGGCCATGCAGCGGCATCGCCCAAAGGACAGATCGTATTTCCTTCTATGTTGGACTGAATATTCCAAAGTAGATCTATATCTTTCATTGCTCCCTGGCCGTTCTCGATCTTTTTCAGAATGTTGTACATCCAACCTGTTCCCTCCCTGCATGGGCTGCATTGTCCACAAGATTCATGATTATAGAATCTGGCAAGTGTCATCGTATGTCTGACCACACATTGATCCTCATCCAACACTATAAAGCCACCACTACCCATCATACTACCTGTCGCAAAACCTCCTTCAGACAGACTTTCATAATTCATTAATCTGGGAGCTCCTGTAGATGTTGTCAACAATAAATTAGCAGGCAAAATTGGAACTGAAGAACCTCCAGGAATGCAAGCTTTCAACTTTTTACCATTCGGAATTCCACCACAATATTCATCGCTGTAAATAAACTCTTCCACTGAAATGGTCATATCAATCTCGTACACACCAGGCTTGTTTATGTTGCCACATGCCGAGATCAATTTAGTCCCTGTACTTCTACCTACCCCTATTTTTGCATATTCTGCGCCTCCCATCTGAATGATGGGCACTACGGCAGCAATTGTTTCTACATTATTAACTACTGTAGGTCTCATCCATACACCCTGTACAGCTGGAAATGGAGGTTTGATCCTTGGATTACCTCTTTTACCTTCAAGGCTTTCGATCAACGCTGTTTCTTCTCCACATATATAAGCACCTGCTCCTCTATGCACATAGATCTCACAATCAAATCCGGTACCTTGTATATTTTTACCCAACCACCCGTTGGCTTTAGCTTCTTCTATCGCCTCTTCCAAAATATCAGGGATCCAAGAATATTCTCCACGGATGTAAATGTATGAAACGTTGCTACCTAGTGCGTAAGAACTGATAAGCATCCCTTCTATGAATAGATGTGGGAGGAATTCCATTAGATATCTGTCCTTAAATGTTCCTGGTTCAGATTCATCAGCATTACACACCAGATGTCTTGGAACACCTTCAGGTTTAGCAAGAAAACTCCATTTCATACCTGTGGGAAAACCTGCACCACCACGTCCTCTCAGTCCACTAGTCTTCACCTCTTCCACGATTTCGTCAGTGGTCATCTTAAGTGCTTTCGCAGCAGCTTCGTAACCTCCTTGTTTTATGTAGCTCTCATAAAACCTGATTCCTTCTATGTGTGCGTCTTTCAGCAATAATTTTTGAGACATAATATCTTTTCTGCTTGGAAATCTAATTATTTATGGCCGCCCATTTCATCGATCAGCGCATCTACTTTCTCTATGGTTAAATGTTCCTTATAGAACTTGCCTAATTGCATCATTGGAGCATATCCACACGCCCCCAAGCATTCAGCAGTTTTCAAAGTAAACATTCCATCTTCACTGGTTTCACCATTTTTAATATTCAATCGTTTCTGGATATGAGCGATTATATCATCAGAACCATTCAACATACAAGGACCTGTGCGGCAAACTTCAAGTATATGCTTACCGACAGGTTGAAGATTGAACATCGTATAAAAGCTAGCCACTTCATATACTTCAATCGGTGTAATGTCCAGTAATTCGGCTACATAATCCATTACCGGCACGTCAAGCCAACCATTGGATTCGTCTTGTGCAATATGTAAAAGTGGGATTAAAGCACTTTTTTGCTTACCGTCAGGGTATCTTGCTTTGAGTGCATCAACCTTTATCAGTAGATCTTGAGAAAATGGAATTGCCATTTAAAAATCATGTTTATTTAGAGTTTCAAAGTTACACGTTTTGCCATTAATAAACAATGTTTAAGTTAAAACTTAAACCATGTTACTTACTTATGGCCATTTATATGAAATTCCCAATAAATATAGGTTCTTTGAATTAAAAATAACAACTTGTTTTGAAGTCCGAATTCCCTAAAAGACTATTACACCTAAGTTTCACAGGTTCAACTAAATGCGAAGAAGTATTAAAGTAACCATTTAATTAAATCATTAACAAAAAAGTATCCTTAATCAATTTAAAATGATGTATTTTTGTGCGACAATTATAACTAATCCTTGTAATGAAACATAAATTTATTATCATTTCCTTCTGCATTTTGCTTGCAGGATGCATGTTTGAGGAGGTTTTTTCTCCTCTTGACAATGAATTGTCATCACTCATAGTGGACCCGGCTAAATATTTATTGCCATCAGAAACTGATTATTCGAATATACCTCAGTCCCCCGAAAATCCTTTGACAAAAGAGAAGGTTGAGTTGGGAAATTTACTCTTTTTCGAACCAGCGTTCTCAATCGAGCCAAAACATTACCAATCTCTAAATACATATACATGCGCTTCTTGTCATGTACCAGAAAAAGGATTCAGACCCGGAAGATTCCAGGGTATAGCTGATGGAGGAGTAGGTTTTGGCAATTTTGGTGACGGAAGAACAAAGAATGGTATTTATGACGATTCGGAAATAGATGCTCAGGGAGCTCGTCCACTTGCAGTATTGAATACCGCATTTGTGACGAATTCGATGTGGAATGGTTCCTTTGGCTCAAAAGGAGTAAATATAGGAACTGAGGACCAATGGGGAGTATCTGACCCTGGTACTGCGCGCAACAATACCCATTATGGCAGTTTGGAAAGTCAGAACATAGAGGGCCTTATCACACATAGAATGAAATATACCGAAGAGCGTATCAAGGCATTTGGTTATAAAAAAATGTTTGATGCAGCATTTCCAGAGATGCCAATAGAACAAAGGTATTCAAATGAAGCTGCTAGTTTTGCTTTATCAGCTTATCTGAGAGCCTTACTTACCAACCAGGCGCCTTTTCAAAAATGGTTAAAGGGCGATAAAAATGCCATGACTGAGCAACAGAAATCAGGAGCAATCGTGTTTTTTGGAAAAGCCGGATGTGTAAGGTGTCATTCAGAACCTAATCTTGGGTCAATTAACTTTGCAGCAGTGGGCGTTAAAGATCTATTTGAAAATGGTGGATTAAAAACAGATATCAATGATCTTAGAAATAAAGGTCGCGGCGGCTTTACTAATAAAGCGGAAGATTTCTACAAATTCAGAGTACCACAATTATATAATCTTGGAGATGGAGGGCCATATTTTCATGGATCCAGCAAACAAACACTTAAGGAAGTAGTAGAATATTTTAATGATGCTGTTCCCGAAAATGGGCGCGTACCTGCCAGCCAGCTTTCACCATTCTTCAAACCACTCAACTTATCAGAAGTAGAAAAAGAGCAATTGGTCGCATTTCTAAAAGATGGACTTCGGGATGCCAATCTCAAGCGTTATGTACCAGAGCGTGTTAATTCCGGTATGTGTTTTCCAAACAATGATTATCAATCAAAGGAAGACATGGGTTGCCATTAAAGAGAAATCTTAAGTTATGGCAGTTAGAAATAAACCCTTGAAGTTTTGATATTACTCAATAAGAAGTTAGAAATTAAAAGTTAGAAATCAGAATAAATCTCAGATGTTTGGGTCTAGTAAATAAGTTCAAATAAATTATCAAAACTGAAACTTGAGATCATATTTTAATTAATCTGATTATTTTGTTAAACCCTTTTATAGATGTTAGTTTTAACAAATATACCTGGGTGCCTAATTCTGAAAAATCGAATACGGCTTTATTATTGCTCAATCCAAAGGATTTTATCTCCCGGCCTTGTAAATCTAATATAACCGACTTAAAATCTACTCCCTTCCATTCAATACTGATCAATGATTTCACGGGATTGGGATAAACTTTAATATCCTGATATGCAGATGATTCATTAATATTAAGAATCGATTTATCAAATAAGCCTTCCAAAGTACAATCATTAGCATCTGTAATAGTATAAATATTAGTTCCTACAGGTAAATTATCCAATTCATAACCAGTGTAACCGTTATTCCATAGTATTGAATAAGGCGGAGTGCCTCCTCCCACAAGTAATTCCTTTTTATCTTCTGAAAGATCTATGATAGAAGAATTGAGTTTTGACGGTTGCTTGATTACTACGAATTGACTTTGTGAGCAACCTAGTTCATCAGTAGTTGATACCGAATAATTACCTGCTAGCAAATGAAGTGTATCTGTAGTGTAGGGAACTTGTACTAAATTATTGAAAATAATTGACATGGAAGCTGTATCAATGTTCGCATTCATAAGCACGCCACCACTTATATCTCCGAAACATAAAGCTGCAAAAGAAATAAAATCGACCATATTTTGTCCAACTTCTCCTTTACAAATCAGAGAAGTAATAGCCTCATTTGTTTGGATGGCAGGTTGGGAATCAAAATATATATCTGCATCCAAAACAATGGAGTCATTCTTTTCTAATGTTTCAGGAAACAAACTAAATGAAACATACCCGCTGGACCCAATACTATCTTCTGAGAAAGAAGGTAGGTTTATATTTTCAAAAGTCCATATCAATTCGGATTCATTTCCATTCATTACTTTTTCAAAATTCGTGGGCGAACTTGAACTTATGATATTAATGTTGTCGCTTTTTAATCCTTGAGGTAAAATTTGTCTAATCACAACATTTTCCGCTGGAGCAGTTCCCAAATTCTGAAAATGAACGGTATAACTTAACTGATTTTGATCAGAAATAAATTGTTTGTAGATCTTTTCGTGATCCACTGCTATGTAGTTGGGATCATGGGGAGCGACAATAGTAATAAAGCCGGAACCTGCCAATGTAAATCCACTTATATCAGTATATGTGTAATTAATTAACACCCTTGATCCTGGTGCTGCCTGCGAAAAGACAGTTAGACCTGAAGTTATATCTTCCAGGGGATTCAGGCCCGATATAGGAAAATTATATCTAATAGTTGAATCATTTAACATCAACTCGGTATAATTGGTGGGAAAAACAAATTTTCTGATAAGTTGCGTACCCGAAATATCTAAGATCAATGATCCATTCAAAGAAATATTTCCCTGATTGATGAGCTTAATGCTGATCTCACCATTACGACTATGTGCAAGAGTATTGGGGAAAGTTGTAATAAAACTTGATAAGGGATATTCCTTTTTATGTATTCCAATATAACCTAACTCATAATTATCTGGTAGATAACCTATTAAATTCAAAGGATTTTGTACAGCTGAAAAAACCCATTCATCCTGCATTGATATCGGGATGGTCAGTGTCTGAACAGTTCCTGAATCTAATCTTTGGGAAATTATTCCCATGACATAAGTTATTACAGAAACACCTGAAGGTTGAAATTCAACCGTAAAATCATTTAATCCATAATCGTTACCATCAAATATATTATTTCCATTAAAGTCATAAAATAATATACCGATAACGTCTTTTGTTGCAGCAGGTTTCGAATGAACACCTATCCACCCCAAATCATAAATGTAAGGTTGATAATTTGTCAGATCAATTGGAGATTGTGGTAATGAAAATTCATATTGCTCTGAAATATTATTAGAAGCTACCATCGTTTGTAACTGATATTTCTTTGCATACATGCTGAATTTCCCCCCGGAACCAGATCTAAAATCTAAACCTGAAGGTGCTAAATGAAAATCAAAACCATTTTTAGCATATTCACCTAGATCTAAGGTTCCATTTCCATTTAAATCTTCAAAAATCTTGCCGATAACTAATTTATTATTTACAGTATCTAAAGGTGCACACGTATTAGCATGAATATACAGATCATAAATCTCTTGATCGGACAAGATTCTATCATAAACATAAATATCATCAATTCCTCCTACGAATCCCTCTCCGATCAACAGGTCGCCATTAACTTGATATCCTAAATCGAGGTTATAATACCTATTCCTAAGGTGACCATCAAAGTAAATAGACTTAGCATAGCCTTCAATCGTTGCAACAACATGATGCCAATTAGTATCTGCAATAAATCCATTCATCCAGCCATAAGTCAATTGGTTATAATCAATAGAAGTAAACAACAAATCACTATATTCATATCTACTTATTGAAAAATCTTCCATCCCACTTTCAGAAATCTTTCTATACATCGAACCAAAACTATTCGATAAAACATCATCATACTTGAACCACAAAGACACAGAACGAGATCGAGTCGCAGACGGTGAAAAATCTACAGCATTTTTAATAATTCCAGTTGCGTTTCCATCAAAATGCAAAGCACATCCATTGCCGGCCCTATCCTCAATAGAAGTAACTGGACTTCCCATCATTATAACTGGTCTAGAATCAATTACATCTTCAATAATATGATTCATAGGAAAGTAAGCTATCAACCCATTAGTAGGCTGTGCATATAGGCCACAAGCAAATAGAAAAATTAACGCCTGAGTAAAAAGTATAATTCGGTTCATATGCTAAAAAATAATTGCCCATTAGATACTAATGAGCAAGTTATTAAAAGTTTGACTATTCTCCTGTGATTTGAATACAAATTGAGTAAGAAATAATTTGTGTTATAGTTAAGAGTATGGGAACTTGAGAAACGCTGCAAAGGAGATTGAAAAAAATGTTGAAGGTTGGATGATGAATGTTGGATGATGAATGAAGGGGCCAATGGTCAGAGGCACAAGATGATAGATAAATATGAATCAAAAACAATACCAACTTGATTGTTTTGTTGAGAGAGACAGCTTGCAAGCTGTCTGAACGATAAGGTTCTAAGGGCCACTAAGTGTACAAAACAAAAAAGCCTTGCAATCTTACGACTACAAGGCTAGTTATGTTGATCCGGCAACGACCTACTCTCCCACACACGAAGTGCAGTACCATCGGCGCAGTAAGGCTTAACTTCTCTGTTCGGAATGGTAAAAGGTGGAACCCTTACGCTATAATCACCGGAAATTCTTATCTCAAACGCGTTCGTTTGATGTTGTTCTTTTATAAAGTCTTTGGTCTTTAGTCTTTGGTCTTTAGTTGGTTTGGCCAAAGACCAACAGCTAAAGACTAAAAGCTAAATGACATAGATGGGAAGTAATTTTTTCGTTCTGTTCGAGCTCATTGAGCTTACATATGAATGATTAAAGAGTAATTAAAAAAAAGGAAGCTGTCGGACAATTAGTATTACTCGGCTACGCACATTACTGCACTTCCACCTATAACCTATCAACCCAGTAGTCTTCTGGGGTCCTTTACACTTACGTGCTGGAATACTCATCTTAGGGATGGCTTCGCGCTTAGATGCTTTCAGCGCTTATCCTTGCCGTACATAGCTACCCGGCGGTGCAGCTGGCGCCACAACCGGTACACTAGCGGTACGTCCAATTCGGTCCTCTCGTACTAGAATCAGCTCCCTTCAATATTCCTGCGCCCACAACAGATAGGGACCGAACTGTCTTGCGACGTTCTGAACCCAGCTCGCGTGCCACTTTAATGGGCGAACAGCCCAACCCTTGGGACCTTCTCCAGCCCCAGGATGTGACGAGCCGACATCGAGGTGCCAAACCCTACCGTCGATATGAGCTCTTGGGTAGGATCAGCCTGTTATCCCCGGAGTACCTTTTATCCTTTGAGCGATGTCCCTTCCATGCGGAAACACCGGATCACTTTAGCCAACTTTCGTTCCTGATCGACCCGTCGGTCTCTCAGTCAAGCACACTTATACTAATACGCTCTTCGCATGATTACCGACCATGCTGAGTGTACCTTTGCGAGCCTCCGTTACTTTTTTGGAGGCGACCACCCCAGTCAAACTACCCACCACACACTGTTTCCCTTTTAGGGATTAGAACCTAAATACAGGAAGGGTGGTATTTCAACGTTGGCTCCACCATGACTAGCGTCACAGCTTCGTAGCCTCCCACCTATCCTACACATCCTGTATTCAAGCTCAATGTGAAGTTGTAGTAAAGGTTCACGGGGTCTTTCCGTCCCGTTGCGGGTAATCGGCATCTTCACCGATACTTCAATTTCACCGAGCTCGTGGCTGAGACAGCGCCCAGATCGTTACACCATTCGTGCAGGTCGGAACTTACCCGACAAGGAATTTCGCTACCTTAGGACCGTTATAGTTACGGCCGCCGTTTACTGGGGCTTCAGTTAAGAGCTTCGCACTTACGCACTAACCCCCTTCCTTAACCTTCCAGCACCGGGCAGGTGTCAGACCCTATACTTCATCTTACGATTTTGCAGAGTCCTGTGTTTTTGTTAAACAGTCGCCTGGGCCTCTTCACTGCGTCCCCTCTCACGAGGGGAGTCTCTTCTCCCGAAGTTACGAGACCATTTTGCCTAGTTCCTTAGCCACGGATCACTCGAGCGCCTTAGGATACTCTCCTCGACTACCTGTGTCGGTTTACGGTACGGGATGTGTCAGCCTGAAGTTTAGAGGTTTTTCTTGGAAGTATGCTTACAGTCACTATCACTCATCCCAAGGGACTTGTGTACTATCAGGTCTCAGCTCAGATACGGATTTGCCTATATCTTCAACGCCTTCTCCCTTCAACCCACTATTCCGTCAGTGGGCGAACCTTACGCTCCTTCGTCACCCCATCACAGCTGATACATGTACAGGAATATTAACCTGTTTCCCATCGGCTTCGCCCTTCGGCTACACCTTAGGCCCCGACTAACCCGGTTCTGATTAACATAGATCCCGGAATCCTTAGTCTTACGGCGAATAGGTTTCTCACCTATTTTATCGTTACTCATTCCTACATTTGCTTTTCTAAACACTCCAGCGCATCTCACGACACACCTTCACTGCAGTTTAGAATGCTCCCCTACCACCACCAGTCCTAGACTGGTATCCAAAGCTTCGGTAAGATATTTGATGCCCGATTATTTTCCGCGCAAGAACGCTCGACTAGTGAGCTGTTACGCACTCTTTAAATGAATTGCTGCTTCCAAGCAAACATCCTAGCTGTCACTGCATCCTCACATCGTTAAAATCAACTTAATATCTATTTGGGGACCTTAGCTGTTGGTCTGGGTTGTTCCCCTCTCGGCTACGGACCTTAGCACCCGTAGCCTCACTGCCGGTATGATGTCATGGCATTCGGAGTTCATCAGGGGTTGGTAGGCGGTGAAGCCCCCTAGCCCTATTGGTAGCTCTACCTCCATGACACCTCAACCCGACGCTGCACCTAAATGCATTTCGGGGA
>Ga0209812_10000140_pt1:0-2500 | contig 66719 bp, 55 predicted proteins | sample JI71714BDNA_FD_187502 | JGI IMG/M metagenome (GOLD analysis project Ga0209812, IMG submission 187502) | Wastewater effluent complex algal communities from Wisconsin, to seasonally profile nutrient transformation and Carbon sequestration -... | ecosystem: Engineered > WWTP > Effluent >... | reverse complement strand
CCTTGTCTGTCAGAACCATTAAAGGCGTTAAAGCCACCGCCACAACTTTTTTTATTTAGGCCACTTCTGATTTTTATTATAGCAGGACGATCTGTCATGAAGACACGCACATCCTCGTAATAACCTTCCTTTACGATTCTGATCAAATTATGTTTCGAGCTAACTTTCACCTCATTAAATCTATAAATCCCTCTTTGGTCAGTTTGAGTGGTTACTCCATTAAACGAAACAATAGCTCCAATACCACCATAATCAGGAGGAACAATACCCATTATTTCACACACATAGAATACTTCCTCATTGGTAGGTTCTGCCATTTCCATTTTTGTACAACTCTCAAACGTTAAAAGTAGAAACAATAAAATTATTAAGTTTTTCATATCAAAAGTTTTATGAAGCATAATCAGAAATAAGGATCAAAATAGTTTACGAAAGTATAAATTTCCGCTTTACCGCTACATTTTTAAATATTCTTTAACTTTTATTGTTTCTCTTATCACTATAATGTAAAATAAAAGCCAGAATTTTTAAGAATTCGAAAATTCGATGTACTTTTAAACTTACAAATTGCACAGAATCATGAAAATATTCCTTCCATTTTTGCTTTTAATTGTTTCCCTCTCTGCCTTTGGCCAATTCTCCTCTTCACTTGACTGTGTAGGTGCCATGAATATTGGTTACAGATACATTAACCCACATAAATCTGATGTCCCATCTGGATTTGTAGATATAAGAAATAAAGAACAAGTGGGCTTGAGAGCAGACTTTGGTTTAAACTTCAATAAAAAGTTTGGATCAAAATTATATTTCAAAACTGGACTGAGAATGGCAAACAAAGGATACAATAGCTATAAGCTTAATACTCTTAAATGGGGATTAGATGGTAAAGATGGCGTATATCACCCAGACTTTCCAACCGGTGGCACAGAGGACAAGAGCTCTCAATTTAAATACCATTATTTCTTTCTGGAAATGCCTGTTATGATCCGTTATGAATTTATTCAAAAGTCTAAAATCTCCATATATATGGAAGCCGGTAGCGCAGTTTCTTACTATCTTCAATCTGTCACAGTCCATAATTACGGCACCGACAGAAAAGTATTTAAGGAAAATGAACAATCGATAAATGACTTTCAGATCTCAGCAATCCTTGGAGTCGGTTTAAACTATCAATTAAACAATAAGACTCAACTATTCTTACAACCTACATTTAACTATCAATTGACAGATCTGGTTAGCGCACCTGTTAATGAGCATTTATATTCAGCAGGTTTGGAAATAGGATGCAGGCATCGGATCAAATAATTCCAATCAATTGACATCTTCTTCTCTTTCATTAACATTGTATAATTCAAATTGTAAAATATTACTCCTATATATATATATGGTGTATATTATTTTATAAGGCACTAGAATGGGTCTATATCCCTCAATCTTTAGATATTTGCAGCGCATTTGAATAGAATATATCAATGTTAACCGTACATCCTCATTTATGCCAGAAGACAAAAATTCAATAATTGATAAGGCTATCAAGGTTTTTGAAGCCGAGATCCAATGTCTTCAGGATGTCAAGGATCAATTGTCCGATTCATTTTATGAAGCAGTTTCACTTATTTATCGCACACCGACCAGAGTCATCGTCACGGGTGTCGGCAAAAGTGCCATTGTAGCACAAAAGATAGTGGCAACCTTTAATTCTACAGGCACACCTTCTATCTTTATGCACGCCGCAGACGCTATTCACGGTGATCTGGGCATCATTCAGGAAAATGATATTATACTCGCACTATCCAAAAGCGGTGACACCCCTGAAGTTAAGGTATTAATTCCTTTTTTTAAAACAATGGGGAATAAGATCATCGGCATGGTCTCCAATAAAAATTCTGTTCTGGCCCGTGAAGCAGATGTTCTGCTATACATACCAGTAAGCAAGGAAGCTGATCCGAACAATCTTGCACCTACATCTTCTACTACGGCCCAAATGGCTATGGGTGACGCCCTTGCTATAGCACTTCTGTCTGCAAAGGGATTTTCTGATAAAGATTTTGCCAAATATCATCCGGGTGGAAATATTGGCAAACAGCTTTATCTATGCGTGAAAGATCTTTGCCATTTCAATGAAAGGCCAAGTGTAGGAATAAATGCAGGAATAAAAGAAATTATTGTCACTATCTCCAGTGGCAGACTTGGAGTTACTGCTGTAGAAGATAATGGACAAGTAGTTGGAGTAATTACAGACGGCGATCTGAGAAGAATGCTTGAGTCAATTACTGATACTTCAGTGATAAAGGCCGCAGATATTATGACTAAAGCACCCAAAACAATTCAAGGAGATGAACTGGCAGTAAAGGCGCTTCATGTACTTCAAGAAATGAATATCACCCAGCTATTAGTTATGAATGATGACTTATACATTGGTGTCATCCATATACATGACCTTTTAAAGGAAGGTTTTATATGACCATTATTTTAAAAGTAAATAATCAAAAAACTATAC
>Ga0209812_10000139_pt1 | contig 66881 bp, 75 predicted proteins | sample JI71714BDNA_FD_187502 | JGI IMG/M metagenome (GOLD analysis project Ga0209812, IMG submission 187502) | Wastewater effluent complex algal communities from Wisconsin, to seasonally profile nutrient transformation and Carbon sequestration -... | ecosystem: Engineered > WWTP > Effluent > Algae... | reverse complement strand
TGTAATCTCCATATTGCACATTTTCATCATGGATTAAGGTCTGAGTCCGATACTGAGATGAGATTAGTACAGAGTGTGCATGTTGATTGTTGTGTTCATGTCTGACACTATACATGACAGTCTATGAGAGAACGTGATTTAAGATTGGCTCGTTACACATTTTTTTATTCTTTAATGGAAGAGCTATGAAGCACGGTATTGATAATGGGACATAATCTGACTGATCGTATTGAGACAAGCTTAATGAATATGAAGAGGTGATGTCAGATAAAGTGATTTTTGAATATGAGAACTATAGAACAACAATCCAAACACTATAGGATAGGTGAGAAGTATCACTATTGAACTATGACAACAATAAGACCTCTACTCAATTATTCAAAATATAGTATTCAGGATTATTGTGACAGACAATGAATACAGTATATGATTGATCAGTCAAATTTTGATACTACTATCTCTATGAGAAATAAGATTAGATCTGACATTGTCATGAAACTGAGCCAATATGAGTTGAGTGACCGACAATCATTGTATCATAGATTGGAGGAGTGTCAGACTTATTATATTGATCCAGTACGAGATGAACAGGAGTGCTGATATAGTGCTGGTATCGTTGGTGATTGGTCTTTGGACTATGTATCGCGATTATTTGATTGGTCGTGATGTTATGCTGACATGAGTCAGGGTAGATTGCTTGAACGACAATGTTGGATTGCTCATAGTTTTAGTGGACAGAAATTTGTATGATGATGGAAGCGGTGGATTAAGAAAAAAAAGGTGTGGTTCACGCCATTGAGTAGCTAATATATGAGTTTTCTGTATTTATCAACATATTGTTGAAGGAGGAGTCTGATTCTTGGTATACAGGTTATGATCAAAGTTAGTGATAATGAATGATTTTTTCTACAATGATCTGCTTGGCAGTGTCAAGTAGTGAGGGTAGGGTGTTGTTGTCAACGATATTTTTATGGTATCAGGTATACTGTTTTAGTGCTTTGTGCAATGATGATATGATTTGATCATCTTGTATGATGAGATGGTCTCCATGGTGATCAACATAATATTGCGCATTAGTTTGTTGATCATGGGTGATGGGGAGAGGTACGACGAGTTTGCGAATCTCAAAGATTTCCATCTCAGCTAAGCTGGTAGTGCCTCCACGACAGATACAGATATCGGCTCGTTGGTAGAGGGATCACATGGTAGATTGATCTGCTCGATCGATGGTATGTGCTCGTCACTGAAACTGTGGTTTCATACTTGCGTTGAGAGCTCCGAGGACGATGATGATGTTGTATGAGTTGAGAGATCAAAGATGAGATCAAAGAGATTTTATTTGACTCGAATCTCTACTCTCTACTCTCTGGTCTTGTAGTTGAACAATCGCCTCATAGATTGCTTGAGCCCCGAGAGATCATCCCATAATCAGTAGATTGGTCTTTTCAGTGTCTCCATATTGATATGGTCATTGACTGATGAGGTCGTTGCTCATGATTTGTCCGATGACTTGTGAGTTAGGGAGCGTACCAGGAAATCCTGAGAAGTTTGCTGTTGCAAGATATCCACAGATGCGAGTAGCCAAACCTGCACGTGTGTCAGACTCGTGTACATAAATCTTCTTGCGCCATATCCATGCTGCGATGGTGAGGGGCAATGACACAAATCCCCCTTTGCAAAATACCACATCAATATGATAAGCTGGTAGTCTGACTATCATCATAATCACTCACCATACAAAGTGGAACATGTCCACAATATTGAGTAGTAGTGCACGGAGATCGTATTCTCTACGGACTTTACCACTGATGATAGTCTCAAATTTGAGGTTGTTGTAGTGTTGTTGGAGATCGGTGCAGGTACGCTCTTCCATGCTATCCTTTTCACCAAATCGGTACATGGTCTCAAATTTGGCGTTGATTTCGGGATTGGATTTGATATATTGAATGAGTGATCTGATTGGGAAGACGTGTCAGCCAGTCGATCAACCAGTAAAAGCGATATTCATAATAGGTTAAAAGTTATAGGTCAAAGGTCAAAAGTTTACTAAACATAGTTAAATTTTGATCAAAAACAATACCTATACCCTTTGACATCCTACCTATGCCTTATAAAAACGGACGGTTAGCTCAGTGGGAGAGCATCCCCTTGACGTGGGGAGGGTCGGTGGTTCGATCCCACTATCGTCCATTTTTTTGTTTTATTAAAGACAGTGTTTGTATGATTGATGCTGATCATTGTGTGGTGAGTTGATCAAAGATCTCTTGTGGAGTAATTACTCTTCTACCAATGATTTCTGTTTGTGGTTGAATAGAGATATGAGCTGTTCTGAGTGCTATTGATATGAGCTCAGAGCAATATAATGCGCTAGTTTCATCTATCCTGAGGTCATAATCATATTGTTTACCTAAGTGTTCGAGAGCTGCATTAATGATATCTTGTTTTTGCGTCGTATTAACATGTAATCTAAGAATAACAATATCTTGAATAGTTGTTTGATTATTGGCATATAATAATTCTGTCAGTGGTCTAATGCTTACACCATCTTGATGTGAATCAATAATCTGGTGATTTTTGTTGGAGTTACTAGATCATCAAATGTATAGTGCAATATGTTTTCGATATCAGGGTGTTTGTATATTGCTAATTGTTGTGTTGTTACGAGTTAGAATGAGGTCTCCTGGTTGTAGATATGTAACAATATCTGCTAAATATTTACTAACTTCTACTGGCTGAGGCATAATAGATTGTGGATGATGTGTGACATAGATATCATTGATTGGTGATGTATGTGTCCGTGTGATAATTCATTGTTGTAATTTTATTCTGAGATTGTCTATGTATTCCAGTTCTCAAGGGTGTATATAGGAGTAAGTGATTGTAATGAGTGACGCTATCGTGTATATAATTATTGTGAATATAATATACTTCATTTAGTGAGTATTATGATGTCATAAATGACAGATATTAGTGATTATTTGTGATTTTCATAATCTTTTCTAATTTGGGCTTCACCACAAGCTGGCAGTAGGGTTTGGATGGATTGTTGGTGTAGAAATTTTGGTGATAAGACTCTGCTACTCGGAATTTTTGATCGACCAAAATCTGTGTGACAATGGGCGATTCGTATGCTTCAGATGTATGGAAGTGATTGATAAATTCTTGTACCTTTAGTTTTTCTCTTTCATCTTTTGCTATAATTACTGATCTATATTGTGTTCATTCATCATATCACTGCTTGTCCATACTGGTCGGGTCATGAATCGCCATGAAATAACTCAATACCTGCTCCAGGCTGATGATCTGTGGATCAAACCAGATCTTGACGACCTCATGATGACCGCTGACACCAGTGCAGACCTGCTCATAGGTAGGATAAGGTCTACGACCACCAGTGTATCCTGACAGACACTGGATGACTCATGGGATGTGAGACATGGCTCACTCAATACACCAAAAACACCCACCACCTACGATGATGGTCTGATAGTCAGGTATCACGATACCCTTGGCCTCGATCTGATCAGTAGGGATGAAACGCATACTCAGTGAGTTGACACAGTGGCGAGTATTTTCGTCGGTCATCTGCTCACCAGTGAAGACATGTCACAGGTGTCCACCACAGATCGTACAGGTGATCTCGGTACGGTGTCAGTCAGAGTCAGTGGTCATCGTGACTCTCCCAGGTATTGCCTGATCAAAACTTGGCCAACCACATCCGCTATCAAATTTGCTATCAGAGAGATAGAGCGGTGTATCACACTGACGGCAGAGATAGATACCATCACGGTGATTATCTCGGTATTCGCCAGAGTATGGTGCTTCGGTTCCTTTGTTGAGGATGATGTGGGATTCAGAGGGGGTCAATTGGTTCATTACATTGGGGTTTCGGTGGATTTAAGCGGATTTCAGTAGATGATCATAATTTATAATAGGGCTTTGATTTCATCCAGTGATAGTCTTTGATTTTGTTGGAGAGATCTGATATGTTGTACGGTCTGGATAGTATCTGGATGATAGAGTACATATCCACTATTTTCCATGCTATCGTGTATATGAATTAGTCATAACTTGGTCCGATATCTGAGTGTTGCTACAGATTCTCATGATTGTTGAGCGAGTTGTCAGATCTTGAGGAGTGGTAGTGTATCGTCTGATATAGTGGTGGTTTGTGTATTGCTGATGCTGTCTAGATATAGTGACAGTGAACGATCAATCGACTTGTACATAATACGATAGTAGTCATCACGAGATCATCAGATCTGTGCTTGCTCTAGTGACTTGATATAAGTCAGTCTCTCTCATACCATGATAAACGATAGCGGATATCCTGCAATAAGTAATATAAGGTTAAATAATAGTCTGGCTGTTCTACCATTGCCATCTACAAATGGATGAATGGTAACAAAATCATAATGAAGATCACATGCGATGCTGATAGGGTCGGCTTGTGTTTGCTGGATTCTCGTTTCGAGCTGGTCCATGAGATCAGGTACTTTGATATGATTGGGCAGGATAGTCTGACTACCAGTGATCCTGACGGGTATAGTTCCATAATTACCAGCATATGGGTCACTGATTCCCGAGAGGATGATACGATGAATCTCGAGAATATGGTCTTGATTGATCTGATTGATGGTGATCTGCTGTGCGAGTGTTTCGATATATGCGAGTGCTTGAGCATGATTTTTGGCTTCGATGAGCTCGATGATGCGTTTGCCTGGCACAGAGATACCCTCATTGACGACGAGTGATGTCTCCATCCTGGAGAGAGTATTACCTTCAATTGCGTTGGATGTATAGGTAAGTTCGATTCTGAGCCACTCTCATAGGTTGGTAATTAGTCATGAATCGATCGGCTGATGTTGATCGAGTTGCTGCTTTTTGACTGTAATTTGGCGGAGGAGCTGGTCGAGATTAGTCATAGTATAAAGTGTGAAGTGATACTTTATACTTTATATACAAATGAGTGAGGAAATGCAAGTGAATATTATGTATCACACTGACGGCAGATATAGACACCCTCGCGGTGGTTATCATGAAATTCACCAGAGTATGGTGCTTTGGTGCCTTTGTTGAGGATGATGTGGGATTCTTCAGGGGTTAGAATATTCATGAGCTTGTTTGATCTAATATTGGGTTTTTTATTTCCTCAAGTAGATTTTCTTTATTACAATATTTTAGATAAAAATATAGTGTTGAATCTATTATTTTTAGTACCCTACTGCTTTTATCGTAATCTAGAAATGGTGGAGTGATTGACTTTGTTAGTTGATGACGGGTAATGTTATTTAGAAAAGCTGATACATCTCCGGGTCTTACGTCATTGCCTCTGTGGTGTACTTTTCTAATGTGTTCTATTAGACTTGCTTTTGTTATGCCTCACTCTAACTTCTCAATGTCTATGGTTATGAGAACTTTAATTATGTAATATGGTATGGCTAATGATGGCTCTCAGTTTTTTGTACTAATTCTTCTTGGTATTTGAGTAAATGATTCAAAATTTCTTATATGTCTTGCACCGTAATCATCGGATTTTCTTTTAAATGCTTTTATTAGACTTTCCTCTGATATTTTCTTAATTGAATCTTGTGTATCATATATTTCTCCAATTTCGCAACATTGTTTACATAATTCTTGTACAACTCATATGCTATCATATGCTCAGTGTATTAGGTCATCTTTTACTTCGTCAAAATCAATATTTAATATTTTTTCTCCTTTTTCTATTACCCTATAGAAGTCTTCAAGAGCTCGTGGTTCTACTGGTACTTCGGTAATTCTATCTAGTAAATCTCAATTAAATTGAATCATACGATTTGATTCCCTTCGTATTCAAAGTATGATAAATATTATCTGATTATCTTGAAATAGCCTTAAGTCAAAAGCTAGTTCTTTTTGTATTTCTTCAGGTAGATAGTGAAAATTATCTAATATGATATATTTTTTAATATTATTTTTTTGAAGTATCTCGATTATATCTTGAGCAAGATTTAGATTATAGTCTATATTACTATGTCTGGATTCGGTTGATGTATTTTGATCATATACTACTTGAGCTTGTGCGTCTAATGATCCAAATAGTGGTAACTGTATTCAACCACCTCAGCTTATTGTTTCTTCCTTTCAGTTAACTAGCGTAGTAGTGACTTCGCTAAAAACTATATTAGATTGACGAAGTATGGATTTATATATGTCAATTTTAGTAGTTTGTGGAGAGCATTCTATTTTGATATACTCCTCCAATTTCAGGTGTTTTAATATAAGTGATGTTTTACCTTGTTTTGATGATCAATAAACCACTATTTCATTTCAGTCATTTAGTGCACTACGAAATTTTCTATCAACAAGATCTCTCTCTATATATATGATAAAATTAATTTACTTTTAACTCAAAATACATCGCTTGTTTGTGTTCTTGTTGGAATTCCCATTATATCTACAGTTATGTAAAAATAAAAACTACCTAAATAGATAGTTTTTCGTTATGGTATTGCAACTATATTTACACATTAAACCTAAACTCCATAATATCTCCATCTTGGACGATGTATTCTTTGCCTTCGAGTTTGACACATCATTTATCCTTGGCTCATGACTTGCCTCCATATGCGACAAAATCAGTGTATTTAACCACTTCTGCCTTGATAAATCATTTTTCAAAATCAGTGTGGATCGCTCATGCAGCCTGTGGAGCAGTCGATCATAGTGGGATGGTCCATGCGCGAGTCTCTTTGACTCCAGTGGTGAAGTAGTACATGAGTCCTACCGTGTCAAATGCGAGCTTGATGAGTTTGTTGAGTGTAGGTCCAGTATGTGGATCGACTCCATAATCTTCGAGGAACATCACTCTATCTTCTTCGTCCATCTCGAGCATTTCATACTCCAGCTTTGCACACACAGCAGAGACAGGTTTCCCGAGTTTGGCACTCAACTCAGACTCGATAGTAGCAAAATTGGATAAGTCAGACTCAGCAATGTTCACTGCGTAGATGAGTGGTTTGCTTGTGAGGAAGTTACATCACTTGAGTGCTTTGAGTTCTGTATCATTAAAATCATCGATAATATCATAGATGAGCTTGCCACTATCCAGTGCTACCTTGGATTTCTTATATACTTCTAGGAGTGCATCTTGATCTTTGGTGCGGTTTTTGCTTTTGTCCAGTGGTGGGAGAGCACGATCGACTTGCTCCAGATCCGCCATGATGAGCTCAGTATTGATGATATCTGCATCATAAACTGGGTCAACTTTACCATGGACATGAATGATGTCTCCATCTTGGAAATATCTGACTACTTGTACCAGTGCGTCACACTCACGGATATTTGCGAGGAATTTATTGCCCAGTCACTCACCGCTACTTGCACCTTTGACTAAACCTGCAATATCCACAAACTTGATCGTAGCAGGGACGATCTTTTCTGTTTTGCTCATCTCTGAGAGGACAAGGAGTCTTGGATCATTGACATCCACAATACCCACATTTGGTTCGATCGTACAAAAAGGGAAATTGGCTGCATCAGCCGCATATGATTTGGTAAGTGCATTGAACAAAGTAGATTTACCAACATTTGGAAGTCAGACGATTCAGATTTTCATAGGACAGGACAAGGATAAAGGAAAAGATTTGAGTGGATTATAGTTATTGTGGGTTAGATTTCGAGAGGATTATTGCTTTGTGTTATTTCTTCTTGCTAGTGTACGATGTTTCCATGTTCCTAGTTTGTCTTTTTTGTGTAGTATGGGATTGATAAAGAGTTGATGTAGATCATTGTCTCATCATTGATAGAGTTGCATGATTCCTTCATAATATCTTTTGGTATCGAGATTGATTGCCATCCAGTCAGCTTCTCATGGGTTTTCTCGAGATAGTCATATTGTTCTGTCTACATTGAAGTAGCTGAGCCCCACAAGTTCTGATTTTGATAGTGCTCGTTGTGTGAGTTGTTTTATTCGTTGATTTTTCAAAGATTTTCATTGTTGTTGATTGTAGTGATCCAGTGAGCGTTGGCGTTGATATGATCCAGTATATCGTACGCTTGTTGTGCCAACTTCATCTATTATGATTGGTTTTTGTGGTTTTTTTAGTCTTTCTCGTATTCTAAATTCCGGCTCTTCCATGATTTGCTGTGGAGTGAGTCGTTGTCTGTCGCTGGTTGCTTTTCATCGATTATAAAAACTGACTCCAATGATGTCTACATACATATCTCCTGGGTAGTAGTCTTCCCGTGTGATACAATTTTGTTGTTGTTTGATTGATGAAGTACATTTGATTAGTGGTGATTGTTGGCTTGGGGCGTATCATGATGGATTTGGCATATCCCAACCATTGGTAGAAAAATTGAATAATATCTGACTTTGATCAAGTCATGCTTCACGTGATAGTTTATGAATATGTATTCGCGCTTTTTTGAATGCTTCAGGGTCTCATGATCGTGGATATCGTCATCCATTCATTTCGTGCATGGTTCTAAATACTACTTTGAGTTGATTCTGCTTGATATGTTTGAAGAGGAGTCAATACTCTCGATCAAAATATCATTGATAGACTTGTTCGGCTGTATATTCACGAGGAGAGAGTGTGATGTGGTAGATTCTTCATGTACCAAGAGTAGACGCAAGTGTTCATACTTCTTGCACAGCAGTCGAGTTGTAATCATCTCGGATGAAGCTCACCATAGGAAATGTGATGTTGTATTTTGCTTCGATTGTTGCAATTGATTGTGACGTATCATCGTGTGAAAGAATTCCAAATGTATATCATAATGCTTTAGTAGTTAAGTACAATAGTACTCATAGTATGACAGTAATATATGTCTTTTTCATTTATATAAAGATATCGAGTTAAATGCTGTCTTTGTTTATTTATCTTAGTCTCTAAAACAATCTCAGTATGTATGACAGTGATACTTATTGATTGACAATTAAATATATGGATATTGGAGTGATTAATATATTGGAGTGATTAATGTGTGATTCATGTTTTACTGAGACTTATGACTAATGTATTATTATTTGTATGTATTTTTTGATTTAGTGAAAATTGACTTGAATTTATATAACACTTCTGTATTGTAGGGCACAATTCATTTTACCCCTTTTGTTATTACCAAATGAGTAAACCACACTTAAACATCGGTACCATTGGTCACGTTGATCATGGTAAGACTACACTTACTTCTGCTATCCTTACTGTACTTGCTACAAAAGGTTGGGCAAAAGCTCTTGATTATAGTGCAATTGATAATGCACCAGAAGAAAAAGCAAGAGGTATTACAATTAATACAAGACACGTAGAGTATGAAACTGACGCAAGACACTATGCTCATATCGATTGTCCAGGTCACGCCGATTATATTAAGAATATGATTGTTGGTGCTTCACAGATGGATGGTGCTATTTTGGTGTGTGCTGCTACAGATGGTCCTATGCCTCAGACAAGAGAGCATATTCTTCTTGCAAAACAAGTTAATGTTCCTTCAGTTGTAGTCTTCCTTAATAAATGTGATATGGTTGATGACGAAGACATGTTAATGCTTGTAGAAGAGGAGATTAGAGATCTTCTAACAAAGAATGGTTTCCCAGGTGATAAGACTCCTATTATTAGGGGTTCAGCTCTCAAGGCTGGCGAAAACCCAAGTGATCATGATGGTGCCGCTAAATGTATCTTTGAACTTATGGATGCATGTGACACATTTATTCCAGAACCAGATAGAGATTCAACTAAGCCATTCTTGATGCCTGTAGAAGATGTATTTTCTATCAAAGGTAGAGGTACAGTAGTTACTGGTAGAATTGAAACTGGTATAATCAAGGTAGGTGATCAAGTTGAAATTGTTGGTATCGTAGAAGATGCTCAAACTACTACTATCACTGGAGTAGAAATGTTCCATAAGCAGTTTGATTCAGCTGAAGCGGGTATGAATGTTGGTTTGTTGTTGAGAGGTATTGAAAAAGATCAAGTAGAAAGAGGACAAGTTCTCTGTAAGCCAGGATCAATTAAGCCACATGCTAAATTCGAAGCTGAAGTATACGTACTTAAAGCTGAAGAAGGTGGAAGACATAAGCCATTCATGACTGGTTACAAACCTCAATTCTTCTTGAGAACAACTGATGTAACTGGTTCTATTACTACAGCTCCCGGTATCGAAATGATTATGCCTGGAGATAACGCTAAGATCATCGTAGAACTTATTTCTAAGATTGCTATGGATGAAGGTCTCAGATTTGCTATTCGTGAAGGTGGTAGAACTGTAGGTGCTGGTGTAGTAACTAAAATTCTTGACTAATATATAGTGTTTATCCATAAATAATGGTCTGATGCCACTTATTGTAGTGTCAGATCTTTTCTTCTGAATATTGTTATCTTTAATCAGTTCATTAATAAATTACGCTACCATGACTAAACAATCACATCCTAAACTTAGAATTAAATTAAAAAGCTATGATGTTAGAATGTTAGAAAGTTCTGCTACAAAAATCGTCTGACTTCTCAACAAATCATGAGCATCAATTAAGGGTCCTGTTCCTTTGCCTCAGAAGAGAAGGCTATACACTGTCAATACATCACATTTTGTGAATAAAGATAGTAGAGAGCAGTATGAGAGATTTACTTATACAAGATTGATTGATGTGGTTGAGACTGGAGATAAAACTATTGAATTACTTCAGAATCTTTCTATCCCTGTTTGAGTTATGGTCGAAGTCAAAGTATTCTAAATTAATATAATTATTTCATTTCTCTTTTTTAAGAGAAGACTATGGTTATGATAACCCTCTAGTGATACAAATATAGTATAATAACGGTATATGTTGTTTGCAGTATATAATGTCACTATGGTTATAGTATGAATATACTTGCTTCAATCCGTTAATTTACTATATTTTTTGTTATTATTATTCATGAATAAAGGTTGAATTATTGTCTCTAAGGTTGAAATGACAAAATTATGGCACCAAGATGTTTTTGTTCCTGTAACAATTGTTAAGTTACTTGGTCAACAAATTGTCAGAGTAAAAACAGTTGAGACTGATGGTTATTCTGCATTAGTTGTTGGTGTTCCTCATGCTAAAAATGAGTGAAATTATGCCTATCTGACAGAGTTTAGATTATCTGAGGACCAAGTGTGATCATATGTAGATAAAGTTGGTCAATCAATTGATCTTTCTACTATTACAGATGGTGTTGCTTCTCTTTCTGTTACAGCTATTTCAAAGGGAAAGGGTTTTCAATGAGCCATCAAGAGGCATTGATTGAGTGGTAATTTTGCAACGCACTGACATAAGTTTACTAGGGTTGTTGGTTCAATGGGTAATCGTAAACCAAGAAGAACAATGAAATGACATCCAGCTGCATGACATATGTGAGTAGAAACTATTACTATTAAAAATATACCTGTTGTATCTCAATTTACAAAAGATGGTAATTACTATCTTTGTCTCAAGGGCTCAGTACCAGGATGGAGAAATAATTATATTAAAGCCTTCTTCTAGTTGATACTTCTTTAACTAATTAATGAGAATTGTGTAATGTCATTTTCAATTACTGTTTATAATCAATCTTGATCTAAAGTTGCTGATAAATCACTTGATCAGTCTATTTTTAATGTTGATCATGTTAATCCTACTCTTGTTCATGAGTTTGTATTGATGCAACTTTCTAATGCTCGTATGGGCAATGCTCATTCTAAAGATAGAGGAGAGGTATCTTACTCTAATAGGAAACTTTTCAAGCAAAAAGGTACTGGTAATGCAAGGCCTGGTTCATTAAAATCTCCTTTAAGAAAACAGGGTTGAGTTGTCTTTGGTCCTAGAAATACTGTTAATCATCAGAAATCAATGACCAAAAAGGCTAGAAAACTTGCTACATTGTCAAGTGTTATCATGAAACTTTCTTCTAATGAGATTTTTGGTTTAGATAACTTTATATCAGCTACTCCTAGCACAAAGTCTGCATCATTATTTCTTTCAGAGGCGTTCAATGTACCTAAGAAGTGTCTGATTGTTCTACCTCAAACTGACGATATTGTTTATAGGTCATTTAGAAATATTAATGGTGTAAAGGTTATTACTGTGGATTATGTTAATCCATATGATGTACTAACTCATCATCATGTTGTTTTTGTGTGAGATGCTCTTGATCATTTTGCTCAGTCTCATTCATAGTATAGTGGTCTAATTGTTGTATTTTATTTTTATCTCTGTTTTTATAATGAAGTTACATCAACTTTATGTTCGTAGGTCTTCAAAGTCTCTTCGTACTAAGGCTTTGCTTAATCATGGTGCTCATCATATTCTTATTAAGCCATTATTAAGTGAGAAAGCATATCAGTTGTCAACGCAGTGAGTATATGTATTTAAGGTTCATCAGCAGGCAAATAAAAATGATGTTAAGAAAGCTTTTGAAATGATGTATCAGAAGACTCCAGTATCTGTAAATATTGCCGTATTGCCTAGTAAGTATAGATTTAATAGATTGGTAAAATCATCTTTTAAGAAAGCAATTATTACTCTATCTAAAGGCGATACAATTGATTTGATGTAATTCCTTATGTTTTATGGTACTATGCCGATATTATAGTTTATTACTTATTTTGTATTCATTATGTGATTAAAAAAATATAAACCATATACTCCATCAAGAAGAACAATGGTCTGATCAGACTTTGCTAATATTACTTCTGTTAAGCCAGAAAAATCTTTGACTGTCTTTTTGGGTAAAACAGGTTGAAGGAATTTTCAAGGTAGGACAACATCAAGATTCAGATGATGATGACATAAGCAACTATATAGAATGATTGATTTTAGGTGATATGATAAGCTAGGTGTTCCTGCTACTGTATCTACTATTGAATATGATCCATATAGGACCTGTAGGATTGCTCTTCTCACCTATAAGGATTGAGAAAAAAGATATACATTGGCTTGGGATGGTATTAAGGTTGGTCAAGTGATCGTATGTGGTTCTACTTGAGAGCTTATTGAATGAAATAGAAGGCAACTTAAGGATATTCCAGATTGATTTTTGGTTCATAATCTTGAAAATGTACCTTCTAGTAAAGGCAAGCTATGTAGGTCAGCGTGATCTTATGCTGTAGTTCAAGGTAGAGAAGTTGATTGATTGTATGTTATTGTAAAATTACAGTCTGGTGAGGTTAAAAAAATTCATTCTCATTGTTATGCGACCATTGGTAAGGTTGGTAATGAAGAGCATATGAATACTGTTATAGGTAAAGCAGGTAAGATGAGATGGTTAGGTAGAAAGTCTCGTATGCTTGGTAAATCTATGAATCCTGTAGACCACCCTCATGGATGATGAGAATGACATACAGATATTGGTTTGCGTAAGGGTCCTAAAGCTTTCAATGGTAGAAGAGTTGCTCCTGGTATTAAGACCAGATCACGCAAAAAACCATCTTCATCATTCATTCTTTCAAGAAGAACAAAGAACTAATTGAAAATGATTATAAAATGACTATTATTTCATTTCGTATATATTATTCCTCATGGCAAGATCTCTTAAAAAATGATTTTATGTAAACACCAAGTTACTTTCTTTGATCGAAAAATTGAATACTCAGTGAGAGAAAAAAGTAATCAAGGTATATGATAGGGCATGTCAAATTGTCCCAGAGATGATTGGATTTACTTTTGCTGTTCATAATGGTAAGCAATTTGTAAGTTTATATCTGACAGAGGATATGATTTGACATAGATTGGGTGAATTTGTTCCTACAAGATCATTTAGGTGACATCCATTCTAGATAATGATTCTTATTTTTAATCAACTATTTTTCTTACTATAAAATGAAAAGCGCTACTTGTACTTTGAAATATGCTATTACTTCATACAAAAAAATGGAGCTTATTGCAAAGATGATTAGATGACAGAAGGCCAATCGTGTTCTTGATGTATTGGGAGTTGTTCCTAAGAAGGCAGCTCAAATTATGCATAAGGTTGTTAAGTCTGCAATGCACAATGCTTCTCATAATCAGTGATTGGACATGAATACACTTGTGGTGTCAGAAGTTCTTATTGGTAGATGACCTAAAATCAAGAGAATGAGATTTGCTTCAAGATCAAGAATGGCTCCTTATGTAAAGCATAGATCATACGTTCAGGTAACGGTCACTAGTGTGTAGTTTATTTTGTGTGAGAATGGCACTTTCCATTTGTTTTTATTAAGTTATATTATGTATTATGTGACAAAAAGTTCATCCAATTTGATTTCGTACTTGAGTTATTAAATCTTGGCAATCTGAGTGGTTTGCAAAGTATAAAAAAGACAATAAGAAGCTATTCATTGAAGATATTAATCTTAGAAATTATATTGATTCATACTATGCTAGAAAAGGGATTGCTAAAATTGTTATTAGAAAAACATTACAGGAGTGAGAAGTTATTCTTTTCTCTTCTAAGCCAGCGGCAATTTTGGGTAAAGATTGATCAAGTTTGAAAGCATTAGAGTGAAAATTGCGTCAGAAATTTGATAAGAGCTTTAAAATTAGTGTTAAAGAGGTAAGGGTACCAGAATTATCTGCTAAAATTATGGCTGAATATATTGCTTCTCAGATTGAATGAAGAACTCCATATAGGAGAGTAGCTAAGCAACTCCTTGAGACTGTTACTCAAAAATGAGCACTATGAATTAAGATTCAAATTGGTGGTAGATTGAATGGTGCTGATATTTCGAGAGCTGAAAAATTTATTAAGTGAAGAATTCCTTTACAGACATTGAGAGCTGATATTGATTACTGGTATACTACTGCAATGACAAAATATGGTATTCTTGGAATTAAGGTTTGGATTTGTAAGTGAGAAATGTTTAGTTAGTAATTAATTATATTTTATTGTTATCGTATTGTCATCATGTTATTAGTTCCTCAAAGACGAAAATATAGAAAAATTGCTATTGGTAGGCTTTCTGGTCAAAGTTCTAATGGTACTGAAGTCTCTTTTGGTACATTTGGTATGAAAGCTACATCAAATTGATTTCTCACCAGTAGACAAATTGAAGCAGCAAGAAAGGTAATTGTTAGACATGTTAGAAAAACAGGAAAAATTTGGATTAGAGTATTTCCAGATGTTCCAGTAACAAAAAAACCTCTTGAAGTTAAAATGGGTTGAGGTAAGTGAAGTGTGGATCATTATATGGCAAGAATTAGAAGATGAAGAGTATTGTTTGAGATCAATGGTGTTGATTATGAAACTGCAAAACATGTCTTTGCTCAGGCTTCTTACAAGTTACCATTTACAACAAGAACAGTTGCGAGATGAGAAGTGAACTAGTATTTTAGTTATTATTATTGATATTGTTATGGCTTCAAAGAAAAAAAATATTGAGTTGTTGTCTTCAGCCGATCTTATTCAAAAACAACGCGAATTATATTTGGCTCGCGTTAAGAACTCTCTCAGATCACTTGACAATGTTTCTTCTATTCGTAAGAACAAAAAGCTCATTGCTCAGCAGAAAACTCTTTTAGTTAAGTAATTCTATATTTTATTATGGCTGTATTAGGAAATAAAAATATCAAGGAACTTGTAGGAGTGGTATTATCTAATAAGATGAATAAGACTGTTGTTGTTTCTGTTGAAAGAGTCAAACTCCATCCTTTGTATAAAAAGAGATATGTTGTCACAAAAAAGTATTATGCTCATGATGATTTTGGTCTTATTGTATGAGAAAAAGTAAAAATCAGAGTAACAAAACCTATGAGTAAATTAAAACGCTGGATTGTAACTGAGAAATTATCTCATAATTAAATTCTATATTCTATTTTGTAATTGTTAATTTGTAATCATGATTCAACACGAAACCAGAGTCCTTGTTGCTGATAATAGCGGAGCTAAAGAAGCTTTAGTATTTGGTATTATTAAAGGTAACTCTAAATCTGCAACTGTATGAGATGTTGTTAATGTCGCTATTAAGAAGGTGTTGCCTAATGGTAATCTCAAAAAGTGAGATACAAGTCGTGCTGTTGTTGTAAGGACAGTTAAAGAAATTAGAAGAAAGGATGGTACATATATTAGGTTTTGAGATAATGCAGTTGCTCTTATTAGCAAAGAGGGCAAACCACTGGGTAAAAGAATATTTGGTCCAGTGGCAAGGGAATTAAGAGAAAAATGATTTAAAGATATTGCTTCTCTTGCTGAAGAGGTAATTTAGTTACTTGTTTGTTATTTAATTAGTATTGTTGTTTCTCATGCAAAAATTAAGAAAAAATGATCCGGTACAGGTAATTGCTGGAAAATATAAGGGTACTGTTTCGGTTATATCAAAAATTGATGGAGATTCTGCTATGGTAGAGTGAGTGAATTTATATAAGAGAGCTAAGAAGTGAGAATGATATAAGGAAGTAACAAAGCCTATTAATATTTCTAACTTAGCTTATTATTCTTCTTCGCATAAATGATCTTCAAGGATTGTTATTGTTACTGATTCTGAAGGGAAAAAGCATAGAAAACTAGTTAAGTTTAATGAGTTAGTTAAATAATTTTTTACCATAGTTTTGTATATACTAATGAGTTTGTATGATATCTTTCATAGCACTATAAAAAGCCAGCTTCGTGCTAAGTTGGGTAAATCTAATGTACATGAGTCTCCTGTGGTCTCTAAAGTGATTGTTTCGATGTGAGTTGGATCTCTACACACAAGAAAGGGATTGAAAGACTTTTCTGATTTGCATGATAACTTAAAACTGATTACTTGACAGAAGCCATACCTAATTAAATCAAAACAGGCTATTTCTAATTTTAAACTAAGAGCAGGTATGCCATCGATGCTTAGTGTTACTTTAAGATGAAAAAAAGCTTACGATTTTCTTGAGAGGTTGAGAATTCTTGTTTTACCAAGAGTGAGAGACTTTCCTGGTCTTAATCCAAAGAGCTTTGATAAGATGGGTAATTATTCTATTGGTTTAAAGGATCAGTCTGTTTTTCCAGAGATTAATTATGAGGATTTGCAGACTTTGTGTGGTGTACAAATTACAATTGTTCCTACTACATCATCTGTAGATGAGTCAAAAGAACTTATGAGAAGTCTTGGTTTCGTGTTTATTAATGACAAATAATTTTTCTTATTCAATTATTCATATTATCTATGGCAAGAAAAGCACTTATTCAAAAACAATTGAAATTAGAAGCAGCAAGAAATACTTCTCTATCTGCTGTTAATTCTAAGTTTCATATTGCTAAACATTATAACAGATGTAAACTCTGTGGTAGATCTCATGGTTATATGAGGGAGTTTGATATTTGTAGAGTTTGTTTTAGGAAGTACGCAAGAGAATGACTTATTATGTGATTGAAGAAAGCAAGTTGGTAGTTTTTTAATTTTTTTATTGTTCTATATTATGAGTATGGTTAATGCTCCAGTTCATGATCTTCTTATTAGAATTAAGAATGGTTATTTAGCAAGAAGACCACAGGTAGAGTGAGTTGTTTCAAGTAAACTTAAGATTGCAGTATGTGAACTTTTGAAAAAATATAAATTTATTGTAGATTTTACTGTTGTCGATATTGATGGTAAGAATTTTCTTACAATTGATTTAAATAAATTTAGGTCTGCTACTGAGGATATTCCTGTAATTAAGTTTCATTCCAAACCATCTAGAAGGGTATATGTGTCTTATCATGATCTTAAGCCTGTTGCTGGACATGGTGGTATTGGAATTATTTCTACTAATCAGTGATTGATGGCTTCCCATGTTGCTAAACAATTAAAAATAGGTGGTGAATTAATTGCTGAGATTTATTAATTTTTTATAACTTTATTCATCTGACTATATCATGTCTAAGATTGGAAAAAAACCTATTATACTGCCTGTTGGTGTATCAGTACATGTGGTTGATGGTTTGATTACTGTAAAGGGTCCTAAAGGAGAGCTTTCATATCAATATCATCCATCGGTAACTCCTCATATTGAAGAAAATCAGTTATTTTTTACTATTGATTCTGCTGATAATTTTAAGTTTTGGTGATTAGTGAGGGCTCTTGTTAATAATATGGTTGTATGAGTCTCTACTGGTTATGAAATTAAGCTTAATGTTATTGGTGTGTGATTTAATGTAAAAGAGCAAAATAAAAAATTAACTCTCAATCTTGGCTACTCTCATCCTGTGGAATATGCTTTGCCAGATTTGGTTAATGTTGTTCTTGAAAAAGATCCAAAATGATTTGATATTATTGTGTTGACTAGTATAGATAAACAACTAATAGGTCAGGTTGCATCTCAAATTAGATCATTAAGGGCTCCTGAGCCATATAAAGGTAAGGGTATTAGATACTCTACTGAAACAATTAGATTGAAAGCAGGTAAGACTGCTAAGAAGTAACATTCATTCCTTCTCCTTATTTTATTCGTCTTATGATGAATTTCATGAAAAAATTAACTAATGCTTTGCGTCGTGTATCAGAATGATATGCAAGAAGAAAAAATCGTACCAATACAACATTGTCTTTGAATAGTGATCTCCCAAGATTAATTGTGGATAGGTCAAATAAACATATTGCTGCTCAACTTGTTGAACAATGAGTGACTATTGTGGGTATGAAAGATTTTGCATTGGCAAAATGATCAAAAACTGAAAAAGCTCATGAGCTTGGTCAGATTATTGGTAAAAAAATCCTTGATAAAGGTATTTCAAAAATTGTTTTTGATAGAAACGGTTACTTATACCACTGAAGAGTAAAAGCCTTTTGTGAGTGAGTAAGAGCAGCTTGAGTGATTGTATAATGGTATAAAATTTGTTATGATTTCATTTATTTGTATGTGTTATTAAACTTATGGAAAAAAAGACTCAAGGATGAAGACGTTCTACTAAGTCATCACTACCGAAGCCTAAAAAGGAGTTTGAAGAGAAGATGCTTGAGGTCAGAAAAGTCACAAGAGTTACTACTGGTGGTAGACAAATGGCATTTAGAGCTACAATTCTTATTGGTAATAGGAAGTGAAAGGTTGGTCTTGGTGTTGCTACTGGTCCGGATGTTGCAATTGCTGTAGCAAAAGCTACACATGATGCATATAAGAATATTAAAGATGTTTCAATCAATGACAAGGGTACTGTTCCATATATGATTGAAAAGAAATTTAAGTCTGCAATAGTGAGATTGATTCCTGCTGTTCCTGGTACTGGTTTGAAGGCTTGATCTACTGTACGTACAGTATTAGAGCTTGCTGGTTATACAAATATTTTGTCAAAAATTGTTTGAACTACTAATGGTTTGAATAATGCTTTGTTGACAATTGACATCCTTTCTTCTTATAAAAAGTTCACTAAAAATAAATGATATCATATCAAGTGATTGGCTTTATCTCAGTCGACACCAGTGTATGAAGATGCGTTAGTTGTTACTTCTCAAGATCAAGAATAATTCTTAATCCTTGTTTGTGTCTTATTTTTTAGAATATTTACTGTTATTTGTTATGTTATTACACGAAATACCGTCATCTCAGTGACTCAATAAACCTCATATTCAGCGTGGTAGGGGTAATGGTTCTCATAGAGGTAATTATTCTGGTAAATGATTAAAGGGTCAAAAGGCGAGAAGCTGATCCAATATCCCTCGATGGTTTGAAGGGTGACAGACTCCACTAACACAAAGATTGCCTAAGCAAAGATGATTTAAAAAATATTTTAAGCTTATTGCTGACATTGTTCCCTTAAATCTTGTTGATCTTCAGACTTCTGTATTAATTGAAGATGGTATGACCCTGACTCCTGAGGTGTGCTTTGAACTAGGTCTATGTGGTGTTCGTCAATCAGTTAAAATTCTTGGTGATGGAGACTTGACAAAAAAACTGACTATTGATTGAATTCCTACTAGTGCATCGGCTGCACACAAGATCATTGCTGCTGGAGGTTCGATTCAGTAGTATGTATCATATATTGTAATCAAGCTTATTTTAGTTGCAAATGATCATAGATTGATTATAGTGACCAAAAGCTTGATTTTTTTATATAATAATTATTATGTTTTGATGAAAGATCGTATTTTAAGTTTATTTACTAATCCTGTGTTGAGAAGTAAGTTGTTGTTTACTATTGCAATGCTTGCTTTATATAGATTGTTTGTTCATATTCCTGTTCCATTTGCTGATGTATCTGTGATTATGGGGGCTACTGGTCAAATATCGAATCAAGCAATAGGTTATTTTGCTATGCTTTTGTGATGATCTTTGGAGAATTTTAGTATTGTTGCTGTTGGTTTGGCTCCTTATATTAATGCTTCTATTATGATGCAATTATTGGGGTCACTGGTACCTAAAATTGAGGAACTTCAAGAACAGGGCGAGCAGTGACAAAAAATTATTTCTCAATACACAAGATTACTGTCTATACCACTTGCTTTTGTTCAGGGTATTGGTATGGTCTATTTGATTAATGAAATTATTCCTGGAGCTATTGTGACTAGTGATATTACTGTGTTATTATGGTCTGCCTTTGCAATGACGGTGTGATCTGTGATGTTGATGTGGATTGGTGAATTGATTACGGAGTATGGTATTGCCAATGGAACGAGTATTTTGATTTTTTCATCAATTGTCGCTGGTTTGTGATGATCAATTTTAAATAGTGTAACTACTACTGCAAAGCCTTTTCAGTATGTGATTTTTGTATTAGTTGTTATTTTGATTCTTGTGTTGTTGTCTGTGTTATTGATTAAAACTCTCAAAGAAATACCTATTATTTATGCGAGACAGGGCAAGGTTCAGCAGACTTCTGTATTACCATTTCCTCTTAATCCAGTAGGAATGGTGCCAATTATTTTTGCTATTGCATTTGCGTCATTTCCTTATTTGATTTCTCAGATTATTCTTAAACTTGGTACAAACACACACTGGGTTGCGAGAGGAGCTGAGTGGATTGATGTGAATTTCAATATTTATGTGCAAAACCCTAGTATGTTAGTTATTGTATTTTATTTTGCTCTTATTATTTTTTTCACCTTCTTTTATGCTATTATTCAGTTTAATCCTGAAAAAATTGCTGACAATATTCAGAAGAGAGGTTGATTTATACCTTCAGTAAGGCCTGGAATTGAAACTGTGCAATATATTAATAAGATTTTGATGCATTTGTGTTTTTGGTGAGGTCTTGGGTTGGGTGTTTTGGGTATCTATAATTATGTTATCAATTATATTCCATTTATTCAGCAAATTGTACAGTCTGTAGGTAGTATTCCTGCTATTGTGACATGATCTGGTATTATTATTGTTGTATGAGTGGTACAGGAGCTTATCAATAAGATCCAATCTGAAATGGTGATGGGTAAATATGATAACTAAAGAGAAACTCTAATCCTGACTATAAAAGTGTTAGTAAATAGAAGTAATTATAGAGATTAGAAAAATAATATATCCCGCTGCTGCGGGATTTTTTCTTCTCGCAAAAAATAATAACATCATTATATTGGTGGCATGTTCGCTCGAATTACAAAACTACAACATTATTTCTCCCGTCGCCAGACGCCCACACTCAACTGGGTAACGATCAATCGTGGAGCGATTTGGCACAACTATAATGTGTTTCGTGGGATGTTGCGTGAGTCGGATCTACTTATCCCTGTTCTCAAGTCCAACGCCTATGGGCATGGATTACGCGAGGTGAGTCAGGCGGTAGCCATGATCAAAACTGTGAAAATGGTAGCAGTAGACAACTATCCTGAAACACAGCAGGTCTTGCACTACACCAAGCTTGATGTGCTGATGATGGGCGAGGCTCATGTGGATAGATATCGCTCTATGGATCATCGTCGTGTGCATGTGGCAGTTTATACGCAGGAGATTGTGACTGAGTTGATTAGACTTGGTAAGCCGTTTCGCATCCACTTATTTCTCAATACGGGACTTAATCGTGAGGGTATCCAAGAGGCTGACTTACCCGATATTCTGTCACTGATCCGTGGTAGCTCACTGATTGTGGAGGGCGTGATGAGTCATTTTGCTTGTGATGATGAGCCGGATGGAGAGCAAGCGTCACTGGAGCAGATTACAGTATTTAAGCGTATGTATGACGTGATCTTGTCTTACGGATTTAGTCCACAATATAGACACATCAACAATACATCAGGCATCATCAGATTTGCTGATCTATGGTTCAATGCGCATAGGTTGGGGAAGGGGTTGTATGGGTTCACTTCGGTAGAGCTGAAAGCTGAAAGCGAAAAGCTAAAGGCATATCAGAATTACCCGTCTGGTGACCTTGACACCCTCTTTGCCAAAGAGGGACTGAAAATGGTAGTAGATGTGTATAGTACCGTGATTAGTGTGCAGCAGATCGAAGCATGACAGTGAGTAGGATATGGATATAAGCGAAGAGCACATGAGGAAGGTCAGACTATCACGATACCATTTGGTTATGCGGAGTGACTCACTCGTGCGATGGCTGGCCAGTGGAGCGTGAGAGTAGGTGAACAAGAGCTACCGCTAGTAGGAGCGATCTCGATGAATTATGGTTCGGCATGGGTTCAGGACAAGGAGAAAGGACAAGGACAAAGAGAACATCAGTGAATATCCGATAGGATACAAGTAAAACACTGAGATGTAGTGCACGTGATCTCATCAAATCCAGACCATAGCAATAATCGGCACGAGATGGCTCGTATCAATGATACAATCACAAGGGAGTTATTGATCAAGATGGATGAGAAGATTAGGAGAGTGGTGATATAATTGACTCCTATGTAAATCTATTTGCAATAAATACTATTTTGATTACACTTAGATTAAGTATTTTTTTATCCCTACACTATGTCAACCAAAACTCCGAAGCCTTATCAGGTAGAGAACTATAAAGCTGGATCCCATTTCGCAGGCCTCAGAAGATTATCAGGCAATCAGAATTTGACAAATGAGACCAAACATATCATAGCTCAAGCAATTTCTGCTGATCCCAAATTTCAGGAAAAGAAACAAGAATATCAATCAAAACAAGATCAATATGCTACTGATCTTCAGTCATATGAGGAACTAAAAACTAAAAAAGCACGTGGTGAAATGACTACCGAAGATCTGCAGATGCTTACAGAACTCAAGTCAAAACTTGAGCTATGATGATATAAGCCAGAAATCTTTGAGTGAACCATTCAAGAACAACTTACATGAGGTATGACTGAGTGAAAAATCAATTATAATGGTAAGGACTATACTTTTGTTCGTAGAGAATGAATTGCAAAATCATTTGAGCAAATGGGTATGGAGGTAAAAGATTTTCATAACTGGACAGAAGCAACAACCTATCTTAAAGAATTGTTTGCAGACTATGCTGATCAGTATCCTAAACTATTTGCACAAGAAGATTGGTATAGTGTTAGTAGTAGCGATATGTATCCACTAATTAATCAATGGGCTCAAGATAATAATATCCCATATGTAGGTTGGCAGAGCTCTAATGGTTACCGTTACTGAGCAGACTGAGAACTGTATGCGTGGTTGCCTGTTCGTGTCGGAGGTGAGTTTGCATATGTATGAAGTGATTCAGACGTTGAGAAAGCGAGCTTTCGCTGTGGCAGCGAGGGCGCTGCTCATTTGTCTGTTTCATTCAAGAACTAGTGATCTCATCAATTCACCAATTCATCAATTTTGTATCATATTTTCAATTCCACAGTGATGTGGAATTTTTTGTCCTCGCAAAACTCAACTAAATCACTATAGTATCTGTTAGTATTTTTGTGACTATATTGATGAAAATCCCATTTTTTGATCTCAAAGCAAGACAGCAGCGATTGGACGCCAATGGCGTCAAAGCATTTCGTATTAAGCAAATCGAGCATGAGATCTTCCAGAATAGTATCATCGACTTCCATGAGATGTCAGCACTACCCAAGGATCTCAGAACTCAGCTCGATGAGACGTTTTGTATTATCCCGTTTGAGTTAGACGGGATCTACGAGGGTAAAGAGAGTCTCAAAGTAGGCTTTCGTATGCCAGACGATACGATCATTGAGTCAGTATTGATGTTTCACTATCATAATGAGGATAAGTCAAAACCTAAAGGAAAGGGTAAGCAAGTGTTGAATCGTCTGACGCTGTGTATCTCGACTCAGGTGGGATGTCCAGTGGGATGCATCTTCTGTGTGACGGGTAAGCTATGATTTGGTAAAAATTTATCACTGGCAGAAGTGCTAGGTCAAATTATCTGGACGAATCATTGGATTAAACGCAAATTTGGTGTCAAAGAAGATGGAACTGACTGGGCTGTGAGAAATATCGTGTTTATGGGAATGGGCGAGCCAATGCTCAACTATGAAGTGATGAAGCAATCAATCGAATATATGTTGGACAATAAGACTGGCTGGTGACTATCTCGTCGTCATATTACAATCTCAACATCAGGTATTGTACCAGGTATCCGTCGTCTGATTGAAGACAAGATCAATGTTAGGTTGGCTCTTTCTCTTCATGCTCCCAATCAACCATTGAGAGAGCAGCTTATTCCTACAATCTCTAAAGTATATACGCTTGATAAGCTCATGGAGGCGATTGATGAGTATGTGGCTGCAACTGACAATAGAATCTTCTATGAGTATATTATGATCAAGGATATGACTGACTCAGCAGCGTTGGCCTACCAATTGGTAGATCTGCTCAAAGATCGTCTTGCTCATGTCAACCTGATCCCATATAACCCAAACCCAGCAATGCCAGACTTGGAAGAGTCAGAACGTTCTGTGATTTTACGTTTTCGCGATATATTAGAAGCTGGTGGTATCACTGTGACTACCAGAGACAATCATGCTCGTGATGAGAAGGGTGCTTGTGGACAGCTTGGATACGAAAAAGTGAGTAAGGGTGAAAAGATTACAAGAATTAAATAGTAGTTGTGGGTTTAAGTGTTTGCTTTTTTGTGTGCGTTGTGATATACTTATGTCATGAGTAATAGACAGAACTATTTTGATATTCTATGTGATTTAGATCTAATAGATAGTATTCCAAATATTGAAACAAATCTGGGCTTACTTACGTATAAGTAAGAATTGGAAAATCTTCTCAATGATTTTTGTTGTAAGGAAAATCTAATATCGGATGGTTTTAATACGAAATTTAAACATTTAGAACAAAAGAAGTGAACATGAATCTTTAGTATGGATGTTGGACTAGCATCAAGTGAGTATGTGGAAATGTTACATTGGAATCATGTATGAATACCGATTCAAAAAGGTGATTTAATGGTTGCTTTACATGTTGATGCTCCTAATGTTATAAATAATCAGAACAATCTTACAATTAGGGAGTTATTTGTTAATTGATTAATACGAGCTCAAGAGGAAATTATTCGTATGTCTCCTCGTCCTCAATATATTACTTGTTTTTCTCATTTAGCAACTAAGCTTAGTAAGAAGTATTCGATTTTTGCAAATTATTCGATGAATGATATATTTCAACAGCAGTCAGGTGCAAATAAATATATGTTTCGTACATATGAATTATTATGATTTGGTAGAGAAGATATACTTAAGGAAAAAGTGAATCAATTAAAAAATTCGTCTATCAAATTTGCTCCATATGGTAGGCAAAAAATCAAAAATGAAATAGCAATACACAAGGCTGCAATAGCACTTAGAAAAAATATTCTCCTTGAGACATTTCTTTTGCAGTTGCTAGTGTCCATGATTTTATTGCATATACTTTTTCCTAAAATCACTTATTTGATTGAGGTTTAGGATTAGTATCAGTTATTTGTTTGATTTTATTTGCTTTTTTTAGATTCATTTGATTTCTACCACTTTATTTCTACCACTTTATTTCTACCACTTTATTTCTACCACTTTATTTCTACCACTTTATTTCTACCACTTTATTTCTACCACTTTATTTCTACCTATCTGACCGCTCACGATCGTGATGTCAGATTTTTTTGATCTTGTAATGAGAGCTGAGAAATTTAATCACAGTACCATTAGCTTCACTGTTGATGGGTTTGGCTGTGATCTTGAGCTTGTGTCGCTGATGTTCGTAGAGGTCAATATCTGTAAGTTCGAAACTTACAACTTTGTCTCAAGGTATGATATGAGGGTCGAGGGACATTGAATTGTCGGTAAGGCAAACTATGAGTGAGGTTAGACATTACTCGTCCTCAAATAATCCAAGTTTATCACCAATAGCATTGTATAGATCAATAGGTTCGTATTCGGGTTCATTCATATTGGCTGTAGGGTTGAGCATGATAAGTCATCCAGATTCATCAATTGCAATGAGAAACTCCATTATCTCACTGAGCGGTAATGCTGTTGGTTTGTATGAGGTGAACTGAATATTGGTCAGCTGTTTACATGTTTGTTCATTGGTAAAGAGAAGTTGTACCATGCATGGACTACCATCTGACTGTTCTGTTTGTTCTGATTCAATTTGGGCAAATTCATCATTATTGCTTACAAGAGTATAGACCGTGTGAGTTGGTAGTATTGTGGTGATAAAATCATTGATTGTCATGAATAGTTATAGAAAGATATAAAAATGAATTACTTATTTCCTTGTGCTCTTATGATACCGAGAGCAAATTTATCGGCCATATTGATTCTTTTACGGAATTCATCTTCATTCATAAAGACGATACTTGCATGATCGATAAAAAATTCATGTAAGAGAGTGGATAGTTCCTTTTTGATTTGTTCGAGTCAATTTGAGTCAATATTTTTGTATAATATGACTAGATCCTGCTCAATCAATTGACCAAATAATTTTCAGTAGTATCGTTGGCTAATGATGACTTCATAGACTGAAAATAATTTTTCGCATGACTGTTTGAGTGTTGTAATTACTAGTTGTGAAATAATGTCTTGAATGCGTGGATCAAGTTCAATGGATCGAGCTTGTGCACTTTTATTGATAATAAGAATATCTGACTCTTCGAGAGAATCAATTTGTTTTTTGATTGCTGGGAATGTCCACTCTAGTTCTTGCTCTAGTGCTCTCATTGAAACTCATTGTCTTTTAAACACTAAATACTTAATAATGTCAGACTTTGTTTTACTTCATAAAAATTTTTCAAGGTTCATAGTAGAGATGAAAATATACTATATGATATGATGTAAAAAATGGTTACAGTTTCAAGTCAACTTTGACTTGATTTTAATTACATAATTCTTATTAATACACACTGCATCACCAATATTTGCAGGCATGATGTAATTGGTGTAGCATGGCAGACTTCAGCTCTGCCTGTACGGGTTCGAGTCCCGTTGCTTGCTTTGAAGAGTTATTTGTGGGCAGATGGCAGAGTGGCTAAATGCGGCGGACTGTAAATCCGCTCCCGAAAGGGTACGTAGGTTCGAATCCTACTCTTCCCATATTTTCTTAACATTATTAGTTTATGGGCCCTTAGCTTATTTGGTAGAGCGCCTCGTTTGCACCGAGGAGGTGAGGAGTTCGAATCTCCTAGGGTCCATTTTTATGTATGATTGTCCGACTGTTCCCATAGCTCAACGGATAGAGCAACAGCCTTCTAAGCTGGAGGTTGATGGTTCGAATCCATCTGGGAACAAATGTCCCTATCGTCTAGCGGTCCAGGATGCCACCCTCTCACGGTGGAGATCGCGGGTTCGAATCCCGCTAGGGATAGATCTAATTTATGTTCTTTATTTTGTTTATTGTTGTATGTCTCATTCTCAATCATCTCATCACTCTTTAGGTTGAAATAAAAGAGAATTTAAAACGTTCATTAATGATCAAATTAGGGCACATACTATTATGATTATTGATACTGAGGGTGTCAATGTAGGTACATTTCCAAGAGAAAAAGCATTGGCAATGGCTTGAGATCAGTGACTTGATTTGATACAATTGCATTATAATGCTCAGACAATGACTTCTACTTGTATGATACAAGATTATTGAAAGTATCAATATCAAAAAAAGAAGTCTCAAAATGAAAAGAAAAAAACACAAGCAAAATGAATGAAAGAACTTAAAATTTGATATACTATCTCGGATAATGATCTTCAGTTGAAAATAGATAAAGCAATTGAGTTGATAGAAGAGTGATATAGTGTGAGATTTGTTATTAAACTTAATGGTAGAGAAATGATCTTCAAGTCAAAAGCACTTGATAGAATGAAGTTTATTATAGATTGATTGGGTACTAATACAAGATCTCAATGAATTAAAGACGAGCCTAGATGATATTCTGTTGTATTAGCTCCCAAGGGGAATAGATAAATATATACGATACTTATTTTATATTACTTACTTTGGATTATATGCCTAAGATCAAAACACACAAATGACTACTTGATAGAGTCAAGATTACTGCTACAGGTAAAGTCATGCACAAAAAATCTCGCAGAAATCACCTATTAACAAATAAGGGTAGATCAAATAAAGTTTTCTCATTAGGTAAGCAACTTGATTCTGCTCATATGCCTAAAGTTGCTCATCTTTTACCTTATTGTTAGGTATAGTTGGGTATAGTTTTCTTTTTAATTATTTTAAAGTATCATTATACAATGGTAAGAGTAAAAAATGGTCTCCAGAGACACGCTAGACATAAAAAATTTATTGCAAGAGCTAAATGATATCGTTTAGGAAGAGGTAATGTATATAAGCAAGTCAGACTTGCATTGGTTAAAGCTGGTCAGCATGCATATATTGACAGAAAACTCAAAAAGAGAACAATGAGATCTTTGTGGATTGAAAGATTGTCGGCAGCATGTCAAGCTCACGGTAGTAATTATAGTATGTTTATTGCTTCTATGACTCGCAAAAATATTATCCTTAATCGTAAGGTATTGTCTAATATTGCTGTTGCATTTCCTCAAGTCTTTGATGGTATCTATGCAGAGGTGGTTGGTTAGGTATTGTGATTTATATACTTATTGTATATGAGTCTTGTGCCGGGGTGGCGAAACTGGTAGACGCAGTGGACTTAAAATCCGCCTCTAGCAATAGAGTGCCGGTTCGATTCCGGTCCCCGGCAAATCTTTATGTGTGATTTTAGATTGCAATTTAGCAAGTAATCTTTATACATGACATTATTGTGCTATAATTTTTTTATATAATTATCGTTGATTGTTGATGTGATTTACAGTATTTAAGGCTTGAGATCTCAATACTAATGAAAGAATGATTGCTTTCTATAAAAAGGAGCTTCAGTTTTCTCATATTATTACTACTGCCAAAAAACAAAAGCATTATGGTACTAAATGGTATAGAAAAAATGTTTCTCGCGATTTTCCTAGTAAGAGAAGGTATGTAAGGTTGAAAGCTTTGGTAAGCAACCAATACAAAGACAATCATGCTAAATATAATTTGTTTGCTCAACTTGGTAAAATGGTTTAATTATTATATTTTAATAAAATTATTATTTTGATATGTACGCAGTAATCGAATTTCAATGACATCAATATATTGTTTCTCAGTGAAGCACAATCATAGTAGATCGTTTTGATTCGCAAGAGTCCGAATCTGTTTCTATTGATTCTGTTTTGTGCGTTTTTGATAGTGATCATGGTAGTGTGTCGGTATGAGCTCCTTATGTATCTGGTGCTTGTGTTAATGCTAAAATTGTTTCTCATCAGAAGTGAGATAAGATCAATGTTGTGAAATTTCATAGAAAAAATAGATATGAAAGAAATATTTGATTCCGTCCTCATCAAACTACCTTGTTTATTGAAAGTATTGTTTCATAGTTGTCTATTTTTATTTGTAGTATTATTATATGGCTCAGCAGCGCAAGACATTTTCTTCTCGTAAATCAAGGTCTTCTAAGACTTCACATGAAAATCCTCAAAATAGTAAGAAAGATGAAATAGTATGGACATGAGAAATTGTCAAAGATCTATGAATGAGAAACTTCTCTGTGATGATTACTGATTTAGGTCAGGCTATAATAGCTTATCCAAGCTGAAAGATGAAAATGTTTAATATTAGTTTGCTTCCATGAGATAGAGTTGACGTAAAAATCAGTCCAGAAGATCGAACTAAAGGTGTTATTGTTTATAGACATAAGCCATGATCATCTTAGTTATTTAATTAATTTATTGTGTTTACTAATGAAAGTAAGAACATCAGTTAAAACTATTTGTAACAAGTGTAAAGTTATTAGAAGAAGAGGTGTAGTGAGAGTTATCTGTGAGATTAAAAAGCACAAACAGAGACAAGGTTAATTTTATTTACTATTTTGCAATATATCAATGTTTAGACTTCAAGGTCACGTACTTCGTTCTAATCAGGTAATTTGGACTGCATTAACAATGGTTTTTGGGATTGGTCGTCCTACTTCTAAAAAAATTTTGGAAAAGTTTGATATTCCATTGCATACTAGAGTATCGCAGATTTCTGAAGATCAACAAAAATTGATTAGTGATGAAATTAAAGATATGGTTGTAGAGTCAGATTTAAAAAGGGAAATTGCAACACATATTAAAAGACTTAAAGAAATCAGATGTTATAGAGGTATGAGGCATGCAATGTGATTACCAGTTAGATGACAACAAACTAAAACTCATGCTAAAACTGCGAAAAAGTTAATGGGTCGTAGTAAGGTTAGACCTACCCTTAAAAAGTAATATTTCATTGTTCTAATATTGTTTATTCTTATTATTATTTTGTCTCATGGCAGGTAAAAAATCCACACCTTCTTCTAAGAAGAAAAAATATCCTAAAATGACTTCATGAGTTGTTCATGTAAAAACTACTTCTAATAACACAATTGTATCATTTACAGATGGTAATGGTAATGTGATTTTTGGTGGTGGCGCTGGTCAGGCTTGATTTAAGGGTAGTAAAGAGAGTAGTGCTTATGCTGCAGAAATGATTGCGAAGCAGGTTCTTAAGAATGCAAAAGATCATTGTGGTGTTCAAGAGGTTGCTATTATCTGTAGAGGTGTTGGCCTTTGAAGAGATGGTGTTTTTAGAGCTATTAATGAACTATGAGGTATTGATATAACTTATATCAAGGAAGAGACTTCTATTCAGTTTGGTGGTACTAAGGGTATTAGACCAAAGAGAAATTAAGTTTATTGTATTAATTATTATATTTTTTACTAACCATGGCGAGATATACTGGTCCAAAATTTAAATTGTGTAGAAGAGAGGGTCTTAATTTATTTGGTACTGAAAAGTATAACATTAAGAAACGTAAAACTCTTCCTGGTCAACATGGAGCTAATACTGCGAGACTTTCAGAGTATGGTAAGTTACTTAGAAATAAGCAAGTTTTGAAGAGATTGTTTCAGATGAATGAGAAGCAGTTTGCTAAATTAGTGACTACTGTTTCCAAGACTTATGCCAAAAATAATGGCTTAAATCATGATAAAGTCTTGGTTCAGTTTTTGATGAGAAGGCTAGATAATGTCGTATTGCAAAGTGGTTATGCAAAAACTATTATGCAAGCAAGACAAATGGTAGTTCATGGTCACTTTTTACTTAATGGGAAAAAGCATAATGTTCCTTCCTATTATGTTCAAAAAGGTGATGTTATTACGTTAAAATCAGCTCTTCAGTCTTCTGAATTGTATGCTGTAGACAATAATCAGCAGTCACCTTTATGGTTGAATGTCAATAAATGAGCATTTACATTTACTGTTATTGATTTGCCTAACACTGATTCTATTGAAGATTCGTTATCTCTACCTGCTGATGTATTGAAGGTAATTGAGTTCTATGCGAGAGCATAATAATTAATTATATTGTTTTTTATTTTTTAGGTCATTGCTATGTTAGATCTCCAGCAGTATATCAATAGTCCATCAATTGATTATGTTCAAATTGATTCGACCACAAGCACATTTGAAATTAAGTATGTGCCTAGGGGTTTTGGTCATACGCTTGGAAACGCACTTAGGAGAATTATTGTTGGATATAATTATGGTGCTGCAGTGACTGGAATGAAGCTAAAGTGAGCTTCCCACGAATATACTGTTGTTGAATGAGTTAAAGATTCTGTCATGGATATTATGCTTGCTGTTAAGAAGCTAAGATTCAAGACTAACGATGTTCATTTAAGATCCCAGTGGATATCTCAAAAGTTTAAATGAATTGGTTTGTATACAAGTTCTGATTTACAGCTTCCTGACTGATTGGTTTGTCTTAATACTGATCAATATTTGTTTGAAATTACTGATAGTAGTACTGAGTTGTATATTGAATTGAGAGTCGAAAAGTGATATGGTTACTATTCAATGGAGTACTTGAGAGCAAGAGAAGAAAAGTCAGATGATTCCGATTCTAATCTTTTATTGGTTGATAATGATTTCTCTTGTATTACCTCTTGTTCATATGAGGTGGAAGAAATTATTGAAGATTTTATTGGTAATACAAAAGATCATCTTAGAGTTACCATATCTACTATATCCTCTGACTTATCGCCAAAAGATGTGATTGCATTTGCTGGTGAAGTACTTGCTTCTTATGCTAAATTATTTGTCTTTCCAGATGCTTTCATTGATAAGTCTGTCTTAATTGATCATATGGATATTCAGGATAGTAGTGTAGTAATACATACTGTTTCTTCTGATAATAATATTAAAACACAGCCTATTGAAATATTAGGTCTCAGTGAAAGAACAAGAAATGCCTTACTGAAGAATAATATATTATTTGTTGAAGATCTTGAGAAAAAGAAAAGAAACGAGCTTATTAGTATGAGGGGCGTATGAAAGAAAGCTGTTGATGAAATCGAAGACGCTCTTAATTCTATAGGTAAGTCATTGTTAGCATAGTTTAGAATAGTTAGCGATCCATTTATATAGTGTTTATTGTATACTTATGAGACATCATTCACGTAAATTAATCCAGTTATCGACTTGAGTTCACCAGACGAGATCCAATGTTTTGAGGACTTTGCTTACTAATTTAGTAACATCGGGACATATTACAACTACTCCTAAGAGAGCAAAAGTACTTAAAGCTTATGCTGACCATTTTTTTGCTCGTCTTGTTAGATTGCATCATGATCGTCCTACTGATTCAACAAGAGAAGGCATTAGATATGTAAAATCAGTAATTTGGACTGAAGATGCTGGTAAAAAAGTTATGAAAGATATTGTTCCGTCTTATATTAGTCAACAAAAAACAAGTGGTTTTGTAGCTAATTATAAACTTTGATTTAGAAAGTGAGATGGTGCTGAACAAGTTAGAGTTACTCTTATCTAAATATTTCAATTATTAATTCTATTTGATACAAATGAAGTTTACAAAACAAGATTTAAATCGTACTCTCTATGTTCCTTTGCAGACGTTGCAAACTACAAGGTCTGTATATATGTATGATGCATCACAGTATACGCTTGGTAGGTTAGCTACTATTATTGCTGACCACTTGATTGGCAAGAATAAGGTTCATTATTGTGATTTTTGGGATTGTGGTGATGTTGTCGTAGTGAAAAATGCTCATAAATTTGCAGTTACTTCTTCAAAAATGACTACAAAAGTATATCATACATATAGTGGCTGGAAGGGTAATATTAAATCGATGACTCTTACTGAGCTTCTTGCTAAACATCCACAAAAAGCTTTATGGCTTGCAGTCAAGGGTATGTTACCAAAAAATAAATTGAGAGATAAAAGACTCAAAAGACTGAAGTTATTTGCTTCAGATGTAACTACCTACGATACTTTATCTCATGTAATTGTTAAATAATTATGGCTAAATCAACATCATATACTTATGCTGTAGGAAGAAGAAAACAATCTACTGCAACTGTGAAATTGTATCCAGGCGGTAACGGTACTTTTGTAACGACTCAGTGAGCTAAAGAAGTTTCTCTTAAGGATTATTTTGGTGGGAGAGAATATATGTATGAAAATGCAATTTATCCTCTTATCACAATGGGAGATAATTTTGTAAAATGATATAATGCAGAGATTAGGCTTAGCTGAGGTTGAGTAATGGGTCAGGCAGAAGCTATTAAGCTTGCTTTTGCAAGAGCTCTTATTCAAATCAATCCTGAATTCAGATTACAGCTTAAACCACTTGGTCTTTTAAAAAGAGACCCAAGAAGAAAAGAGAGAAAGAAACCAGGTTTACGTGGAGCTAGAAGATCTCCTCAACGATCAAAGAGATAGTATGATATCTATATTATACCTAATGATTCCCTTCTATGTGGGAATTTTTAGTATTATAAAAAAGAGACCATAAAGGGTTTATTTTATTGTTTATAAATAGTAATACTTGTATAAATAGTGATTTTGCGTTATGGGTGTGATCATATTGATAAACAAAAAATTCTGATGAATTTCAGAATAATAATTTACAAATATTGGTGATATATGGTTGCGGGGGCTGGATTTGAACCAACGACCTCCAGGTTATGAGCCTGGCGAGCTACCGGGCTGCTCTACCCCGCAATAATAACTATACTGGGATACTAGGATTCGAACCTAGACAGACGGATTCAAAGTCCGCTATCCTACCATTAGATGATATCCCAACGGAATGATAAAACCATCGTACAATATGCAATATAACTAATTTAGTTGTTAATACAAGACAAAATACCCTTTATTGCCTTGAAGTGGTTGTAGTTTGCGGCTATCAATACATATGTAGTTGTTTATTATCTTGTTAATCAGATAAAACTTTCAATGGCTACTTTTCATGTTCATCATAATTGAGAATATTCTACAACACTTGTTATTTTTTTTATTTGTGAATTGATAAAAGATTGGTTGCTTCATGCACTGTTGACTGGTGTTATAGTAATATATCTATAGAATTGAGATGCGTTAGTTCATACTTGAGAGTGTGTATATGTAATAAATTCTCATGATGTAGTGTATAATCTTGTATTATTGAGTGCAAGAGAGGAGTTATTTCGAAGTGTAGTTGGCTTTTTTGTACTATTATTGACGTCAACAGTAAAGTATATTGTGGATGAGGTTCATGATCCGATATCAAAAAAACATTGATCAGTTCAACGTGGCATACATCACCATGATCATGCTTTATCAAGATTTGTATCTCTCATATTAAAAACCATCTCTATTCATTCTTTTGCTAGCATGGTGGCGGTAGTTCTATTGCGAGAACGCCATCATAGTGATAGACTTCCTGTCAAAATTGATAAAATTGTAACGATGCCAATACTAAAAATTACAATTGTAATGAGTATTTCTATTAGTGTCATGGCCTTGATATTTGTTAGTTGATTGGGCATTGCTTGAGTTTGCATGTGGTGAGATAAATGGCATAACATGTTGTTTTGTTGGGTCTAGGGCTATAGCTTATGATTATTGGTATATATGGTCATGCTATAACTAGTGTATTATCTGCCTCATCTTTTACTAAACATGATCATTTGATTGGATCAAAACTTAGATATATATGATCAAAATCATTAATATTATTAAAGCTCTGGAGTGTAATATTGCCATGTGGTTCAAAAACAATGGATCATCCTGTTGCGCTTAATATATCACCATTATTTTGGTTAAAAATAAGCATCATTCATGTATTGTTGGTGGTAATTGCTTTGATGATAAAAGAGTTATAGTTAGAAACAAAAGCCTCTTTGGCTATACGAAAACGAAGATCTTGAGTTTGGTTTGATGATATATTGAGTGTTATTAGTAGCATGATTGATACTATGACTATAACAATAATCATTTCTACTAATGTAAGTCAGCGTATATTGTATTTCATCATGTGATATGGTAGTAAAAAAGGATCTTGTGAAATAAGCCCAGTTCTGTCGAGTCATGGTATTGATCTTATCATAAATGATATTGCACAACTTCTACACGAGAATATGCTTGCATCAGTAAGGGTTTGCCTCTTATCCTATCTTCAATAAGATTAAGTACAAGTAGTCAGTATATGACATCTCGATGTTTCACCTTTCCTCATTTAATATCTCTATAGTGTATTATGAGATATGGTAGAGTAGTATTATCTCTGTGGCACTTTCCTTTGATCCAAAAATGGATATCCAATTGCCGTTAGCAACTTACTTTTTTGTGATGCTGGGACTTTCCTGTCTGATGTACTCAGACTACCATGATATCACAAGATCCATATCTATCTTTAAGAAGATTGATGTAATTTCAAGTTGAAAACTATAAAACAATAACTATCATATCTATTATATTTACTTTTATGTTATGCGTATGAGATCGATTTTGATAATAGCATTGTTGATTGTGGGGGTGGTTTTTATTGCTTCAGTGTTAATGATGAGTCCTAAGGGCTGATTGTGATTTAGTATAGGTGGTGCCTGAGGATCCAATGAATATGGTTCAAAAAAATCTATTGAAACTACTCTTAAGAAGGTTGCTCTTGTGACAATGATTGTGGCTATAATTTTGATTATTGTTATACCTTTTGTTCGCTAATTTGTATTCTTTTGATGTTATATATAAAAAACATGGACTAAGTGTTCCATGTTTTTTAGTATTGTATGTATATAGAATTATGCAACAAATCTACCAATTACATACATGATAAATTGTACAATAATGTAGCTTGAAGCGATAAAGGCAAGTCATACTGCTGCTTGTTTGAGAATAGTAAATCACTCATCATATTGTTTACTGTCACCATTAGCTGTCAGCATTTTAAATCATGCCCATAATAGTATCAAGAGTGCTACTAGTGCAAGTAGTCACAATACCCAGTTGACTAATCTTCTAATACCACAAATAAGTACTGGCGTATCTGCCCCACAAGAAGATCCTTGAGACACCGCGAATCATGGATCTGTTTGAGTAGGGAATGCTCATCATCAGAGATTGTTTCCATTAGCACTTCAAGCATTTTGTGCAAATGAAGGTGCTACACTAAGTAGTGCAGTAAATCCTGCAATAATTGATCATACAATAAATTTTTTCATGTATAGAATAGATATAAGAATTAAAATACATAACGAATTATATGGGTGATTGTTTAAAAAAGCAAATTTTTTGGTAGTATCTGAATGTTAATTCTTTAAAGTTATATTATATATGATGATTATAGTTGCTGCTCAACTACAGATCTAGGTAATGTGTGTTATTTATTGTTGCGGATGGTGATCTACAAAGGGGTTGTTGATTGTGTGTTGGTATTTGTTATTGCTGGTGATTTGTGAATTCAATAAGATCTGTAATGAGATGGTTGGATAGTTTCATTCCATTGTGAGTCAGTATAAGGTGATCGTTATAGTATAGTGCTCGTCATTGTTGTTCTCGTTCAGCAATAAGGTCTTTTCGATGGGGGGAGAGATATTTTACTTTTTGCTGGTCAATTATAATTCAATGTGCTGTTCTTAGTCCCAGCATCATATGTTCAATCATATAGTCACGTTCCATCAGTGGGTGAATCGAATGTTGATCAATAGTGTCTCACGAGATATAGCGTTGGATGGATGTGGTGTTTGTGTATCTGATCATTGTGGCGTCTTGATAACCGAGAAGCGGGTGTGTGGTAGTTGATCTATGAATAAGTCATGATGCACTTGCACCTAGTCAGAGATATGGTTGCATATTTCGATAGGTATGGTTATGGATGCTATCTTTACCAGATAATGATCGATTTGATGTTTCATATTGATGATATCATGCTTGTTGTAGTATGAGACTAATAGCATCATATTCTTCCATGACAGCATCTTCGTTGGGGTATACGAGGGACTGGAGGAGAGGAGATAGGTTGGAGTGATGAAGGAGACTGTGCCATTTTGATCACGGAAAGAGTTCGAGCAAATACAGAGAGTAGCTATCAAAGGTCAGACTATTTACCATTGTTTCAAAAAAATCTTTGCGTACTTGAGTTTGTGTGTTCCGTGTTCCGAATGATATGAAGTCCAGATTAAATACATTGGTAGCTTGTTTGATTTCACGTAGTTGTCTAAGAAAATGACGAACATTATTAAAGATATATCAGCGTCATGATTGTTGTAGGATTGCATCATCAAATGTTTGAATACCAAAACTGCATCTGACTCTTGGCATGTTCTGATAATATGAGGTGAGTCATGTAACTAATTGTAGTGTATGTTCAAATGGATCTGGATTGAGTTCAATGCTTAACTCTCCTATGTTTTCACAGTTTCGAACACGATGAATATGGTCAACAATTCATGTGATTTGCTTGAGTGATAAGATTCCGGGTGTACCTCCACCAAAATATATTGTACTAATCTCTTGTGTTCATAGATATTGTGTTCGTTGATCAATTTCACGATGGAGAGCTTGTAGGTATTCTTCTATGAGTGATTCTTGTCGCTGAGGATTGTCTCTTGCAATAACAAAAAAGTTACAGTATTCACACTTGCGATCACAAAATGGTATATGGATGTATATGGAGGTCATGGTGTGATTGAGTAGGTAAAATCATTTTTATTGTGATAGTTTTGTGATGTTATTACTGAGTAGTGTTTTGAGTGTGTTGAGCCAATGATCTGGCCCATAAGATGATGCAATATTGATTGTTTCTTGCTGTCGATTGAGATAAAATTGGTCGTGGTGTTGATCAATATAAAGCAGCAATTGCATCAATGATTGTCAATCTAATGATATATCATCAAATCTACTAAAATCTGTAATAATAAACTGCTGTAGCCCTCACTTATATGGACCAATCACTGGTAATCAGATTTTACATCATTCTAGTGCTGTCATCCCAAATGATTCGAGAAGTTGAGATGGACAGAAACAGTAGTGTCAAGACTGAGCTATTGGTTTGATTTGATCTCGAGTTGCTCGTCCATACAGTTGTACTTGAGGATAAGTGGAGCTAAGCTGTGTGATTGCGGAAGTGAGTGATCATGTGCCAAATATGTGAAATTGTCGTTGATGTTGTGATTGCTTGATGAGTTTTGGTAAAATTTCGATGAGTAAATCAATGCCTTTGCCAGGATCAATTCTTCATCGGAATGTGCAGATGATAGTGTTCATTGATAGTAAGTGATGAGTATAATGTACAATTTATGATGAAGTAATCATATTGGTGTGTGCTGCAATGATTCGTTGATAGTCTCGAGTAATAATACCATGTTTTTGGCAGAATAGTTTAGCAGAGTCGCTGATAGGTCATGTGGTGGCTAGGATTCATTGAGCAGGGGGTTGATATGTATGACATACTCCGTATAGATCTCTTATGACTGCCTCACCAACAAAATGTCTAGAGCTATATTTTTTGCATTGAACAATATAACGAGTCTTTCACTTTCGTGCTTCAATATCTATCCCACCATCTCATTTTCCAGGAATTGTCCCATCTTTTCCTACTATCGTAGTTCTGACTTTGGTGAATTGTTGATGTTTCATGATTGTGGCAACAAGTCATTCAAACTCTTGTGGAGATAGTGATTTAATGTATTCTTGTGTGGTGCGATATTGACGCTTTTTGTGATGATGGTACAACAACCAAATAGTCCATCATATGACAATAATCAATCCAAGTATACCAATAATTTCTCAATGCTGTGGAGCACTAATCCATCGCACTCATCCACCAAGTAGACATGCAGTAAAACTCACTCACATCCAAAAATATTGACTCTGGTGAGGGGGTATCGATGCTTGATGGCTCGAATTTGATCTATGAGGATGCTTCGTGTTAGTGTGCATTGGTCGTATAATGAGTAAGATAGATGCAAAAGATCACTATCATCGTATTAGAACTATATCTGGTCAAGATAGGTAATGAGACATTCTTCTACTACTGCTTTGACTTGCCTGGGATCACATTTACCTGCTGTGGCTTTCATCACTTGTCAGATGAAGAATCAAGCGGCAGAGGGTTTTCATCACTTATAATCTTCTAAGACTTTGGGATTGGCTTCTACAACCTGTGTAATGATAGGCAATAGATCAATATCTGACTGTTGATCAAATCCTAGCTCATGGATGAGATCTGATGCTGATTTACCAGAGTTGATCATGTGTTCAATGATTGTCTTGGCATGATGATCTGATAATGATCACTTGTCATTGAGTGTACAAAACTCAATAAACTGTCCCTGAGTAAACTTAAGTCCATTGATTCAATGTATTTGAATCTGGCCCATCATGAGTCAGGTCATCCATTTAGCAATCGTGTGAGGTGAGATGTTATGTTCAAGTATGTGTTTGAAATAGTGGAGGATACTGAGATCATTGGTAAGGGCATTGATATATTCCTTATTGAATCACTGGCTCACCATCCATTTGATCTCTTGAGATGGAATGATAAGCTCACACTGAGTCAGGTTAGCAATATCATTATGAATATCGAGTGCTGGTAAGTCTGGTTCAGGAAAGTAGCGATAGTCCATGCTGTCTTCTTTGCTACGCATCATATAGGTCTCAGTCTTGGCATCATCCCATCCTACGGTTGCTTGATCAATATGTCATCATGCTTGGATTATTGCTACATGGCGGTTGTATTCATAGTCGATTGCTCTACGGATTGCAGAAAATGAGTTCATATTTTTGATCTCAACTCTCGTGCCTAATGTGTCGTCAGGACTGACTGATAGATTTACATCAACCCTCATCTGACCTTTTTCAAGATCTGCATAGGCGATATTGTTCCACTTGACGATTCTTTGGAGTTCTTTGAGAAAGTCAGTGACTTCATCAGCACTGTGAAAATTAGGTCTGGTGACGATCTCCACTAGTGGCGTACCGCAACGATTGAAGTCAAGGTATGCTTTGCTGTCCATGTGAATTGTCTTGGCGGTATCGTTTTCGAGGTGTGCTTGTTGAATGCTGATAGTATGAAGTTGTGTATAACTACTATTCCAAAAGCTGAATGATCACTCACCGTTGATAGGATTGAGTGCTTGAGTGATCTGATAGCCAACAGGGGAGTCAGGATAGAAATATGATTTACGATCTCGTGTGGGATGTGGGTTTGGTATGCATCATAATACTTTACCAAGCTCAAGCGCCTTGATAATGGCTTCATGATTGACTACTGGTAAAGCACCAGGCTGAGCAGTACATGTTGGGCAGACATAGGTATTTGGTGTATCGTTGTCAAAATCTTGTGAGTTACGGCATCCACAGTAGACTTTGGCCTGAGTAGCGAGTTTGAGATGGATTTCGAGTCAGATGGTTAATTTCATAAGTTTCAAAGGCTGAAAACGCTAAAATATTGATACAACTATAATGATTTTGGAGAGAATATAAAAGGGAATTTGATTTTGAATGTATAATCACTATGCTCAAGTTAGCGAAGTAAATCCTTATAGACTCGGCTGCCATGGGTAGTTGACTTGGAAACAAGTAAATAGTCTATAAGGTTTTTGTTTGCAAAAAAATGAAGTGATAGGTATAATTGAGTGTATTTTATTGTTTAATTGATGTGATGGGGTCGGTTGAGAATCAAAAAGAAATGATCAATAATGTAATAAATTATAAACTTTGGGATAATAATATTAAAGCGATTTTTGATTCATTTAATTGAAGCGATGATCGAGAAGAGTTGTGTTTTAAGGAAGTTGATTTTTTTGATAATATGATATGAGATGCAAATGAGCAACAGAATATTATATCCCAAAACACTCCCCAGATATCTATGAGTTATAATAAAGAGAAAGATGGTAAGCTATCTCAAATTAAATTTCAACTAAATAATGATAGTTTTATAGATATAGATCAAATCTTATCTCAGATTAATGTGAAGATTTATGATATGAATCAAGCGAATATAATTATTGGTCAAGATAGATGGTGAATAATTAAGGAAGACATGGAACATGGATGAGCTTGTTACGATAAACCCACTAATTGTATTTTTGTAAATCAAAAATGTATTGAAAGTAATTTATTTTTAGCAGTTTTGTTGCATGAAATTGGACATGCTAGTGATTCTCAGTTTGGTCAAATCGATATTGATATCTTAAACTTAGAAAATATCACTAATAAACAATGGGCTGAAATCATATCGAGTCACTCAAGGGCTGAGAGATATGCTCATGCGTTTATGCTTAAATTCCTTCATAAATATAAAGATATATCAATAATTCAAGACTATATAAAATCTGCACAACAACTTATAGATCATACTTTGATGCTTTATAAATTTTGATATCTTAATCATCAACTATGAATGTGAAAAAAATGAATATTCACTAGTGGTGAGTATCTTAAATTATATAAGAAAAATTAATTTATTGCTATTTTTACCAATTATGAATTCAAAAAAACACTACATTCTCATCGACTGCGACCCAGGTGGAGATGATATCTTCGCGCTGTTGTGGTTATTGATTAATCATAAATTTGCATATGTGCCAATGGAGGTAATCGGTATCACGACGGTATGATGAAATGTATCGGCTGACCTAACCTATATGAACGCTCTGCGTATGTGTGAGATGGTAGGCGTCGATGTCCCAGTTGCCAAGGATCATAGGCAGATCGTATCGGAAGATGCATCACATATCCATGGATCAGATGGGATTGGTGGATTGTCGAATATGTTACCATCGCCGAAGCTACCAGACATGGAACTGGATAGTATCGACATGATCGTCCAAGCGATACAGACGCATGGATCAGATCTCACCATCCTTGCTACTGGACCTATGACTAATTTGGCAGCAGCAGAGCAGCAGATGCCTGGGATTCTCCAGCAATGTAAGAAGATTATCGCCATGTGATGAGCAATCGACATGCATGGCAACGTGACTCCTGTAGCGGAGTTTAATATTGCATATGATTCGATGAGTGCGAAGCTTGTCTTTGAGGCGACGGATAATCTAATACTTGCGCCATTGGATCTGACGACAAGTATGGTCTTTGACAATGATGATATGATGGCTTGTTTTCGTGAGATCAATCATAGTTCTAAACAGACATTTATGGTAGAGTTGACTAAGTTTCTGATTGAGACCAATATGCAATTCCGTGAGACTGGTTATGAACATGGATTTTATGTGCATGACGCTCATACGGTCTGACTTCTTTTGTATCCTCATATCTATCAGGGTAGCTTCCAGCAGGTCATGGTGGAGACACAGGGTGAGTATACCAAGGGTGAGACCATTATTGATCAGCGCAATATTGCGAGAGTCCAGACCAATGCATTTGTAGCGATGAAGTTTAATAAGTGATTATTTCTCGAGGCGATGACGCAGGATTTGAGGATGTTTGATTTTAGTTAGTTGGATAGTTCCAGAGAGCAACAGCGAATACCCGACCTCAGTACCTCTTGAAGTTAGAGGGTGAAAATTAGAAAAATAATCAGAAAGATCGGACAAGATTTATGTGATTTAGTCCCGACTTTGTCGGGATTTTTTCTCCGAAGCACGTCATTGCGAGGAACGAAGCAATCCAGAAAAATAAAAAATCAATCAGTAGGAGATAAACTCCAAGGAAATACCTGATTGATTTTGTATTGATTATTTAGATCTATGGCTGGGGTATTTTTGTTGATTGTGCTTTGGTGAGTGATTGTGTCTGACTTTGGCTGGACTGGTGCTGTGATGCGGTTTTGGTGGTTTAGACTTGGTAGCTGATTGATTGGTGATAGTTATCTGATGATGATAGGGATGATCGATCACTACTGGTATCTCTTGTCAGATGAGTTTGAGAACTTGTTGGAGATACTTGAGTTCTTCTGGTTCACAGAACATTATAGCTTGACCAGTTGCTTGTGCTCTACCGGTACGACCAATACGATGTACATAGCTCTCTGGTTCCAGTGGTACATCGTAGATGATAACGTGAGAGAGAAGATCCACATCAATACCACGTGCTGCGATATCGGTAGCAACTAAGATACGAATTTGACCATGTTTTAGTTTGGTGAGTGCTGCTTGTCTTGCGGTTTGAGATTTGTTGCCATGGATAGCGGCACTAGGAATGTTGGCTGCAGTGAGAATTTTTTCAATCTTATTGGCTCCATGCTTGGTTTTGGAGAATACGATTGCATTTTTGATGGCGGGGTTACGTAGTAGGTGAAGCAGAAGTTCTTTTTTGTTTTCTTTGGTGACGGTATATAGTGACTGATCGATGGTGTCAATAGTGGAAGAATTGGGCGTGACTTCGATGATCACTGGGTTGCGCAATATTGTATGAGCAAGCTCCATGATCGCAGGAGCCATGGTTGCAGAGAAAAAGAGATTTTGTCTTGTCATAGGTAGACGAGGAATGATCTTACGAATATCATGAATAAAACCCATATCTAACATACGGTCAGCTTCATCTAGTGTAAATATCTGTACTTGTCCTAGTGTGATGATTTTTTGATTGATGAGATCAAGTAACCTACCTGGTGTGGCGACTAGAATATCTATTCCATTACGTATGGCTTTGACTTGAGCAACTTGTGAAACTCCTCCAAAAATAACAGTATGCTTGAGTTTGGTATGGGTGCTATATTGTGCAATATTTTCACCGATTTGAATTGCTAGCTCTCTGGTGGGAGTGAGAATGAGTGCACGAATCGAACGAATAACTCATCATTTGGGTGGTGTTCGAGTGCCTCATTCTGTGAGAAGTTGTATCATTGGGAGCGAAAATGCTGCTGTTTTGCCTGTTCATGTCTGCGCACATCATAAAACATCATTACCTGATAAGATTGCAGGAATTGCTTGTGCTTGAATAGGTGTAGGATGGTGATATCACTGTGTATGAAGAGCTTGGAGGATGTGATGATGTAGTCATAGATCGGTAAATTGGGTCATATATTATTGGATGGAGTAAAGTAAAATATTCGTCATCTTCATCAACAACAGAGACGAGATGGTGCAATAGTGTTATTGTGTTTTTCATGATGGTACGAGCATATTCACAGCCCAGTCACTGATTGGGTCACCACTACCAGTACCACGTACAATTGCTCCACCAAGAGCTCATACTACTGTGAGAAGTCAGATCCCAATGATGCTCATAATGCTAATTATTGCTGCAGTCCAGCGAGAAGAAAAAAATGAGCGCATCTGACTGATATGGTGTTTGCTAGTCGAAGTTCGGTATTGTATTCAAATCTCTTGTTCGATGATTATTTTGATGCTATAGTAGATTGATAGTATGATATAAAGACTATGAGCTTTTTCTGCTCGTTCTTCGTGTGTATGGATGAGGGATGATTGTCCTAATGCTTCTTGTGCCATCTCTCCTGTAAATAGCGCCGCAAATGAACCAATTGTTCATCACCAGAGACAAATGATCTTTGTGGTATATAGAATGCGATTTGTATTTGGGAAGATGGCTGATGTAATTTCGAGTATTGAATATAAGATGAGTAATGCAATAGGAAAATGCACAATGATAGGATGAATATTCATATGATTGATATGTATAGAAAATGATGGAGATTGATAGGATAGCTTTTGTGATCTATTTTGCAAGCAACAAATCATCCATAGATCGATTGCATTTTGGTGTTATTTCATTATATATATTGTGTTTATTCGGAAGTAGCTTAATGGTAGAGCACTTGACTCTGAATCAAGTGGTTGTAGGTTCGACTCCTACCTTCCGAGTTTTTTTGTAGTTGAAGAATTGTGGTGGGTAGTGTGTTGTGTGGGATCACTAATGTCTTGAGATTGAGAACAAAAACAATAGAAAAATATGAAATCTTTATTTTTTTAGTATTGTGTTAATATATGAAGTTGAGATATGTATTTGTATTTCTTTTGGGTATGGCTGTGATGTACTGGCTTGTAAGAGCTGATCTTGTAGTGATAGATCGTGAGGATGTTGTTGTGACGGGCGAAGTGATGACATGAATCGTTGATCAGTCATGGGTGGATAGTACAACTATACAGATTGATACTGGCGCTGACTCACTAAGCGACACACAATCTACAGGCACGACAACAAGTGAGTTGGTTGATGAAGTGATTGAGACTATTACTGGTGCCGCTACCGATGTCCAAACATGATCATCTGATCCTGTGCCAAGTACTCTTGTACATAGTAAGCAAACAGCATGTGCGCAACCAAATGGTTCATATACTCAACCTCTTGCGGTTTCATGGAATGGTACGATGACAGCATCTACAAGTGGATATGTTAAGCTTGGCTGATTTGTGCATTATGTTGTGTTTGTGTCTGATGGGTCTAAGTATTATTTTTATCATAATTGTAGTACCAATGCTGCTACCAACGCTCGTGTGTTGAGTGATACGCCATTGTCACGTGTTGTCTTGAGAAGTGGTCAGGTCTATCTTGATTAGATACTAGATATCTGACTTGTATAGTGATTTTCTTTTATTTTTATTGTATTTATGCTCATGGATTTGGTATGACATCATCAGCTCGTCTATCATCAATTGACGACTATTGTGTATACTGCTTTGTCCAAGCATGATGTTTGTCCGTTTATTTTACTCGTGTGACCATATGGTGTGGGCTCGTTTGATCTTGTCAAACAACTCATTGATGATGTACTTAATTCTAGATTACCATGATCACATGATGTACCTGTGCATATAATGGAACACGATATTGCCTGGTTGTATGATTTGAGTGATCAACGACATCAGGTTAAGGCGATCAATGATTTGCCTGGTGGTTTTCATTTGCTACAGTTGGATGTGGATCACAAGCGTCATACTCTTGAGTTACCCAATGGTTCGCAGATTCGTAATCGGTCAGTGAGGGATCTGCAGGATTGGCTTGTGCATAGTCCTACGGGATCTCATAAAATTGTAGCTATTGAATGATTACATAGGGCCAACACATCATCATATAATGCCTTACTGAAGACACTTGAAGAACCACTACCGAGAAGATTGATCATTGCAACTGCAGACCATCTTGAACAGCTTCCAGCTACAATTATATCTCGTGCAATGGTGTTTCGTGTTGATCCAGTGGCTGATGAGCAGATGAATGAACGACTATGTTGTCACTATCCTCATTATTCACAGCATACACATGAGGTAGTATTGATGCTTGCTGCAGGTAGACCATGAGTTGTGCAGCGTTATGAGCAGTTATGACAGCTTGATCACCTGGTACAACAATGGGATACTCTTGTGGAGTATTGGAAACAGCAAATGATTGCTCCACTTCATCAACACCTATTAGAATGTGCAAAATGATGATCATTGCTCTTACTATCCGATGCATTACTTGTCTATGCATCACGCGTGAAGGATCACATTCTTTATGATGCTACATTGGATCTTATTCGTACTTATCATAGCAATGTTACAATAGATAATCTTATCTTTCAGTGGTGTTTGCGTGTGGTTAAATCCTAGTTTGTGAGTATGCTATCATGCTCATGATTGTGCTGCCTCGAGAATAGAACCAATTACACCAAATACAGATGTAGCAATAGCCATAATTACTCATCATGCAAAGATAATCATTACTGGTTCAATAAATTTGGAGATATTTGAAATTCCTTTGGATAGTTCATCTTGATAGATATTGACTACATTATCTAATGCAGATCATAGGTTGGCTGTTTGTTCTCATACTTTGAGTAACACCATTACGTCTGCTGGTATAATATTAGTGAAATATCTAATATTAGAGTAGATTGTTTCTCATTTTTTGACTCCTGTAATGACCGTGGTAATCATGGTTTGGTACATTGGTACATCCATGATGTCTTTGAGATAACTGAAGATTTCAAGATAATTCATTCATGATGTTTGCATGAGTTTAAAATATCTGAAAAATTTAACCATATTATAGTATTTGAGTAGTTTACCAAATCATGGTAGTTCGATGAGAATCTCCCAGATTTTGCGTTTTCCAGATTCGCTGGATCGAATAATACCAATCACCCCAAATACAAAAAATATTCACAAAAGTACCTGTCACCAACTCTCTTGCATAAAGTCAGTCATACTAATCATAAATCTTGTAGTTGCTGGGATTTCAATTCCACCAAAATCTCTTACAATTTGGAAGATACCAGGTAGTACTTTGATAAAGAGGAAAAACATACCTCACACTGATAGTGTAAACAGAATGCCTGGGTAAATCATAGCTCCAATAAATTTGCCTGTCATATCTGAAAGAAATTCATATTCATGTGCGATCGATTTGAGAATTGTGACCATTTCTCATGATGACTCACCAGATTTGATAATATTGACATCTCACTCACTAAAATATTTGGTCAATTTACCTAGTGCTTTACTGAAGCTTTGTCATGTATTGAGTTCAGCAGATATTGTTTCACAGATTTGCTTGATTGCATAATTATCTGTGGTATTGGAGATTGTGTTTACTGAATCAAGCACTGAAACTCATCATTCTACTAGATATGCCATTTCTCTATAAAAAAAGATTTTGTCCTTTGTTCCAAAGGATCATTGATCTTTGTTTTTGAGATATGACTCAATAAGTTGCTCCATAAGTTGATTCATGTCACTGATATATCATGAGGGTAAATGTGTGATTGCACGATCATAGTTTGATTATATGATTTGATAGCTTTGGTGTCAAAGTTTGACCATCTTTGGGTGAGTATTGCTTGACAAATGTTTGTGAAGTAGTCGAATGTGCGATTGGTAGGTATTGTGGGAGTTATTTTTGTTGTTGGGGAAGTATGTTGTGCTATTTATTAATGTGATTGTGCTGTTCTTGGGTTGCATTTTATGTTACTTTTCTTATGGTGTGCATAGTATTTTTTGATTACATTGATATGGTTACTAAGAAATTTACAGCAAGTACAACACCAAAAAAGTCCACAAAGAGCTCAACCAAGAAAGGTTCGGTCAAAAAGTCTTCTACTAAAACTACTTCCTCAAAAGCTACAAAATACGTGAGCAAATGAATTGATACCGTATGAATGAATGGGCAAACACTGGTAATTGTAGAGTCTCCTACCAAAGCGAAAACTATTGCTAAATTTCTTGATAAGGACTATGATGTTGTAGCGAGTATGGGTCATATCACAGAGCTTGTAGACAAAAATATGAATCAACTAGTGGCTAATCATTTCGAGCCAGAATATGACGTTGCAGAAGGTAAGAGTAATATTGTGAGAGATCTCAAAAAACTCATTAAAACTCATCCCAAAGTGATCCTTGCGACAGATGAAGATCGCGAATGAGAAGCAATTAGTCGACATCTTTGTCGTTTATTGTGATTGGATCCTATGACAACTCCTCGTATTGTCTTCCATGAGATCACTAAGGCGGCAATTGAGCATGCGATTAGTGATCCTCGTACGATTGATATGAATTTAGTCAGTTCACAGAAATCTCGTGCAGTCTTGGATAAGTTAGTGTGATTTACCATATCTCCGATCTTGTGGAGTAAACTCAAAAGCTGACTCAGTGCAGGTCGTGTTCAGTCAGTGGCAACTAAGCTTGTGGTGGAGAGAGAGGAGTTGATCAAGGCATTTGAGGCAAAGGAGTATTGGACAGTGCAAGCACAGCTAAAAACTCAATGAGGAACACTCAAGGCAGAATTTGATATAAAATTACAAAAAGTTGGATCTGCTATGATGATTGAAGAAGGTAAAGATAATGAAGAAGCTGAAGAAGCTGAAGAAGGGGAACAACTCAAACTGGGCAATGGAAGATTTGATAGGGCGACAGTAGAACAGGTGCTTGTAGAGCTTCATACAAAAAGCGAACATCTGAAGGCGGACAAAGGAGAACAACTTGTGTCTACTGATTCTGTGTCATTTATTCTGACTGATATTCAGACAAAGAAGACGAGCGGTAATCCATGAGCTCCATTTATCACGTCTAGTCTCCAGCAGACTGCGAGTAGAATGTTTGGCTGGCCAGTCAAGACTGTGATGCAGACAGCACAGAAGTTGTATGAGCAATGATATATCACATATATGAGAACTGATAGCCCTAATCTGGCTGGACAGAGTATTGCTGCGATTGCAGATTATGTCAAAGGCAATTATGGAGACAACTATCATCAAGTCAGACAATTCCAATCAAAGTCTAAAAATGCTCAAGAAGCTCATGAAGCGATCAGACCTACTGATGTGAGACGTACACCAGAGCAGGTCAGACTTGGTCAATATGAAAACAAACTTTATGAGTTGATCTGGGCGAGGACGGTAGCCTCTCAGATGACTCCTGCACAATATCAACAGACAACGTACTATTTCCAACCACAAGTTAGTGATCAGCAACAATGGATGTGTCAGGGTAAGGTGATGGAATTTGATGGTTATACAAGAGTCTATCGTTATGCGGATAGAGATGATATTGTGCTACCCTTGCTCGACCAGTGAACTATTGTGGATAGTACTCAAATCATTGCATCTCAGCAACATACCAAAGCACCAGCACGCTACACAGAAGCAACACTTGTCAAGAAGATGGAGACATTAGGTATTGGACGTCCATCGACTTATGCGAGTATTATTCAGACAATTCAAGATAGAGAATATGTTGTCAAGGAGCAACAAAAGCTCAAACCTACCGATATAGCATTTGGTGTGACTACGTTTTTGCAGGAGTATTTTCAGGAGATGATGAATTATCAGTTTACTGCTCAACTTGAAGATGAGTTGGATAGTATTGCTGAGTGAAATCTTGACTGGCAAGAGATGATGCAACAGTTTTGGTGAGGATTTGAGCCACATCTGGACTCTGCCAAACAAGCTGACCGTATTCAGATGCTCACGGGCAAGGCCTGTCCCAAATGTTGAGAGTGAGAGCTGGTCACCAAATTTGCTAAATCATGATCAAGTTTTTATGGGTGTAATCGTTATCCAGACTGTGACTATGTCAGTGATACAGATGAGCTGGAAGCTAAGCTTGCTCCACTGCGTGATAAGTATGAGGGTAAACCATGTCCTGCAGGTGGTACGATGGTAGTGAGAATAGGAAGATTCTGACCGTTTTTGAGTTCATCGCTGTATCCTGATGTAAAGTGGATTAAGTCAATCTCTGCCTATGAGAATGAGCTAATGAGTAAGGAGTTTGCCAAACCATGTTCCAAATGTGGCAACTGAACCATGATAGTCAAATCATCTCGTCGTGGCAAATTCCTCAGCTGTGATCAATATCCAGCATGTAATCATACGGAGAATTTACCAAAAAATGAATAAAAAAATCGACTTAGTCGATTAATCTAAGTCTAGTAAATTTGGTTGACTTTAGTTTTAGTAAAAGCGCCTGTTTCTGAATTCACTTGACTCTGTATCTGCGAAATTTTCTGCAATTTTACGCATCGCTTCTTTTGAATTTTCACGAAGGGATTTATTGTATAGTTTTGTGAGAGGCCTTTAACTGCCTATAATTGTCAGCACTTTGAAATATGCTGTTATTATTGTCACCATCAAAAACAACAATCTTTTTTGCTTCAAGTGTTGTTGCAAGTTCTGCGATTAGCTCAGGTGTCCAATCGTATGAATCTGGAGATTCAAGCAAAAATTCTTGTTTGCTTAACTCTTGCTCTGTCATTGATAATACATCCTTTGATATAGGACTTTCATTTGTTCAATTCATTATTGCACAGTATAATATCAATTAAAAAAATACTATACAAATATTAATACAAATATCAATTATAAAATAAGGATAACGCAATACAAAAAATCCCCTTATTACAGTAAAGCTTTATGATCCTATCACTCAATTTGAGCGATACCCATTACAGCGACTGAAAAACGGAGATTTTTATTGATTCTTTTGTCAGAACTGAAAAGGTAGTTTTGGAGAATTTGATACACAAGAACTGTATCAATGAAACAAATACCCTTTCACAGATCAAACAAGGATTCAAAGAATGGCATTAGAGAAACCAGTATTTTTCTCTGATCTATGTTGACCTATTATCCAATACGTCAACTAGACACACTAAGAAGGCTTGTAGCTGCCGTCCAAAAGGAGGAGTACAAGTATCCTAATTATTATATAAATGATAGATATATTCAAGCGATAGTGTAGTCATATTCAGTGATTGTGTAGTGATATGATTTTGTTCTAAAAAGACTTGAAAATATAATTTTTTTGATTATGCTTGTTGGTGTACTATATTTAGTACTCTGTTGTATCTACTTCAATGGACAGCTGCAAACTGACTGAAGTAAGTACCACACCCTCCCTGATCTTAAACTCAACTGTTTTACGGTTGAGTTTTTTTCTGTAGTGTTTTTGGTGAGTAAATGGTTGATTTTATTGTTTTATTTTTACATTGGAAGATATTTTTGTTGGGAGTGCGATTTTATTCTGGTTTATATGATCACCGCAGCACAGTAACCAGTAGTGCTATCTTTTTGACCATCAATGAGAGCAGTATTATGATAGCTAATAGGGATGAGTGTGTGAGTAGTGGGTTGAGATTTGTAGTATTCTATCATAGTATGTAGGATATTATAACTTATGATAGCGTCATCATCCAACTGTCCAAGCGCAAGCTGAGTCAGAATCTTCTCATCTTCAATAAGAGAGTATTCAAGACTCATCCCAGTGCGGATTGTCGATCATACCCAGATGATGGGCTGATTGATGACAAGTGGAGAGTGTTGGAGCTGCTCACAGTGGATGATAGTGAGATCAGTGATAGTGGTATATAGTTGTATCATGCAGCATAGTTCATCCAGCCATATAGGGATGATATTTGTATTGTGGATTGTAATATGATGACCAAATGCTGTGGTATATTGGTGATTTGATATAGTTATATGGGACTGATCAATGGGTTGAGTATTATCGTAGATAATGGTGTAGTGTGTTGTACTGAGATTACTACTGATGAGCATTGATAGTGTAGCCATTACCATACTGCCTACATGAAGGATGTGGCCATATGGTATGAGTGCTGCAGTGATAGTAAGATAGTGATATGAGTTATCTTGTTGGCTGATCATCGTAGTAGCTAACTTATCTAGATGCAGTAGTGCTTCAAGACGATTAGTGGGATATGGGGGGAGTTGATACGTCATTGTTAGTATAGATATGACTTATTTAATCGATAAAGTATTACCAGTCACTTGAAGAATTGTTTGTTGAGGGTTGAATAGAAGTGATCTGACTGCATCAGTTGGTCATTGAACATATTGACACGGACATTGTGTGCATGTTTTGACTTGGATTGTGGAGAGAGCTGGCAATTTGGGATTGATGATAGGACATGGTCATGGGTATCTTGTTCCATCAAAAAGGATACAGATTTGCTCATTGGTTTGACAGATGTTGCCATATCCATCTTTGTTGTCGTCTGCTTGATCTGTATTGGCGTTGAAGGGACAATTGTCGATTCTGACTCCATCTTTGGCGAGCTGATGCTCATATTGTTTGAGAGGAAGATTAGTATTGGTTTCATCAATACGGCAATTTTGTTGTTCGAAAAGAATGAGTCACATGAGATTATTGATCCCATCTCCATCGATATCTTCGTCACAAATATCTGGTATTGTGTCCTGATCCATATCGCACCTATATGTAGATGTATCTCGACATCTATCACGTCCAGTAATGGTCACAGTGGCTGAATTTGGTAATAACATACCATTGTCTAGTGTGAGTGTACATTGTGCAGTATAGCGACCTGCTTTGAGATAGACATGAGGTTGAGTCAGGTTTGCTTGAATTCTATCACGAAATACTCTAATGTTGCCATCTCAATAGTCACAGGTGATTTTACTGATTTGCTCTGGCTTGAGATTGAGTGGATTGATTTGGTAGATTACAGGCATACCCACTGATTGTACGAGAGGTATAGCTGACATATAACTCGCAAGACACTGGTCGCTCGTGCCACTAACTACAATTGTTGCCATGGTGATGAGTTGTGTGTTGTCATTGAGTGTGATGGTCTGTGTAATTACTTTGGGTCATGCTTGTAGATAGATTTTGGTGAGAGAAAGGTTGGTATTGGTGGCGGTAGTGCCGTCTCCAAAATCTCGTTTGATTTCTTTGATTGCAGAAGTGGCTATCCCGTTGATTGTTGTAGTCAATCTTATGGGTGTATTGGTAGGAGTTGTGAGTGTGGCTGGAGTGAGTGATGCTCATACTGTACGTTGTGTGGTGCTTGTTACACCAATGATGATCTGTGCTGCAGATACAAGTGTTGTACCACGATATCCTTTTGCAGTGATTGAATATGTCCCCGGACGACGAGGGGTAAAACGATATTGCTGACTAGGTGGTAGTGATTTTGTTTCAATGGCTGAGATGTATTCGATTGTATCAATTGTTCACAGTATTTGTGCTGTAATAGTGGCGGTATCAGATGGTGTAAGTAGTGATTGATTGGTATTGAGGATGAGTCATTGTTGTCCTTCGGAGCCACTAACTTTGATTGTGGTAGAGGCTTGTACTCATTGATTGGCTGTGGCTGTGATTGTATATGTACCTGCTTGATTGTAGCGTTGAGATACTGTACATCCATTGGCAGTAGATCATTGTCCGAATGTTCGTGAAATATTACCGATGTTGCCTGTATATGTACAGTTGAATGTGATAGTTGCTGGAGCAATAGCACAACTTGCGTTGTTGTCAATCCATAATCACATAAGATTGGGGTCTTCACATCTGTCTCCAATGGAATTATTGTTGCGATCTTCCTGATTAGTATTGGGTGTAAAGATACAATTATCTATAACAGGGCATTGAGATTGGTCTTGAGTTAGTTTGCTTGTGATGATATTGCCAAAATTATCTACAATCCCTAGTCAATTGGTGATAGTGTCTCCATCAATATCACAATCACATACATCTCAAATACCGTCACTGTCAGTATCAGTCTGACTAGGATTTTGATCATATGGACAGTTATCATTGGGGTTTTTGATACCATCTTTGTCATAATCATCATCAAAACTACACTGTGTCTTGGTATTGATTTTTGCGAATATATCAATAATCTGACTTCAAGGGGCAAGTTGTGTGATACGTGAGGAGAGTTGATCTGCTTGTGCACGAGTGATGATTCATTCTTTGATGAGAATATTGAGTTGTGCTACGGGTCGCACTCTTTCAGGTGCATCACTAAAACCAGTAAATCCACATATATCTAAGTTGTGGGTACAGTATTTGGCATATGCAGTTAGTTGGTCTTGATTGAGTGTTGTACATGAATCTGACGTGGTACATGTTGTTGCACTTGACCTAATTGTTGCAAGATCATCAAGATCAAAGACAAGAGATTGGTCGCGATTGCTTAGGTTGCTTGTTCGTTCATTGATCTGTTGTCGATTTACATTGTAGTTGACATTGCTATAGTTAGTCGCTGTATTAAAAATAATTTGGATCAATTCAGCCATTGTTGTATTTGCAGTACCACAAAATCTACCTGGACAGTATGGTGATGATGCACGAGGATATCCATTGACATATCATTGGTCAGCAGCATATGCGACACAATAGTAGTAGTTGAGTCATTTATAGAGTGTGACGGGGTGTCTTAGATCATCAAAGTTATTGCTGGGGAAGCTCGTGAGTTGTTGTAGTCGCTGTAATGTGTAGCGTTGTTTCATCCATAGTGGTGGATTGAGACAGTCAATACATTCCACACTACTAAGTAGTCTCACGGTATCGTAACGAGAGATTGCATTGGATCTAGTGAGGTTAGTGGTGTTGATTCATTGTGACTGAATAGCGCTCAAAAATGAAGATGCAGATATATTCGATTGAGCGGATACTATATTGACGTCACCAAAAAAGTTCCAGAAAAATCAGATAAAAGCCTGAAAAATCAGAAAGAGATTTATTATGCGATATTTGATGTTCATGCCATGATATATAAGGATCTTATCATTGATTTGGATAGAGTTTGGTTTTTGATGATAAAAAGGATTGACTTTGTGATATATATATATATTATGTACACGTCAGGGTGTTACTGACTCAAGGGAATATGAACAGATCTATACCGAAAGATCACAAACATAATAACATGATGTTACATGTTGTAGGAGTGCTTGTAGTTTTGGGTTGTATTATCTTACTCCCAACTTTGTTGTTTACTGTTTTGATGCTTTTTTCAAAAAGAAAAGCTGAAAAAGTAGTAAATCATCTCCCTCAATGGGTTATTAGTATTGCTAATGTATTGCAGTGGCCCATGTTTATTAGTGTGATTCTCTTGGTTATTCCTTTAGTGGATCTTATGATTGGGTCTCATTTGACTATTCATAGAATCGATGTTGGTTGGAATATCTACGGAGTAGATTTAACATCTCACCAATCTAACGTTTATTTTGCGGTATTGTTTTTTTATGGGGTGTTAGCTGGTAAAGCATCGTTGTTTCTAAACTCTTTTTTAGAGTTGAGAAAAAAATCGCCATATAACTATCCACCAAAATGGCATGTTTGATGAACGTTATTAGTAGTAAGTAACTAAAACAAAAAGGAGGTGTAAAATTTATAATCCAGCGTTGTTGCGTTGGATTTTTTTGATGCAAACTTTCATCATTAGAATGATGATAGGTTAGATATATCAAGATCATGTTTCTATGTTATTTTTTAGAATAAGCTTTCATCTTTGTGTTCTTCTTTTTTACTAAATAATTTTGTGGTTTGTTTGTACTGATAATTGATTCGTTTGCGACGATCGTGATAGAATTTTAACATTGTATCATTGACAATAATTCATGATCCTTTGTCTCCAAGGCGACGTATTTTATAATGTAATATGGGGAGTCGTATGGTTTTGATGAGCTGAGTAAATAGTAACTGGAGAGGTCTTCGTCATCCTTGGAATCGTTCTATGAAGCGCTTAAAATATGATTCTCATGTGATTATATCGATACCTAGTGTGATATTGGGTTGGAGTTGGATATTGGGTAAAAAATGTGTAATTCGGTGATTAGCTGTATAGATAGTGTGAACATAAGAAGTATTACAGCTATATAGTGGTACTAGATGCGCTATCCAATAACACAAGTAGATGTCATATGGTTGCAGCGAGGTAGCATATAGGTTGCAGTGGTCGCTATCAATATAACAACTAAGGCATAGTTTTTTAACTTTGTGAGAGCCGAATCTTTTGAGTCATATTATCGTACATAGTAACCAAGACCATCGTCTGGCTAATCGAATGCATCATGGTTTGCTGATAATGAGTATGTCGATATCACTGTCTTCATGAAGAGCGTTGAATGTAATGCTATTGCATAAATAAATATGCTCTACAAATGGTATAGAACGGAATAGTCGCGCATATGATGAAAGATAGTCAAGGTACTCTAGCATCAGCGATGATGGTTGATTGGGCCAGGATCGTTGAACAGGAGCACTAGGTGTGAACTCATGATCCTCTTCTAACCACAAAAATTGCGTCGTTGGTAGCGGCACAGGATACTTCATGAGTGAGTAGAAAATATGAGACATAGTATGGGGACAATAGAAAAAGACAATATATTTATGATGTTTAGTGCTTATTGTTTTGTCAATACTTGTAAGATAGTGAAATGAATCAAAATCTCAAGGATGATTGTAGATATAAAAAACACACATAGTTGTGTGTTTGTGTGTGCTGTTTTATCAATTATTTGATATGCTCAATAACTTGATCTGTTGTGTATCTTACTTTGGGAGCTTGAGCATAATAGTCATTAGATGATCTGTATCAAACTGGTACGAGTACTACGCTATGATATCAGCTTCATGTAAGTCATAATATGTTATCGTATGCTTGGCGATCAAATCACTCCATAGGACAAGCATCAATTTCTAATTGAGCAGCAGCCATAAGAAGGAATCATTGGGCGATGTATACTTGTTTTTCTGCTCGTATGGCTCTTTGTTGTGGTGTTTGTGCCGTAAGTGATCAATTCATCATCGCTTGATAATCTTGTAGTTGTTCGATGGTTGTTCATCTTGTAGTGATAATATTGTTCACATACTGTTGTACATCCTCTTCGGTTACATCATCTTTGGCACATAACACAATCAAATGAGATGCATCTGCAACCTGTCTTTGTCCCCATGTATTTCATACTAGTTGTTCTCTGATTTCAGGATTAGTTACAATAAGGAATTTCCATGGTTGAAGACCAAACGAGCTTGGAGCGAGTCTGAGTGATTCAGTAAGTTGGAATAATTGATCTTCTGATAATTTCTGAGTTGGATCAAATTGTTTGGTAGCATAACGCCAGTTGAGTGTTTCGATAAGATTCATTGTATATAACATAATAAAATAAAATAAGTAGAAAAGTAGATTAAAAATACTATACTAGCGATAGTATACTAAATTAGTATAAAAAATCAACTAGTATGGTGGATGTGTTTATGACTATCTAGTATGATTTACTATATTTTGTTGACATTAAATATAAATGACGAAAATTCCTTATCACGAGTGACCAAATTGTCCTGTATATGATACGTTTAACCTTTTGAGCAAGCGTGGTGTGATGCTAATTCTTAAATCGATGGGTGAGTGATACCATCAGTTTTGTCAGATTAAATCATCATGCTATAATCTTAATAATAAATCTCTAACTGATAAACTTCAAGAGTTGATTGAATTTGGTCTTGTAGAAAAAAGAAAAACCTTAGATAGTGCTCATGAATTATATTATCTGACTGATCGTGGACAAAGCTTGGCGAAGATAATAAGTCAGGTGGTGGATTGGAGTAGATAAAAAAACCAACCAGTAAGAGAAAACTCTAGAAACTCTGATTGGCTTGCAATACTATTTTATTTCATGCATTTAAACGATTGATCAATTACGTCCTGATTTGTTTCGATAGACAGCTAATGTAGCATCAGTATTGCTGTAGTTGTTATCAAACCCAAATGTACCATCTGTCTTGAAAGAATAATGATTACCTGATCTGATATATTGATTTCCATAAGGTAAGTTTACACAGTCAGTTGTACTCAGCATTTTGTTCTTCCATACGGTTGGGCTGACTGGTCCAGTAAACATAGATGGATCAAGGACGTATGGTGTTGTACTAACATACACAAGTGGTGCCACATGAAATTGCCATTCCAAACAACAGCTTGAGTTTTTTCCTACTAACCTTCCTTTGAAGAAAATCTTATCACATGTATATCCTGGATACTGTAACTCAATAGCTCGCTTCATTGCATGTGCACGTGCCGCACAACCACATCTTTGATGTATGCATATGGTATGCAGCCTGCTATATTATTGATACTACAGCTTCTGTTTCTCACATGATTGAAAGCATTCACTACTGCTGTATAATTAGTAAAGCTCGTTGTAGTGCTAATTTTTGCAGATTGATTTTGGTTAGACAAATTAAGAAATTCACGAAAATATTTTTCTTCATCCGCATTTGGCTTGCTAATTTTTATCACACGAAGTCTTCCTCCCGAGCCAGTCATGGTCCATAATGATATAATCTCTTTTTTGAATATTGCATCATTAAGTTTTTCAATGAGATCGGTGTCAGTGTCTTGTATGTATAGAGACTGGGGAGAAATCCCAATAGTAATCATTTTATGGTTTCCTCCTACATTACTTACAATATAACCTATTGATTGATTTTGCAATGACTCATAATCTCTACTGAAGACTGTTTCATTTGGTGTAGTTAGGTCATATTGTTTTTGGCAAGAGCTGATGTACAACATACCACTCATTAGTGATACTACTACCAATCCTATTGATAGAATGTGTTTTGTTTTCATAAAAAATGTTTTTTGTAAAATGTGATAGTGAAGAAATAAAATAATATTGCTTTACTGGTTTACTCAAGTTTATATATATCAACTGACTTTAAGAGATGATTCAATATTGTCCTCTGTTGATCTTGTGCATAAGATAATTATATTGTGGTAGCTTATGAGGAAAAGGAATCATTTATTCTTTCAAGGGTGTATATCCTTAGTTCTTGAGTATCGTTTCTTGCAGTAATTAGGGAGTTATGTTTCCCAATCTTTAGTTCTAATCTTAGTATTATGTCATATATGCTCGTCCATGGAGGACGTCCACTCATGGGTCATGTCACTCCAGTAGCTAACAAAAATAGTATCCTTAAGCTTATTCCGGCAGCTTTGCTTACTGATGAAGATGTGATTATTCATAATGTGCCTACAAGTAGTGATGTGCTGACCATGCTTGAGATCCTTGGTAAGCTTGGCGGGTCATATGAGTGGATGAATGATCAAATGTCGCTTAAGATTAACTGTAGTGGTGTCAATAATCATGCAATTGATCCGATTTTGGGTGATAAAATCAAGGCGAGCGCAATGTATCTATGACCTCTTCTTTTAAGACTTGGTAGGGCTAGTATGCCTACTCCTCAGTGATGTAAGCTTGGAACTCGTCCGATGGATGCGTTTATTGAGGGGATGGTTGAACTTGGTGCTAGCTATATGCATGCATGAGGTGAATATTTATTGGAGTCTGACTGATTGCAGGCTAAGGAGATTCGACAGTGGTTTCCATCAGTAACGGCTACTGAAAATCTCATCATTACTGCTACTAAAGTGCCAGGTACTACTGTGATTTATAATGCCGCATGTGAACCTCACACACAAGACCTATGCCACATGCTTGTAGCGATGGGCGCAAAGATTGAAGGTATTGGCTCCAATAGGGTGATCGTGACTGGTGTTGAATCTCTGAAATGAGTAGAATGGACTGTAGTATCTGACCACTTGGATGTTGGTGGGTTGATTGCTGCTGCGATTATGACTGGTGGTGAGATTACCATTCATCAGGCTGCAACTCAGCATATGGGTATCATCTTACAGGTATTTGGTAAGATGGGAGTTAAGGTAGTAGTAGATCGCGAGGCTGACACGATTTTTGTACCTCGTGAGCAGCACTTGGTCATTGAGAAGACAGTGAAATGAGATCCGCTCAGAGTACACGCTCTTCAGTGGCCACTACTGCCACCAGATTTTATTCATACATGTGCAGTGTTGGCGCTTAAGGCTGAGTGAGTAGCAATCTTTGATAATCTGATGTATGAGTATGGGTGGTTCTTTGTGCAAGAAATAGCTAAGATGAAAGGCCAGATGACCATGATGAATCCAGTGTCTGTCATGACCAGTGGTCCGACACAGTTTCAGTCAGCATATTTGGTGTGTACTGATATTATTCAGGCTTCATATGCGCTTTTGCTTGCTGCAATGGCTGCCCCAGGTACCAGTAAGCTTGTGAATTACAAATACATCTTCCGCCGCTTTCCAGATATTGTAGAACAGTTTAATAGATTGGGTGCTAAGATTGAGATTGTGGAGGATTAGTGTATTATTTTCTGACGTTATTGGACGTCTTATTCTAAAACATTATGGAACCAGTGTCAAGAATTACAACAAGATATTGATGAGCTTGAGGAAACATATCAATCCTTGTTTAAGGATCAGTCAAAAATTAATGAAAAACTCATACCCCCTAACTAAAGAAGTTACCAGATTGAAGCAAGAGGATCGTGAAATTTAAGATAAGTTATTTGAAATTCACAAAGAACAAACAAAACTACAAGACAAATATAATGAAATCTATCGTCAGTGGATGATAGAAGAAGAGAAAGAATGGGAAGAAAAAAGTAAAACTATGTAAATAATCCCCTTAAACTACACAAACTTGATTTTGATTACAAAATGATTGTAATATGAGTCAATGGATATGTAGTTTTTTGTTTTTTTGTAGTATTTGTATTGTTGATAATTTGCGCTAAAGATGTGTCCCAATGCAGTGGGGATTGCCCAAGATCACTGATTTTGGCATCTATGTCGTGAATTAGTAAGGATATTTGTATCTATTCAAAATAATTAATCTATATATACATTAGATGATAAGTCTGTTGTTTATTTATTTTTATATACTATATATGCAAGTCTAATCTGACAAAACTTTGTCATAACTTGATCTATTTTTATAAAAATAGTACAATGATAGTGTATTCAGATTTTACTGAATCAGCCCTCGATATAGTTTTGGTTGATTGACTAAATGGGTGATATATCGGCATTATTCCTAATTTTATGTATGTATTCGTATTGAAAGAACAAAACTATTCGTTCAACATTGGATGTTACGTTGGGTAACGTTGTGTCAAAGGTTTTCATCGTAGTGATGATTTTAGCTACATTCGTACTACCAAGCTCCACACGAGCTCAATGGGATGTAGATGTAGAAGATCCAGCCCCGTGAATTGGTACACAACAATCTTTATGATCCAATACAGTGGCTGATAGTCAGCCAGACATATTATTAGCACCAGAACTTGATGATCTATGATGATGAGTTCATCATGGTATTGCTGTGGGTAAGTTGTCATATAAAATTGATCCGACTACACTGATGTCTTATGCAAAGTGAGGAGGTAGATGATCGATCCTGTGTTCTACGATCGCAAGAATTAATTTGTCTACTCTTACTGGATTGCCATATTCTTCTGCTGGATTTAGTGAGTGAAGTATTGCCAGGGGTGATGCTTATGCGCTTGCATTGCGTGGAGCTTCGAAGTGACAGATGATTGTTACAAACAAGTCATCATTTGAGTCAGATATTTGGAATCAATACTATCAAACTCGTAATACGATCTTTGATGTATATTTCTATAAAGGTTCTAATGGAGGCGTCATGCAGTGACATAGAGCAGTAGTGTTTATTGGTATTGATGATAATATTTATATTCTTGATCCTATCAGAGGACAAATTACTGCAAAACCACAGTTATTATCTAGTCACTTTGCTGCTGATAGCTATCGTGGCTATACAATGTATATTTCAAAATTTGGCTATAAGCCTCGTGTTTCTTATCATACTATTGATGAGTATTATGAAGTAAGAGATGATTTGGCACTTACACAGCTTGTTGATAAAAACTTAGCTTATGTTCAGGACAATCCCCTGAGTAGTGATGTTACGCTTGTGATTCAGCAACCAATGAAAGTAGTGACCGATGTTGAGCATATTGTATTAGAAAAATGAACAAGACTAACGATACAGCGTACACCGACGCTTGTGTGATGGAGACTGGTAGAAGATGCTGGTAAGCTAAAAGCCCATTTTGTAGAAGCAGAAGTTGCTGCTATTGCTGATACATGGGATAAGCTACAGTAAGCAAAGGCCATCGTGATTATCATTCACGGTGTTTTTTTGTGACAGGATATAAGGTTGAGGTGTTTTATTGTTTTTTATCAAGATCAAATGTTGAAGTATATAATCATGTTTTGGTGCGGATTGTTCTGTGTATGGTCTTTTGTGGTGATGGGTTCAAGACAGGATATGTTGGTCGCAACGGCTGATATTGGATGAGAGACTCGTTCAGTATTTTCTGATATTAGTGGTCATATGTATGAAGATAGTGTGATATATTTACAAGATCGCAGCATTGTACAGTGATACTCTGATGGTACGTTTGGTGTTGATCGTACTGTCACTCGTGCCGAAATGATGAAAATTGTACTAGAGGGCAAAGAGTATGATAATTCATTGTCTACGTGGTCCTCTGTGAACCGCTCTCAGTATCAATCATGTTTTGATGATGTTGCACAACAATGGTATGCGGAATATATCTGTTATGCTGCTAGTCACAACATGGTCAGAGGTATTGGTAATAATCTATTCTGACCTGATCGTACTATCTCGGTCGCTGAATGATTGAAGATAGCGATTAACGCTTTTGGTGGTATGTGAGTAGTAGAATGAAATGGTACATGATGGTTTCAACCATTTGTGCAACGAGCACATCAACAATGATTGCTCAGTAAGTATGCACTTGACCCAATGAGCCCTATGCCTCGTGGACAAATGGCTATGTTAGTACACTGGTTGATGCTGATGCGTGATGGTGTTGTAGAGGTGAGACACGACAGTATTCCATTAACATCATCAGCTTGTGGTCAACCTAATCCATCCACACCTCCATCACTATGGACTGTTAATGGTGTTCAACGCACAGCGATTGTTGATGTGTGAAAATGATATGATTGGACTAAGCCGTCTGCTCTGGTGATTGCACGACATGGTCGTACAAATAGCAATACTCAGTTGCGTTCTTATATAAAGTTATCTCAATTTGTTGATGATTCGAGTATTGTTGTATATCCATTGGGTCAGTCATCGTCTCGTGGTTGAAGATATTGGAGCACTACTGACGACGTAGTATTCTTTGATACACTAGTAGATGAGTTAAGTCAGACATATTGTATTGATCCGGATCAGATTTATGTTGTTTGACATAGTATGTGAGCATCATGGACCAACTGGCTTGCATGTGTTCGTGGTGATGTTATTCGTGGTGTAGGATCTGTGTGATGATGAGTGATTGATCGTAATCCACTATGTAGTGGTTCTGTGGATGCTATGATTATGCATCATCCAGATGACAATTTAGCGTCATATGCCTGAGGTCAAGCTGCTCGTGATATCATGTTAGCACAGAATAGTTGTGATCCAGATAGTGCACAACCTTTTGTTTGAGCTTCAACTAAGAGTAATTGTGTACAATATACTTGTACATCCGAGGGATCTGTAGTACGATGTCCTCATACAGAAAGTAACACACGAGGATATTATTATCCACATACACGACCGAGTTTTGCAAGCAGTATGATATGGGATTTTTGGAGTGATAGAAGATAATAACTTGTTCTTGATTTATAGTGCTAAATAATTATAATATTTTTGTGTCCAGTACCTAGGAAAGTATTTTATACTTTGTATTAGATTTATTGCTTGAGGCTCAGTTAGTCATGTTGTGGCCTATGAGAGCGCAAGCTCTGTAAGCAATAGAATCTAATTAGGTACTGGCGTCCCATGCAGAAGTAAGTTATACTTACTTCTATTTTTTGTTTTGCAAAAATCTACTGAATACATATGATGGGTGTGATTTATTTACTAATTACGATATTGATATGTATTCAACTCAACAGCTTATTGCAGGTATTACTAACGAATTCAATATCCTCAAGCATCTTGGCTCCAAAGTAAGCGAAGCAAATGCTCAACATAAACTTACCGATCCCCAAAGAACGATCCAAGAACTGGAACATTACATTGTTTCTTCATTTCCTGCTCAGATTATCATGATGGTAGAATGAGTGCAAGACAATCAAAAATATATGGACTACGCTGGTCAATTTGCTGATTTTAGCTATGATCAGTTTGGTGCAGAGTTGGATAAGGCTTTGCAGATTATTAGTGATGAATTATTGAGTCTGACTGAGTCACAGTGGTCAGAAGAAATCTCGATCTGGGGTAGAACTGGTGCGAGAAGTATGTTCTTGATTGATTATGTATTCTCATTTCTGGGAGCGTATAAGATGCAACTGTTTTTACAACTCAAACATTCAGGTCTGTCAGAACTTGGTACGATGAATTTATGGGCTTGAGTAGATGCTCAGTAGTATTGTCACTGCAAAGCAATTTAGACTTTTTTCTTTATTCTTTGGTGTCCCAAAGAATCAAAAGATTTATTTTCTTCGTTCTTTGTCATTACCACAAAGAACCAAAAGTCTAGTCAAACACAACACTATTTAGTATTATTCTGAGTTTACCAACGAAGTTGACTGCTTTAGCAGTATGATCTCGTGTGCGTAGCAGTGTGTTTGACAAATAATGTTGTTTTGAATTGTGAGATTGAGCTATTTTTAACCTTTAATCTGTAAGTTTTGACCTACTCTTGAATCTATCTCATCAACAAACCCATCTGAATCACTTCGTTTGGTGTGATAGCGCGTATGCGTAGAATTTTGTGAATCAAAAAAATCTGACACGCCTGAACCTTGGATCCATTTGCTCATGGTCTCATGATCGTGGCAGTGGGGCGTGATTATACTCGTATGATCGATCAGTATGTAGGTATGGATAAGACCTATACTGCTGTCATTAAATTATGAGAAGTTAGCGAGACGATGGATAGTGAATGACCGATTGAATTTTGTTCTGACCAAATCCCTACTCAGGAACAAGTCGAACAAGGAGTGGTTTCTCAAATACAGACCTATGATCAACTCCCACCGAACTTCTCTGCCAAGAAGATAGGAGGAGTTCCAGCATACAAGCTCGCTCGTGCTGGCAAAGATGTGGAACTCAAAACCAAAGAAGTGACGATTCATCATGCAGAGTTGATAGAATATTGTTATCCATTCGTTACGGTGAAATATAGGGTGAGTAGTGGGACGTATATCCGTGTACTTGCACATGAGTTGGGTCAGAATTTGGGTACTGGTGCATATTGTGAGCAGTTGTGTAGAGATAGTATCGGAGAGTGGGATTTGCAAGATGGAGTAAATTTGGATGATTTGATGAGCGACGTACGTCCCCCTTCGCAAGGGGGAATCAAAGGGGGATTTGAGGAGACAAAAGAACCAAAAGAATGACTGATCACAAATTGATATTGTTTGCCCTATCATCCAGATAACGTATCTAAAGCAAAAGTACTCAGAGCAGAGATGACACAAGCAGAAAAAGCTCTATGGTATAATTGTTTGAGAGAATTGCAGATTTTTCGAATCCCCTCTTTATCTTCTGATTTGGAATCCCCCCTTCATCCCCCCTTACAGAAGGGAGGTGTCAATTTCCAAGGGGAGCATCAACTTCATAGATTAAAAGTACTCAGACAGCAACCAATTGACAACTATATTGTAGATTTTTATATTGTATCGGTATGTCTTGTGATTGAGATTGATGGAGATAGCCACTATATGAATGAGTCAATCAGATATGACCAGCAGAGAACTCAAGATTTGGGACAATATGGGCTACATGTGATGAGATTTACCAATACTGAAGTGTATGAAAATTTTGAGGGAGTATGTGAGCAAATCATCCATTATTGTCAGGCTCATTATCAACCGTCACAAATAGTGCAACCATCGTGGGAGCAACTTCTGCTCAATTCCAAAATTAGTACAAACGAGCTTGATGTTTAGGTCATAATGGCTATTAGTGTATTATGCGAACTGAAATTGATAATAAACTTACTCGTGATTACGTCTTTGCTGACTTCGCTCAAGCTTGGGATTTTATGTCGCAGGTGGCTATATTGGCAGAGAAACACAATCATCATCCTTATTGGACCAACGTCTATAATCGTGTCCACATCGAACTTAGTACTCATGATGCATGAGATATAGTAACTGACAAGGATTGGGAATTAGCAAGAGCGATTGATGAGCTTGATGAGTAATATATGATGAGTTGTGAGAGGTTTTGAAATGTATTGATTTATTTTGTTATAGTCTAGATGAAGTATATTGT
>Ga0209812_10000137_pt1 | contig 67561 bp, 54 predicted proteins | sample JI71714BDNA_FD_187502 | JGI IMG/M metagenome (GOLD analysis project Ga0209812, IMG submission 187502) | Wastewater effluent complex algal communities from Wisconsin, to seasonally profile nutrient transformation and Carbon sequestration -... | ecosystem: Engineered > WWTP > Effluent > Algae... | reverse complement strand
TGGTGGTGTCGGAACAGATGCAGAAGAACGGTTTCCTCACCACCGCACAGTACGATTCGTTGAAGGCGCTGCCACTGGGCCTGAAATTCCAACGGGTGGACCACGCCGAAGGTCCCGCGCCCTATTTCCGCGAGGTGCTGCGCAGCAAACTGCAGGTGCTGCTTGAAACGAAGAATGATGACGGCACCTACAAGTACGCCAAGGCGGATGGCTCACCGTACGACATCTATACCGATGGCCTGAAGATCTACACCACGCTGGACAGGGACATGCAGCAATATGGGGAATACGCGGTGCGTGAGCACCTGGGCACCGAGCTGCAAGCCGACTTCTTCAAGGACCTTGCGAAGAAGAAGAACCGACCATTCGATTTTCGCGTAAGCCAGGAAGAGATCGATGGCATCCTGAACACAGCCATGAAACGCAGCGTGCGGTACAAGGTGGTGACCGGGAAACAATGCGGCAGCTGCGAGCGCCCGGCGCGCTACATCGAAAAGGTAAAGCACGAAGGTGTGGATCACTGGCATTGTAGACCGGACCTTGGTGGATGTGACACCTATTGGAAAGTGGTGAAGGAGGATGATGTGCCGAAGGTGTTCGAGACCCCCGTGGCCATGCGTGTCTTCAGCTGGAAAGGCGAGATCGATACGGTGATGAGCCCGATGGATTCGATCCGGTATTACAAGAGCTTCCTGCAAAGCGGCCTGTTGAGCATGGACCCGCATACCGGCTTCGTGAAGGCTTGGGTGGGCGGTATCGACTTCAAGAACTTCCAATACGATCACGTGGAACAGGCCCGCCGCCAAGTGGGCTCCACCTTTAAGCCGTTCGTTTATGCGACGGCCATCCGCGAGGGCATGGAACCCTGCCGAGAGGTTCCCAACCAGAAGGTCTGCTTCGATATGCCTCCCGGCCAACCCGACTGGTGTCCCGAGAACAGCGATGCGGTCTACGGTGGCATGGTGACCGTGGAATACGCGCTGGCCAACTCCATGAACACCGTGACGGCTTGGTTGATGAAGCAGTACGGGCCGCAGGCCGTGACCGTATTGGCGCGCCACATGGGGGTGAAGAGCCCGCTGGAGCCGGTGCCGTCGCTCTGCCTGGGCGTGGCGGACCTTACGTTGATGGAGATCACGGGGGCCTTCAGCAGCTTCGCCAACCAAGGCGTCTACATCGAACCCATCACCTTCACCCGCATCGAAGACAAGAACGGCAACACCGTATATGACGTGACCCCGAACACTTTCGAAGCTTTGGATGAACGGACGGCCTACATCATGCTGGACATGTTGAAGGGGGTGACCGATGGGGCCTACAACCCGAGCACGGGCAAGGTGGTGGGCACTGGGCTAAGGTTGCGCACGAGCTGGGGCAACCGCCAGAAGTACGCCAACATCAAATTCCCCACGGCGGGCAAAACCGGTACCACGCAGAACAACAGCGATGGCTGGTTCATCGGCATCACACCCGACTTGGTCACAGGCGTGTGGACCGGCGCCGATGACCGCAGCGTGCGTTTCGCCAGCACCGATAAGGGTCAGGGTGCGAACATGGCGCTGCCTGTTTATGGGTACTACATGAACAAGGTGTACGCGAACCCGCATATCGAGATCAGCACCGGCGATTTCGAGCGCCCGGAAGGAGACTTAGGCGTGGAGACCGACTGCCGCAAGAAAGGTGGCGTGCCGAACGGAACCAACAGGCCTAACTGGGACTAGGGAAGTTGGTCAGCAAAGCAGGCCAGTGCGTTGTTATTCGCGTTCTTGCGACAACCCTTTCATGAGTTCTGGATGGTGAGGGCCCGCTATCTTCGTCGCTCTTCCATTTCAGCATGAACAAGATCGTGGCCAACGCGGATGCGGCCCTCGAAGGCATCCAGGACAACATGACCCTCATGGTCGGTGGGTTCGGCCTTTGCGGCATTCCTGAAAAGAGCATCGCTGCGCTGGTGAATCGAGGGGTGAAGGGACTCACGTGCATCAGCAACAATGCCGGAGTGGATGACTTCGGGTTGGGGTTGCTTTTGCAGACGCGTCAGATCCGCAAAATGATCAGCAGCTATGTGGGAGAGAACGCAGAGTTCGAGCGCCAGATGTTGAGCGGCGAGCTGGAGGTGGACCTGATACCACAAGGCACGCTCGCTGAACGGTGCCGAGCCGGTGGTGCAGGGATCCCGGCCTTCTTCACACCGGCGGGTTACGGGACCGAGGTGGCTGAAGGCAAGGAGGCCCGCGAGTTCAACGGGAAGATGTACGTGCTGGAGAACTGGCTACGTGCTGATTTCGCGCTTGTTAAAGCCTGGAAGGGTGATCGGTTCGGCAACTTGGTCTACAAGCGCACCGCGCGCAACTTCAACCCCATGATGGCCATGGCGGGCAAGATCACCGTGGCCGAGGTGGAAGAGCTGGTGGAGCCTGGTGAACTGGACCCGGACGAGATCCACACGCCCGGCATCTTCGTGAACCGGATCTTCAAAGGCGAAGGTTACGAGAAGCGTATCGAGCAACGCACCACCCGCAAACGCAACTGAAATGGCGCTGACGAAAGAACAGATGGCACAGCGCATCGCGCGCGAGTTGAAGGATGGCTACTACGTGAACCTCGGCATCGGCATTCCCACCTTGGTGGCGAACTATGTGCCGAAGGACATGAACGTGGTGTTCCAGAGCGAGAACGGCATCCTTGGCATGGGGCCATTCCCGTACGAAGGAGAGGAGGATGCGGACCTGATCAACGCTGGCAAGCAGACCGTGACGTTGCTACCAGGGAGCAGCATCTTCGATAGCAGCACCAGCTTCGCCATGATACGCGGCCAGCACGTACAGCTCACTGTCCTCGGTGCCATGGAGGTGACCGATACCGGCGATATCGCCAACTGGAAGATACCCGGGAAGATGGTGAAGGGCATGGGCGGTGCCATGGATCTGGTGGCCAGTGCCGAGAATATCATCGTTTGCATGATGCATGCGAACAAGGCTGGCGAAAGCAAGTTGTTGAAGCAATGTACTCTGCCCCTAACGGGTGTGAACTGCGTGAAGAAGGTGGTGACCGACCTCGGGGTGTTCGACATCACACCAGCGGGGTTCCATCTGCTTGAACGTGCGCCCGGTGTATCGATTGAAGAGATCATTGCAAAAACAGCCGGTAGGCTTGTGGTGAACGAGGAGGTGAGCGAAATGGAGTTATGAGCGCTTCGTAATCCAAGTGCACAAAGGCGATTCTCACCGTTGCCGGAGGTTCACGGCGTTGTACTTGTGGCGATGAGCGGGTTGAACGCTGGAGTTTGGCGTTCATTGGCATGAACGGCTGGCTTGTTCGAGGACAGCGAAACACTGAACTATTGAAAAGATCGCACATGTACCCAAGGGTGATTGCCGCTACAGGTGGCCTTGGTAGGGGTGCGGCGTTACGCGATCTCCTGTTGTTCTTGCTTGCTGCTGCGTTGTGGACCTATGCGGCTATCCGGGCCCATACGGTTTCCTTCACGTATGATGAGTGCTTCACCTTTCTGGAGCATGTCAGCAAGAATGTGTTCTATCAGGCTCAGTTCGATCAAATGGGAGGGAACCACCATTTGCTCAACGTATGGCTGATGTGGATCACGTACCAATTTTTCGGGAACGACGCATTTGTGTTACGCTTACCGAGCCTGGTTGCTTTCATGCTTTATCTTTACGCGGCTATACGTATTTGTCGGCGGGTATCGGATCCATATTTAGCGGTCGGAGGTTTCTTATGGCTAGTTCTCCATCCGTACCTGATCGACTTCTTTTCCTTAGCGCGTGGGTACGCGTTGGGTAATGCGTTCATCTTGCTCAGCCTTTGGCAGGGTATGCGTTATTACCAGGATGGTCGGCGAGCTCGTGCCCTTCATCTTGCCGTGATGTTCGCCGGAGCCGCTGCATTATCGCACATCGTGCTGCTCAATTACCTGATCGCCTTTACTTGCGCATTCGGCCTCATGATGCTCAGAGGGCCATGGAGGGATGTTCCACCCAAGTGGAGAAAGTTGATCTTTTCGGGATCGATAAGCCTTTTGAGCATATTGATCTTGTTGCCCAACATCATTGGACTAGTTCAGGGTGGATCCCTGAATTTCGGTTGTGATGAGCTGTGGCAATGCACCTTGAGAAGTCTTGCTGAGAAGCTGCTCTATCATTTGCCTTATCCATACGCGCCGTTATCCGTTCTGCGGACCGTGCTCATTATCGGTATGGCCATCTGGTTGGTTTCGGGAGTGCAATTTTCGCGACTCGTTGAGCGCGATGCGGCAGGTCCGTCAGTCTTAGGTCTTTTGACCTTGATGCTTTGCTTGCTTTCCAGCGTTATACAGCATTTTTTGTGGAGCGTTCCATTACCGGCGACGCGTACAGCTCTCTACTTGTTACCGATAGCATCATTCTCGATCGTAACGGCACTTTTTGCTTGGCTGCGATGGAGTTCGATCGCGAACGCTGTTATCCTGATCGGGTGTGCCCCCTTGGTCGTTCTTTTCAAGGATTCCTTCAACTTCGACCATGTGGTGGAATGGAAGGCTGCAAGTGAATTGAACAGCGCGCTCGACATAATCACTGCCGATCATGTTCCGTTGAGCGCAACCCGGCCCGCCATATTGATCCGAACCGGGTTCGAGACTGAGGGTGGTATGCGCTACCACATGCGCTCCAAGGAGCGCTTCTGGATGGCGCATAGCCCTCGCGAGGGCTCGGTCTTCTTTCCCGCGGATTACTACCTGGTCGAATATGATGCGCAACATCTGGTGGATACCATAAACTGGACCCGGCTGTTCCGCTCGGAGGTGACCGGGCTGGCCTTGTATCGCGATGAACGGTTGAAACGGTCTTTTGGAGCGGTCTTACACCGCTCCAACTTCTACGGTGCGGACCACGCCGCTGGTCGTATTGCCTGCTTGGAATGGGTGGTTCCGCATTCACATTCAACCGGTCCTGTCCTCATCATTGGTTCGCTCGACATTCAGCAGGAGGACGCGAATAATTGGGCTGGTTTATACTTGGATGTACGCCGTGGGGGAGCAAGCGTGGTCTCCATTGACCGACCCACCCACGAGCAGATCGGTACCTTCGGGCAGCCCACCACGACCCACGTGATCACACCTGTTCTGGATGGCCTGTTGCCCGGAGACACGGTCAGGTTCACGGCATGGCCTTGTTTTCCTTATCCCACCTTGAAGATCGGAAAGGCTACCCTTCAGGTGTTGCGTTAGTCTTTGATCACGATATTCGCGCATCTTTCATGGATTCCATCCGCACCCTGTCCATCATCATTCCAGCGTACAACGAGGAACGCACGATCCACCTCATTCTGGACAAGGTGCGCGATGTCACCCTGCGCGACGGTATCCAGAAGGAGGTCATCATCGTCAACGATGGCTCTAAGGATGGTACTGTCGAGGCGGTGGAAAGCTACATGGTGAACAACCCGACCATGGGTATCAAATTCTATGAACAGCCCAAGAATATGGGTAAGGGAGCGGCTATTCATCGTGGCATCAAGGAAGCTTCCGGAGAATATCTGATCGTTCAGGACGCCGACTTGGAATACGATCCGCGCGAATACAACGACCTGCTCCGACCCATCTGCGAGGGATTCGCCGACGTTGTATTCGGCTCACGTTTCATGGGCCATCATCCGCACCGCATCCTCTTCTTCTGGCACAGCATCGGGAATAAGTTCCTCACGCAGCTCTCCAACGCGTTCAATAACTTGAACCTGACCGATATGGAGACCTGCTACAAGTTGATGCGAAGCGACATCGCCAAGGCGTTGGACCTGAGGGAGCGCCGGTTCGGATTCGAGCCCGAGGTGACCGCCAAGTTGGCGCGTGTGAAGGACGTTCGTATTTACGAAGTGGGTATCAGCTACTACGGGCGCACCTATGCCGAAGGGAAGAAGATCGGATGGAAGGATGGTTTCCGTGCCATTTGGTGCATCGTGAAGTATGGCCTCTGATATGCATTCCCAAAGGCCTGAAAGTGGGGGTCGCCAGGTCGACCTTCCTGTGTTGGTGTTGGGTGGTGTGGTTCTAGTCGTTTTGGGCGTTTTTGCTTGGCATTACTACCTGGAGCGTACTGCCTGTTTCGATAGTGCATTCTTCTCCTGGCTGATGATAGATGCCGGTGAGCCGGTCAGCGTCTTGGGCCGTTATGGTTCATGGCTCCCGCAACTACTACCCGTAGTGCTCATCGAGTTCGGTCAGCCTTTGGAGTTCGTGCTGCGGAGCTACTCGATCTCGTTCATCTTGTTCCATGGGTTGGTGTTCTACTTGGTGGCCTTCCGGCTCAAAGATGGTCCGGCGACCCTTGCACTGCCACTGACGCTCACGGCCGCTTTTCACTATATGTTCTACTACGGCATCAGCGAGCTCTATCAGGGCCTATCGCTTACGGTGCTCCTCTGGGTGCTTATCCGCCGCGCCTTGACGGTCGGCTCATCCATGTGGTGGACCGTGGGTGTGTTCTTGCTGAATGTTATCATCTCGTTCTATCACCAACTGCTGGTTTTACCGCTGGTCTTTCTTCTCGGGTACGCGGCGTTGGAGGGCAGACGCTGGCGCGACAGGAAGGTGTGGGTGCTGAGCGGCGCATTGGTGCTTTGGTATGTACTGCGCATCGCGTTGATGACCAAGTCGAGTTACGAGGAGGCCCGAATGCCTAAGATGGCTGACCTGATGACCTATGCCTTCCGGTTGAAGGAACTGAACAGTACGGTCTACTTCCTCATGGTCTGGACCAAATTCAAAGCGCTCTTGCTGATCATGGCGGCAGGTGCAGGTATGGCGGTCATGAACAGGTCATGGGCGCGATTGATCTGGGCAGTTGCTTTCTCCATCGGCTTCATTGTGCTCATTCTCATCGTCGACCGTGATGGCATGGCTCCGGTGATCTACGAGAACTACTATCCTGTGGTCGGCTTGGTCTGGTGCATCTTCTTCGCAACCGAAGCAGTGGCAATGGCGGGTCGCTGGACGAGGTTCATTATCGGAACCGCAGCGCTCGCATCAGCTTTGGGACTGCTGCAGATACATCGGGGCCATTACCGCCTTAGCGACCGCGTGGAATACGCTCAGCGCATCACCGCCTACCAAGCGCAACATGGTGCTCGCAAGTCTTTGGTGCGGTTCGACAACTACCCTTGGACCTATGCATTGGTGCATTGGGCGGTGGGGTTCGAGAGTGTGCTATGCTCTGCCGTGGAGGGTCCGCGCAAGGCGGCTACGATCTTCGTTTCTGACAAGGTCGCCCTTTTGGATACAATAGTTTCGGACAAGCAGCAGTTCCTCGGTCCTGACTGGGAACCATTATGGTTCGGCATACCGAATTTGGAGAAGCGCTATTTCGACCTGCCAACAGATATCGGATATACCTGGGCCAATACGAATGACCCGGATCCTCAATTGGAATTCTTGCGTATCAAGGGCCCCGAGAAGCCGTATCGCATGGTCCCAGACCGCTTTACCGTGGTGCCGATAACCCTTTACAACTCGGGTTCGCAAAGGTTCGCGTCTTGTGGGCAGAATGGCAAACCCTTACAATTCACCTATGAGCTCATGCGCCAGGATGGTACGGTATACCAGGAGAGTGGTATACGAAGCTCCATGGAGACCGATCTGATCCCCGGCAGCTTCTACGACCAGGGCCTTGTGATCGAGCGGCCTGTGGTGAACGGCAGGTACACTGTCCACGCCCGATTGATGTTCGAGGGAGAGAGGAGTGGTCCAGAGGTGGTCTTTGATGTCGTAGCGGATGGGTGGCCCCTCTGAGCACCCCCGCCCTGTTGATCAGAATGTGAGTGCTTTAAGGTAGGCCTCGCCTAACCTAGACCAGTTCCATTCCGGGGCCTCCCAAGGGTGCTGATAGATGTGCCCGAGACGGACATTCAGCCAAACCAGAAGGAGAAGGAAGACCAGGGCAACGGACCCGTGGATCCGGTTCTTGAGGACACGATCGAGCAGAGCTGCGAAAGGGAATGCCAAGAGAGCGTATAGTTCCAAGAATCCACGGTAGCCGAATGCGCTCCCCAACCACCAACACCACCAACTTGAGTAGACATACCATACCACGACCCATATCGTTAGGATCACCCGGGAATCCTTCGTGCCGTTCCAAGCCTGCCAAAGGAGCATTCCAAACACCACAAGCATCAGTGGGGTGTAAATGAACCATCCATTTTGGAAGCTTAGCAAGGTCTCGATGAGATGGGGGTCTGCGAAGTCGAAGCTCTCATCTTTTCTACCGTATGTGAAAACGACCCATGATCCCGTCTGGGCCTTCCAATACATGAACTGGGGAAGCCATAGGGCCACTCCGAGAAGGCCGCCGAGCAGCGCCGTTGTGGGATGCTCGCTCAACCACGCCATACGAACACGCAAGGCTTCTTTAGGGGGCGAACCAGCCAGCAAGACGAATAATAGGGCCACACCATTGAGTGGTCGGATCAGGATGATCAAACTTGAACAAACTACCAGCCCCAGTAGACGGTGCCAGCTGGTTGCTTCCAACATGGCATAGGTTAAGTGAACTGCCCAGATGATCAGGAAGAAGCTGTAGACATGGGACATACCTCCGTTGTGCACTGTGTAGAAATAGAGTGTGGTACCGAATAGCAACCCGCCTACAGTGATCATAGAGGCCCGTGGGGAATACCACCGTAGTAAAAGGCCGTACAACAGGACCATTCCGCCGGCCATATACGTGGAGGCCGCCAATAAGCGTGCGAAAACAAATGGAAGTTCGAACCCGGTCGCGGGAATACCGAGAAGACCGCAGAAAGCCCAGGCTAATAGGAAGAACGGGGAGAGGAGCAGAGCCACTCCCATGGTGAACAAACACAGACCCTTGCCATTCGGCAAGTAATGCACATACTTCATGGAGGAAAGATCGCCTTCCATGAAGTAGCTCGGCAGATACTGGTAATAGCCGAGAGGATCGCTGGCGTGTGTGAGCACGGTGCCCATGTGTGCCGCATTGGTGTTCCAGGAAAGCCAGGTTAAAAGCATGGTGAGCGCGATACCGCCCCAAGCAATCCGTCGCTTATGTTTCCCTAGGATCATCGCATGTTTGAGCACTTGGCAAAGATGGAAAAGGATGACGTCCAAAACAGGCTGGACTCAGTGGTCGATGCGCTCATGCACCACGATCAACGGCCCGATGACCTCCATTCCTCCGCCTGAATAGGACCAGCAATACGTCGCGAGGTCGTCCTGCTCGTCCCGCACCAGAGGCATCAGATACCATTGGCGGACCATGCTCCAAGCACCAGGAACAGCTCCAAGGTCGAGAATATCATCTGCTTGGTAACCATAGGAGCCTCCATGCTCGAGTGTGACCACCATAAGTCTTCCTCGATGGTCCCCTAAGGGTCTAACGAACCAGCGGAACTCTACGAATGCGTCATCCTTGGTGGTGATATCTTCTTTTTTCGACCGCCAGGCATCAGTGAATTGATCGGAAGCATCCACAAATTCCCAGCGAAGTCCTTGAACCATTCCAGAATCCAGCGGAACACCAGGTTGAGCGATCAAAAAAGGAGCTTCAACCATGCCCATGTAACGGGCGGGCACATAATCATGTCTTTTGAAGAGCTCCTCGCGCGTAGCCGACCGATCGATCAACAGGAGATCCTCCCATTCAGGAAGTGGGGTGGTCTTGCCCCAAACTTTGACATAGGCCTCCTTCGTCATGCGCGAAGGATGTATCAATCCCTTACCGAATTGCCATTGCTGGAATAGATTCAGGCCTACTGCACCCAATAGAAGGGCCCATACCAGCGCTTTGACCAGTACTGACCACCGGCCCAACGCGACCAAGAGACTGGCCAAAGGAAGGGCCATTATGGCATAGGAGCTCACAATTGGTCGGGAACCGAAGCTCTCGGCATACCACCAACATGTCCAACTGGAAACCAGATATAGGTTAACGAAGAAGAAAACGGTCACAGGTCTTGCGTATTCATGTCGACCCCGCCAGAGAAGTACAAGGGCAACGGAGCATAGCAGCATCAAGGGAGTATATAGATACCAACCCTTACGGAAGCTGAAAAGGAACGGTATTGTGTGTGGACTTAGCAGGTCTAGGCCTTCGGCGGGATTGGAATACGAATCGATCAACCAACTACCCGTCGTGAGCTTCCAGTAGGTGAACTGGATCATGCCCATCAAGAATAAGACTCCGGCCATCGCGGCCCATTGCCACCTGTATATGATCATTCCTTCTTTCCATGTCAAACGCTTATGTGTCGGCCAAAGCAAGGGTAGCAGTATCGCGATGATCTCTGTCGGCCGGATCAGCGCACCGAGGCCAATGGCGGTACCCAGCAGAAGTGCGTCCTTCATCCGTTGGGTAGAGCGCCAGCGAACAGTGAGGAATAGTACCAACGCATACATCGTGAACAAGGGGAGATGCGGCATCGATTGTCCTCGAAGACTCTGATCCAGCAGGTTCGTTCCAAGAAAGAGCAAGATGATAGCCACGGTCGAAGCCCATTCAGGGAAGTATCTTCTGAGCACACCACGAAGTAGGAGAACCCCCCATAGCAGGTAGAGCATCATTCCGACCTGGAGGCTGACCTGATATGGCGCGGAGAATCCGTCCTTTTCGTATCCGGTCAATAATGCGGACACATGACCAACAAGGAACCAGGGTAGCTCTGCGATGGCGAACCCGATCGGGTATCTGATTACCCGGGCACCATCCGGCATGGTGGCAAGCTGATACAGCCCGGGTGAGGCATTATAGTCCGAGCGTATCCGCTCTACCCACTCAAGGTCCGTAACCAGCGGATCGTGGTGAATGAAGGCAGCCGGAAGGTAAAGGTGATATCCGAATGAATCCCACCCTAGTAGAAAGGGACGGTGCCATAACCCATGGATGGTGATCAGTAGCCACATAAGGAAAAGCAGCCACGTGGAACGGTTAGAATGGCGAGCTTCTCCTAGAGCCATGGTAGAAATCCAAAGATGCATCATATCCAAACCGCGTCACACCTCCTTGATGGTTGCAGGTGGAAGCAAGGGTGATGCGGTCAACCGCAGGTAGAGCTGAACCGTGGCCACCACATCCTTGCGGCAGTATCGGGCAATGCGCTCCAAGCCGTCCTCCTCGTAGAAGACGCGCGCCACATCGGCTCCTGTGATGTCGTCCTTCGGTGTGGCGATGCCCAGGATGTGCGTGAGCAGAGCGAGGGATGTGTAGGCTTTGCGGTCGCCGAAGCTCCACATGGTCATGGTGTCCAAATGGCCCACTTCCCAGGGCTTCAGACCGCCGATATCCAGGATGCGTGGCAGTTCGATGCGGTTCACCACGCAGCGCCTGGCGATGTACGGGAAATCGAACTCCTTGCCATTGTGCGCGCACAGCCAGTGGTCATCGGTGTTGTAGTGGCGGTTCAGGAGGTCCGCGAACCGCTGAAGCACGTCGTATTCGTTCGGGCCATGGAAGGAGGTTACGCGCAGTTCATGGCCGTCCCCTTTCCGGTGCAGGCTGCCCACGCCGATGCAGACGATCTTCCCGAACTCGGCGAGGATCCCGCCGCGTTCACCCCACAGTTCCTCGGCGGTCTTACCGTTGCGCTCCTGCTCGAAGCGGGTTTTATCGCTGAACAGTTGAGCGGTCTTCGGATCCAACGTGTTCCAAGCATATTCCTGCGGAACGGTCTCGATATCGAGGAAGAGGATGCGGGATAGGTCGCGGGCGCTGTCTGGTCGCATGGCAGTATGGGTTCAGGTGTACGTGAATAGGAATGGACAGTTAAGATAAGGACGCGCGGGCTCTCCCCGGGTCACTCGATCATCACGCCGCGCTTGTCCATCAAGGGCACCGTGGTGAAGTTGGCCTCGTCGATGCTGCCAGCCAGGAAGATGTACTTCTTGTCGTGCAAGTCCTTTCCGAGGTAATAGCTGAGCCAGTACTGATTGCTGAGCATGAACACATCCTCCACGATCCGTTCGATACGCGCCCAGCTGCGTGGGTCCAGGTACGGTAGGTGATGGCGGAGTTCGCTAGTGCGACGTGTTTCGCCGTCCATTTCACCGTAGCCGCGTGAACTGATCAGGACGTTCTCCAGCAACTCATCGCTCCGGTTGATCAGGTACACGTACCACGCCAACTCGCCTTCCTCATCCAGTTCGCGCACCACCGCCATGGCCACGCCTTCGACCTTGGGTGCATGGATGTCCTTCCGCATGGCGCAAAGGTCGGCACTACACGCCTTGCACGGGACGTGTGGCTAGTTCGCGCGCGATCCCGATCCACTCGAACACATCCTTCGGATGGCCCGCGTCATTCACCTCTTCGCGTTTCATGCCGGTGCGCACCATCACCAGGTCAAGGTCGGGCATGGCCACCACGTACTCACCATGGAAGCCGCGGCAATACCAGATGGGCTTTCCATCCAATTCGGCCAACCACCAAAAGTAGCCATAGCGCTGGTTCGGCGCACCGCGATCATCCACGGCCGCCGGGGTGATGCTGGCATTCCAGAACTCCTCGTCGATGATCCGCTGGCCCTTCCATTTGCCGCTGTCCAGGTAGAGCTGCCCGATGCGCCCGAAGTCGCGTGCGGTGGCGTACAGGCAACAGAAGGCTTTGAAGTCACCCTCCTCCGTGTCCTTTCCCCAATAGGCGTCATGCTCACAACCGAGCGGCCCCCAGATCTTCTCGCGCACCAGGTCATCCAATTCGCGGCCGTAGGCTGACTCGAGCACTTCGGCCATGATCTGCGTGCTGCCACTGATGTAATCGAAGGATCGTCCAGGTTCGTCCCGACACGGTTGCATCAGGCTCAATTCGCGCACGTTGCTGCCGTAGTAGCCCATGGCGTTATCGCTGAAGGGATCCGCACCGCTCTCGCTCCAATCGAGCCCCGTGCTCATGGTGAGCAGGTGATACAGGTTGATCTTCGCATAGCAACCCTCCTTGTATTCAGGAATGAAGTCACCCACAGGCTGGAACACGCTGCGGATGCGACCCTCCTTCATGGCGATGCCCGTGAGCAGGCTGATGTAGCTCTTCGCCACGCTGAAGCTGTTGCTCACGCTATCGGCATCCCATCCGTTCCAGTACTGCTCGAAGAGAAGGCTATCATGCTGGAACACGGCGAAACCGACACTGTACAGTTCCTTCAACAACTTCTCCTGTTCGGGCTTCAGCGCCAGCTTGCCATGGCGTGCGCTTTGCGGCCATGGTTGTGGAGCGGCCGCCGGGATGGTCGCGTAGGGGAAGAAATCGCGGTCATCGATCTCAGGCGAGGTGCGTCCGATCAGGTAGGTATAGCGCACGCCCCGCACCAAGTGGTCGTTGCCCGTGATGAAGGCCAGGGCGACAAGGCCGCCGATGATGCCAACGAGCCAGAGGAGGATCTTGAGGAGGGTGCGCATGTGATACTGGTGAAACGTGTCGTGCTCAAGTGTGTGTGCCGGTTAGTCTAAGAGACGTGACCTGGTCAAGGCTCACTCAATGACGACTCGTAGGGTGGATTCTATGCCGTTGTCGGCCGAATGTAAACGCACGAGGTACAGCCCCTGGGAAAGTCGTCCCCGTTCTACTTGGAATGTATTGCCGCCTTTTCCAGCAACGCTTAGAACGATACGCCCTTGTGCATCGCACAAGGTGATGGTATGGTCCGGCGTGATCGGTATGGAGCTCCGAATAATGGTGGAGTTGTTGAATGGGTTTGGAACCGCATGGAGTAGTGCATGATCGAGCCGAGCGACGCCGAGCGATATCACTTGGACCTCCCCGGACATCGCGGTGCAACCGTACGGGCTGGTCACCTGCGCATTGTAAGAACCGAGCTGTGCCACCTCCAACCATCGTGTGGTTGCGTCAGGTATGGCTTCACCATTGAAGAACCATTGGTACTGGTCTCCTTCCGTAGCTTGTAGGAGGTCGGGCAGTGGGTTGTCCACCACGGGCTCCCACAGATCGCAGTCCACTAATGTGGTTAGGGTGGTATTGGTGGTGATGGGTGGATTCAAGTCGAAGTAGATGCGCGCCGAGTTAAGGACCTGAGTGTTCGAGAAGAGCCCCTGCTCGAAGGGTACGCGGAAGCACACAAATCCTTGACTGGCTGCGAAGTCAGAGCTACTGTCGGGCAGCATGATATGGAAATAGTCCACATCCATTTCACCGGATTCTCGAACAAGGACGCGACTGATTGAATGCGAGGAACCGAGCACTTGAATGCGCGAACGATCGAGTTCAGGGGCGAGTTGGTCCAATATTTCGATATTGAAGGCAGTTGCGGTGCCTGTGTTCTGGAAGCGTATGGTGAAATCAACATGTGTGGAATCAATGGACAGGGCGCCGTACGAACCATATCCCCGCGGGAACACTTGTTTATCATTCGGGTCATACGCACATTCAAGAAGCCAAGTTAGATCGCTAGCGAAGGTCCCGGTACTATTGCCTGTTTCGTCCAAGGTGTGGACTTCCGTTCGGAAGTATGCTTCCGTCCCCATGGATTCGACGTTAGGTGAGATGAGATGAACCTTGAAATGCAAGCTCTGGAATGGAGCCAGTGGACCGAATTGCCACAGTAGGGTAGTATCCTCAATCAAAGCGTCGAAAGGCTCGAAGGAACTGAGAGTGAAGCGGTCATCCAGGGATAGTCGAATGGTACCACCATCTGAGCGCGTCCCTATGTTCTTGATGGTGATCCAGATCGGCATTTCGCCACCGCACCAAGTTTCGCCGCGAGTGCACGTGATGTCCAATTGCGCCATGTCGAGGATTGGCGTGATGCCAAAATCGTTCGCAGCGCTGACCGTGTTCGAGGTCGTCAGGACCACCTGGTAATCGGCGGGCGTGGTGAGAGCCCAAATGCCACCTTCCAGGAAGGACGAAGGTGGTTGGACCGTATGAGCACCCGCTGAGCATAGCACCACGTATTCTCCTGTTGAATAGGAATTGGCACCAGCGTCACTTGGATCAATGGCTATCCACTGGTCAGGCACGGGAGGCTCATTGAGGTCCCTCTGGCCATTCTCATTCAAGTCTAGAAAGAGACTCCCACGTATTTGATAAGACCCTTGACCCATGTTACCCATATAGAGTGTACCTAACGCCTCACCATTATTCGTGACGGATCCAACGACATCCAACGCCGAGGTTCCCAATAGGTGCGCCAGTTGTAGAAGGTGCCACTCATTGGAGTCAAGCTGAACATGAGGTGCGAAAACACCACCTCCGACGTTCTCGGCCCAGAACAATCCGAATGTCGACTCACCCAGCGCGACCAAGGCATCAGGGTCGCCATCTTGATCAAGATCTCGGAAGCGCAGGTTTTGAATAGGGACGTAGCTACCATTCGCGGAGTAGAAGATCGCATGGGTGCCACCCCAGTTACCAGTGCCGAGGTTCTCCGTCCAGGCAAGGTCTGGAGAACCGATTAGATCACAGTCCGAACACCGATATCGGATCAGATCCATGTCACCATCCAAGTCTATATCACACACCGGGTAGTGCGTTGATATATCTGACCATTCAAGTTGTTGAGGAGCGGACCAAGAACCTCCGCCAAGATTGTAGACGATATTAACCCCGGGTAACGGTGATGGGCTATCCACACCCACTATCACCAAGTCGAGTCGATCGTCCCCGTCCATATCCGAAACCACCGCATTAACGTACGTTGGGCTTTCCAAGGCGAGAATCAGCTCTTCGGCGAGCGGTGCGACGCCATTGTTGATCAATGTGCTGATGCCACTCTCTGAGAAGTAGACCACATCGCCATCCCCATCTGAATCTATATCCACCACATCGATGATCCCGGATTGGTCACTGGGCTCATCTCGCAGAATGGATGGATCCCCGAACTGTCCATTGCCCAGGTTCTGCGTCCAGGCAATAGATGCGCTTGACCTGTTCTCATAGGTGACATCGTTGGATCCATCCCCATCCATATCGACGACGCGTATCCACGGGTCCTGCGTCAACGCGGGAAGGATGCTCTCCCCTCTTTCGAAGGCCCCGTTCCCTAGATTCTTGAACCAAACAGCACCGAGTGTTTGGTCGCCTGCGAGCACATCGTCAAGACCATCGGCGTTCAAGTCACCGAAAGCGCTGATACTCCAACGGTTCACGAGTTGAGGTAGCATCCGAAAGGGTCCTGTAAGAGTGCCTGTACCGTCATTCTTGAATACATGATATCCGCCAATGGCATCGAGGTCACCGTCGCTATCCACGTCTTCAATTAGCTGTATCATCGCGCTTGAGCTGGCGGGCGAGTACCCGGCGAACCATGCGGCACCGAGATCACCTTCCAAGGATCTGGGCATGAACGAGGAGCCAGTGCCGTTATTGATGAATAGGGTTAGCGCACCAGGTGTATCCAGCAGAATGTCTTTCGCGCCATCTCCGTCCATATCCCCCCAAAGGAGATTCGACGAGTTCGGGATAACCAAAACCTCCGGGAGTGCGATCGGGTTGTCCCATCCGAGGTCATCTGGATCGCGGAACATGATCTGAAGACTCGCATCGAGATCGTACAGAACAAGATCATCCAGGTCGTCTTGGTTCAGATCCACGCAGTGATAAAGAACCCAACCATCCGGGATACCCACTGGTGTCGCAATGAGCGCATCACCGACCAATCTCGTCGTGTATCCACCGTCAAGATCAAAAATGACTTCACTGTAGCCTCCTTCCGAACGAAGGAGGTACAGTCCTCGAAACGCCAGTGGGTTGATGCTGGGCAAAGTACTACCACCGTAGCCCCACTCACCGTTGCCATCGTTCCGTAAGAACATGCCCCAGAGCGACTGGACACCCGACCTTTTAGTAAAGGCCAAGTCTGGATCACCGTCTCCATCGAGGTCGCCGGCTGTCAGACCCGATAAAGGCTCAACGGAGATGAGCAATGTATCCGCTTCGCCAAATGTACCGGCTCCTCCGTTCCTCCACCATAGGATTGCGTAGTTCGGATCGAGTCCTCCACTGTTACCGAGGGTGACGATATCATTCCTCCCATCCAGATCAAGGTCTGAAATACAGAATGCGTTGTTCGTGCCGCCAAGGTCGAGACGAACAAAGGATGAGAATCCTCCCAGCCCATCACCAATATAGTAGCCTAGACTGTCGGAGTAACGAGGAATGAGATCGACCAAGCCGTCACCTGTGAGGTCTACAACATGAATCTCATTCAGATTCGCTGGTCTGAAATAGTCCTGGGGTAGCACGGAGAGCGATTGATTGAATTGCCCTTCGCAATACTGGATCGTGACGAGGAGTATGAAAATGAAGTGGCTGGCTCGCATTCGGTAAATTTATGTGCTGCGCCGTAGAAGTATCGCCGAGGATCCAAGAGCGGGATCATTGCCCTACCATCGTTGTGTGCCTCATTCTGGGCGTTGAATTATCTTTCTTGCTGGACATTATCGAGTTCCAAACCGCACGGCGTCGATGGCAACGCAAAGAGGTGTCTGCCTGCAGCATTGTTGCTTTGAATAGTGTTCAACATGCCTTCAGCCTAGCCCCTGCTTCAGCTTCTACGCGAGCTTTCCATTCCGGGTACTTAGAGGCCACGGTTGTGGGGTAGGAGCCGGGATGGTCGCGTAGGGGGAGAAATCGCGGTCATCGATCTCCGGTGAGGTGCGGCCGATCAGGTAGGTGAAGCGCACACCGCGCACCAGATGGTCGTTGCCGGTGATGTAGGCCAATACCACAAGGCCGCCGATGATGCCGACGAGCCAGAGGAGGATCTTGAGGAGGAAGCGCATGTGCAGCGGGGCGGGTTCTTGCGTGCCGAAAGTACAGCGGCTGTCAGGTATGGGTCTGATGTCCGGAAGGGGCTTCAAGGATGGCGCGGCGAGTTCGCCGGATAAGCCATGGTATGCCTGCGATGATCAGCATCACGAGGAAAAATACCGGCCAAGCGGGCCAGGCATCGGCATGTTCCGTGGAGAGTCGGCCGAGGCCTTCGATGATGTAGGTGAATAGCACCAAGATCATCACCGCTGTGTAGCGCAGGTATGTGGCGGTAGGGGTGAGGGCCGTTCGCCTGTCCTCCTCGCTCAACGCCATGAAGCGTTTTTGGTCAGGCATGTTGAAGCCTTTCGGTTTCTTGGCCGCCGACCCTTCCATCCACCGCCCGACGCTGCGGAGCACAAGGGCCAGCAGGAGTCCAAGACCAGGAAGCAGGCTCCATGTGATCGGGTTGCGTTCCGCCCAGCCATCAGGTTGGCCTGCGCCGTTCATGTGGATGACTGATCGATCGGGAAGTGCGGGATACCAGACCGCAGCCGTAACGACTAGAATGATCGCCAGAATGAGCAGGAACAGATCAAGGAACGTGTTGGCTCGGCGCATCGTCTGTGGTGGGCTGGTCGAAGATATCGTCCACCAACTCCACGTCGAACAGGTCCGCTAACTCCAGTTTCAACCTGTTCTTCACCGCCTCGATATCCAGCAGCCCGCCCAGCTCCTTCGCCATGCAGGTGACACCCTTGTCCGCGATGCCGCACGGCACGATGTTCTCGAAGTAGCTCAGGTCGGTGTTTACATTGAACGCGAACCCATGCATGGTGACCCAGCGGCTGGCGCGGATGCCGAAGGCACAGATCTTCCGCGCTTTGTACGGGTCGTTCCAGTCCAGCCATACACCGGTGAGCCCGTCGATGCGGCCGGCCTTGATGTTGTAGGCTTCCAGTGTGCCGATCACCGCCTCTTCCAGCGTACGCAGGAAACGGTGGATGTCGGTGAAATGATGGTCCAGGTCGAGGATCGGGTAGCCCACGATCTGCCCCGGACCGTGATAGGTGATGTCGCCGCCGCGATCGATCGGGAAGAACTGAACGCCCTTCGCGCGCATCTCGGCTTCGTTCAACAAGAGGTGGCTCTGCTTGCCGCTCTTGCCCAGGGTGTACACGTGCGGATGCTCGCAGAAGAGCAGGTGGTCTTCCGTCAACACCTGTTCACCTTCCGGCGCTCCCGCAGTACTGCGGGACCGGTTCGCGATCTTCCGATCTATGGTGGCCTGGAACAACTTGGTCTGGTAGTCCCACGCGGTGGCGTAGTCGATCAGGCCGAGGTCTTGGAAGTGGACTTGTCTCATTGGGGTTGCCGCAGAGGCGCGGAGGCGCTGAGAAAGCAGGGGTGCGAAATTCGGTGTACAAGCATTCGCTTCATGGTTCTTGTAGGCCGTTGGCCACGCGGTGCACGCCGGCGGTAAGCGTGGCTTCGTTGAAGTTGATCAGAAGGCCAAGCCGCATATCCGTAAGCTTAAGATAACCGAGAACCTGCGCGCGATGCCGTTCGTGAAGCAGATCCACGGCCTTGATCTCAACAATGATCATTTGCTCTACCCAGAGATCCAAACGGAATTCCACGTCCAGCTTCTCGCCCTTGTACCTTAATGGGATAGGGTGTTGTCGCAAGAAGTTGATACCAGCCGCGCTTAGCTCTTTCGCCAAGCAGTGCTCGTACACACTTTCAAGGAGTCCGGGCCCGAGCTCACGATGAACCTCAATGGCACACCCAATGATCGTTCCTGATAGCTCTCGGTAGGTCATACGCGATGACTCTCTGCGCCTCCGCGTCTCTGCGGCACACCTTACTTCATCTCCGCCAACTTCCCCTTCAGCATGTTGATCACCGCGATCTCGCTGGGGTCCACGCCTTTTTTCTGGGCCCAATACAGGCTCACCCAGTCGCCCAGGTTGATCAGGTGCAACTGGCGAGCGAAGGCGGTATCTCCCTTGCTCCACACCTCGTTCACGTGCGGCGTATAGCGTTCGAAGACACCCTTGTTGATGTCCACCCGGATCTGCGTGCGCTCGTGGTCTTCCTTGTGGCGGAAGATCACCACGGCGATGCTCTTGTCTGCACCGGCCCAGCCCACCAGCTCGTTGTGGTTCATCTCTGGGATGGCGTGGTGCCAGCACAGTTCTTTGCTGTTCTCGTTCACCTGCTGGCGGAAACGGATGCTCACCGCCTCGGTGTTGGCTTCGCTGTAGATCACCAGGCGCTTGCCCATGAGCTTCTCTGTGAGGTCCATGGCAGCCTTCTTGATGTCTTCCTTGTCGCGTTCCAGCTGATCGGCAGCGGTCTTGATGGCTCCTTCGAAACCATCGCCGATGATGCCGAAGTGGTGCAGGACGAAGAACTGCTGGACCAACGAGTAGGCCAGCATGGTGCGTGGCGGATTGCCTCCTGGGATGACGATGTGATCGAGGCCTTTCGCCTTGGCCATCTCCAGCATGGTGCCACCGCTCGTGACCACCACTACACGAGCGCCTTTGTTCAAGGCCTGTTCCATGGCGGCGATGGTCTCTTCGGTGTTGCCGCTGTAGCTGCAGGCGATCACCAGGCTCTTGTGGTTCACATAGCCCGGCAGGTAATAGTTGTGGTAGACCTCGATGGGGCACTTGGCCTCCTTCTGCACGAGCTGTGCGGCGATCTTGCCACCGATGCCGCTGCCACCCAGGCCGGTGACGACCACGTTGGCGTAAGGCCCGCCCGGGGCTTTCAATTGGGCCTTGCGGCCGATCTCCAGGGCTTCTTTCAGTTGCTTCGGGAAGGCTTCAATGAGCTGTTGCATCGTGCTGGTGCTGGTACGGGGTCAAAAGTAGTGGCGTGATACGGGATCCGAGGTGGAAGGGTTAGCCTACGGTTCGGAGCTTGCGCCTCGGGTTCTGGCGCGTATGGAAGACACGGATGATCCTGAGCACATCCCGATGAACGACATAGACGATCAAGTATGGAAAACGCTCCACGGGGAATTGCCGGATACCACGCTTGACCAGAGCGCCCCCGTTCGGATGTTCTTGGACGAAGCGGAGCGCCATGCTCAATTCATCGATAAAGGCCAGAGCAAGGGGTGGGCTGATCTTGGCGTAGTAGGCCTTCGCCTTGTTCGCATCCTGGGCGGCCTGTGGGGACAAAACCACCGGCAGGCTCATTTCCCCAAGGACTTGAGTAGACCGGCACGCACCTCTTCCCAAGGAATGCTCTTGATCGTACCCTTCTGCATGGCGTCGGAAATAGCCTCGAACTCAGCGATCTCCTTTTCAGTGAAATGCTGGATCTGACCGGCCATCAAGACGTGGTCAATGATATCCAGCGTCTTGGCATCCGTGGTATCCAACACCCGTTTGGCCAGTTCGATCCGTTTGTCTTGAAGCTTACCCATGGTCCACCAAAGGTAAGCCCGGTATCTTCGCGCTCGTCTGCCGGATCAAGCGGCCCCATTCCTCTCGAACCACCCATGTCCACACAGGTCCTTTCTGAACAGGAGGTCGTGCGGCGCGAAGCCCTAAACAAGCTGCGCGCCCTTGGCATCGAACCCTTCCCGGCCGCCCAATTCCCCGTTTCGCATACTGTGGTCAAGGTGAAGGAGGAGTTCAAGGATGCCGGACATGTGGAAGGTGCACAACCCGAGGCCAACGTGGTGCTTGCCGGACGGCTCATGAGCGTGCGCGTGATGGGCAAGGCCAGTTTCGCCGTGCTGCGCGATGCCACGGGCGATCAGCAGATCTACATCAACCGCGACGAGATCGCCCCGGGCGAGGACAAGACGCTCTACAACGAGGTCTTCAAGAAACTGTTGCACCTCGGCGACTTCATCGGTGTGAAGGGCTTCATGTTCCGCACCCAGACCGGCGAGCTCACCCTGCATGTGAAGGAACTGACCGTGTTGGCGAAGAGCCTCCGCCCGCTGCCCGTGGTGAAGACGGATGACCAGGGCCATGTACATGATGCCTTCACCGATCCGGAGCTGCGCTACCGCATGCGTTATGTGGACCTTATCGTGAATCCGCAGGTGAAGGACACGTTCCTCAAGCGTGCGCGCATCTTCAATGCCATGCGCGGCTCGTTCCAAGAAGCTGGGTACATCGAAGTGGATACACCGGTTATGCAACCGATCCCCGGTGGTGCTGCTGCGCGTCCTTTCGTCACGCACCACAACGCGCTGGATACGCCTTTCTACCTGCGCATCGCCAACGAGCTATACCTGAAGCGTTGCATCGTGGGCGGTTTCGACGGGGTGTTCGAGTTCAGCCGGAACTTCCGCAACGAGGGCATGGACCGCACGCACAACCCCGAGTTCACAGTGATGGAGCTTTACGTGGCGTACAAGGACTACCTGTGGATGATGGACTTCATCGAAGGCGTGTTCCGCAAGGTGGCCACGGCTGCGAACGGCACACCGTTGGCCAATTTCCAAGGCAAGGAGATCGACTTCGGGCAGCCTTTCAAGCGGATCACCATGTGCGGTGCCATCCAGGAGAAGACCGGTGTGGACGTGCTGAACGCGGATGAGCAGACCATCGGCGAATTGTGCAAGAAGCACGGTGTCGAGATCACTGCTGCGATGGGCAAAGGCAAGTTGATCGATGAGCTCTTCAGCGAATTAGTGCAACCTGAATTGATCCAGCCGACCTTCGTCATGGACTTCCCACTGGAGATGAGCCCGCTGTGCAAGAAGCACCGCGACGATGGCCGCCTCACCGAGCGCTTCGAGCTCTACGTGGCCGGTTTCGAAGTGGGCAATGCCTATAGCGAATTGAACGACCCCATTGATCAGCGCGAGCGGTTCGAAGAGCAGTTGAAGCTGATGGAACGCGGGGATGACGAGGCCATGTTCATCGACCAGGATTTCCTGCGCGCGCTTGAGTACGGTATGCCGCCCACATCGGGCATCGGTATCGGCATGGATCGTTTGGTGATGCTACTGACCGATAACCCGGCGATCCAGGAAGTGCTTCTATTCCCGCAGATGCGGCCGGAGAAGTTCGACTAATCGAATCGGTACCGCCAAACCATCGCCGGCGTTCCTCGGTGCACCGTGTCCTTCTCGAAGCTCATTCCATTGCGCTTGGCCACATTTTGGCTTGCGAAATTCTCATGATCGATCAACGAGATCACGGAAGGGGCGCATTGGTGCTGGCGCGCGAACTCCTTGCAAGCGATGGCGCCTTCTGACGCATACCCATGGCCCCAAGCCGATGGTACCAAATGGTAGCCGATCTCTAGTTCGTCCACACCATCCACCACCTGCGTCAACAAGCCGATCATGCCGAAGGGCTTGCCTGTGGCGAGTTCTACGATGGCGTTCAGCCCTGACCCGTCCGTCGCCCGCCGATCCAAGGCGCGCTGGATGAATTCGCGGCAGCTTTCCTCACTGCCTACAACAAGGGACATGAAGCGGATGGCCACGGCGCTGTTGATGTACTCCATCCACCAATGGCGGTCGTCCATCGAGACCGCACGGAACAGGAGCCGCTCGGTGGTGACACCGTGCATGGAAGGGATGGAGGAACGCATGGTTGGGAGCCCGGTTGGCCTGGGTCCGGACTTGTTGGGGTCCAAAGTTGGCGGATCGTTGATGAACGGGTTCGAGGCCGATGGTTACATTCGCCGGGCAAACACGCATACAACAACGCATGAAACACATTACACGCGGGGTCCTCGGGATCTTCCTGGCTGGCTTGCTTGTGCTGGCCTCCACCAATGCACAAGCCCAGTGCACGACTTGGGTTAACCCATCTGCCACAGGTGGTTGGACGGACTTCAATACCACTTTTGGCGGTGCACCTTGCGACGATGGCACCGGCTGCCCGTTCAATGAGATCACCGATTTCGAGATCTTCGCTGATGAGGCGTACGGCATGTCCGGTATCCAGCAGGGCGGCAGCTACACCTTCAGCGCCTGTAATGGTGCTGCCGGAGCTGGCACTGGCGGAACAGCTTGGGACATCGAATTCACCATCATCGCGCCAAGCGGAGCGGTAGATGCCTCCGGCTTGGATGAGGGTTCTGTTTGTGAGTTGACCTGGACCGCCAGCGAATCCGGTGACTACCTGATCGTTGTCAGTGAGGTTGGTGCTTGCGGAACGAGCACGAACGATGCCACCGACAACGGTTTCCCTGCCATCACGTGTAACGGAGTAAGCTGCGCTCCACCTCAGCCTGGCTGTACCACTTGGGTGAACCCTACGGCTTCTACCGGCTGGACGGACTTCAACACTGCCTTTGGTGGCGCACCGGTTGCCGCAGATGGTGTTTGCCCCGTGAATGAGATCACCGATTTCGAGGTGTTCGCTGACGAGGCCTATGCTATGGACAACGTGGTGGAAGGACAGGGCTACACCTTCAGCGCCTGCAACGGTGCCGGTGGAGCTGGTGATGGCGGAGCTGCATGGCCTCTGTATTTCACCGTCATCAATCCGGATGGTGTCGTGGATGCTTTCGGTATCGACGGAGGTTCGAACTGCGCCATCACGTGGGTTGCTAGCGCTTCGGGTACCTACCTGATCGTCGTGAGCGAAGCTGAAGCCTGCGGAACCAGCACCAACAATGCTACCGCCAACGGCTTCCCTGCCATCACCTGTATCACCAACACCGGGATCGGCCAAGTCGCTGCCGTGGGCGGTGCCTTCAGCATCTTCCCGAACCCCACCGATGGGCTCTTCTCCGTGGACCTGCAAGGTGTGAACATCGGCACCAACGATCGTATGGAGGTGCTCGACATCAGCGGTCGCCGCGTGATGAGCGAGCAGATCCGCAACGGTGAAGTGCTGAAGCAGATCGACCTCACGGGCCAACCTGCCGGTTCGTACTTCGTGAACATCCACCAGAGCGATCGCGTACTCCGCGAGAAGCTGGTGCTCGTGAAGAACTGATCACAGGCCCTATCGGCCCATTCTTTCCAAGGGCTGCCCATGCGTGGGCAGCCCTTTTCTTTTGCGCGTATCGAAGATGTAGTCGCGCATCATCAATGCCCCAGCGTTCCAGAAAAGCCGATCCGTATCAGTCGCGGATGCGTTCCAAACGCTCCATGATATCACCAACCTGTAGGCTCCATACCACGTCCATTCCGCTCACCACCTCCCCGAAACGGGTATAGCGCCCGTCGAGGTGCGGAGCCGCGCTGTGGGTGATGAAGAACTGGCAGCTCTCCGTGTCCCTTCCAGCGGAGGCCAGACCAACGGAGCCTCGGGTGAATGGTGTGCGACCGATCTCCGTGCGCAAGGTCCAGGGCATGCCACCGTAACCGTCGCCACGCGGGCAACCCCCTTGCACCACGAAGTTGGGCACCAGGCGATGGAAGGCCTTACCGTTGTAGTAGCCTGCGGTGACCAAGGAATCAAAGACAAGGCTGCTGCCGGGGCATTCGTTGACGTCCGTCGCGATGATGATCTCGCCCTTGGTGGTCACGATCCGGTAGCGCTGGCCTTGTTGGAGCGCGCGCAACTTCGCGCGGTCGATCGGGTGGTTGTAGACCGGCGCTCGGGAAGCGATGGGTGGAAGTCCATCGCGCTTGGCCGCGAGGTCATCCAACAGCTGCACCGCTTCCAAGTCGCGCAAGGGTTGGAGCGTGGCCCGCGCTTTGCGCACGACCTCTTCCGGTATCAGCACACGTAGTTCACCCGCATCCATACCGGTGAGCTTTTCCGCGGCAGCGCAGATCAGGCCGGGATCGGCACTGCCGAAGACGTGGTGCCAGAAGGGTGCCGCTTCGCGCAGCTGCATATCGGGTGTCACTGCCCGGGGCATCCGAAGCGCCCACAGGTTCCGATCAGCCATCACGACGAATGCCGCCTGCCTGATCACCGGATGCGCATCGCTGAACACCAATTTCTCCAGGTCGGTATCACGGTAGTCATCATCCACCATGCTGCGCGCTTTGATGCGTTCTGCTTCGGCATACGGGTTCGTTGAGGTGTCCGTTCTCAGAAGGAGAACGGCTTTTTCCTTCGTCTGGATGTTGTAAGCCATCAATCCGCCGACCCTATACCTGGTCACGGCATCGAACCAACGGTCGTTCTCCATCACGGACCAATACGGACCACCGCGGCTGAAGACACCACCGCTGTTCAAGGCATCGGTCGCCGCTGTGCGCACGGCGGGGATCGGATCATTCGTCCACGCCAGTAGTGAATCGCGTGTGCGCGCGTCGGGTTGATGACCCAATGCCATCATGGCGGAGATGCGTATCGGAAGCGGCTGATCGCGACCTCCGGCAGCCAGCAACATGTCCGTTCGACGCCGTCCGGGGACGTACTGAAGAGCCCGTAGGAGTAGCGCTTTCACCTCGGGGTCCTGCTCCTCGTTCGCGGCACGCAACATCAACAGGCTATCCTGCAGTAGCATATTCATGGGCAGTCGCCTGATAGCATCGGCCGCACGCGCGCGCTCCTGACCGCTGCTGCGTTCCAGGTAATACACGGCGGGCGCCACTTCCTTCAGCTTGCTGCGCCTCTGAAGGTTCAGGAACATCGCGCGCAAGTAGGCGCGATGCACGGTGCTGTCCCGCTCCAGGTCCGAGCGCTCGGCCATGCGGTCCACGGTGCTGTCGTTCGCGATGAAGCCGAGCGCGAAGACCGCGTTCACGCGGACGTCGACATCCGGGTCTTGAAGTGCCGCCAGCAGACAAGGCACGGAAACATAGTCCTGGACCGAGGCGAAGGCCAGCGCTGCGGCGGTCCTCACAACAGCCGAGCTGTCTTCTAACAAGGCACACAGCGCTGATACGTTACGACGCTCCTGCGCATCAAGCACCGGCCAAAGGCGCTCATCCGACCAGCGGTTAGGTGGTGGCGGAACTTCATCGAGCGCTAGGCCACAGCCCCCGAAGGCCAGTGCGGCAATGATCAGCAGATGGACGGTACGCATGGATGACGAAGATCGCACTGGAAGGACTAACGCGGTCTGCCGTGCGTTCTGGACGTTGGAGCAGGTGTCGATCACGACTTGCCAAAGTCCAGCGCGGCCCGCTTCGCGAAAAGGGTCGTCAGGTCCCAGCCAAAGTACCGTAGGGCTCCTAGGAGCACCATGGTGGCTGTGGCCTCATCGATGTTGCCCACCAGGGGCAGGTTGTCCGGAAGGAACTCCAACACGCCGAAGGTGGGATTCACGAGGTAAAGGAAGGCAAGCGCGCCGGCGAAGGCGACAAAGGCTTTTTTCATGGCGATGGAAGTCATGCAACAGTCATACCAACGGTAGAGCGGCCACCGTGCGTATGGCCGGGGTAATTTCGCACCCGTGATGAAGAACATTTTCCTGCCCGCCTTCGCCCTACTGTCCTGCACCGGTTATGCGCAACTGAAGTCCGATGCCGATGTGTTGGACCAGATGCGCTACGATGTGCAATACCTGGCCAGCGACCTGCTCGAAGGTCGGGAGGCCGGGACCAAGGGCGAGAAGCTGGCGGTGGATTACATCGCTGGTAAGTTCGGAGGCATTGGTCTGATGCCCTACGGCGACAGTGCCACGTACATTCAGTCCTTCACGTTCAATGCCGACCCCGTGCTCGGACCGAACAACACCCTGCAGATCGGCCGGGTGAAACTCAAGCTGGACGAACAGTTCGCTGTGTTGCCTTTCAGCGCAACGGGTCTTGCGCGGGCCAAGGTGAAGAAGGTCGGCTACGGGATCCACGCACCCGAGCTGAACTACGACGACTATAAGGATGAGGATGTGAAGGGCTGGGTGGCTGCCATCGCTATCGGCTCACCCGATGGTATACACCCACACAGCAAGTACCTCGCCTATCACGATCTGTGTACACGTGCCGAGGTGGCTGCTTCGCAGGGTGCGGTTGGTGTGATCTTCTACAATGATGACAAAGCCGTGGAGGATCCCAGCCTTCGGTTCTCGGCCAAGGTGAAACCGTGCGCCCTGCCGGTGCTTTACTTGAAGGGCGACTCTTACCACGAGCACCTGATCACGGGCAACCCCTTCGTCGCACAGACGGATATCGTACGCGAGCAACGCACGGCCTACAATGTGGTCGGCCTTTTAGATAGGGGCAAGGAGAACGTGGTGGTGATCGGTGCGCATCTGGACCATTTGGGTTGGGGGGACGAGGGATCGTTGCATCGCGGGGAGAAGGCCATACACAATGGTGCCGATGACAACGCCAGTGGGATAGCCGTGATGCTCGCACTCGCCGCCGACCTGGCGGAAATGGATCAAGCCAATGCGAACGATTACCTCTTCATCGCCTTCAGCGGTGAAGAAAAGGGTCTCTATGGCTCGAATCACTGGACCAAGCATCCGACCCTGCCGATCAGCACCCTCAACTACATGATCAACCTGGACATGGTCGGTCGATTGGACAGTAGCAACGTCATCGGCGTGAACGGCGTTGGAACCTCACCAGCTTGGGCCGAAGTGGACCGCACGCTCATCGGGGGCCTCAAGCCCAAGACCACCACGAGCGGCATCGGACCGAGCGACCACACGAGCTTCTACCTGCAAGGCATTCCGGCCATCCACTTCTTCACCGGTACCCATGCCGATTACCACAAGCCGAGCGACGATATCGAGAAGATAAACTTCCCCGGCATGCTGAAGGTGACGCGATACATCGAATCGTTGATCACGTCCTTGAACGACGACGGCAAGCTCACCTTCACGAAGACAGAGGAGGTGAACACCGAGAACACTCCGCGATTCAAGGTGACATTGGGTGTGGTACCCGACTACCTCTACGACGGTAAGGGTATGCGCATCGACGGCATCACGGATGGAAAACCAGCAGCCGCAGCCGGTCTGAAGGTGGGCGATGTGGTGGTGAAGCTTGGAACCATCGACGTGACCGATATGATGGCCTACATGAAAGGACTGGCCAGTTTCAACAAGGGTGACACCGCACCCATCAAAGTGCTCCGCGATGGCCAGGAGGTGGAGACGACGGTGACGTTCTGAGGGGATGATCGTGTGCAAATGCTGTGCGCGAGGATGCTGACGTGGTTGTCACCGCGGAGCGGCCCCCGTATGGGCGGACGTCATCCTTCCTGAGCAGAGCTCCATGTGCGCTCCAACACCGATCTTCACGCCCTATGAGCAACGCGCAACGGATCGCGGTCATTGGGGCCGGTAGCTGGGGAACCGCCCTGGTGAAACTGCTTGCCACCACGCAGGACAAGGTGGGCTGGTGGGTGCGTAAGCCTGCTACTATCGACCACATCCGCAAGTACGGCCACAACCCGGACTACATCAGCGCCGCACAGTTCGATCCGGAACGGCTGGCGATGGATAGTGACATCCATGCCGTGGTGAAGGACGCCGATGTGCTGGTGCTCGCTGTACCCAGCGCTTTCTTGAAAGGTGCCCTGGACCAACTCGAACCAGCAGAGCTTCAAGGAAAGACGATCTACAGTGCGGTGAAAGGCATCGTCCCCGAGACCAACCAGATCGTGGGTGAGTACCTCTTTCAACACTGGGGTATCGCAGAAAGCGATTTCGGTGTGATCTGCGGACCCTGCCACGCGGAAGAGGTGGCCATGGAACGGCTGAGTTACCTCACCATCGCCCGCCGGGACCAGAGCAAAGCGAGCCCGATGGCCAAAGCGCTAAGCGGCCGATCCCTTAAGACCACCTTGAGCGACGACATCTACGGCACCGAGTACGGCGCCATCCTTAAGAACGTGGTGGCCGTGTGCGCCGGCATCAGTGTGGGCCTTGGCTATGGCGACAACTTCCGGGCGGTGCTCGTGAGCCGTGCCATCCAGGAGATCGCTCGATTCGTGCAAGCCGTACATCCGATCCAGCGCGACATCAATGAGCCAGCTTATTTGGGTGACCTGTTGGTGACAGCCTATTCCACCTTCAGCCGCAACCGCGAGTTCGGGACCATGGTCGGGAAGGGCTATAGCGTGAAGGCGGCACAGATGGAGATGAACATGGTGGCCGAGGGGTACTACGCGGTGAAGTGCGTACACGAGATCAACCTCAAGCTGAAGGCCGATATGCCCATCACCGAAGCGACATACCGGATGTTGTATGAGAAGATGGCGCCGAGCATGGAGATGCGCCTGCTGAGCGATCGACTCGCCTGAAGCCTTAGGGCACCCAGCCTTGGGAACGTAGTAGTGCATACGCTCCGCTGATGACGAGCACGGCGCCGATACTTCGGAACAGCCTGCGTAGCCCGATGGGTGTGAGTCGTTCTTGAGCCCTCACGCCCATCCGCACCAGGATCATCAGGAGCACGATGGCACCAACGAAAGCGCCCGTGGCGAACCCCAGCAACTCCACCATGCTGGAGCCGTCCATTCCCCAGGAAACCACCATCAACCGCACACCGCACCAGAATAGCAGCAGCTGCGGATTGGCGAAGCCCAGCAACAATCCACGACGAAGATCACCGGTGAGCTTGTCCTCGCCTATGGCCGCTTGCTTCGGATGATAGAAGAACAGGAAGTATAGGCCGAGCAGGAGTAGGATGGAAGCCACCACCAAGGTGATGCCCATGGTGCCCATGCCGAGTACCTGCACCAACCAGCCCGCTCCAAGGAAGGCCACTCCGGCGTAAACGAATTCAGGCACCGCACCGCCTAGGGCCATTCGCCTACCCGCGAGCCTGCCCCACTTGATCGTGTGCGCCAGGACCGCCGTATTCACCACGCCGGCCTGTAAGGAGCCGATGAAACTGGCCGCCGTGGCCACGAGGAAGAGCGACAAGACATCCACTTCCGCAAATTTGCACCGTATTCACCATGGCACAACTACGCTTCCATTGGGATTTCTTCGGACCCGATGCCCCAACGACGGCCGAGCACTTCCTCCGCCATGTGGATGAGTTCTGCCTGCGCAACGGCATCGCGGGCCATCGGCATTGGGTGACCAAGCTGCCCGTAAGGGTCTCCGCCACGTTGGAATGCGATGAGGCCTACTTGAAGCTCGTGCGCGACGCGCTCCGCCCCAAACGCGCGGAGAAGGTGTTGGAGGGTTGACCGCCGACAGGGGATCGCTCTTCGATCGGAGTTGTCAGGTCCGGTCGCGCCTAACGACCATCGGCCCGGGACCGCGCTCAGTAGGGCGTGACCGCCGACCACCATGAACCGGATCCTCTCCTTTCTACTGATCGCGAATCTCCACATGAGCGTGGTCGAAGCGCAACCACTACCGTTCTACAACGTTGATGATGATGGCCTTTGGCTGGAGGGATATGATCCGGTTGCCTACTTCGTTGATGGTAAAGCGACCGAAGGGCAGGCGCGCTATGGCTTCACCCACGAAGGGGCCCGGTTCCAGTTCGCTTCGCAAGCCCACTTGGAGCTGTTCAAGCGAGCACCGCAACGCTACTTACCCCAATATGGTGGGTACTGCGCCTATGCCATGGGGGCTAACAACGAGAAGGTGGAGGTTGATCCGGAGACGTTCATACTGAAGGAGGGCAAGCTGTTCCTGTTCTACAATGCCTTCTTCAACAACACCCTCACCACGTGGAACAAGGATGAGCTTCGGCTGAACACCGCTGCAGATGCGAACTGGAAAAAGTTCGTCCACAAACGATGATGAACGGATCAACACACGATCTACCCATGAACCCGCTCAACCACCTGCCCCGCGTCGCTGCTGCGATCATCCTACTTCAAACGCTCTACTTCAAGTTCTCCGCTGCACCGGAATCGGTGTACATCTTCTCCGCGCTGGGTATGGAGCCCTGGGGCCGCATCGGATCGGGAGTGGCTGAACTCGTTGCGGCGTTGGCCTTATTGACCATCCGCTGGAGCTGGCTTGGCGCAGCCTTGGCGATCGGCATCATGGTCGGTGCCATCGGTGCACACCTCACCGTTCTGGGGATCGTCGTGCAAGAGGATGGTGGAACGCTTTTCATCTTGGCGATGAGCGTGCTGCTCCTGTCTACATTCGTGCTCGTTCGATCCCGGAAGATCGCCACCGCGCAATTGAGGCAGTGGATCGGCGGATCGATCGATGTCAAGTCAACGCACTGATCACCAGGTCTTCTTCATTCTCGTCAACACCACATGAAGACCTTGGTCGATCACAACATCGCTGTGCTTGCGCAGGTGGATGGTATCCTGGAACAACTCGATAACGAAGCGCTCATGCGTGGGCATGCGGTCTTGTTCGGAAGCAGTATCGGACAGCACCTGCGACATATCCTGGAGTTCTACCAGTGCCTGCTCTCCGCAGTACATACGGGAACATTCAGTTACGACCGTCGTCGACGTGATCTGAGCATCGAGACGGAAGTGGCTGCCGCGCGAGCCGCGGTAGCTTGGAGTACTCGCGAGTTGGTCCAGCTCAGGCTGGATCAGCCGCTGAGGATGGACGCCGACCTGCCCGACATTCCCTTGGGTACCGGTGCTGCCACGACCCTGAAGCGCGAACTTTTGTACCTCGCGGATCACGGTGTACACCACCTGGCCATGGTACGTATCGCCTTGGAACAGGCGCTGCCGCACGTCAGTATTCCCGGTCAGCTGGGGGTTGCCGTGTCGACACAGAACCACCGACAACATTGACCATTGTACATGCGCGTGCTGGGTCACTGGCGTGAACGCCTGAACCATGAGTACTGGCCTTGGCCGCTGATCTATTTGCCGGTGTTCCCTGTTGCGCTTTGGCATGCGGTCCGAACGGGCCACGGTGCCTTCTTCACAAATGTGAATCCCGCTATCGACCTCGGTGGTTTCTTCGGTGAACGTAAGTCCGAGATCTTTGCGCGTCTACCGGTATCCGCGTATCCGACCACGCTATTGATCGAGGCGAGCACCCCATTCCACGAGGTGGAGGAGCGGATGCGGAAAGTCCAGCTCATCATTCCGTTGATCATGAAACCCGATGTGGGTGAGCGAGGCACCGGAGTGATGATCGTGCGGAGCATGGATGAACTCAAAGCCCTGCTGAGTGTTTCGCGACAGCCACAACTCCTGCAGGAGTTGGTGACATGGCCGGCAGAATTCGGGTTGATGTTCGTGAAGGATCCGACAAGCCAACGAACCACCTTGCTTTCGATCACCGCCAAGACTTTCCTGTCCGTCACCGGCGATGGCCGTTCCACTGTAGAGGACCTGCTGAAGCGCACCTGGCGTGGAACCAAGCAGGTCACGCGGCTGCGATCCTATGGGAAGGAGCTCTTGGCGTTGATCCCCGGAGAAGGCGAATCCCTAGTGGTGGAGCCAATTGGTAACCACTGCCGCGGCACTGTCTTCCGCGATGGACGAGGCCTGGTCACTCCGGAACTTGAGCGCTCGTTGCATGAAGTACTTGTGCATGCGGAGGGCATCCACTACGGCAGGCTCGACGTGCGTGCCCCCAGCGAAGAGGCATTGAAACAAGGACGGTTCCTGGTGATGGAGCTCAACGGTGTGACCTCGGAACCGGGCCACATCTATGACCCATCCTTCAACATCATCCAATGTTGGCGGGAACTCCTACGGCATGTGGCACATGTTCCGCCGCTGAGCGATGCGCTTCGTTCGCAAGGTCATCAGCCAGCGTCTCTTCGTGCCTTGCACCTGCGGTACCGCTCGTATTTCAGGACCGCATCTTAGCGGACGAACCGCACGGAACCGTGTTGCTCATCGGCGCGCAGGTCCACCATGTACACCCCTGTGGCCAGGTCCTTTACCGCATGTTGTAAGCTGTGCTTGCCTGCGGGCAGTCGTGCCTCGAACAGGGAGCGCACCACGCGCCCGTTGGTGTCCAATAGGCTCAGATGGACCATGCCCGAAGCGCGCAGTGTGAAAGCGGTGGTTAGTTGCTCGTTGTTCGGAGAAAGCGTTGTCGACAACGACTCAAGGGCCTCTTCGGGCGCAGCGATGCCGTTGTTCGTGTCGCGCACCAAGAGCACTTTGAAGGTGCGGGTGCTGGCAGCGCTCTGGGTGCCCGTGTTGGTGAAGAAGATGTTCGCCGCACTGCTTTCGATACCACCTACGATGTGGCCGGCCACGACCGTATCGCCAACGAGTTGATCAAGGTCTATGACGTCATCGAAGCTGGTGGCCACGTCGGCCGCCCGGATGAATTCCGCACTGCTGCCCAACAAAGCAGGCATGTGCCCGATTGCGGTCTCTTCCATCGCCCCGGAACCCGAGCGCGTGACCCGGCTGATCGTGTTCACGAAGGGTACGTTCACATCGTCCCACAACTGACCATTGCCATCGAAATAGTAGCGCCCGATACCGCCGAAGAAGACGGTGTGCATCGTATTCGCCGCGCTTGAATAGGCAGGTAGATGTGCTGTGTGGTATTGGTTGAGCAATTGCTCGAAATCCGGCACTACGGTGTAGCCGTTCGCATCCACATCGACGGTGTTCAACCACGGGATGTCCTCGGCATACTGGAACACGCCGCTGAACGCGGTGTAGCCGTTCGCCCCGTTGGGGAAGACCTGGGGGACCAGGTTGTAGTCGCGGCGGTGCAGATTCGCGGTATCCACGGTCTCCGCGTAGTTGGTCAACGATAGCGTGATGCCGTCATCAGAGATACTGAAGCGACGGATGGCGTTGGTGTATTCTTGGATGAAACCGGGACCGAAGTCCGGCCCCATCGGGTTGTAACGCCCCATGAACCGTTGACCACTGACAAGCAGGAAGACCTCATCGATCAGACCGAGGTAGCCGCCTGTCACGGCCATCCGATCATCCACGATGTACCGGAAGTGGGGCGCGATGGCCTGCCCGGTCTTGATCGCATTGATGGTGCCGGGTACATTGATGGCGCTTATCACTGGATGCGTGACATGGTCGTTCGCCGTGGCCGAGAACCCATATCCACCCAGGACATAAAGGACATCCCCGCGTTGGGCGAACTCCATGTTCGTGCTTTGCAGCTGTTCGAATTGAGCGGTGGGCAGTGAGTTCAGCGACGCGCTCCAGACCTGACCAAGTTCGGGGTTCACCACATAGGCCATGGTGTTGTTATCCGCAGCGAGAAAGGCGGCAAAGGGCTGGCGGCGATGTAATCCGTCCGTCCGCCCGCCCACCAGCAGCCACTCGCCTTCATGCTGCGCCCAAGCGAAGGATTGAACACCGGGCATGCCCGGTATGGCCAACTCCTGTAGAACGATGCGACGGTCTCCAAGGTCCTGGGTCGCCGCGTGCTGGACCAAAAGGAGGGTGAACAGAAGGGTGGCCAGAAAGCGCATAGGGTTAGGATCTGTGCAAAGCTCCCGCGCTAGACGATCAACGGTGGTGATGATCGTCACGCTCAGGACCCTACTTCAGCACCCAGCGCAGCACTTTTTCCTTGAACGAGGTGTACGGTGGGTACTGTATCCCCGGCTCGATCAAAGTGCTCCCGTGTACCATAGGCTTGTGGTGCGAGAAGAGGTCGAAGGTGGCTTTGCCATGGTAGCGGCCCATGCCGCTGTTGCCGACACCGCCTACCGTTAGGTGTGGGTTGCCGAACTGCAACATGCAATGGTTGATGCAGCCACCGCCGAAGGCGATGCCCTCGGTGAAGTACCGTTGGGTCTTGCGGTCCGTGCTGAAGATGTAGAGCGCCAATGGGTGTGGGTTACGCGCAACGATGGACAACACTTCTTCGCGCTCGCTCCACGAGATCACCGGCAGCACGGGGCCGAAGACCTCCTCCTGCATGGGTGGACTATCCAGTGGAACATCCGTCAGTATCGTGGGAGCGATGTAACGCTCACCGGCATCGTGTTCCCCACCGACATGGATGCGACCATGTTCGAGGTAACCCTTCACCACGTTGAAACGCTTGTCATTCACCAGGCGTGCGAAGTGCGGGCTCCCTTTCGGGTCAGGCCCGTAGTACCGTTGGATATGATGGGCAGCGGATGCGAGGAAGCGCTCCATGACATCGCGGTGTACCAAGGCATGGTCAGCAGCGACACAGGTCTGCCCTGCGTTGAAGAACCTGCTCCAGACGATGCGTTGTGCGGCGCGCTCCACATCGGCTTTGCGGTCGACGATCGCGGGACTCTTGCCACCGAGTTCGAGTGTGACCGGTGTCAGGTGTGGTGCAGCCATCGCCATGATCCACTTTCCCACCCCAGGGCTTCCCGTGAAGAAGATGTGGTCGAACCGGAAGGGCTCGATCAGCTTGGGTCCGACATCACTCCCTGCACCGAGCACCACACGAACATGCTCGGGTGCGAAGGTGGCTGCGATGATCCGCGCGAGGAGAGCGGCGGTCGCCGGGGCCTGGTCACTCGGTTTCAGTACCACGCAGTTGCCGGCCGCAAGGGCTCCCACCAAGGGCGCAAGTGCCAGCAAGACCGGGTAGTTCCACGGGGCGATGATGAGCACCACGCCCAGCGGCTCGGTATGTACCACGCTGCGCGATACTTGAAGCCCCAACGGGGTCGGATGGTGCTGCGGTCGCATCCAGTCCTGTAGATGGCTCAGTGCATGGTCGATCTCCGCGTACACCAGACCGATATCCGCGACATAGGCTTCGAAGCGAGGCTTGCGCATGTCGGCATGCATCGCACTGAGGAGCGCTTCCTCGTGCTCTTTCACCGCGGCCCGTAGATCGAGCAGTGCCTTCCTTCGCGCCCCGTAGGGCTTGGTCACTCCGCGTGCGAAGTGCGCACGGAGGGAGGGGATCCAGGTGATCGGGTCTTCCACCCTGCGAAGGAACGCACTACCGGACCAGATCCCGCAGGCGCACCAGCTCATAGCCGGGATCGCATTCGAACAAGTGTTTCAGAATGCCCATGTGGCCAGCGCCGAACACGACCAGGATGCGGTCCTCCGGCCCGGTGGTGATGTCCTGGATGTTGCGGTAGATGCGCAGGTTGCGGCTGTACCAGTGGATTGCGTGCACATCGGCCCCTTGATATCCGGGCAGCTTGAAGTAGCCGTTGAGGTAGGCGCCGTAGTCGCGGTCCAGCGCATGATCGTCGTTCATGGCCAGGAAGATCTCCAGCAGGCTGTGGTCCTTCTTGGCCTTGTCGGTGGCGGTGTACCATGCATCGTAACGTTGCGAGAGTGCGTCCTCGCCACCGAATTCCCAGCCCTGGTAGAGGCTGTCCAACCACGGCTTGTAGCGCATGCTGTCCGCACCGTTGTACAGGTCCAGCACCAGGGGCAGCGCATCCACGGCATACATCGTGTCGAGCTTCGCGCGGTCCATCACGCGGAAGTCGATCTGGTAGAACTCGTTGCGGCCCAAGGTGCGCTCGCCCTTGTTATAGCGGTGGTACTCGTGCATCAGCCAGCCGCCCTGCGTTTCCACGCACAGCTTGGTGGGGTTGAAGCGCATGACGGCATCGAGCAGTTCGGTCAGTTCCTGCTGGCGCTGCGGCGAAAGCACATCCACGCGGTCGTCCTCGGCGGTGACGTGCTTATCCATGTCCGGATAGCCGAAGTGGAAGGTGCCGAGCAAGAGCACCTGCGGACGAGGGTCGCTGCCGACCAGGATGGCGTCCGGATCGGGCATGGTGCCTTGGGAGGACGCCTGGAATGCGGCGAGGAACAAGGTGGCGGAGAGGAGGGCCCGGGTGCTGCGCATGGTACTGGTATTGGTGCCACAAGGCTAGAGCAGTGCGACACTCTTTATAGGCTCGGATCGGCGGAAGAGCGAGCCGATCGGCAAAATGGCACGAACGTTCGGCAAGGAATTCGCAGAAGGGAATGGACGATCCGCCGATCGTACGACACCGCGATCGGGGTACCGTGATAGCTTCGTTGGCACACCATGTCGGACAGCAACACGACCGGACCCCGATCCCTGCTCTTCCAACGCGATGGGCACCTCCGCCTAGGCACGGCCGTGCTCTTGTTCATGGGTTTCGGCCTGTTCATGGGGTTCGGCTCCAACGTCACGTGGTGGCTGCGTACCGGGGACTTCTCCTATGTCATCAGCACCTACGCGTTCCTATTCTCCGCGTACCATGCGCTCACCGCGCTGACCGTGCACCGGGTGGTATTGCGCTCGAAGGGGGCGGGCACCAAGCGTGTTCTTCGTCTCGTCGCAGGGTTGCTCGGCTGTATGCTCCTGTTCTTCCTCTTGCGCTGGATCGGTGATCAATGGCTGTTGCCTTCCATGGGTGGCGAGCCGAATTACCCGGCCCACACACCCTTCATCACGTTCGCGTTGGACAACGTCCTATACGCCCTTTTGCCCATCGGCTTCGCTACGCTGGTCCACCTCGCGGAGCAACAACTTGTGCAGCACCAGCAACGCACCGAACTGGCCTACCGGGAGCGACTGAGCGAACTGGATATGCTTCGCGCACGCATGGCGCCACACTTCCTCTACAACACGCTCAATAATCTCTATGCCCTTTCGCAGCGGCCTGGCACCGACCTCGGTCCTCAGCTGATGGACCTTGCTGACCTCATGCGTTACATCGCCAAACACCAGGACGAATTCGTCCCCATCGCCACCGAGCTTCACCAAGTGGAACGCTTCATCGCCTTGCAGGCCCTCCGTTACGACCGACCGCTGAACGTGCGGGTGGACGTGGACGATGCGCTGCGCTCCGTGCGTATCCCCGCCATGCTCCTGCTCCCGCTGCTGGAGAACGCCTTCAAACACGGTGATCCCTGCGATGCACTGCAGCCGCTGGACCTGCGGATCGGTGCGCAGGGTGCGAGTCTGGAGATCTCCTGTACCAACCGCATCGGCACCTTGGCCGGTGATGGATCGGCGCCCACGGGTAACCACAACCTGTTACGGCGCTTGCAACTCCTTTATGGTGAACGTGCTTCTGTGACCTTTCGACGCGATGAAGCACAGCGCTACACCGCACGGCTGGTGTTCCCCCTTTCTTCGTGATCATGGAAGCACTGCGCTGTTTGGTGGTTGACGACGAGCCCTTGGCGGTGGAAGTGCTTGTGGGCTATGTGCAACGCACACCGGGTCTGGTGCTTGCCGCTTCGGGGACCGATCCCATTGCAGCCTTCCGAACACTGGAAACTGGTGAGGTCGACGTGGTCTTCACCGACATCCGCATGCCCGATCTCAGCGGTCTGCAGCTGATCAAACTGGCGCAGGGCAAGTGCCGCTTCGTGATCTCCTCCGCCTTTGCTGAACATGCCATCGATGGCTTCGAGTTGGACGTAGTGGACTACTTGCTCAAGCCCGTGCGATACGAACGTTTCCTCGTGGCGATGGAGAAACTTCGGTCACGTGCGGATAATTCTAACGAAACCACTTCGCCTGATCATTTCTTCTTGAAGAGCGGGCACGAGGTGCTGCGCATCGACCATGCGGACGTCACGCACATCTCCGCCATGCGCGACTACGTGGCGGTGCATACCCACGCGAAGGGCCGCATCCTAAGCTTAGAGAATCTGCGCGATCTGGAGCAGCGCCTGCCGGCCGACCGCTACTGCCGGATCCACCGGTCGCACATGGTGGCCCTGCATGCCATCGAGCGTGTGGAGCGCGATCACGTGGTGCTTGCGAACGTACACCTACCCATCAGCGAGGGATACTCGAAACGCTTTCGAGCGATGCTGGGGCTCACCTGATCAAGCCGCAAGGATGAAGTCGACACCCTCGACCAGGCCCAGATCAGCGAAGTACTTCGCGATGCGATCCCCCGTACCCCGCTGGCTGATGAACGACACGATGAAGGCCTCACCGGCTGGCGGAAGTTGGTCGTGTGGGATGAAGTGGCGACCGGGCACCACACGAGCCCTCACATCGGTGTAAGCGTGGATGGTGATGCCCGCTGCCTCCAAGAGCATTGCACGTTCCTGGCAGAGCAAGCTGGTGCCGGCAATGATGACCGGACGTCCATTCAAGGATCGATGCAGCCACTTCGCCAGCCACTGTGCTTTCGTGGTGAAGAACGCCTCCACACTGTAGTTGGGATGGGAACGGCTCAGGCGCGTAGGGTGGTCATTCCACGCGAGCAGCGCTGAAGGCAGCTTGGCGAAGCGTACACCGGCATCCATCCACCGCAGCCAGAGCTCGTGGTCTTCGGGCAACGGTCCCGTAGCGTAGCCGCCGAACCGGTCCACGAGTTCCCGACGGAATAGCACGGTGGGATGCGCGAGCGGTGCATCCACGAAACGCTTCACGTAGTGTTCGTGCGGGGAAAGGATGCTGTTCTGCCATTCCACGAAGGCCTGCATGCCCCGGCTCTCTTGCACGCTGCTGGCGAATACGGTGCGTGTGCCAAGGACGCCGATCTCCGGGTGCGTGTCGAGATAGACCACTTGTTCCGCGAGTCGGGTGGGATGGCTGATATCGTCGGCATCCATACGAGCGACGTAGTTGCCCGTTGCATGGGCCAGTCCAGTGTTCAGCGCGTGGGCGATGCCGATGCGCGGTTCCGCCAGAACGCGTATGCGTCCCTCGCGACCGGCCCAGCGGTGCGCAATGGAAGCGCTTTCATCGGTGCTGGCGTTGTCGATGAGCAGTAGTTCCCAGTCCGTGTAGGTCTGAGCCACCAGGCTGGCCACGGCTGCATCAAGCGTTCCCGCGGCATTGTGGAAGGGGAGGAGGATGGAGGTCTCCATTCACTCCACGACGATGCGCTGACACTGTCCTTCCACACAAAGGAAGTACACCCCTGATGGGAACTCCGCAACACTCATCGGGAATGGTATCCGATCGACGACCGCTGTCTGCAGGGTGCGGCCTTGTAAGTCGCGGAGCTGTATTCTATCACCCGGTCTGGCGCCGTGTTGAAGCCAGATCCGGTCTAGAGCGGGAACGGGATGTACGACCATTCGTTCACCCACAGCAAGTGGCCTTGCTCTCGTACCCAACGGGCCGTACCCGAGACTTGCGGAATAGAGACCAACAGGAGGGGTGTATGTCAACGTATGCGGACCAAATGACGCATTGAGCTCGAACGTTCCAGAGCAATAGATCTTGCCATTCGGACTAACCACAGCCTTTGTCCCGAACACATTGCCGGGCCCATTGTCCGAGACCGCCCACGCCCAGTTTCCCAAACTATCCAACGCGGCCACAACAGCACCCGGGCTTCCACCAGTGGTTATCGGAAAGGGACCATATCCCTCCATTTGTCCGTAAGCATAAACTGAAATGACCGGTCCGTCGAAAGCAGGGGAAGAGGCAATGCCCATAACACCACATACGCCCCATTCGGACTGCGGACCAAACGAGTTGTTCATCCAAAGTTCGCTGCCATCGGTGCTGTATGCGAGTGCGGCTACGCGCCCGGGCCAGAAGGCGCTACCGGCGCTTGTATACGCCGCGTAAAGACCACCATCATGTGCTCTTGCCAAGTAGACCGGGCCATCAGAGTAGAGACCGACCTGATCCGTGCTGGATCGGGCCCATCGGAGTCCCCAAGCCGTGTCGAAGGATGCGATGACCGTACCTGCGCCATAGATGGGGTCGGGAACCGGACTTGCGAATTCCTGCATGGCTACGTAAGACCCTTCTGCTCCATCGTCTTCGACACGAATGATGGGCATCGAGCCCATAGAAGGGTTCGGAATGCTCATGGCCGATACCAACTCCCCAAGGTTCGTATAACGACACAGGAAGTACCCGTCCGCAGTAAATGTCGAATCGGCACATTGTACTGAATCACGGAACCATCCGACCACGAACAAGTCTCCATTGGGCGCCAGATCCAGATCCCCTATGGCACAGTCAGCCCCAATGACCAGGTCAGGCAAGTTCACCACATCGGAAATGAAGCCTTCACTACTCACTACACCCATGGCAACACCGATGCCAGCGGATGAATAAAGAGTTACATCGGGCAGTACACAGCTATCCCGGTAGGTGATCAAAAAGCGGGCTTCATTCTCCCCGGCGGACAACATGCGCTTGATCGGAGGCATAGCGACCGCTGCGGTTGGTTCTCCCAAAGCGTTCATGTGTAGTAGTATAGCGGTTGGACCTTCCACCACACCCCACGGCAACATGATCCCTGACTGATCCAAACTCAGGAAGTAGCCGCTGTCCTGCGCCAAGGAAGACACGGCCCCCTGATATGAGTTCGACGGAAAGGACCGCGCCCATTGCCAGCTGGGTGCTTGGGCCAGTAGCATCGTTGGTATCAACTCTATAAAGACCAGGTGGAGGCAACGCATATTATGAAGGTATGGCTGTATCTTGAAGGTCGAAGCTCACGGGCCGTTTTGAAATTAGCGATGTTGGGCAACCTCGGCGGGGAGAAGAACAGTAGTTGATCAAATTGGGATTTGAAGGTGCACGCAACCACGTTCATGCTTTTTGTTAGGAACGAAAAGCCGCACGATGTGAAGTCGCCCCAAGTCATGCCCCACTGGCCAATCCCCGCAACACCACCTCCGCCTTCTTCGCACCCACCTCGGCCACCACATCCTCGGGCAACGCCTCGCGGATGCCCTTGATCGATCCGAATTTCTTGAGCAGTTTCTGTGCTGTTCCCGGACCGATGCCCGGTATCTCTTCCAGACCCGTACGCACGATGCGCTTGCTGCGCTTGCCGCGATGGTGCGTGATGCCAAAGCGGTGTGCTTCGTTCCGCATGTGCTGGATCACTCGCAAGCTGCTGCTGCGCTTGTCGATGTGGAGGGGGAATGGATCGCCCGGGAAGTAGATCTCCTCCAGTTTCTTCGCGATGCCGATGACCGCCAACTTCCCGCGAAGGCCCAAGCGCTCCAATGCGTTCATGGCGGCTCCGAGCTGGCCCTTGCCCCCATCGATAACCACGAGCTGGGGCAGCGGTTCACCTTCCGTGATGAGCCGTGCGTAACGACGCTCCACAGCCTCTTCCATGCTCGCGAAATCGTCCGGGCCTTCCACCGTGCGGATGTTGAAGTGGCGGTAGTCCTTCTTGCTCGGCTTGGCATCCTTGAAGACCACACAGGCACTGACCGGGTCCGTACCCTGGGTGTTGCTGTTGTCGAAGCACTCGATGTGGCGCGGCAGTTCGCTCAGGCGAAGGTCTTCCTTCATTTGTTCCAGCACGCGCGTGGTGCTGGCCTCGGGATCGACCAGGGATTCCTGTTTCTGCTTGTCGGCCATGTAGTACCGGGCGTTGCGCTCGCAGAGCTCCAACAGCTTCTTCTTGTCGCCGATCTTGGGAACGATGAAGGTGAGGCCCGGGACCTCGATCTCGGGGTCGAAGGGTACGATGGCCTCGGGCGATGTACCATGGTATCGCTCGCGCAGTTCGGCGATGGCGAGTTGCAGCATCTCCACATCGGTCTCTTCCAACCGCCGTTTCAGTTCGATGGTGATGCCGTTCACGATGGCGCCGTCGATCACCCGCATGTAGTTGACGTATGTGCTCGTCGGGTCGCTCACCAACCCGTAGATGTCCACGTCCCCGATGTCGGGGTTCACCACGATGCTCTTGGCGCGGTAGCTCTCCAGCCGCTCGATACGCCCACGGTAGTCCTCCGCTGCCTCGAATTCCAGGCGTTCGGCGTGCTCGTGCATCAAGGGCTTCATCACCTTCAACAGCCCTGCCACCCGGCCTTTTACGATCTCGCGTACCTGGGTGATGTTGGCGTTGTACTCACCTTCGTCCTGCAACCCTTCGCAGGGTCCCTTGCAGTTGCCAATGTGGTACTCCAGGCAGCGCTTGAACTTCTTCTGCTCGATGTTCTTCGGCGAGAGGTCGTAGTTGCAACTGCGCAGTTTGTACAGCTTGTGCACCAGCTGCAGCACGGTCTTCATGGTGCGCACACCGGCGTAGGGTCCGTAGTACTCGCTGCCGTCCTTCTCCGGGTTGCGCATGCCTTCCACGCGCGGGAAGCGTTCATTGCGGATGCGGATGAAGGGGAAGCTCTTGTCGTCGCGTAACAGGATGTTGTACCGCGGCTGGTGCTGCTTGATCAAGGAATTCTCGAGCAGCAGCGCTTCAAACTCGGTTGGCACGTGGATCACACGCAGGTCGGCGATCTTGCGGACGAGGATGTTGGTCTTGCCGTCGGTGTGTGTTTTGGCGAAATAGCTGCTAACGCGATGGCGGAGGTCCTTCGCCTTCCCGACGTACAGGATGGTGCCCTCGTGATCCAGGAACTGGTATACCCCCGGAGTGTGCGGGAGCAACTTCACCTTTTCGCGTACGTCGAGCTCGGACATGGATGTGCGAAGATCGGCGTTGTGAGGGTCGGCCTGTCGATCGGGTCCCAAGGAGTTGACGCTGGCGTTCCCGGAACCGGTTGGATGTTCTCCGAACGAGGGACAGGATCGACCCGTTCCGCCGTCGCGGTCTGCCGAGTACCTTGGCGCCACACAACAAGCGCATGCAATTCACCGCCGCACAGATCGCACAACTCCTTCAAGGCACGGTTGAAGGCGACCCTAACGCCACTGTGAGCAAGCTTTCCAAGATCGAAGAGGGTGGCGAGGGCTCGCTCTCCTTTCTGGCCAACCCGGTCTATACCCAATATGTCTACGGCACCACCGCCAGCGTGGTGATCATCGGCAACACGTTCGAACTGAACGCTCCGGTGAAGACCACCTTGGTGCGGGTGGCCGATGCGCAAGGTGCCTTTGCGAAGGTGCTGGCGATGTACAATACCATCAAGCTGGACAAGAAGGGCATCGCACCCCAAGCCGTCATCGAACCCGGTGCAGCTTATGGCGACAACTGCTACATCGGCGCAATGGCCTACGTCGGTGCCAACGCCAAGCTGGGTAACAACGTCAAGATCTACCCGCATGCCTACATCGGCGATAATGTGACCATCGGCGACAACACCACCGTCTTCGCCAACGTGACGATCTATTCGGACTGTGTGGTTGGGGCCAACTGCATCATCCACAGCGGCACGGTGATCGGCAGCGATGGTTTCCGTTTCGCCACCGGTCCCAACGCGGCAGAGAAGATCCCCCAGATCGGCAACGTGGTGCTCGAGGATGATGTGGAGATCGGGGCCAACTGCGCCATCGACCGGGCCACACTGGGCAGCACCATCCTGCGGCGTGGCGTGAAGTTCGACAACCTCATCCATATCGCGCACAACGTGGAGGTGGGTGAGAACACGTATTACGCGGCGGGTGGTGTGGTGGCGGGTTCCACCAAGATCGGGAAGAACTGCATGTTCAGCGGTCAGGTGGGCATCATCGGCCACCTGAAGATCGCCGATGGCACCATCATCGCGGCACAGAGCGGCATCAGCAAGGATACCAAGGCGGGTGAGGCGTACATGGGCTCACCGGCCTGGGAGGCCAGCAAGTACCGCAAGAGCTACATCCACTTCCGTAATCTTGACCGTATCGTGGATCGACTGGACAAGGTGGAGAAGGCCCTGAAAGGGTGAACGTACTTGCTTGTTGGAATGTGAAAGGCCGGTGATCACCGGCCTTTCACTTGTGTTCTAGTATCGTCCCTAAGGAAGCTGTTCCACACGTGTGTTCGTGGGTACGACGCCGCCGATGTTCTGCAGGATGATGTCCCGGTCGTTACCCGAGCCGGTGTACATCACACTGCCGTCCAGGTTCACATCCTCTTCCAGATAGCCTGCCACGGTGTTCGTGGGTATGGCACCACCGATCCGGGAGAGCACCAGATCCCGGTCGTTGCCGCTGCCGGTGTACATGAGCACCCCGTCGCCGTTGCAATCACCCGCCCACAGAACGCGCAAGCTTCCCAGTGCTTTTCGTGCATCGGTTCCGAAGACCGTCACCGCAGGATCGCTCAGGTCGAGCTTCACCACACCGCTTCCGAAAGGCCGCGTCGTCGAGGTCATCACGCCTAAGTGGTTGCGGTGTAGCAAGCTCACGAAGTAAGCCGCTCTTGGGGCATCGTTGAAGACCAACGGACCGCGGCCGTCGGCTCCAACGATGGTTCCGTTGGCCAACACCATGGCTGGCAGCTCATCGATCACCGTGCTGCTGTTGGCCGCGCTGCGCAGTTGCACCAACACCCAATCCACCGGCTTGGTGGCTCCTGTGCGTTGCATCAAGCTGGTCGCGGCGGTGGATCCCAGCCCGTACGGGTCCGTGGTCGGAAGAAGTCCGCCATTCACTAGGTCCGTGCGCATCGTGTTCACGACCGTCGGACCCTCGAGGAAGGCTGTCAGATCGAGCTCGGCGTCGCCATCGGTGTAGTCGAAGACACCATCACTGTCGCGGTCCACACCAGCACGGATCTTCGTGTTCGGGTGTACGATCGTCCATGTCAGGGGCGAGGCGCCTGTTTGTGCTGCCGCCACGAGCTGGGCATGGGTCACCGGCGCTGCACTGTTCAGGTCGGGCTGGTAGTTGTCGCTCCCCAAGTAGTAGAAGCCACGGGGCTCGTTGTTCCAAACACCTTTCACGATCATGGCGTAATCGCCCGGCTTGTCGTTCACCAAGGTCTTCATGGTGGTGAGCTGCGTGGTGCTACCCACACTTCCGTTCAAGGTATGGCGCACACCCACGGCGGGCAGAGCGTCCTGCACCGGGTGAACCCGATCGAAGGTGTGGCTCTGTGGGCTGTTCACCGCGTCGATGCCACCGGACCAACTAAGCAGTTCAGGTTCGTAATCACCGAAATAGTGGCCGCTCACACCCGGGCTGTTGAACAACGTTTCCATGATGCCATCGCTCATGAGACCGAACCCGCTCGTGCATTCCGTGGTGTTGAAGAAGAAGCCGTTCTTACGATACACGGTGCGGAGGTCGGGCACCATGTTGGTGTTGTTCGTCATCACCACCTGACCAGCGTTGGTGTTGCTTCCGTTCCCGGGCAGGTGCCCGCGGCCGCTGCCGGTCTGGTGGCAGTGCGAACAGTTCACGTTCACAGCGACGAAAAGACGTACGCCCGCGGTGGGCACGGTCTGGTACGTGGTGCCCGTATAGCGCACCCGGTTCGGATTGTTCATCCGTTCCACCGTGGCCGCCACGCTCGACTCTGGAAGGAAGGTGCGGTACGGGTTCGGTACGTACCACGTGGCGGCGAGGAAGTCCGAGAACTCCTGCATGCCCACGGCATCCAATGGAGCTTCCGTGCCCTGCAGGTCGCGGAAAGCGCCGGCGAAATCGTGGAAGGTCTGTTTATCACCTCGCCAGTGCAGCTTGCCCGTGCCCCGGTTGATGATGTCGACGAGGAATTGGGTCGTCTTCAACCCCTTCATCGGGTGGAAGGTCTTGTTGCCCGCTGCGTCATTCACCGTGACCATCTCACCAGCAGGGTTTCCCAGGTCCCAAGCAAGGCGATCCCATTTGCCGTCCACGTGACAGGATCCACACGAGATCTGCCCGTGCCCACTGCCGGTATGCGTGTTGTACAGGTGTTTGCGTCCGGTCTTGATCACCTGCGGTGTGGGATCGAAGAATGCAGTACGAGCCACCTCCTTGTCCGTGGTCAGGTCGATGGTGGAGATCGAGCCATCGAACTTGTTCAGCACATAGGCCTTGTTCTGCGCATCGTGGATGACGATCCCCGTAGGCCCATCGCCCACCTCGATCGGTTGTGGTGATGTGCGTGCTCCGGTGGTGCCGATGGTGATCACGTTGTTCGAGCCCATGCCGGTGATGTAGGCCTTGGTTCCATCCGCCTTCCAAGCGATGCCGCGCGGATCACCTACAGAACGCTTGCGATCCGCCGGTGGCGAAGAGTGTGTGCTGTAGTTGATGTGCGGGTTGAGGTCGGTGCGTGTCACGCTGCCCGCACCCAGGAAGCGTGATACGTTCACCGTGAGGAATTTACCACGCAAGTTGGGCTCGAAGCGGATCTCGTTGGTGGCGTCGGTGCCGATCACATACACTTCACCCGTGGGGTGCACGGCCATGCTCATCAGGATGTTGCCGAGCGTTTGTTTGTAGGTCACACCCGCCGTGGTGGGGTTGTTGGCGTTGATCATCGCCACGTCCCGATCCGGCATATCCCATCCGGCGATACGCGCGGTGTTCGGTAGCCCGCCGCTCACCAGGTTGGTCCAGTTGCGTCCGTTCGCGTCCATCCATTGCCCCGCCGTATTCTTGCGTACCACCAAGCTGTTGTTGCCCGGTGGCGCAGGGTTGTTGGGGTTCATCGGTGGGTTGAATCCCGTGGCACCGGAATTCGGTACTGGTACGATACCGCCGTAAGGACCAGCAGGGTTCGCCACCACGTTGGGGATGGTGGTGCATGCGCCCCCTTGTACGGAGCAGAAACCACCAGCATGGAATTGGTTGCCGGGGATGACGGTGGTCTGGTTGCCACTTTCGAAGAAGGCACAGTAGACGGTGCTTCCATCGGGGCTCACGGCCAAAGCACGTGGCTGCTCGCCCTTCAGCAGTACTTGCACGGGCGCCGTGGCCAGGTTCGCCGGGTCGAAGACCTGGATCATCTCCTGCTCCGCGCAACTCACGAAGGCTTTGATCGGGGATCCCGCGAAGACCACGTCGGAGGGTTCGTTCTCCGTGGTCACGCTGCGCACAGTGGCTTTCAAGGCGAGGTCAACGATGCTGATGTCGTCACTGATGGTGTTCACCACCCACACCTCATTGTTCGTGCGCGCTCGCACGGTGACCGGGTCAATGCCCACGGGGATGCTTGCGCTATGCAAGAGTCCGGTGGCCGTGATGTTGAAGACCTCGAGCGTGTTGTTCGCGGTATTCACAGCGAGCAACTTCGTCCCGTCAGGTGTCTTTTCGATTGGATGTACATGGGCCGATTCGAAGTTCACGAAGTCGCTCAGTGGAACGGCCGATTTAGCGCCACCGACAGTAGCCGTTCGTTCGGGCTCGATGGTGGCAGATAAGCCAACGATGGCGCCGATGGTGACGAGTGCGATCGCGGTGCGGTGGAATGTTCTTGCCATGGACAGCAGCATTAAGAGCACCTTGCCCCATCGACGGGTTGGATCCGACGGGTAAGGCACTCAGGGCGAAGGGCTAAGCTACATCCCAACGGCAGCCGATGCAAGTGGTCGAATCGCCGGCCTGGTCGATCAGTACACCAGCAGGCGTGGCTCGCTCATCTCTTCCATGGCGTATTTCACGCCCTCCCGGCCCAATCCGCTGTCCTTGATGCCGCCATAGGGCATGCTGTCAATGCGGAATCCCGGCACGCTGTTCATGATGATCCCCCCCACCTCCAGCTCGTCGTGCGCCACCTTCATGTGTGCGATGTGGGGAGTGAACACACCCGCCTGCAATCCGTAGGTGGAGTCGTTCACGCAGGTAACGGCCTCGTGGAAGTCCGCCACCTCCTCGATGATCGTGACAGGGCCGAAGACTTCAGCGCAGCTCACCTTCATCGTCTTCATCGTCCCGCTGAGCAAGGTGGCGGCGTACACGTTGCGGTTTGCATCCACCGGCTTGCCTCCTGCAAGGATCTGGGCACCGCCATTCACCGCCTCTTCCACCCAGGTGCTGATGCGCTGGAAGTGCGTCTTGTCGATGATGGGTCCGACCGTCACGCTGGGATCGTTCGGATCGCCGGCTTGCAAGGCGTTGAACTCCTTTACCAGCAGATCGCGGAACTGCGCGAAGACGGACTTGACCGCATAGATCCGCTGGGTGCTGATGCAGGTCTGCCCGGCATAGAGGTTCGCGCCCATTGCGACGCTCTTCGCGGTGGCAGCAAGGTCCACGCCTTCGTCCACGATCACGCTCGCATTGCCGCCGAGCTCCAGCGCCAGCTTCTTTTTGCCGCAGATGTTCTTCAAGTGCCAGCCCACCTTGTCGCTTCCAGTGAAGCTGAGCATGGCGACGCGGTCGTCCTTCACCAGTTTTTCGGAAACAGGCACGTTCGCCATCAGCACGCTGAACGCCCCTTTCGGCCAGCCGATCTCTTCCATGAAGCGACCGAGCACCAGCGAACTGAGCGGCGCCTGTGGCGCGGGTTTTAAAACGACCGGACAACCTACGGCCATGGCCGGCGCCACTTTGTGCAACACCAGGTTCAGCGGGAAGTTGAACGGTGTGATCGCGGCGATGACACCGATCGGAAAGCGCTTGGTGAAGGCCGTCTTACCTGCGCCCGCACCGAAGTCGAGCGGCGTCACTTCTCCTCCGAAACGCAGGGCTTCCGCAGCCGCCGTGCGCACCGTGGTGATGCACCGCGCGATCTCGGTCTTCGCGTAGCCGAGGGGCTTGCCACCTTCTTGCACGATCAATCGCGCGAGCTCTTCTTCGTGCTTCGTGATCAACGCGGCCAAGGCTTCCAATTTCGCGCTGCGCTCACCAGCGCTCATCTTCCGCAATACGTCGCGACTCGCATACGCAGCGGCGATGGCTTCTTCCATCTGGCCTTCGGTGGCATGCGGTATACCCGCTAGTTTGGAGCCGTGGTATTTGTCCACCACCGTGTTGAAGGTGCCGTCGCCTTCAGTGGTCCAGGTTCCGTTGATCAGGTTGGCAGACGTAACGAGCGCAGATGGGGCTAGGGTAGTGGCCATGGTGCGAAAATACGGGCTGCTTTCGCGGCTTTTGGTTCCTGCATTCGGCGCGCTCGCCTCACTTCGCCAAATACCTCCCCACAGGCTTCAACAGCACCACCTGCACTTCCTGTTCCTCGAAGCGCTTGAAGCTCGCCTCCACCTGTTTTTCCGGCCAAATGATCTGCACTCGACCTTTCGCGACATCATAGGCCGCCGTGTAGAGCGTGCCGAAGCCGCGCAGGTATTGCTGGCTGTACAGCGGTGGACGCATGAACTGCTTGATCACGTTCGCGCGGGTCTGCTTGGGCTCGGCGATGCTTTGCTCCAGGAAGTGTTTGCGCTCGATGGTGTGCGTGAAGGCCGCGTACTCATCCCACTCCACCTGGTGCTGGTGATTGCACGCCACGGCTTGGTACACCACCTGTGCCGGACGATCGGGGTTCATATATACCGTGGCGAATTTGCCGGTCTTGTCAACGAGCGTGACGTTGTAGCCCATATGGACCGGAATGCGTGTGAGCGTGGTGCAGGCTTCTTCAACGTTGCTGCACGTTTCCAACACATAGCGGATCACCAGCGGTATGCCGAAACCCACACCGGTCACCTTTCTTCCGCCGAAGGCCAACGCTACGGCTAGTCCATCCGCGTTCATGCCATCCAACAAACCCCAGCCGCTGTCCTGGATGCCGATCACAGGTTTCACATACTCCGTGTAACGCATGCGCCCATCGAAGAAACGCGGGTCGAAGTCGTAGTTGCGGATCAGCGTGGGAGCGCCTTTCGTCCACGCCACTTGCGAGCAACCGGCCATGTAAGGCGGTGGGCACCAGAAGCTGAGGAAACGAGAGGCAACGTCATCGTTGTTCGATAGACGGCACAGGCTGTTGTATACCGGGATAAGTTCCGGCATGTGCAGCTCCAACAGGCTGCGACAAGTCACCAGGTCGGGGCGCTTCTCCAAGCCTTCGCTCTCGTACCAGATCTTGAACAGCGGCCAAGCCCGGTCGAAGAAGGTCTGCCAGCGATCGCTGGGCCAGGGCTCTTTGACGAGTTTCAGGTGGACGTACATCGCTCTCTTCGTTCGCGGTTCTGAAATACGGGGTACAGGGTTTTGGGTATAGGGTAGCGCAGCCCGAAGCTGCTACCCTGTGCCCAATACCCTGTACACGATACCCGATACCGCATTCTCATTCACATCATCTTGAACCCCCCGATCTCCAGCATGTGCTCATGCCCATTGCTGCCATGTGCGCCGGGCGCCACGCTCTTGAATTGCGTGCGGATCGCTGCCAACCACTTCTTCGCGCGTTCGGTCAGTTCGAAATCGTCGGTCATCATGCGGCCGCGCATCACCAGGATGCCCATGTCGGCGCCTTCGTAGAACCAATCGCCGGGGCGTGTGATGCGGAGGAAGAAGGCTTCGTTGTCCTTTTCCACGTAGCGGCGGTGCGTGTCCATGCGCCAGAAGTAGATGCTGCCATCGTCCCGCATGCGCCAGATGCCGCTGCGCGGTGCTTCGGTCACGCGTTGCACATCGTCCGTGGTGTACTTGATCACCATCTGGCCCCAGGAGTCGATGTTCTCGTCCTTGGCCCAACGACGGTTCAGCGCGTTCACGTTCAACTCGTAGGGTTCGTTCATCCATTCCAGCGTGTGGAACAGGTGGAGCGGTGCATCGCTCAACGCGAACACGGCGTGGTTGGTGATGGAGCTCGCGCCCGTCACGCGCGGGTTCAATTCGCCTAGGTAGATCTCGCCGCTGTCCTTGTCGATCAGGTAGTCGAGCTCGAAGTAGCCCTTGTAACCTTCCTTCAGCAGCTGATCTCCGAACTTCTTCGCGTAGCGGCGTGCCTTCGCGCGGATCTCCGGTGTGAAGGTGTCGGCGAAGATCTCGTTGCCGCACCAGCCACCTTTGTAGGGCGTGAGCTCCTTGAAGCCCACGAGTTCCGTCATCAGCGGCGCCACGATGGTGCCATGCCGTGTGACGCATGCTTCCATGGCCGCACCACGACAGTTGATGCGCTTCATGATCTTGCACTCCTTCTCAGCCTCGATCTCCTTCGCGTACTTGTCGTAGTCGGCGGCACTGTTGATGAAGAAGGTGGTGTGTCCACTGTCACCGTAGGGCGTTTGTACCACGAGGTCCGTGCCGAGCTTGCCCTTCTGCGCCACGGCGAGCAGGTGCTCGTAGTGTTTCACTGGGCTCAGCACATAGGGCACACACGGAACGCCGGCCTTTTCCGCCACGCGGTTCGTGTTCACCTTGTTGTCCAACCAGCTGCGCAGTTTCGCAGGCGGGAAGATCACCTCCAACCCGGCTTTTTTCGCCAGCGCTTCGGTCTTCTCATCGAACATCAAGAACAGTGCTTTGCCAGCGGACTTGCTGCTCATGCGCCTGCTTTCGATGAAGTCGCGCACTTCGCTGTGGGTGAGCAGGTAGTTGTTGATGTCCTCGATGCTCTGGAACTCCTCGTGGGGCTCCTCCGTCTTCGGGCTCATCAGGTTCGGATGCAGCCCATCGAAACAATCGATGTAGGTGATGAACTTGAAGCCCTTGATCCACTCATCGGCCCCGAGCAGGTTGAAGTTGGTGGCGCTTATGAAGTAGAGCGGCACTTCGTTGCGGTGGAAGAACCGGCGGATGTCGCTGATGCCCTTCAAGGTGTTCACCGCGCGCGGGCCGGACTTGGACTTCACCGCAGCTTTCTTGCGCGGTTTAGGCGCTGCTGCTTTGGCCAGCAGCTTCTTCGTGTTCCGCGAGCCGACTTTCACGACAGCCTTCTTCTTCACTGCTGCTTTTTTCGATGCAGTGCGGACGGGTGCGCGCTTCGCGGCAGGCTTCTTCGCGGAAACTTTGGTTCGCTGTTTAGACGATGCCGTTCTCGTTGCCTTCTTGCGGGCGGCGGGTTTCCTGCGCTTGCGGGACTGTGCGGTCTTCTTGGCCATGGGTGCGGGCAAGGTAAGTTGAGGATGCGTCGGTGGTGCTGACCGTCATCGACGCTTTCGGGTTTTCGGGGCTGGTGATGGTTTCTTCTTGGCGGCCTTCTTCACGGGGGAAGGAACCGGCACGCTGGCGGGGCGCATGCCACCCATGGCGGTCACGGTGCGCTGCCTACCCAATGCCGTATCGGTGAAGACACGCAAGCCAAGCTCGGGGCGGTAGCCGTGGATCTCCTTCACATCGATGGCGATGAGGAAGTCGATGATCTGGTGATTGATCACCTGGCCCGGTACAAGCACGGGGAAGCCGGGCGGATACGGGATCACGAAACTCGCGGACACCAGTTCCTGACCGGCCGCCATCTCGCGCAAGGCGACCTCCAGTGGTACGTTCCGGCAGCGGCGCTCATCGTAGGCGAGGAAGTAAGCGGCCCGCAGATCACCACCGGGAACCCCCGGCTGGCCTAGGAAACTGCGGTGGAAGCTGGTGAAATCCGGCAGCGGTGTCTCCTCACCGCGCAGTTCGCGCAACACCCCGAGGTGCGCTTGCTTGTCGACCAGCTCGAATCCGGCATTGCGCTGCTCCAACTCATCGGCGATGCTCAACAGCACCTTGGTGAGGTAGGCCAGCGATCCCCGCGTGGTGCCGATATTGGTCATGAACAGCACCGAGTTGCGCGAGGTCTTGTTCACTTGGATCTGGTGCTTGTCCATCAAGAATTTGTTCTTGAAGGTGTCGCCGTCGATCCCCGTTTTCCCGGTGAACAGGTTGATCTTCGTGGGGTCCACCGCGAACTCGTCCTCCGCCCAGGCCTTCTCGATCGCGTTCCACCCGTGATCGCGGCGGTAGTAGCTGTCCAGTCCGCTCTGGCGGTGTTCGCGCGGCACGAGGTCGTTGATGGTGATGATGTCGAACCACTTCTGCAGACGCGGATTCTCCCGGATGGTGCGCCGCAGAAGCAACCCGAGCTCGATCGCTTTCTCCACCAGTTCGTAGCCCTCGAACTCCACCTGGCGGCGGCCCACGTCCATGCTCGCGAGGATCTGGTAGTTGGCGCTGGTGCTCGTATGCGTCATGTAAGCCTCGTGGAAACTCGCTTCGGTCTTGCGCTCGAAGTCCTCGTCCCAGATGTGGATCATGCTGCCTTGCCGGAAAGAGGTGAGCGTCTTGTGCGTGCTCTGTGTCGCATACACGCGGATCCGCACTTTCGCTGGGTCGGGTAGTCGTGGTGCTTCATCTTTCTTCAGGCCAGCGATATGTTTCGCGTATTCCATGGCATACTCGGGCGACCGGTATTTACGCGCGAGTTTCTGCGCCACGTGCATCGCCGTGCGTTGCCGGAGCACGTAGCTGAAACGACCGAAGGCCCACCACGCTTCATCCCAGAGGAACACGATGTCCGGCTTGATCGCGAGCACCTCCTCCATCACGCGCTCCACGTTGTACACCACGCCATCGAAGGTGCAGTTGGTGAGTAGCAACATCTTCACCTTCTCCAAGCGCCCACCACGCTTCAGGAGGTGCAGTTGTTCCTTGATGTGGCTCAGCGGCACAGCACCGTACATGCTGTATTTGGGCAGGGGATAGCTGTGGAGGTACACGGGATACGCACCGCTCAGCACCATGCCGTAATGGTGGCTCTTATGGCAGTCGCGGTCGATCAGCACGATGTCGCCGGGCTCCACCAAGGCTTGCACCACGATCTTGTTGGTGGTGCTGGTGCCGTTGGTGGCGAAGAAGGTGTGTTTGCTGCCGAACGCCCGCGAGGCGAGTTGTTGCGCGGTCTTCAGCGGACCGGTGGGTTGCAGCAGTGAGTCGAGGCCGCCTGTGGTGGCGCTGGTTTCCGCGAGGAAGAGGTTGCGGCCGTAGAAGTCGCCGAAGTCCTGGATCCACCGGCTCTTGAACACGCTGTTGCCCCGGCTGATCGGCATGGCATGGAACACGCCCATCGGCCGCTTGCTGTATTCCTTCAACGCGGTGAAGAAGGGCGTCTGGTACTTGTCCTGGATGCCGCGCAGGATGGTGAGGTGCAGTTCCGAAAGATCTTCCGTGCGGTAGAAGATGCGGCGGAAGGTGGTCAGGGTGACCTCGTCGAGTTGGTCCACCGGCGTGTCCGTGGCGTAGTACCGATCCACTTCCGGACGGAACCACTTGCACATACGTCCGAGGTAGGTGCCCATGTTCGCGCGACCGATGCGCTCCGGCTTCAACGCATCGATAGCGCGGGTGAATTCCTTCAGGGTGCCCTTGTGGTTGCTGCCCGCGAAGGCCACGCCGAAGCGCACGACCACGGCCTGGATGTTGTGGTTGAAGAGAAGCGCGATCAGCGCGTCCTGCACGGTGCGCACCACCACGGTGTCGTAGATGAAGGCGTCGCTGCGGTCGCGGCACTTCTGCAGTTTGTTCTTCAGCGCGCTCTCCTCGACATCGTCCAGATCATCCACGAAAAGCACTTCGAAGTAGTTGGCGCGTGGGCTGTCCTCGTCGTCGGCCAACAATTCGTTGCGGCCGGCCAGCGGGTCGGCCAACACCGCAGGGTCGCTGCGGAAGGCGCCACTGCTGAGCATGCGCACCACATGGTTCACGGCCAGGTGCAGCCCGTGGTATTCCTTCGAGCGCAACATCTCCTGCAAGCGCCGTACGGTCTCTCTTCCAGGGAAGGCCCAGTACAGTTCGATGTGCATCAGGTCATCGAGCAAGGTGCGCACCTCTTCCGGGGTGGCGCGTCCTTCGTCGAGGTCCATGGCCGCCAGCTTCAGCTGGTCCCAGGTATGGGAGCGCAGCCGTGCGGCGTTGTAATGCTGGCGGAGGTCGGTACTGGTAGCGGGCATGGTGTGGTAAGCCGAAGGGAAAGATAGGGGGCGGATGGATCGGTTGGTGGGGATGCTTAAAGTGGGCTAGGATTTGATGCCTTCCTTAGATTCGTAGAGACCAATGCAACGCGTGAACGGTACGATCTGGGAGAGGTGCTTACATAGCCATATCTGGGTGGGCGTGACAGTGGCTGTGCTTTTCGTGGTGAGCGGTACCGGGGTCGGAGGGGCCAGCTTGATCGTGCTCATGGCCGGCCTTCTCTTCTCCGCGATTGACGCCTACACCTATTCGAAATTCAGGCTCGCCATCGTGTACGCCGGTGATCATCTACTGGTCAATGGCGAACAAGTCTTTGTGTCGGATATCCTTTGGATACGGGAGATCCACCTTCGAGCATTGAAGAACTCTTGGACCTTCGTCGAGTTCGTATTCCTGCGGGATGGATCCGAGGTCCGTGCCTTGTGCAGGGGCAAACGGGATCGACTCTTCAAGAATGAGAATCGCAGTATCAGTATGATCGTGCAGAAGCTGCCCGAACTGAAGGAACGGTTAGCAGAGCAAGAACGAACCCATCATTTCGGCGGAGTGAACGAGCTTGCTAGGCCTCTGATGAGCCAGGAGGCGACCGAATTCCAGGTCGATCCAATGGCACGCTACCGCGACCCGTATTTCAGCAGGAGGCGCTAAGCGGGATCAGTTAGAATGTCCTGCACAGCGAGGAGGGTTCGGAGCCCGAGCCTCAGCGCTTCTTCTTCCCAGCGGCTTTCTTCCCCGCGGTCGATCGAATAGCAGCCTTCTTCGCTGCCACCTTCTTCGGTTGCTCCGCCTTTTCGGTGCCCGCGGTGCGTGCCTGACCTTCGTGCAAGGCCAAACGGTTCCCTTCGCTATCGATGAATAACGCGAAGTAGCCCGCTTGCTCGGCGATCAAGGTCTTCGGCATGATGATGCGTCCGCCGGCCAGCTCGATGCGGCCCAGGATGCTGTCCATGTCGTTGCCCGCGTTCAGGTAGATGAGCACGCCGCTGTCGTTGGGGTAACAACCCGGACCTTGGATCAAGGCACCACCGATGCCCTTGTCCGCCGGGAAGTACGCCATGTGGAACTCGCCGTTGTGCGCCACTTCCATCTGCATGTTGTAGATGGTGTTGTAGAAGGTGGCCGCGCGGTGCAGGTCGTAGGCGGGGATCTCGAACCAGCTCACATAGTCCTTGAGCTTCGGATGCTGCTTGAATGATGCGGATGCGCCCATGGGAAGGTTGTTGGATACGTGGGGTGAAGTTCGTTACTCCGTTTGCTCACTCGGAGGACGGAAGGCGGAGATGATCGGCTTGGGTAGTTCGTGGCCGCGGTGCTCGTCCTTGATCTGCAACTCGCCCAGCTCCTGTACACGCTGCGGTTTGATCAAAGGCCCCAAGCTCTCCAACGCCGGGTGCTTCTTGCCCGGTGTGTACACGTCGAAGTCCACCGGTCGGTCGCGGAAGCTCTTCATCGGCTGGCCCAAGCGCAACACGCCCAATTCGCGGCTGCGGCGGACTTTTTCCAGGTTGATCTCGATGGGGATGAACTCCTCATTCACATCGGCTTGGTAGATGATGCGCCCTTCCGGACCGCACACGATGCTTCGACCGCTGCCACCGGCGTCAAGCCCATTGATGTCGAAGAAGTAGCACTGGTTCGTAGCCGCGCTGGCCCGCGCGATGCTCAGTTCGATATCGCGGTCGATGGTCCCCGTGAGCGTGGGATGCAGGATCACTTCGGCACCCATCACCGCCAATGTGCGCGTGGTCTCGGGGATCCACATGTCATAGCAGATGCTCACACCGAATTTGCCCACATCGGGCACGTCGAAGAGGCAGAATTCGTTCCCGCCGGTCACGCCCACCTCGTACGGGTAGAAGGGGAACATCTTGCTGTACCGCGTCACCACGCTGCCTTCCGGATCGATCACCGTGGCGGTGTTGTAGATCTTGTCGCCGCGCTTTTCGAAGATGCTTCCGGGCAACAGCCAGATGCCGTGTTTGGCGGCCATGGCACACATCTCCTGCTCGAATTCCCCCGGCACCGGCTGGGCATTGGCCGTGAGCGGACCGTATGCGCAAAGCTCGCTGAACATCACCATGTCCACCCACGGGTACAGGTTCATGAGGATGTCTAGCTTCAGCTTCATGGCCTCCACGTTGGGCACCGAAGCGCTCACCCGCATCTGGACGCCAGCTATCGAGAATGGTTTCATGGGTAATGCTTCACCACAGAGGCACGGAGGGCACAGAGGGAATGCGAATGTGCATGCTTCCGTTCCCTTCCATCCTCATGAGGTTTTCATCAAGTGTATTTCTCCGTGTTCTCTGTGCCTCTGTGGTGAACTCTTACCCGCAGATCTTCTCCAATTCCTCCTCCATGATGTCGAGTCCACGGTTCAGCAGCTCGTCGCTGATCACCAGAGGGCTCAACACCCTGATCACGTTCTTGTCCGTGCCCGCGGTGATCACCACGAGGTCGCGGGCAGCGCAGGCGTTCATCAGCTTCGTACACGTGTCGGCATCGGGCTTCATCGGGTCGCGGTCCACGTTGAACTCCATTGCCATCATGGCGCCCAAGCCGCGCACATCACCGATGCAGTCATGCTTCGCCTTCATCTTCTCGAACCGCGCACGGATCACCTGGCCCACATGCCGCCCCTTCGCGTTGATGTCGATCTCTTCCATGTAGTCCAAGGTGGCCAGTGCCGCTGCGCAACTCACCGGATTACCGATGTAGGTGCCGCCGATGCTGCTGGGGCCCGCCTTGTCCATGATGTCCGCTTTGCCCATCACCGCCGCGATCGGCATACCGCTGCCGAGGCTCTTGGCCCAGGTGCTCAGGTCGGGGATCACACCGAAATGCTCGTAAGCGCTCCACGCTCCCGTGCGTCCGAAACCGGCCTGCACCTCGTCGAAGATCAGCATGATACCATGCTTGTCGCAGAAGGCGCGCAGCCCTTTTAGATAGGCCGCAGGTGCCACATTGAATCCGCCTTCGCCTTGCACCACTTCGATGATGATGGCCGCCAGCTCGTTCGGTGCTACCGTGTTGTGCGTGAGCTCTTCCAGCCGGTGCAGCTCCGCTTGGGCGAATTCCGCCTCGCTGCGACCAGCACCGAACCGGAAATAGTTCGGGTATTGCGTGCGATAGACCTCCGGTGCGAATGGTCCGCAATCGGGCTTGTAACCCACCTTGCTCGTGAGCGTCATGGCCATCATCGTGCGCCCGTGGAAGGCATCGGTGAAGCACAGCACGCCACCGCGCTTGGTGGCTTGGCGGGCGATCTTGATGGCGTTCTCTACGGCTTCAGCACCCGTGCTCACCAACAGGGTCTTCGTGGGGCCGCCATGTGGCAACAGTGCGTTCAGCCGCTCGCACAGGGCGATGTACGGTTCGTAGCTGGCCACGTTGAAGCTGACGTGCAGGAATTTCGCCGCTTGCTCCTGGATGGCTTTCACCACCGGGGGCGGACAGTGACCGGCGTTCACCACACCGATGCCACCGGCGAAGTCGATCAGCTCACGACCATCGGCATCGGTGATCGTGGCTCCGCTGGCCTTGGCGGCCGTGGCGTAGTTGAACATGCCCACACCGTTCGGTACGGCGGCTTTGCGGCGGGCGATGAGTTCCTGGCTCTTGGTGAGTTGCTCCGTCATGGTGCGAAGTTGAGGAATGCGAGGCAGCGTTCGGCGGCTAGGTACGGAGAGAATGCCAACAGCGTCGGTTCAGTCGCCGTTGTTCGTTCGGAATTTTCAGGCGGCGGGGTTTCAACGGCCCATCAAGGAGTACGCCAACGAGCCTGACAACGACGAACTCCGAACGAAGCACTCAACGCGCCTCAATCCAGGCGATGCGCCAAGGTCACCGTCTTCTTGAACTTCTGCACGTTGCCCGCCAGGTCGAAAACCTCCAGCACCACGATGTAGGGTCCCATTCGGGCCAGCCCGCCGCCTTCCAGGATGCCATTCCAAGAGATTGCGCCTTCGGTACCCAGCAGCAGGTTGTCCATCAGCCGGCGCGCCTCGCGACCGGCCAGGTCATAGACCACCAAGGTGCCCACGTAACCCGGTTCGTTGAAGGTGTAAGCGATGGTGAGCACGTCCTGGAAGCCATCGTTATCCGGGCTGAAGATGGAAGGCTCGATGGTGAGTTCGCCGTCAGTGCCCGCTGTCTCGGCGAATTGCGAATTGACGAAGCCGGGTGTGGCCTTGCCGGCGATGTCCGCAGCGGTTTGCCAGTTGGTGGGGTCGTCCGTGTCACGGTCCGAGTCCACGCGCTCCAAACTGTAACCTTCGGTGTTGTTCACCAGTTCGAAGTGCAGGTCGTCGTTGTAGTCGAAGCGGTCCAACACGGCACCGTCCGCGCCCACGAAGACCACGGATCCTTCGCCATTGTTGTAGCTCGGCAGATCGGCCACCACGAAGCGGTCCTCGCGGCTCTGGGGGTAGTTCGTCATCACGTCGGTCGCGTCCTCGCAGATCAGGACGTAAGCGCCCGGCAACAGCAGTTCCGCATTCGTGGTGATCACCGAACCCGGACCGACCTCACCATCGCTGACGTTCGCGAGCTGCAGGCCCGCAAGGCTGATCACCTTGGTGCTGCGGTTATACAATTCCACGAAGTCGCTTCCTGATCCGAAGGGGTCGTAGAGCACTTCGTTGATCACCACGTCGCCTTCCGACAAGGGTTCGGGGAGCGCGAAGGATGCACTGTTGCCTGCCCCGATCGGGTTCCCCGGACAGTCTGCCACACCATTCACCTGGATCGTGTAGATCGTGCCCGCCACCAGCGGATCGCTCAAGTTCAATGTGGCACCGGTCGTTCCGGCGGGAATGGCTGATCCCACCGCCACCGAAGGTGTGATGGTGTAGGTCCCGGTCGCGATCGTCGCCACATCCAAGCCCTCGTTGAAGGTGAGCACCAAGGTGTTCGCATCGGGCACCTGAACGGATAACAGGGTCGGAGGTGTGATGTCCGGGATGATGGCGAAATTGCTGTTCTGCACACCGGGTGTACCGCCGAGGGGATCGCTGCTTGCTCGCCAGTTCGCTGCGCCGCTGCAAGGGCTGGTGGGGTCGATCTGCTCAAGGGTCCAGCCGCCGTCATCCTTGATCGCATCCTGGTACCAGCTCAACGCATAGGTCACTGCATCGATCACCGTCGCGTTATCGTCGCGCAGTTCCAAAGCATCGCCATCGTTGTTCAATGCGGGCAGGCTCGAGAGGCCGAGCTTATTCGCGATACCTGGATACAACGGAAGGCTCGCATTGCTCATCAGTACCACATATGCGCCGGGTGCGAGTGTGTAAGCAGGCAGTGCCACGGGTATTCCACCGTCGCTGAAGGTCCAGCCTTCCAACTCGAAGACGCGGTCCGTGGTGGTGTTGTACAGCTCCACGAATTCTGCTTCGGGCAAGCCCACCACGGGGGTGGGATCGGCCATGAACTCGTTGATGACCACATCGCGGAAACCGGCCGTTGCAGGCACGGCATACGTGAACGAACCGCTGGTGGCGCCGCCGACATTGCCTGCCAGGTCCTGCACTCCAGTGGCGGTCACCGTGTAGGTGGTGCCGTTCGCCATGGCCGATGCAAGTCCCAGGCGCACGACCGCAGGATCGATGCCATCGCGAATGACCGAATTGATGGCGATCGTCGGCGAGATCGCATAGTTCGCGACCTGCTCGGCACTCACTTCTTCCACCGCTTCGCTGAATCGGACGTTCACATCCACTGCACTGGTGAAGGTGGCCGAGACCACCGTGGGCGCTTGTGTGTCCACCACCGTGGGTCCGGCATAGAAGTCGTCGAAGAAGAAGTTATCTGCGTTGCTTACCGTGTAGGTGCACAGCACTCCGATGGTCGTGCTGGTGGTATGCGCGGTGCCCAGACCGCTGGCCTGCGTCGTGTAGTTGGTGCCACCGATGGGGTCCACCGATAGCTCCCACACGCCCGTGGCACTGCGCTTCACGCGCACACCCACATCGAACGAATTCGCGATGAAGGCATCGGTACCACGACAGATGGACCCCTCTTCCGTACCCGTCTGCTCGAAGAGCTCGATGGCGTCGGCACTGCCAGCCTCACCGAATTGGAGGAAGTAACCGTTCAATGGTGCTGTGAGGTCCGCCTGATCGCTGACGAGATAGACGCGGGCGAAATTGCTGGCACTTCCGGAGAAGGAGAGCTTCACCCGCATGCGCCACTCCATGTCATCCAAGGTGGGCATCGCGTTCGTACTGCGCAATTGGCTCGTTCCCGCCACCGTGTTGTTCAGTTGCAGTTGCTGGCTGGCGTTCACGATGAATACGGCCGCATCGCCATCCCATGCAGGGGCATTGGTGAAGTCGCCGTCCGCGAAGGTTTCCACGAACTGGGCTGGTGCTGCAAGACCGGCACACCACAGGAACAACGATAGCAGGGATCGGCAACACATCGGGCTGGCGGCTTGAAGAGCAGGCAAGGTAGTATTTTCGGCCGCCCTTCAGGGCTAAACCGCCTCGCATGAAAGTCGCAGTCGTCGGTGCCACCGGCATGGTCGGTGGGGTCATGTTGAAGGTGCTCGGAGAGCGCCGGTTCCCCGTGGATGAACTGTTGCCCGTAGCCACCGAACGAAGCGTCGGCAGCTTGGTCACCTTCGCCGGAGCACCGGTGCCGGTGGTGGGCATGGAAGCGGCCATCGCCGCCCGTCCACAACTCGCGCTGTTCTCCGCGGGTGGAGCCACTTCACTGGAGTGGGCACCACGCTTCGCTGAAGTGGGCTGCACCGTGATCGACAACAGCAGTGCGTGGCGGATGTTCCCCGACAAAAAGCTTGTGGTGCCCGAGATCAACGCAGGCGTGCTCACGGCCGAGGATCGTATCATCGCCAACCCCAACTGTAGCACCATCCAACTGGTGCTGGCCTTGGCACCGTTGCACGCGGTGTTCGGGGTGCAGCGCGTCATCGTCTCCACCTACCAGAGCGTTACCGGTACGGGGATGAAGGCGGTGAAGCAGATGGAGGATGAGCGCAATGGCCATGAAGGAGAGAAAGCCTATCCCTTCGCCATCGATCGGAACGTGATACCGCGTTGTGATGTGTTCACCGACAACGGCTACACCAAGGAGGAGATGAAGCTCGTGCACGAGACCAAGAAGATCCTCGATCCCAGCATCCGTGTGACCGCCACAGCCGTGCGTGTACCGGTGACCGGGGGCCACAGCGAGGCCGTGAACGTGGAGTTCGCGCGGGAGTTCGACCTTGATGCCGTGCGCGAGCTGTTGCGTAACGCACCGGGCATCGCCCTGCTCGATGATCCCGCGAACGACAAGTACCCGATGCCGCTGATCGCGAGCGGCCGCGACGAGGTGTTCGTGGGCCGCCTGCGCCGCGACGAGACCCAGCCCCGTACCCTCAACCTCTGGATCGTGGCAGATAACCTGCGCAAAGGTGCAGCCACCAATGCTGTGCAGATCGCGGAAGCTTTGGTGAGCAAGGGTCTGCTCCAGCACTCCGTGCCGGTGGTCTGACGCGTCGTTTCTGCCCAAAGTTTGGTCGTGCTTAATCTTGTGGTAACTAGTCACTAGCCATGGATCACACCGCTGGATCCTTCTTGTCGCTGCTCCTGATCGCCGTTGGTCCGCAACTGGCCGCACAGGAAGAGCCCGTCCAGCCCATTTGGGGCGGTGCCTATGTCTCAACCGGTGCGTTCGTCGATCACCGTTGGCACCTCTTCCAAGGCGATATCCAGCCATTGACTTCCGGGAGTACGCTGCTGGATAGGGATCTGGCGGATCACCGTTTCTCCACCGGACAGCGAACCGGTGGAACGGCGTTCAGCGCAGCGGTCAGCCTGCACCCCTTTCAACAGGCTGACCGTCGTGGGCCGGAACTGCGAGTGGGTTTCCTCACGGCGAATGATCTCGCGGCCGGTGCGCGATATGACCGCACGACCAGTACCACCTACGACACGCTGGTCTCCACCGTCACAGGAGAGCGATACCCGGTCGATTCCGTCCTGAGCAGCTCCTATGACATCGAGCATCGGTATCGCATGGTCGGACTTCAGGCCTCGCTCCTTTGGCGGACGAAGGGTCGGTTCTCGCTTTATGGAGGTGTAGGCCTCGGGGTCGGTCTGTTCTACGATGCCATCACGCAAGTGCGCTATTCCTTGTCCGCCACCATTTCAGGCCCCGTTGTTGTTCCAGACCGGGAAGAAGGCACCACGGATGAAGAGGTCTTCCAGAACGGAACGGGTTCTTGGTTCCAGTGGCATATCCCGTTGGGCATGGACTACCGTTTGCACCGCACCCATGAACTCTGGAGCCGTGTGCATCTCTACTACGAGATCGCGCCACAGATGCTGTTCGCCCAACGCCCGGATCTGCGGAGCACGGTGGGCACAGGCTTTTCGGCCCTAGTGGGTGTTCGCGTTACCCTCTGATGGCAGAGGGCCCTCGGTCCGGCGCTCACCATCGACAGCGCCCTCATGCACTTCGCGCTTGGTCTCCGGAGTCATCACCGGGCTAATGTCCTCCGGCCGCGCTGGCTGGCGTTGTGCCAAGATGAACAAGGCTATCCCGACCGTGATGGCCGCATCGGCGATGTTGAAAACAGGGCGGAAGAACACGAAGTGCTCACCACCCCACAACGGTAGCCATTCCGGAAGTCGCCCCTCGATCAACGGGAAATAGAACATGTCCACCACGGCTCCATAGAGCAAGGGTGCGTATCCACCGTCGGGCGGGAACATCACCGCCTTCTGGAAGGGTGTGCTCGCACTGAAAAGCACACCATAGAAGGTGCTGTCGATGATGTTGCCGAAAGCACCGGCCAGGATCAAGGAGATGCTCAGCACCATCCGGTTGCTGGCACCACGCTGTATCATCCGGTAAAGGCTGTAACCGATGGCGGAAACCGCCGCGATGCGGAAGAGCGTGAGGAAGAGTTTGCCCCAGGTGCCGCCGAACTCCATCCCGAAGGCCATCCCTCGGTTCTCGATGAAGTGTAGATAGCCCTTGTCGCCCAGGATGGAGATGGAGCTGTCGTAGAAGAAGTTCAGCTTCACCCACACTTTCAGCGCCTGGTCGGCCAGGAGCACGAGCAGGATGATGAGGGTGGCTTTCTTCATGCGTGGTTCAAGGTCGGCCCCATGTCGCTCGTGCAACACCGGCTCGGTTCCAGCGGATCAAACCGCTCAGTTGCCCATCTGCTGTTTGGCCTCGATGCTCAACGTGGCATGAGGCACCAGACGCAGGCGCTCCTTGCTGATCAAACGACCCGTGACACGGCAGATGCCGTAGGTCTTGTTGCGGATCCGCAGCAAGGCATCCTCTAGGTGTTTGATGAATTTCTCCTGACGCCCGGCCAACTGCGCGGTCTCCTCACGGCTCAAGGTCTCACTGCCGTCCTCGATCATCTTGAACGAGGGGCTCGTGTCGTCCGTGCCGTTGTTATCCGTGTTCGCCAAGGTCTGCTTCAGGAGATCGTAGTCCTTGCGGGCTTCGTCCAGCTTCTTGTTGATCAGGTCGCGGAACTCGGTGAGTTCATCATCGCTGTAACGCGCTTTGTCGGCACTTTCCAGTGTGGACACATGCTTCTTCACCACCGGTGCGGACATCGGGCGGTTCGGGGCCACCACCTGGGTCACCAACGGCTTGTTTGCGGCCGCGGCCTTCGCTTCTTTCTGGGCGGCCTTTTCTTCCTTCTTCGTTTCCTTCTTCACAGGTTTTTCCGGTGCGGGGGCCGGCTTTACGCTCTTGGGTGTGGGTGCGGGGTTACTCTCGACTTTCTTCGCCACGGGCTTCGCGGGCGCTGGTGCCTTCGCAGCAGGCTTCGCAGGTGCAGCTTGCTTCACCACGGCCTTTGGTGGTGTTGTCTTTGCGGGAGCGCTTTTCTTCGGTGCAGGCTTTGCAACAGGCTTCTTCGCTGTGGGCTTGGCTGCCACCTTCTTGGAAGGCGCTTTTTTCGTCGGGGCTGGCTTCGTGGCTTTTTTCACCGGGGCCTTGGCCACCTTCTTCGGCGCAGGCTTGGCAGCCTTCTTCGCCGCCGGCTTCGCGGCAGGCTTGGAGGCTTTCTTCGGAGCCGCTTTCGGCGCAGGCTTCGCTGCCTTCTTCGCTGGTTTCTTGGCCATGACTATCCCGGTTTTGAAAAATGTCCGCAAATATAGGCGCCAGCCCGCGTCAATTGGCCGACCTGACAAGGCTCAGCCTGCACCGGAGGCTTTCGTCCAGCTCGACTTCGTGGGCCTGGTCGACCGAGGTGGTGATCTTGTCCACAAGCAACTGGCTCTCAGTGGTTATGGCCAGCGTTTCGGTGAGGATGTACCCGGCATGTGTATCGATCGCTTGGGCGAACCGTACATCCCCGTTCCGCTCGATGTGCAACGCGATCCGGTCCGTGATCTCCAAACCGGTCTCTTTCCGCAAGGTCTGTATCCGGCTCACCAGCTCGCGTGCGATGCCCTCACTGATCAATGCATCAGTGAGGGAGATGTCCAAGGCCACGGTAAGCGCCCCATCGCTGGCCACGCTCAGGCCAGGCACATTATGCGCCGTGATCTCCACATCGTCGCGGAGTAATTCCACTTCCTGTCCTTCGACGGTAAGCTTCATGCTGCCCTTCGTTTCAAGTTCCGCGATCTGCGCCTGATCGAACGCGCTCACGGCAGTGGCGGTACCCTTCATCAACTTGCCCAAGCGCGCACCCAGCTTGGGGAAGATGGGCTTGATCTTCTTCGTGAGCTTGCTCTCGCTCGCGTCGAGGATCACCAGTTCCTTCACGTTCACTTCGCTCAGCACCAGGTCGCGGATGGCCTCCAAACGCGCGCGCATGGCGGCATCGGTCACGGGCACCAGCATCTTTTGCAAGGGCTGACGCACGCGGTGGCCCTCCTTCTTGCGGATGCTCAATACGAGCGAGGTGAGCTTCTGCGCGAGCGCGGTGCGCTGCTCCAGCTCCAGGTCGATGGCCCGCTCGTCGTGTTTCGGCCAATCGCTGAGGTGAACGCTCGTGCCCTTCAGGTCGCGGTACAGCCGATCACTGAAGAAGGGCGCGATCGGTGCACTGAGCATCGCCACCACTTCCAGGCAGCGGTGAAGTGTGCTGAACGCGGCATTCTTGTCAGCACCCAACTCACCCTTCCAGAACCGGCGACGGTTCAGACGCACGTACCAGTTGCTCAGGTCCTCCACCACGAAGTCCTGGATGGCGCGCGCAGCGATGGTGGGCTCGTAATCCGCGTAGTTCGTATCGGCGAGTTTCATCACGCTGTTGAGGCGCGAAAGGATCCAGCGGTCGCTCTCGGTGAGTGTCGCTTCCCCCTTCCCGTCGTAGCCGTCGATGTTGGCGTAGAGCGCGAAGAAGTTGTAGGTGTTGAAGAGCGCGCGGAAGAACTTGCGCTGCACCTCGGTGATGCCCTCGGCGTCGAACTTCAGGTTGTCCCAGGGCGAGGCGTTGCTGATCATGTACCAGCGTACGGCATCGGCGCCGTACTGGTCCAGCGTCTTGAAGGGATCCACCGCGTTGCCCAAGCGCTTGCTCATCTTCTGGCCCACCTTGTCGAGCACAAGGCCGTTGCTCACCACGGTCTTGTAGGCCACGGAATCCTGCGTGAGCGTGGCGATGGCGTGCAGCGTGTAGAACCAGCCGCGCGTTTGGTCCACGCCTTCCGCGATGAACGCCGCAGGGAATTTCTCTTTGAACGTCGCCTCGTTCTCGAAGGGGTAGTGCCACTGCGCGTAAGGCATGGCGCCACTGTCGAACCACACGTCGATGAGGTCGGTCTCGCGGTGCATGGGCTTGCCGCTCGGGCTCACCAGCACGATGTGGTCCACGTACGGACGGTGGATGTCGATGCGGTCGTAGTTGGCATCGCTCATGT
>Ga0209812_10000136_pt1 | contig 67991 bp, 62 predicted proteins | sample JI71714BDNA_FD_187502 | JGI IMG/M metagenome (GOLD analysis project Ga0209812, IMG submission 187502) | Wastewater effluent complex algal communities from Wisconsin, to seasonally profile nutrient transformation and Carbon sequestration -... | ecosystem: Engineered > WWTP > Effluent > Algae... | reverse complement strand
CATTGAAGCATATCGGGCGGATGCTAGCATTCCTGTCGATGCTGAACAGATCGACGCTGCTTGCGCACGAATTCTGACGCATGATCCCTTCGATGAAACCGCAATTGAATGGAAGCGGATTGCTGAATTGGTGAAGGAGCTCAACGGGGGCGAATGGCCAGCAAGCGGTTGATGATCCACCCTTCGCTGCTATCCTTCAGCAATGCCTCAAAGAATCGACCAGCTCTATCGGACTGCGATCGAGAAGCTCGCCAAGAGCGCTGATGCCGATATCGAGCATCTGCGCCGCGCGGTGATCCGGGGCGACGGTGTACCCCTTGAGCCCGATCCACGCCTTCTCGCCGAGGCTTCAGGGAAAGGCGCGGATTGGGGCGAATATGCGTTCGGCGAGCTTCGCGCATTTGGCTTCATTGTGGCCGATGTGGCGAGGTTTGTGTGGTATCGGCCGACAAAGAACGAGATGTGGGAGCGGCAGGCTGTTCTGGCCGGGATCGAGGCTACGGCTATCGTCAGACTGGTCTCGATGGACCGTTCCCCTGCCGTCCCTGAGATCCTCAAGCGGCTAGAAGCATTCGAGCGAACTGCCGCTTCAGGCAAGGCGCTAGCCTCACTCCTCGCCCACCAGAAGCTGATGGTCAGCGTCGTCGCAGCAACAGGCGAAGTCGCCACGCTAGAGGAGTATGCGAGGCGCGCTAGCGTTGCACAGGTCTATGCCCGGGCGGCGACCCTTGAACTGACCGATATCGAGGGCATGACCACATCTGCCCGAACCATGGTCCAGTTGCTTTGTGAGGGCGCTGCGCGCGATTGCGCTGCCGCTGCAACTGCCATGCGGATCCACCCGCGGCAGCCCGCCTTTGCGACCTAAGAGGTGAGCACTCCTACAATGGATGCGCGGCCGGGCCGGCATCGTTCAAGGGACCAAGCAACGGCCGTAACGCCTTCGTGCTCCCCGTATACGTCGGCAGCCCGCTGACCTGGGGTTCGATGGCCTGAAGGGCGTGATACTGGGCGCCCTTTGGAAAGTCTTTGCGCTCCATCTGCTCGATCAACTTGTGGAGCGCCGGCGCGGTTGAATCGAAGAAGAAGCGGCTCGCTTTCCGGACGCCATCAAGATCACCCGCACGTGCTGCCGCGAGATAGCTGTCCGCCGCTTCTACCAAGAAACCCGTGCGCTCGGCATAGATGTCCGAGAGCCAAAGCAGCCTGAAAAAGGCCTGCGGGATGAACTGCTCGACCAGCTCGGACAAGGTGCTCTGCGGTCCTCCCAAAATGATCGTGGCGAAAGACATAGCCCCCAGAAAGAACGCCTCATCCTCAACGGCATGGCTGCGGACGTCCTTCTCAAGGCTCTCGGCCACCGCCTGCAACCGCGAACCACCTGCCAATGCTAGACGTAGGGCACCGATCTCGACGATCGCGCCCAGCGCAAGGCGCCATTCCTCGATCTGTTCTCTTGTGAAAGTCGAGACGACATAGGCACGGCCACGCTTGGTGAGATAGCCACCGACGCCCAACGACACCAGCAAATGGCGCGCCATCGTCAACGACACGCCGGTATGCGCGACAATGTCGTCGGCGGTCATCGAAGTGCCGGGCGGCAAGTCGCCCAGCATGATCCGCTCACGCAGCTCGATATAGGTCGCGTCTATCTTCGACAGCATGACTTCCCCACGGCCCGCCAGCGATGGCGCTTGCCGCTCTCTATGGGTTTCAACTTAGCATAACGCCTGCAGATTGCAGCAATGCACAGCGCCAGCACTAGCCATTTTTCGCTCCCGATCCTTTTCTCCATTCGTTGCCATCGGGTTCGCCCAGTGGTATGTAAAGCTTGGAGAAATACGATGGATGAGCAAGATCAGTGGCGATTTGCTGACTTTTCAAAGCGGGCTTATCCTGACGATCCCACCGGTACTGGCGATCCTGATTTTACGAGATCAAACACCCCTGCGTTCGAGCCGCATTCATTAGATCCTGGGGGTGCGGGTGGTCGCTTTGGAGCTTGGATCATCATCCTGGTATCGATCGTTTTTGTCGTCATTGGGGCACTTAGCTGGTAGCCCTTCGGTGCAATTCGACCCTGAGTTTCTCCGTGACACAGCCTTCTAGCGTTGATCGCGATCATAGAAGCGCTCGTCAAAGCGTTCATCAGCTCCACCCTGACCTGAACGCCCCTTGTCAAAGTCTCTGCGTCGATCGCCAAAGCGATCGCCATTAGCCTCGTAACGCTCCCTCAAGCTCGTCTCCCCTTCGGCTATGCGAGCACCAATCGAACCATCTGCCGACCCATCAGTGAGATTGCGCGGGCCTGGCGCGGAGCGCTGCGGCGTTTTGGCTCGGAGGTCTGCTTCACTGAAACTTCCCGGTCCAGCAACGTTGCCCGTCAGCGTGCCTCTGTCCGGGATCAGATCGTTGAATGGTGCGACCCTCTGATCGTAATAGTCAGAGATGATCTCGCGCGCGACAAGCTCATAGGCGGCCTGCTCTTGCGGACTGTAGTCGGTGCGAGCAAGGCTGGGAGCAGTGATCCCGAGTTCGGCTGCTTTTTCCTGATAACGGCTTGCCACGATCTGGCTCATGTCGAAGGCGAGATTGGCGCCATACCCCTCCCGTGTTGAGGTGCTGTCGGTGAGTGACGTCGCCAGCTCATCAATTTGGGCGATCCGCTGATCGATGCGCCGGATCTCTTCGAGTGCGCGCTCACGTGAGTAGGCGTTCTCGGAATAGCCCTCGCTCCGGCTGAAGTTTCCACTTTGCGCATAGCTGCCACTGTCTTGCGTGGCATTTGAACCATTCGAGCGGTTGTCCGATGTCGAGGAATCAAAACCTTGTGCTTCGCTCCGCTCGTTACTCCGATTGACCAGGTCAGATCGCTGGCGGCTACCGCTGATGCCCGCCTGGACCCCTCCATTTGCACCCACACTACCCTTGCCTCCAGGTCCGCCATCGCCACCGCGAGTGCCGGCAACGCTGCCGGACAGCCCAACGCTGCCGCTGCGGCTTGTCTCGAGACGATCAATGTTGGTTTGCTGATCTCCCCTCGACCGCGTGACACGGTCGCTTTCGCTGACGGTGTCTCTGGCATCCAGCGACTGATTGTCGAACCGCTGCAGGTTCTCGCCCGAGCGATACCCCGACGAGCTCTCGCTTCCGCTGGAATTGCGCACCCCGCTTGTTTGCCGCGTCGACGCGCGGTCAAGGAAGGCAACCGCACGCGACCGTTCCTCCGAAAGCGTATTCCGCGCCGTCTCGAGTTCAGAGAGGGTCTGCTGCCGCTCGGCATTGGCGAACTGGCTCAGCGATGCGCCGAACGCCAGGCGACTCATGCCCGGCGACGTGTCAAAGACGCTGGCACCATCCGTCATGGTTTTCGTCGTCGTCCCGTTCGCATTGACCGTGGAGACGACCGGTGCCCCGCCAGTAAAGGATGGCGCGGCATTCCATTGTTCGGACTGCCGGTTGAAGCTCGACAGGTTCATGAAGCTCTCATTCCCGTAGGAATAGTTGCCAGTCGTCCGCTCGACCGCCGCAGCTTCGGCTGCCGCCTGCGCAGGTGCCAACATCGAGGTCGCTTGCGACGAAACCGCCATTGCCCCTTTCGCCATCCCAGCAGCAAGGAAGGGAATCGACATCATCAGGAAGCCCGCGATCGTTGCGGTATCGGCGTTGACCGCATCGACCCCCGCCATGCCGGCCATCGTAATGCCGCCGGGCGCGGTCGCGTTCAGGGAGTCCGATGCGCGGTCCATGATGAACATGTGCAGGACGACATAGAGGGGGCCCCACGCCGCAAGATAAAAGAACCCCGTGAAGTAGCCCTTGAGCGCCATTGTCCCGGTCCGTGGCATGAGAAACAACGGAAAGATGACCGGAAACATGGCGTAGAAGACCACCGTCAGGACGATGTTGAGCAGCGGCACCCATGTCATCGCCTGCTGCGCGATCGAGGTATAGGTGTTGCGTGCCTGCTCCTCCGCCCGAAGCATTGCAAAAGTATCGCCATCGGCCGCTCCAAGGTTGGCACGCGCCTCAAGAAAGGCGTTCACCAGCGAGCGCTGCTGAAAGATCTGCTGGGCTGTCTGCGAGCTGCCATGGAACTGGTTTGCTATGACGGGCAGGTCAGAGACGAGCTTCGCCCTTGCCAGCGCCGGCGTCAGGCCCGGGAACAGCTTACGCCCCTCCTGTTGCAGACCCAGCTCGGTGTACGCCGCGATGCCCGTCTGAAGCTCGTTATAGGCATTCTGGCATGTGACGATGGTTGGCGGCCCGCCCGCCGGCAAAAACTTCATGGCGCGCGCAGGAGATCCCGGCCCCATGTCCGCAAGAATGTTGTTCGAGTTGGCGATGGTGTCGAACGAGGTGTGCCCCAGAAGAATGTCATAGAACAGGCACTGCTTGAAATACTCGCCGAGGTTCGCGCTGATACGCGGATCCCGGATGTGGAAGTCGCGGGTGCGGTCCCAAAGCCGAGCCCCGTAGATCATCCCGTTGGTCGACATCTGCAAGGCACCAGGCATCACGAAGACCGTCTCGGCCGTGCGTGTCAGCCAGTCACCGGCCTGGCTGCTGACCGAGGCAATCATCGCCAGACCGATAGGCACGTTCGCAACGGTCGCCGGCGCAAGCGAAGGGTTGAGCCGATCGGTGATCCGGACCGAAGTCACAGGAACGACCAGAACGCCATAGATCAGCGTCGCGCCTAGGAACCAGTTGAACCAGGCACGCCAGTCGAGACTGAAGGCCACGATCAAGAGAGTGTAGATGAGCCCGATCACCATCACGACGCGCAGCAGGGCGCGAAAGCCCCCTCCCCCGGTCCATGCGCTGACTGCGTTGAAGACATTGACGAGATACTCGCCCCCGCCGATCGTGAAGATTTCCATCATCTCTCGTCCCTCCTGCCGCGGGTCGGACCTATTGCAGGCCCTGGTTGGAGAGGGACGTGCTGAACCGCAGCGCAGCCGACATCTGGGGCGAAAGGTTGTTGCGGAGCGTACCCTCAAGGAAGACGGCGCGCTGGACGACGTGCTGGGTCCGCTCAAGCCGGAGGTTCATGCCCTGCGAATAGGTATCGAGCACCTGACGAACCGAGACGATCTGCGCCCGCCACTGTGTTAGCGCTTCCTCATTGGCGTTCTGGAACGAGCCGACACCGCGCGAGGCGTAGCCATAGTATTGCTGCGCCAACGCATCGAGCAGGTCCATCGCGACGATCTCGGCAAGATCATTCATGTCGTTGGCGGTCATGCCGCCAAGCGTTGCGGCCGCGTTGACGGAGATGATCTTGTAGAGCGGAATGGTGGTCGCCCCGAGCAAACCGATCTCGTCAGGCGTGAGAGCAGCGTTACTGCGCACTTTGCCGTTCATGCTCTCGATCATTGCCCGCACTCGCGGCTTGAGGGCCTGCGAGGCAGATACAGACATGCTCTGCGTGGTGGGGTTGAGGCACTTGTCGCTCGTGTCGCACTTCAGCATCGTGACCGAGCCCCCGCCATCGAGCAGCGCCGTCAGCAGTGCCCGGTCTCCCTGCCCGACGAATTGGTAGCCGCGTTTGCCGCTGGCATCGCCGTCCTGGTAGAAGATGACCGTGCCCACGAAGGTCATCAGGTATTCGCGGAAGTTCACCGAGAAACTGGGGTAGCTCTGCTTCAGCATCTCCCAGGTGAAATTGTAGCTGGCCGCCGGAATCGCGGGATCTTTGTTCGCCTTCAGGGTCGCCTCGCGCTGACCGCCCGTCCCGCATTCATGGCGCCCCTTGGCCCAATCCGAGAACAAGCCCTGGCTGTTCCCGATCGACTTGCAGATCTCCGAGGACATGCGATCGGACTTGCCCCACAAACCCCCAACGAGGTTCTGCGCGGTCTCGCAGCTGTTCATGTTGAACTGGTTCATCTGCTGCGCCTTCTGGGCCATTTCCTCGATCGTGGCGGAGATCTGCGGACTGATCGACTTGATCGCGAGCTGGAACGCGAACCCCAGCGCATTGTTGGCTGTCGCCTTGAGCATCGCCACAATCTCGTCCGAGTTGATGAACGAGAAGGAGCCCGAGAAGACATCGATGCCGCCACAGCCGGCCTTCACCGAGGGCAACTGGAGATTGACCGGGTTGACGCTTCTTTGCGGGAAGCGGGTCCAAATGTTGCCGCCCGAATAGTAGCCAGCAGACTGCCCCTGATAGGCGACCGGCCCGGTGGCGTTCGCAGCTGCCCCCATGTCATTGAAGAAGCTGTTGAGCTCCGAACCTACATTCGCGTGAACGGGGCCACCGGCCATGCTGGCAACGGCCAGCGCCGACAGGGCAATGCCTGCGCGCCTCAGGATCGGCGCGAGCAAACGGGTCCCAAAGGCTTTCGTGGGCTTGTGTGCCATCAGTAGTCGCTCCCCGGTTCGATCTTGGTCAGATAGAAGATGCGCTGCATGACCTCGTCGGCCGCCATGACGCCGTAACCGATCGGAATGGGCTGCTTTGTCTGGGTGTCGAACAGAACGAGCGCGGGGACGGTGCCGCCCTGCAGGCCCATGCGCTGGTACTGGCCGCTGTCGACCACGAAGTTGGGGAACGCTTCATTGGGCCCGCCGTCCATTGAGACTGCCAGAACCTCGAGGCCGTAGCTGTCGGACAGGGCCCGCATAACCGGCGAGAATGTCCGGCAGGCAGAGCACGACGAGGAGTAGAAATAGAAAACGCCATAACGCTCGGTGAGCGCGGCCATCGAGCCCTCACGCTGCTGGCGTCGATCGGCCAGCCAGGTCTGTTTGGCGAGGGTCGAGACCGGACGGTCGAGCGTGTAATCGAGCTCGGGGTTCTGCCAGATTGCCCGGCTCCAGACGTCGGCGAAGGTCGACGCACGATCGAGCTGCTCGCGCTGGAAGCGGATGTAGTTGACGATGTTCTCCGAGGTCGGCTCGAGGATCGCGCGCGCCTTGAGCTCGTCGAGCTGGCGGGTAATCGCCGCCATACGATCAACCGCAGGCGGGCTTTGGGCAGGCTGCTGCTGCGCGCGTTCGCGCGCCTTTCGTTTGGCCTCTTCCGAATTGCAGTAGAACCAGGTGCCAAGTTTGCGCTCGTCGCAATAGAACGCATCGCGCGCCGCTGGAGGGGCACTCTGCGCCAGCAAGGGCGCGCCTGCCGCTACGCCGAGCGCGGTCAGGGCCAGGAAGAAGGGCTTTGTCATGGGCATTGTCCTTTCCCAAAGTCGAGCATCTGGAGGAGGAAGGCGGTCTTGAAGAGACCGCGGCCGCGGTCGATCATGCGGATCATTCCCCCCGAAAGGGTCGTCGTCGCTGCGATCCCAGCTTCTGTTAGGCAAAGGGCGCGGTCGCCCGCGTCCGAACGGCGCGCCCAATCCTTTTCGAGCAGCCGCGCAATCGAGCCAGCGATCTCGCTCCGCGTTGCCGGGCACAAAAACCAGTCTTCGATTCGCGCAAGAAGATCAGCCTCGGTGCGCGCAAGATCGCGGCCGATTGCCACCGCCACGGCCAGATCGAGGACCTGAGCGGATGGGAAAGGACGCGCCTTCCCGAATGGCAGGACGGTGCCTCCTGTCATGATCAGGTTCCTCCATGAGAGGTGTAGTAGCTCTCGATCTTCTGCTGGATCTGGAGCGACAGCTCGATCTCGCTCGGCAACTTGGCGGCGTCGACGAACTCGGCGTAAACCTCCCGGAAATCCATCCGGCTAAGATCAAGCTTCTGGAACTGGGCAATCAGGAAGCCCTCGCAGTCAGGCTCCTTGGGTGTACCCCACTGCATCCCGAGCTGGGCCTTGCCCTGCTGATTGAGGATGCGGACAAGCTTGCTGCCATAGCAGCAGTAGGACTGCTTGCGGGTCACGCAGACGCCGAGCACGCGAGCGGAGCAATAGGTGCCGACAAAGTGGCACAGACCAGCATCATCGCGCTTGTCGACCTCACGGTCTTCGCGGTCGCAGAGGAAAGGCGTCAGGAGCGGAATGCCCTTGCCACTGCAGCAGTTCGAAAGACCGAAGATCTTTCGTGTGCAGCGCAGATGCTCGCCGCTGAAAATCTTTAGCCTGTCGGGGTCAAAGCCGTCGCGAAGGTTCCCCATGACGTTCATGGCGACCATCGCATCCTTAAACTCCGTCGAGGCCTCACGCGTCACCTGCGTGCATTCGCCGTCGATGCAGTAGAGGTCCCCCGCACAGACATAGGCCGCGGAGGCGGCGGTGCCCGCTTTAGGAAGCGTGCACTGATACCAGCGGTCGTGGACATTACAGGTCACGCCGTCGGGATCGAAGCTCAGGCATTCATCATGGCTGAACCTGCAATCGGTGCGTGCTTCCAGCGCGGCGCAATCATTAGCCGGCGCCACGCCCTGACACTGATAGGTGCGCTGCCACTCCCAGCAGCTTCGCGTGACCGAAAGACCGCCTACCACCCGCGTCTCACCGGGGGCCGTGCAGACCTCGTTGGCAAGGGTGCAGGTGGCGCCATTGGTGGCACTGCGGCAAGCCGCTTCGTCAACTGTTTCGCCGACGACCCGAGCACTGTTTCGTTCGACTCCCCCCGGCACGCCGCTCAGCTGCGAAGGGCATTGCCAGACCTGGCGGTAAATCGGCTCACCGGGCTCTGAACACCATTTGCGGCCGTTATCCTCTGCTACCCACTGGAGGCACCTCTGGCCGATGCGCACGCTGCGCTCGAGGCTGCAGGAACCCGAACCTGGCGCATTGGCAAGCACCGGACACATCTCGTTGCGCCCGGCAAACTCCTCGGTTTCGCAAGCATATTCCCAATAGCGCCGCCCTTCGGTCTGAACGCTGAGCGCGGCGGTGCAGGTCCGCGGCGCATCAAAGGGCTGCGACCCGCTGTTGCAGCTTTCAAGATAGGTTGTTGCGCCATCGCCGCCCGGCGGAAGCGGCGAACAGGTGTTAGCTTCCCCTCCGATGCCAGGGCTCGCACCCAGAAAACGGTCGGGATCGCCTTCAATCGCCGAGGCTGAGGACAAATCGATTGTCGCTGGATCGAACACCCTGCGGCGAGGATCCACGACCGTCCGGTATTGCTCCTGATAGCGCTGGGCCTCGCCAGCTGTAGTCAGGCCTATCGAATCATCAACATAGCGCTTGGCCGGAATCTCCGTTCCGCCAAAGCCCGGAACCTTGGCTTCACTGCCGGCGCTCAGGATCGTCGAGGATTTACCATCGCGAAGGCTGCGTGCCATCGCCTCGCCGTCTTCGCGCGCATCACCGGACGTCATCTGCGCGTGGGCGAGATGGCCGGACGCGGCCAACACCAGCAGGATCGGCAAAATCCAGGTTAGACCTGAGCGCCGAGATCCGCGAGCTGGGTTCACCGCACCTGCCTCAAGTTGGCGAGTGCCACGCGCGAAACCGCAGCGCCCGGGCCATTGGCCTCGGCGAAAGTCTCAAGCACGTAGGACACACTGACATTTCCGGCGATCCGGTCATGCGGAGGCGGGGTGGTGACACAGTCGAGCTGATCGCAAGGCTCGAAATCGGTGGAGACAGCCACAAATGTCGGGACCCTGTCGACGCCGAACGAGCGGAACAGCCGCGGATCGATCGCGACATTTGTCGCCCCGGCCTGGTCGACAACCTTGCGAATACCAGCGATGAAAGCCTGAGGATTGCCGGAGGAAAACCCCCGGAAAACCACAACGCCGCCGGCCTTCGTCGTGTCGGCGATGAGCTGCGAGAGCGCGTCTTCTGGCATCGACAGGCTGGCAAAGGCGATGAAGAGTGGCGCGCCCTTGGGCTGCACATGGCCTGCCTTGGCGCCGGTCACGATGGCATCGAAATCGATGGGACCCTTTGCCTCACCAGCACCGGAAACCTCAAGATCCCGGACCGCACCGTTCGCTGCATCGACAACACTTTGTGCTTCGCCGCGGTGCGCCTCGCTCCTCGCGGTAGCGAACTCGAACAGCGCCTGTGCATCGGCTTGCGCTGCTTGTCCTCGCGCTTCGATCGCCTGAATATCAAGGCCCTCGACGCTCTGCGCGAAGACTGCCACCGCGCAGCCTGTCAGACCGAAACCTGCAAGAGCGACAGCAAGTGTGCGGTTCACTTTCTCCCTCCCTCTTTAAAGAACGCAACAGTTTCGTTTGCGCCAGACGAGGAAACCCACATCCTCCCCCTTGACCGGGTAGACTTGGCCCGCCTTTGGCAGGAGCGTCGTGGCGCCGATGGGCGAACAGGCCTCACGTCCGCTCACCATGGCCGTGGGGTTCACCTGCTGCAGCCGGTACTGGCTCTTCTTGAGGATCGGCATGAGGTACTTGGAGCACAGCGCCTTTGGACCGCTGGTGCCCCAGGCCAGACCCTGCCGGTGCATTTTGTAGATCATCCGCTCAGCGGCGAGCCGGGCCGATTGCTTCATGCCAACATTCGCGCCGATGTTGCCGTTCATCGGGTACATCGGTCCCTGGCAGCCCGAGCACCAGAAGAGCTCATCCATCGGCAACTTTGCGCTCGCTGAAATGCAATCGGCTGAACACGCAGCCTGTGCGAGCGGCGAGGTGAAAAGGGCTGCTTCGGGATTGAGCAACGTCGTGAGCTCATCGTCCTGCCAGAGCGGATCGATCTCGCTCAGATAGGCCACATCAAAGGAACTCGCCTCGAGGCAAAGGAAATCGGTGACCACCTCCAGCCAGTAGAGCAGCGGGTAGATGTAGTAATGGACGTGGTACTTGGCGCTGTTCTGGGCCTGACCGCCGACCTGCGAAGAATCCGAGGCATAGCCGTTGCCAATCGAGAAGCCCGGATTGAGTTTGATCCCCCCGAGATTGGGGAAGCACCAGGGCTTGGTCGTGACGTCGACAAGCCGCACCGGCTCCCAGAAACCCATCGCGAGACCAATGCGCGGAACAGGTGTGCCGCACGCGCAGATCGGGAGATCGGGATTCTTGGTGTCCGCCCGGGAGGACGGCCAGATCTTGAGAGAGCCGAGCGAAAGCGGGAACATGCATCCCCAGCACACATCGGTGACAGGATTGACGAAGCTGCCCGAGCATCGGCCCGGCCCGGTTGGAAGACCTTGAGCCGTTGCCGGCGTCGCCAGCGCGGCTACCAGCAGAGCCAAGATGGGAGCCACGAGCCTAAGCAGCATCTTGGTCCTCCCTGCCCTGCATGAGCCAGGCATCGTCGGCCGCATTCTTGGCCTTCAACCAGAGCCAGCCTTGAACGATGACAAAGGTGAAGGTGGCGCCCAGCCAGGGAAACGCCAGGGGTCGTGCCAGCGTGCGAAGCTCCCCAAAAAAGAGCACTGTTGCGGCGAGCACCGCGCAGCCCATGATCACCCGAACGCGAGCGCCGCGCAGCGTCGGGGTTTCGGGGGCCGCGAGCGGCACAGGCAAAAGATCGCGCCACCCGGTCATGTCGGCTGACCCTTGCGGCGGATCACATGCTCGGTGACGAGAAGCAAATCGCCCTTGCGCTCGACAACGGCGGGCGTGTGTCGGATCCCGAAATGAGTCGTCAGACGCCCGTCTTGGTCGAAGTAGAAGCGCCGAAGATGCGTTTGCATCTGGGTGAACGGCGAGCCGTCGACGAAGATTATCTTGGCCGCTTCTTCGCCTCCCCGCTGCATGGCCCATGCGAGCTCTGCAGAATCGTTGCCGTTGATGAAGACGAGCTTCTTCGAAAGGCCCGACAGGGCCAGCGGATTGACGCGCTGACCTGCAACCGCAATGAGATTGCCCCTGTGGTCACGAATGTCGTTCTCCACCACGATGGCTGGATCGAATTCCCAACTGCGAACTTCGGTTGCAGCTGCAATGCCGGCAACCGGAACTGGCTGCATCACCCGCTGCTTGACCTTGTCCGCGAACTGCCGGTTGAGCGCGTCGAGCTTGCCACTCGCCTGCGCGGCATCGAGGCGAGTCTTGATCACGGCCAGCAGGTCAGGCTCGATAACGGGCCAGGTCTGACCCATCTGACCGTGATCGACGCCCGCGCGAATGGGCGACATGGGCGTGCCTGCACCGATCGCGAACGGCGCCAGCAGCGCAAGAAGGATCCCACGCTTCACAGGATTGCCCTTCCGGTGCCGACGAGACGGTCGCGGCAAACAAAGCCGATATGCGCGTAGCGGCTGTCGAACCCGTCCTTGTGCGAGGTCGCGGCAAAAATGCACCCCTTTGGAACTATACCCAGAGGCCCTTCCTCGAGCGGGTCACCGCGCTTGGTTGCCGGCTTCAACGATGCGACCCGCTGACCATTGACGAGGACGTCTGCACCGTGCCGCGTCACGACATCTCCGGGCAGACCGACCGCGATCTTCGCAAAGGGAGGAGGGTTGGTGCCGAAGTACTTGGCCGTCATCCAGTCATGGCCTGGATGAAAGATCACGTAGTCACCACGCTTCGGAAAGCTGCCGCTTTCGACGAGGAAGGCCCAGTTCGGAAGTGAGTCCGAAGCATTGATCATCAGGGCGTGCGTTCCGCTCCACCGGGCAAGTGCGCTGAACCCCATCGCGAGGGCGCTCAGCGCGGCGATGGCTGCGAGCTTCTGCGCCAGCGACAGGCGCTTGGACTCAGTGCGCTCCACCGCCCTGCCCTCCGCCATTCGCGGCCATGAAGGCCTGCATCTCGGATTCGACCCGGGCGGCATTCGCTGCGGAGCCCTTTGGTCTCACTCCCGATCCCATGCCTTGCATCGCTTGGGCAGGCGTCGGCCGCGGGACCTTGGCATAGACGGCAGCCTTCACGCTTTGCGTCACGTCCGGCACGTTGCCGCCAACGATGGCCTCGTGAACCAGCACGACCTTGCCGCTTTTTGAGAGGCTGGCGACCGTTTCATCAAGTGCCGCCATGAAGACGGCCGTCTCACGTGCAGCCGTGGTTTCGTCCGCACTCGAACGGGACTGCGCCTGAAGATATTCGCCGATGATCCCCTGAAGCTGCAGCTGGACGAACTCCTGCCTCGAGTCCGGCGACGATGCGATATTCCGTGTCACCCAGGCGCCCCAGATGAACATGGTGATGCCGGCTGCAAGCAAGACCAGTTCCCGCGGCGACATGCCAGCAAACCGGCGTTGCAGTAGCGAACCGGTCGGCTTTCGTGCCGGGGCCGCCGCTGGAGGCAGCTCATCAAACAGGTCTCTCATTGGTCTTCTCCCGTGAGGTCCGTGATGGGGATGAAGGCAGCGCGAAGGCTCGCGCGGCGAAAGAAGGCGGTCAGCGCAAGAACGATGACGAAGATCGCCAGCACGATGGCTTCGAACTCACCCCGGCGGGCGGCGTCCGCAGCGGAAAACCGGGATGCAAGATTGCCGAGTTGCAACATCAAGCCTGCGAAGGTGAAGCCGCCGAGGGCCAAGAACACGAGCAGCCCTGCACCGATCGCCGCAAGCAGGGTCGTTGCGCCCCACCCTGCAAGGCGTAAGGCCACAAACAGCGCATCCTGGCCGCGCTGGACAAAATCGGCCCTTTGTTGAGGACGAGACAACGCCATCATTCCGCCGCCTGCGCCTGCTGGTACCCTTCGGGAAATGCGACGGCCTCGATCGCGTCGTGCATCGGCAGCCCGCGCTCGATGTAAGCCTCGATCCGCGCGAAGACGTCAGGGCTCGATGAGTAGAGTGCTGCGGAATAGCGGTCGAGGACGAGCCGTCCGATGCTTTCGGTGTCGGGTCCGCGGATGAAGATGTCCGAATAGTCGGTACCATTGCGCTTCAATGAGCGCAGGAGTGCCTCGGTGAGATTGTCCATCTCGAAGCGATCCGAATTGCGGAAGTCCGAGATAGTCTCGCCCTTCTGCTGGAGGATCAGAAACCAATCAGAGTTTTCTAGCGCGGCCCGCGACCCTTCCGACTTGTAGTAGTCGTGGATCGACTGCGTGGCCGTGATCAACGCACCGCCATATTTGCGGCACGTGCGCGAATAGGTCTCGACGAAGTCGGCCATCGCCCCACCCTTGAGCATCTGCCAGGCCTCATCGATGATCAAAGGCTTCGGCGTCGCGCGGTCCATCCGGCGCATGACCTGCGAGGCAATGAACATGATCGACGTGAGCACAACGCCGCGCAGCTCCTCGCGGGTCGCAAGGTCAGAGAGCTCGAAAACCGTCAGATCAGCGGACAGGTCGAGGTTGGCATCGCCCAGAAAGAAGCGGCCGAAAGTGCCCTTTGCCGCGAATGGCAGGAGAGAGGTTGCCAGATCATAGGCACAAGGGTGCTGGGCCTGCCCGAGCGCGGCAATCACATGGTCGACAGTCCCGTCACGGCCATGCTCTTCCCAAACGAGATTGACCGCCTGGTCGATAAGCCCCCGCTCGGTGTCGTTGAGCCGGGTTTCGTTGCGCGCCATCTGCGCGATGATTGATTTGAGCATCGCGAGGCAATCGACCAGATAGTCGTCGTCTTCGCGCGCCAAATGCTCATCGATCATCCGGAACGGGTTGATCGAGATCCCGGAGGACAGTTTGAACTCGGTGAACGTGCCGCCAAGAGCCTTCGCCATATGCTCGAAGCTACGGCCATCATCGATCACGATGGTCTTGGCCCCAACCCCTGCAAAGCTCGCGGTCAGATCCTGAAGGAGGACCGATTTGCCAGAACCGGACTTGCCCGCGATCGCAACATTGTGGTTGCCAGCGGTGTTCTGGAACGGCGACCAGAACTGTGGCTGACCGCGCCTTCCGATGAACAGCAAATGGGGAATGTTGCCCCCGACATACTCTCCCTGGATCGGCGCGATGGCTGCGACATTGGCCGAGCGCATCGTCCGCAGGCGCTTCATGCGCTTCAGATCATGGTCGAGCCCGTCGGCAAGCAGCAGCGGGAAGTGCGCCATGAAAGCGGGCAACTGGATATGGGTCTCGTCGATCAGGTCCCATCCCGTGGCCTTGTAGAGCGCTTTGAGCGTGCGCTCGCAGGGCTCGCCCCGGCCCTTGGGCGCAATGATCGAGACGGCGTAGTAGCAGGATACCAGCTTCTCGCCCTGCTTGACCCTGTCCGCCACGAACTGCCATTCGGCGGCCTCGGTCCGCAGCTTGGGAACGAGCTTGACGCCCTTGCCATCGGCCAGCGACGTCGTTCGTGCGAACTTGTATCCCGCCCTTGCTTCGGAGGATTCCGGGCCCGGGATGATCCCGCAGACCGTCTGGAGCACTGGACAGGGAAGACTGAGCTTGGGATTGAAAATGTCGCCAATGATCTTCTGGGTATCCCAGGGTGCCCAGCGATCGGGGAAGCCTCGCACTGCCATGGTACGGACGTCGAACCTCTCGGGCACAAAGTCCTTCAGCTCGGGGACACCCGATGCGACGGCGCCCGTCGGCCTCAGCGATTGGGCATGGAGGACAAGGCGGTCCTTCTCGACGTGCGTGACCAGATCGCGCCGGACACATTGCTCGTTGATCGGATCGAACCGGTTGTAGTCGGGGACCTCGTCTCCCGCACCGTTCGACGGCGCAAGGATCTCGTCGAACAGGCGGATGAGATCGATCGGCGCGAACTGCCGGACCGGGACATTGATCGATTCCAGCGCCGAAATGATCCCGTCGCGCATCGTAACGAGGTCATCATTGGTGAGACTGGACCCTTGCCCAATGCCCACCGACATCACGACACGGAAATTGCGCACGAAAAACGGTCCGTCGCTCGCAAGCGTTGACCAGGCACCACCGAGCAGTTTGTCGAGGCGGTGGCGCGCAAGTGTTCGGAAGACGCCCGAAGCCGTGAAGCGGGGCAGCGCCCAGGCCTGCAGCATCTCGGCTACCCTGGGACTTGAGAAATTGGTCACGCTGAACCGCGTTCCGGGCTGAAGAATATCGGAGAAGATCGTGCCGATGATCTCACTGACCCGGTCATTCGCGCCCACAAGCGGTGCAAGCTCGAGAATGAAGCCCTTCGAACGGACCTGGTGAAATATGCGCTTCTCCTCGTCGAAAGAGCGATAACCCAGAAAGTGCGACAGCATCGGAACATCGGGCGCGCGGGCGCTGCGCTCCGGCTTGCGGCTGTCTCCCACGACGAGATCGACGATCGAGCCGAACATCGCGCCTCACTCCACCACGCCGCTAAAGGCGGCGGGCTTGGGCCGAGCACGGGAACCCTTGGCAGAAAGCCGCTGCGCAACCTCTGCCTGAATTTGGGCGATCGGATTTTCCCCGTCGGCCGCGGCAACCTCAGTCTCAGCCGCACCCTTGCCGGGATCGGCCTTTGCCTCGCGCCCTTCTGGCAACACCGCCAGCACGGGTGGAGCGCTTTCGGCTGCGGCAAGAAGGCCGCGACTGCGCGCGGCCTTGTGACCCCGCCGGGCAATCTGCTCCATCGCATCCCCGCGCCCGGGAAGCAGCGCTTCGGTGCTCACGACCCGGCGCGCATGCGCCGTCCCGCTCGCATCGGTGAAACCAGGGAAGACGACAGAGAGCTGATAGCGCGGCGCGCTGCGAGCCACAGGCGCTGTGCTTGCCAGATGCGTGTCATGGACAGGTGCATCGATCCCGTCGTCCATCCGGAAGGGTCCGGCCGGATTGAGAAGGTCGGTCGAGCTGGTTTCCTCGATCCGCGCAAGCGCACTATCGTCGATCACGGACGATGGCGCGCAGATGCCGTCGGGCGCGTTGCAGCGGAAATTCGCACTGACATTGGTGCCAAGCGTCGAGCAACCCGACAGAAGGCCCCCGAAAGCGGCAACGACCACAGCAGCGTGCGGGCGCAGATTCTTGTGCGTCATGATGCTTTCCCTTCGATCCAGCTCAGCAGGAAGTCGCGCGGGCGGTAGCCATGGAGCACCGCACCATCTTCGCGGACGATGACAGGCGTGCCGCTGAAACCGTGCTGCCTTGCGAAGGCCTCGTTGGCATCAAGCCCGCTGGTGTCACACGACCCTGCCGAGGTGACCGCCCCGCCCTCGTAGGCCTGGGTTACTGCCCGGCGCCGGTCGGGCGCGCAGATCACGGCTTCTGAGATCGGCCTTGTGCCGAGAACCGAGATCGGACGCTCGATCACCTTGACGTTGAGGGTCCCAAGCGTCTCATGAAGCCGCTTGCAGTAGCCGCAGCGAAAGTCGCTGAAGACCGTGATGGTTCTGGTTCCCCGGCCCATCGCGATGCTGCCGTTCTTCGGCAGGGAAGCAAGGGCTGCAGGATCGACCCGGGAGTCGCCTTGGGCCGGTGCTGCAGACGGCGAACCACTTGCGCCTGCCTTGGGCGCGGCCTCGGTTTCGTCGCCTGCCCCGGCACCACCGACAAGCATGTCAGGATTCATCTCGAGGAGACGAGCGGCCGTAAGGTCCTGCTTGGTCTCCATGTCGTAGACGCGTCCGATAATAAGGTAGCGCGCGCTATGGTCGATATAGAACAGGTTTTGGCGCGCCTGAACCTCGCAGACGCCGTCGATGGACTTGCAGTCAATTGATGTGATCTCGGTTTTGGGCAAACGCTTCGTGAGCGCCGCCTGGATCGACCCCGGGTCACTCGCGGCCGAGGCATGAGCAACGGCCGCGATCGCAGCAAGGCCACTGGCAGCCAGACCCGCAGCTGCCGCGATCTGCCAATTTTTCCATTTGCGCTCCATGGTGATCCCCTCAGTTTCTGATGAAGGTGCCGTCGAGGAAGACGACCTCGACCGCTGCCCCGGTGGGCATTTCGACAACCGGCTGATATTGCTCGGCGCGCTCGATGAGATATTCGGAGACCGTCATGCCGGCCTGCTGGCCGCCACCGCCCAGGGCGCGCAGCCCGATTTCGCCGGCACCCGGAGTCTGACGTCCATCGCCTGCGATGATCGGCTGATTGAACCCTTCATTGAGCGCGTTACCTACGCCGCTCACGAGACCCGCCAGGAAGGCCTGGGTGGTCAGCGAGCCTTCGCGGCTGACAACGCGGCCGCGCACGCCCACTTTGCCGCCGAACGCGATGAACCCCTTGACCTCCGATACCGCGAAGCGGCCGCCCGGCTGTGCGCAGGTCATGCGCTGTAGTTTCACATAGACCTTTTCCGAGGAAAGGTCCCCGTAGGCTGCGCCGTTGACCATGCAGCCCTGCACCCGGGTGGCGAGCAGCTTTCCATCCCCATAGACCGAGCGCGCTGGCCCGGTAATCCGGAGGAGGACGGGGAGCGGATCGCTCTGGCTGCGCGTGTTGGTCGTTGCATCAACGCCCACCACCACCGTTGCCTTGGCGATCGAATTTGGGGGCAGATAATTGGGCGAGTCCGTATAAACGGCGGGCGACTTTGTCGGATCGATGCGCGAGGCAGTACCGCTCGCGGACGTGAACGACACCATCTGGACGTCGCTCCCGCGGCGCACGGGCGGTGATTCTGCGGCTCCTGCCTCCTGCGGCGCCGGCACGCCCATCTCGCGGGCCGCTGCCACAGGTCCTGGTGCGGTGGGGCGCGCACTGCCCCGCTGGACCTGCTGTCGCAGCTGCTCGTTTTCGCGCTCATAGGCTTCAAGGACACGCTGGCCGTCGCGGGCCATGGCCGCATTTTCGCCGCGCAGCGCCTCGATCTCCGATTGCATCTGGGCGAACTGGGCGCCCTGCGCCTCAAGACCCTTGAGGCGCACGTCGGTCGAGTTCATCTCGCCCTCGTACATGGCGACCCATTCCTGATCGACGCGCTGCCGGTTCAGGAGTGCATCGGTCGAGACGGTTGTCTTGGCCCCCTTCTCCGTTGCCTCCTCGATGGTCTCTTCGGTGTCGAGGACGTACATTGCCCCTGCCACTGCAATCACGCCGGCGAGACCGAACATGAGCATCTTCTGGCGCTTCTGGGTCAGTGAGTTCTCGGCAATGGCACCGGTCGCATCGAGGGTGTCATGTTCCTCAGCCTCGCTTGTATCGAGGTCCTTGGGTTTGCGCTTGAGGAAATCCATCTGACTTACCCTCCTGAGGGAACGACGACGTAAGCGGCGGTGGCCTGGCCGCTGGCGAGGTTGGGATTGGAAATGCTGACCGCGATGGCGCCGTCTCCGGCGATGATCTCTTCCTTGAGCGTCATCGGCTCGGCACCGTTGTTCTCGATACGCAGGACCTTCCCGGTCATGGTGGGGCTGCGATATTCGCTGACCAGCTGGACCTTGAGATCGCCGACATTGACGGGAGCGCGAGCAGCATCGCTGATCTCGAAACCTGCGATGCGGCGCTGCTCGAACATGGCCCGAACGAGCGAAACCGCACGATCATCGAGCGTTGCAGATGCCTCCAGGGATTGCAGCGCACCCTGAGGATTTTCGAGATCGGCATTGGCTACGAAGACCTGGAGCGCCGCTTCGCCCGACACTTCGCAGTCGAACTTGTAGACGAAGCCTCGGCGCGTGGTCCCGAAGAAGGAGATCTTACGCTTGGAATAGCCGTCCGGAACGGAGAGATAGATGTCGCCGCGTGTCGGCTCATGCACGATCGAGAAGTCTTCCTGCAGAACACCCGTCTGGACACGCGAGACCGAGACGAACTGGTCATCCTTGAGCGAAATGCGAGTAAGGTCCGACTTCGACGCCTTGCAGCGCACCTCGCCATTGTCGGCTGCGAGAATATGCTCGTCGGCCAGAGCCGGGACGGCGGTCAAAGCGAGCGCGCCACCGACCATAACGACCCCGCACAGGCGCAGGAGCTGGCAATCGAGACGGGAGGCCAGGACGCTGCCGGTCGCAATCAGCAACGAAGGCACAATCGGGTTCATTGTTCCTGCTCCTTCTTGACGACCACGCCAAAGCCCTTGAGGCGGAGCGAGACGCCGGTGTGCTGCCAATGGAATTCGAAGATCTTGTGCTCGCGGCGGACGTCGCGCGAACCGACGATCGTGTGGAGCACGCCGCCGACCTGACTGGTCAGGTTCTCGGGGTCCGTGCGGATCCAGTCGATCGTGATGAACTGGGTAACCTGCGAGTCCTGCTGCTCATCGATGATCTTGAGAAGGTTGGCTTTGAGCGGGCCCCGCGCCTCCGGGGCGGCAATCGCAATGAGGCCATCGAGCCAATACTGCAGGTTCTCAGGCGACCGATTGAGCGCGAGCTGCGCAGTGTCGCGGGTCACAGCCTCGAGATATTCGGGGCTCACCGCCGCTGAGCTCAGCACCATTTCGCTGGGAAGGATCGGCTGAAGGACAACCTCCCGGTCTCGCGTCGTTGCGGCGACGAACATCACCAGGACCAAGGCACCGAGAATGATGCAGGTCAGAGCCAGAATGTTGCGCTGCTTGAGCGTCCGCTGCGAAGCCTCGTGTGCGAATGAAAGTTCCATATCAGCCCGCCATCACACGTAAGTGGGAAGGCGGAGCGACCTTCAGACCGAAGAATTCGCCCGGCAGATGCCAATAGGCAAAATGCAGGACCCAATACATCGATCGCCCAGCTTTGAGTTTGCGGTACCCAAGCCATGCAGCAACGGCCAGAAACAGGCCTATGACGACATGCTGCGCGAGAATTCCCCAGGTGAACGGGATCACAAGCACAAGGAATTCATCAAGCGACCAGAACCCGATCAGTTCGGGATCGTCGAGATGCTTTGGAATGGAATACTTGTCCAAAGATCGTCTCCGCCAGAAAGGTTTGCTGCTATTCCCGTGCGGGTGATGGAGCAGCGCCCCCGTTCGCGTTGATCCGTGCTCTCGCTCAGATCGTCGCCGTGACTGTGGAAGTGACGATCGGCACGCCGGTCCCGGCGCCGACCCCGACGCCGACAGGGATCGCGACCTGGCCGAGCGAGAAACGCCCGCTGGCCATGGCGACGATGCCGCCCGCGAGCGACAGAACGGTGATGATCCGTCCGCCCGACCCCTGAAGGAAGCCGGTGAACCGCGTGAGCGCCGTATTGAACGTGGCATCGGTGCCGGCCATGGCCGCTTCGATACCGAAGACGCTCATGGCGGTGGCGGCAGCAAAGGCGACGGCGAGCGTCCCTCCTGCCTGCTTGAGATTCTGAACCTTCATTGTCTTCCCCTTCTGGTTGACCAAATGACGCAGTGCGTCGTCACCAAAGGGGCCGCAGGCGAAACCTTTTCTCAATCACTGTTGTGTAGGGCGAAGTCGGAGAAGTCCGCGAATCACTGTTTTTGATGCCGGGTGGTCCGGTTTTTGATACCGGGTGGGTCGATTTTTAGCACCACGTGGTCATGGATTCATGACCAGGGTGGCATGCTGGTAATACCACGTGGTCCTGAATCCATGACCACGTGGGTCTGTTTTTCATACCACTGGTCCGAATCGTTGCAGCGACTCGGCGAGGAGATATGGAACCAACGCCAAGGGGCCCCGATCAGTAGCGAACAAGGGCGGGAGGAGACGCAATGGCCAGCGACAAGGAGGTCGTCCACGAACTGCTGGTGAGTAAGGAGGCATTCGCGATCATTGCCGAGGCCATCAAGTGGCTGACCATAGAAAAACTGAAATTCCAGCGCCTTAGGGACGTAATCACGGATGTGATCCGCGCGCCGGATTTATCCAATCAGGAATTGATCGCAGCATTCAACCGGCACCGGCCGTGCGACGGGCGGGTCAGGATATACCTACGATTGAGCGGAGCCCTGAATGCAGAATTCGACACCCTCAAAGCTCGACTCGCAGAGGTCACAGGCGACCAGTGCGGCGTACGTGAGACGGTAGTCTTCTGCGCGCTTGCCATTAGTCAGCGCCAAATTTCTCTTGCCAAAGCCGCCTTTTAGAATTCACATCATGCAACTGCATAGGGAGAATTGACGGAGGCAAGGATGGGTCAGGGGGCGCACCCAAACCAGCGGAAGAGCTGTCATCAGTTGCAAGCTGAGTACGCCGATTTGATCAAGGACCAGATGAGCCGGCAGGGGGTCAGTCTGCGTCGGCTTGTGGATGAGGGGATCATCAAGAGCAGCCACCGCAGTGGCCTGTTCGAGCGCATCGCTGATGGCAGTATGTCGACGGCCGAGTTTAACCGACTCAACGAGAGACTTGCGATCGATCCTGTCAGAGCTGCGATCGCCGTCCACTGCTTTGTCAGCCCGGAGTCTTATGAGGACCCCTGCTGCGAAACATCTGCCCATCTCGCCATTGCCCTTGCGCTCCAGCTCTCCGAGGAGATGGCCGCATGCAATGGGACTTTCGAGCCCATTCGCGAAGCCCTATGCCACGGCATAGCGCAGCGCACCTCCAGCGCCATTGTAAGGCATCACGCAGCGCTGGAGGCGCGGCGACAGGATCCTGCGCTCTTTGATCGCTCGTTCGGCTGACCCAGCAAAAGCTGCGCCCGCCGAGCACGCCCCAGCAGTAGGAGCTTCGCCGACCCGTCGATGATATGGTAACGTGACTCGGAGCATGATGGCCGCGAAGTTCGTTTAGAGCGGTGATCTGCTCAAAGATCGGGGATACGACTGACGGTGAAGCAAGAAGCGCTCATTGCCTGGACATCGCTCTATATTGCGGTCGGGATAATGGCACTGATCTGCGCCGCACTTTCGACCATCGTGACCCTCAATGACTGGCGAACTGGCCGATGGGCTCCGCCTCGCGCCAGCACGCTCGACAAGGCATTGCTTATTCCGAAGCTATGGCTGCGCTGGCAAGCAAACTATCTCACAGGCACACCGGTGATCCTGGCCATCAGCCTGTACTATGCCTCCAGCATCGGCTTCTCAGTTTTCTGGGACATCTGATCCTCCAGTGAACGCGAGAAGGCTGGCCGACCTGAAGGGGTTCTCAGCTCCAAGTCGGGTAAGCGAGACTGGCGCCGCAGTGCTGCCGCTGAGCGAAGCAAGTATGGTGCGAACATAGCTGCGCGTTTCAGCAAAGGGCGGAACTCCGCCATGCTTGTCGACGTTGCCTGGACCCGCATTGTACGCAGCCAAAGCAAGATGCCACGAGCCATAGCGATCAAGCTGCTCACGCAGGTAACGCGCTCCCCCACGGAGATTTTCGACAGGGTCCCAAGGATCTGAAACGCCAAGATAGCTTGCAGTCCCCGGCATCAGCTGCGCCATGCCCATCGCCCCGGCAGGACTGCGCGCAAAGGGTTGGTAGCGGCTTTCATGAGCAACGAGCGCATCAAACAGCCGCACAGGAACGCCGGCTTCGCAAGCGGCTGCAGCGACGTGGCGGAAATAGAGACGGCGCCGCGATTGAGCTAAATCGGACAGGTCATAGCGCGGGAAATAGCCTCCAGAGAGGCAGTCGGAATCTCGCCCGAGCTCGGATGCGTTCACACGCGTGGGAATGACGGCCGAGCTTCCGCGTCTCATCCATGACGGGATGTAGAACCATGGCGTCGTGGGGCCGACAGAGGTGATCGCCTCCTCCACAAAGGAAGTCGCTTCACTCTCGGGAACGAGCTGCTTGGCCTCCGGCTGCGCGCTCGGGCTTTTGACAGCCACTCCGGGCACCAGGAGCGAGAATTCGGAGGGTGTGCTGCTCGAGAAGTCTACAAGCTTGGCCTCTTGGCCTGCTGCTTGGGAGCTGAGCGCCATTAGTGCTGCGCTGAGGTAGAATTTCATAACCACACCTTTCGGCATGGCTTGGGGACCGCGTAGCTCTTTTATCCTGCCCGCCAAGCGAGGGCAATCGCGGAATTGAGTGCGAAGCTGGCCGCGCTGCCGAGGCTAACACGCGAGGTCGTCAAGTTCCTGGTCGAGCGCCGCGACGAGCGCTCGTCCGGGCTCGATGAGGAATTCCGCATCAGCGATCCCAAGCTCAGGCGGATCTACCATGGCGACGATCTCAACGGTGACCTCGCGCTGCTTCAGGAAGCTCGCCTGCTGAGCGCCAATGGACCGGACAATTACCGAGAGCCCGGTTACTGGCGAATTCACTTCCCGGGCTCGGGTTACAATTTCCACCTAGCCTTTATTGATTATGTTGCAGATCTCGGGCTCGATCTGCGCAAGCCGCTCGTAACGCTCGACTTCTCGGATTTTTAGGTCGCGCCCCGGGCGTCATAAACAGATCCAACATCTACCGTAGGGGTAGCCTTCACCGTTGGACAAGCAATCATTGTTGCAGCCAAGCTTGGAGCTCTCGAAGATCGGTCGCAAGTTGGCGTCCTTCATCGGGACCACCCTTGTAAATGACACCAACAACCTGACCACGTACATCGAGAATAGGGCCGCCAGACATGCCCTGCGTCAGGGCCTGCGTGACCTCAATCTTTCGAACGCCTGATTTGGGAGTCAGCAAGCTGACATGGCCGGGGCGCTGATTGAGACGGTCTCCAGGTGCCCAATGAGGATAGCCGAACGCGACAACCTCATCCCCTACCGCGACCTCCTGAACCGCTCCTTCGAGTTCAAAATACTCGGTGGCCGGGATTGTCGAATGGTCCAAGATAGCGAGATCACGGTGGTCGTCGCGTTTAAGCACTTTCGCCTTGAATGTGGTGGTGTGCTTTGATGGGTGGAGCAATTCCGCATCATCCAGCCCATGCACGCAATGTGCGGCCGTCACCAGACCCACTCCCTTCAAAAAGAATGCGCTGCCGTATTGGTCGAGCTGATCAACCACCCACACTGCCCGGTCGCGCTGTTCCTCCAATGTCGGCGTCAACTTGATGGGGTGGGCGATGAAAGTCTGATTGTAGCGCGAGGCCAGTGTCCGAACTACCGGGTCAGTCGAGCCTTTGAGGTAGCCGACGTAAGTGATTTTGCCGCGCAAATGGGCGGCAATGGTACCTCGCCCACCTTTGCCAGCATACTTCTCTTGCGCGGCAGCAAGACCGAGCATCTCGATCGAATGCAACAAAGCGCGGATATGCCGCACGAAACGACGATCAACGTTAAGCCCTGCATTGATTTTGACGCCGGTAACAATTCGCCGGGAGTTACGATCCGCATAGTGGGCCTTGTCTGAATTTATGACAAAGCCGTTTGCTTTGAATGCCTCCCGCAGAGTTGGGGCGAGCAAATCAGGCGAGAACCGGCCGACCTGAGGCAAAGACCCATCGAAGAGAGCGGCGGGCGGTTGATAGCTAGAGAAGCTAATGTCGTCAGCATACCGGGTGTAAATGGCGCGGGCGCTTTTCGCGACACGAAGCAAGTCAGTGTCGAGCCGATAGCAGATCATGTTAGAAAGTATCGGACTCGTAGGACCACCTTGGGGCAAGTACCCGTTGAAGCAACACAGACGCGACACGATTTCAGCAACGCGATCCTCGATGCCGAGTGCGCGAAGCACTCCACGAACGCGGTTTTCCGTGATCGTTGGGAAAAAATCTTGAAGATCGAGATTGACGACAAATCGACGTCGGCCATGAGCCTCGGCATTTGTCTTGACTGATCTATCACGCACAAACCCATGGACTGGGTTGCGGACGCGATAGATTTGATTGAGTAGTCGGGCGAGCTTGGTTTGCAGGATCTTGAGCCGCCGATCCGGTGCGCTGATCAAGCGTACCTTTCCATTTCCCTTTGCGATCGAGAAATGTTCATACATCCGGCCGCGGTACCACCAGATCTTCGTGAGTTCCTTGGAGCCAAGGCCGAGATGGGCGAGCAATGTCGGTTCATCGGCAAGTTCGGGCGGGATCACGATCGGCATGTGCTTGCCGAAAATGCGGGCTGCCGATGGCACGAGGTCTCCCTTCCAATCACGCCCGTCGCCCATTGTCGCGTGGCGCGCACGTTGTGTATAGACATTCGCTCTTAGGCCGCAGTTGCACAGCCCGTATGCGAAGGGAGACCCCGTAGGCATCCTCTATCAAATATTCGATGTAATTGCCAAGTGTTGCGAGTGTGGGTTTTACCCGGCCCTGACGCCCGTCTCAGGGCTCGGTGGTGCCGGAAGTTGAGATCATCTTGCCTGGCCTTGGCACCACGATTGCACCGATTACCATATCCATCTGGCAAAGTCCCGATACGAGCTTTGCATGTTCTTCGGTTCGGGCGCTTTCATCCCAAATGAAAGGGATTAGATATGTCCACCGCGGGTCTGTCTTATAGAGCCCGACGTCGGCTGCGATCTCATCGATTATCTTCTGCATGGGAATGCCTGTCCGCAGAAATTTCACTTCGACGATTGTACCTATACTGGGAATAGTTAAGTCAAGCCGAGGGCTCTTCTGACCGACCGGTGGGATTGTCTCTTCGTCATTAAGATCTGAGAATAGGGGCGCTAAAATTGCGTAGAGTAGGTTCTGGACATGATATTCATTCTGAACCTGCCAGCGGACCGCTGAAGACCTTGGTGTCTTTGGTTTGGTTTCCCACGTCCAACGACGGAGAGACCTAGAGACGCCCTCAAGCACACGCACCACATCCTTCGGTTCGAGCTTCCCCAGACGCGCCGGAATGCTGTGGTCCGCTACAAGATCAAGCGCCTTGAGTCTGAGCAGTGCCTCGACCTCTTCGCCGGCGTTCGCAGTTGCTGTACGCAGCGCTTCCCATGCCCTCGCGTAGACGTCATCTGACACGGTAATCCCGGCTGATCCGCCAAACACCACCCGCACTTCGGGGATCAGTTCTCCTTGGTCCAGTTTGGCAGGCGCATTCACCACATGAGCAGCGACAATAAAAAGGGAACGACTAAACGAGTCTAGGGGCAGCGAAGATGCTGACCGGATAACTAGGTTTGATAGCCATACCGGACATTCAAGAGAATGATTGGAGATCGCAAGGGCAAGCCCCAGAGCGGCAACGCCATCCGCTTCCAGCGTCATTGGACGTTGAGGTTGGAACCAAGTGCGATGTCCGAGCCATTCAAGTCCCTCGCAGAATGCGATGGTCGAGCCGGTTACCAAGCTCGCGAATCCGAGGGTCGCGACATCGCGCACAGAGCGACTGGCGGCATTTTCGAGATTGCCCCTTGCGATTGCCGCGACAGCTTCCAACTCAACCGCAGAGCCGCCGCCAAGCCACAACGACAATGCCTTATGATGGAGCGGGGCTTCATGCGGTAACGTGGCAGCGTTCGCCAACCCTGCACGCAGCTGAGCAAGTCCGAGGCTAGTCACAGAAACCATGGCCGTCGCATGACGCGGCTGACTGCCGCGTCTCCACGGTCCCAGCCTGGCGTCATTTCCAGGCCAGCAAGTTGTTTGGCAATCTCATCAGCGTATTGCAGCGTGATAGGCACTCGGGCGTTTCCGAACGTTCTCCACGAATGACAGCCAAAATCAGACACCTGTTTGGCAAGTGTCCGCATATCCCGGAATGTCGACCGCTCATGAAGGCGCAATAGGACTGGATCCGGCAGACCTTGGAATTGAGCATTGATCTGCTCACGACCCGTCATTGAGACCAACCATTCATGATTGCTGAGCTCGACGGCTTGCCCCCGTTTCGGACCATAGGCACCCCGTCCCTTCTCCATCGCCTGATCGAAGACCGTAAAGGGATGATCCTCAGCGACATGAAGAAAGGCAACAGACACACGGCTAAGACCTAAACCCTCGACTGCATCCATCACGGCGTCAGCGGTCTCGCGGCGCATTTGGATAAACGCGTGGAACACTAAACGCACAGCATCGCTTGCACGCCAAGCCTCGTCCTTCCTGACGCGCTCGATCGCCTCAACCAACATGGTGCGCAAAGCGGCGGGGTAGTCGTCGAACGCAACGGCGCCAGTTCGGGCATCGAGCAGATAGTGGCCTTGGCTCGAGAATACGGTCGTGATACCGACAACCCGTTCACCAGCGCCTCGCCGCCCGTCCTTCCGCGTATGTGAGCCCAACCCGAATAGTAGCTCATGGTCTGTGGAAGGCCGAGTTTGGAGGAGCCAAGGCGTGCCCCCAATTTTGGCGTAGCTGGCCAAGCTGGCATTGGCGAGAGCACAGGCATATTCGAATTGCCCCATATCGAGCATTTCGGCTGAGAACGCCTGCACCGGAACATCGCGCTTCAGGAACGCGGCCTTCGCGGCCCAGTATGGGCTATCGCCTGGAAGGCGTTCCTTCCATTGTCGGCGCACTTGAATAATGGCGAGATCCCATGGCTGGTCGGATTCGGCAGCCGCGGCAAGTGCCTCACGTGCCGCGGCCGTATAATCCGCAGAACTATCCGAATTCGACTCAAAAAATTCAACCTGCGCCCGTTGAAGTTTATAGCGCCCAATCAAGCCAGTTTCATGGGGCTTCAAGCCATTCCGACTCTGTGCATCCGGAACCCCGTTGAGAAAGTCGGCTATCGCACCTGACATGTTGCCGCGTTCGCGTGCCTCACAAATGACCGCAATGCGTGGACGCTTTTTCTCGAAGCTCGAGCTATCGTAAGGCCCGTGGCGATCTAAACCGCCCTGCGGCCAACTCATGATCCCGGATCCACTGGGATCAAAGGATAACTTGGCCTTGTCAAACACTTCGACGAAAGGGAAAACTCGATTGGATCCCTGTGCCAAGACGTCTCCGAACTTGAGCGGCACACCGAACGCCACACAGAGGTTTTGTCGGCTCAGCCAGAGCAGGGCTTTTTGAATATCTTCGAGCTGTCGCTTACCCTCTCGCAACGCGCCTTCTGCTTGCTGGATCAACCTAAGACTACGCTCGGAGCTGTCTAGCTTTAGAGCCTCCACCACCGCACGAAAGTTCCGCAAGCTGGGCTCAAGAAATGCTTCCTCACTACGAACCCGTTCGGGGCCACTACCGTAGTCGTCAAGCAACAGATGATCACCGTCGATACCCCTGACGCGACCGGCAAGTTGGAGTTGGTCAGCCAGCTGTTGATCTTGGCTTGGGGCCCAAGTCGATACATACCGTCCAAGCAATGTAACATTATTGGCTGCTAAATCAGCGCAATTGCGATCGATTACCGGTCGAAAGCGCTCAGCGCACGTGAGCGCCACATAGTCGGGACGTTCGTTACTCGAAAGTGTGCGCGTCTCGAATACAAGTGTGCGACGCTTCTGCATCCAGTCGGGGAGTCCTGCTGCATCAGGCACAATGTTTTTCTGCTTGACCGACTCTACTGTGGGTGGGCGACGACGGGTTATACGATAATCACCTGGAATAGCTTTGAGGTGGCGGAAAACCGCTTCGCGTGCGAGGGATGAAAACAGGCGGATCTGGGTTTGGGCCTCAATGAATTGCAGAGGGCCCGGCAGTTGAGCGTCTTCAGTTAATGGCACGACCGCCATTCGGCGCTCATCTAATCTTGTTGCGTAAACGTCGTGCGGATTTCGGTCTAGAAGTGCATGAAGTTGGTCTCGGTCATATGGAACAATAACGACGGGGAGCGGCTCAGGCGGTGTCACAAGCGCGATGGCGTTGAGAGCAACGGACGGGAGGGGATCGGGATGATTTCGGAACGCCATTATGTTGAATCGCCTCGGCAATTGATGTGGCATCTTAGCCTGCAAACCGCCGAAGTCCATGAAGTTTGGTACGTAACAAGAACGTTCACTTGAGCCCCGAAGCATTCTTCGGGAGCTCGGCCCTAAGTGTCTGCAGTGCTTTCAGTCGCAAATTCAGAGGAAACTCTCGCCTGCGTGATTATCGAATAGCGCTGCATCCCGCACGTAACCAAGCAGAACCTCGACCTTCTTCTGCCGAGAGACCTCCTGCATCTTCGGAAGCGACGCGCCGGCTTTCGCTGCCTCCGTAAGAAAACCAGATCGCAGCGAATGCGCGCCGACTGCAGCGGGATCGAGTCCAACTCTTTCGGCATAGCGCTGTATCAATCGTGCGACCGAACGATCGGACATCGGCTTCTGGGTCATCAAGCCCTGAGCATCCGTACGGAAGAATAGGGGCCCCGCCTTCCCTCCCCTTACGCTCAGCCATTCGTTTAAGCGGAGACCGGGCTTGAGGGCCTTGCCTGATGGCACTGCGATGACCTGCCCCTCCCCTTCCTGGTCGGTCTTCGAGTGCCGAATCGTCAGCTTGAGCCCTTCGCGCACGAGTTCGAGATCGGCGAGCTGCAGGGCGACCAACTCCGAGCGTCGAAGCGCCGCAGCGAGGCCTAACGCCATGACCGCACGGTCACGGATTGCCCGCGGGCTCGATCCTTCAGCAGCGGCAATCATCCGCGCCAGATCGGCCGCGAGAATGGCGCTCTTCTTGCGCGTCGGACGGGCGCGCTGCTCGCGCCGAATGCCCGCGAGCGTATCGGCGATGACATCGCGGGGATCACGGTGCTGCGGAGCCACGTGTCCCGCCTGCCGGTGATGCCATGCGATAGCGGCAAGGTTTCGTCCGATCGTACTGTCCGCCCTCCCCGCCTGTGCGAGTGACGCCAGCCAAGTAGCCACCACCTCGGGCATCGCCGGCATTGGATCAAGGTCGCGCGTCCAGCACCATTCCTCGAACTGACGCCAGTCACTGTCATAGGCCCGCACTGTGTTCGCGGCCTTGGAACGCGCTCTGTAGGAACGTGCAGCCTCTATCTCGGCGGCGAGCTGTGGCGGGATGGTCTGTCCTAGCGGGACGAGCGCCTCATCGCCCTGCGCCTTGACGATGCTTCCTTTGTCGTCAGTCAAAGCGCTTCTCCTTCATGCTTGGTCGCGCCGCTGGTTTCTCCAGCTTTCTGCCCTTGGGAGAGCGGCGGCGGCGCAGCGGATTTGAGGCACTCTATAAAGATTGTGGCGCTGTCCGTGAAGGGCATTTATCGGACAGCTAAGCGACCGTACAAGCAGGGTATACTTTTTAAGCAATTAATATACTTTCTGACCGATGGCGCTTTACCCTTCTCCTTGGCAACTGACCCTTGCACGGATTGAAGGTGCCCTCCCCTTCATCACACCGGAACTCGCCGAGTGTCTGGCGCTCGCTTCGCTGCGGCGCCTATGGCGCGTGCATGTTCGCGACTATCCATTTGATAATCTTGGAATCGCCCACAATCCGGGAGTGAACGCGAGCGAACTTGTGCGCTCGTGGTACTCGGAGGAACGCCGACAGTTTTTGTCGTGGATCGGCCGGCGTGCGCCCCCTGCCCTCGCCAAAGCTGCCAAGCACGTCTTGGCAGCCAAAGGCCAGACTGAAGGCTTCACCGAAGCCTATGCCCCCGCAGACAGCGCGATAGCACGGCTCGACGCCATGCTCCCCAGCAGGGATCCTCACGGCACCCTGCTCGAGTGGCTTGAAGAGCTGCGGAGCGAGGAGTTCGACTTCTTCGAAGGCGGCAGCGAGATGGTCCAGGTCGGCGGGATAGCGATCACGCGCTCGGCACCGCGAGGTGCTGCCTGGGCTGCCTCACTAGCTGCAGCGATGAGGCCCCATCTCTTTGGACTGGGGTCTGCCCCGCTGGCGCTTGCAGGCATCATGCCGCGGGCCCTGTTCCGCGAATTCCACGAAGAGCCCCTGCCCGTCCTTCTCCGTTCGGCGCTCGAGACAGCTTCCAACAAGGCTGAGGCTGATTTGCGGGTGATGCGAGATGCTGTCACCCTGGCCGGAAAGCAGCTCGCTGGACGACTGTATGCCTCCTCAACCGCCCCACATGCTTGGCGGATGATCGTCGGCCTTGGCCCGCTGACGAGGGCGGAACTTGCCAGAGGACTTGGCGTCACAAAGCGTACCGCTTCCCAATCGGTGACGTCGCTGCAAGAAGCTGGTATGGTGCTCCTGCGCGAGACTGACAGCGCTATGATACCGGCCAGTGCTGATCTAGTACCGCGCGAATAGCTTCTTCGGCTTCCTGCCGTGTCGCACCGCCCTTGTTCAGCAAGGTAATTCGGACACCCTTGCGATCAGCACCCTCAATCCGAAGCACAGGCTGGCCCACCGCATTGGCTACGGTCTCGGCCTTTCCTGACTTCTTGGGGGGTCCTGACTTCTTGGGGGGATCAGCCGCGAGCGAAAGCGCCTTAATTACCTCCAGCACCGATGGCGAATGGTTGGTCCGTTCGCGCTCTGCGGCAAGCCGCGCCGCTTCCCGGAAAGCCCTCTCCTTCCGATCCTCCGGCTTCATGAGCGCCTTGAGTGCGATCGCATTGCGAATTCCGAGCTCTTGCGGATTTGCAAATGCTCTGGTCAACTCCTCGGGCAAGCGGGCCAGATCGAGATACCGTGTGAGCCAGCTCTCCGAAACCTTGAGCCGTTCGGCCATCGTCTTCTGACGACCCTCGTAGTAGGCCGTCAGTGCCCGGAGATAGTCCTTTGCGCGCTCGAGATCGGTAAGATCATCCCTTGCGCGATTCTCGATATCAGCAAGCCGGAATGCTTCCTCATCACCGATCTCACGGACGTCGACCAGAAACTTGAAGTCAGGATAGTTGTGCGTGCGCAGCCAGCTGATCGACCAGTGACGCCGTGCGCCACAAATGACCTCGAAATCATAGCCATCTTCTCCGGACAATCGCCGGACGATTGCCGGGATCTCCTGCCGTCCCTGTGCCTTGATGCTCTCGATCAGATCCGCACAGCGCTCCTCATTGAGCAAGGCGTAGTCGCGATTATGGCCAGCCCACATGCGGCACCTTGCCGGGTCAACGAGCTCATGGGTGCGAGATACAATGGCTCCGGAGGCTAGATCAGCCAAGCGGTTTGAGCGCCCGGTAAGCACGTTGGAGGCAATGCTTGATCTACGAGGGGCTGCAGCATCCTCCCCAAGGTCGATGCCCGCTGCCAGATCGGCCGCAAAACCGCTGTTCTTCCTACTCATGCAAGCCTCCCCTTAGCGGAATTGCACGCGTGCAATTTTCCCAGTGGCTCATACCAAAGCCTCCTGACGGAGACGCTTCTGATGGCTCGGCCACATCGATCGAATGTCGACTTCGATCTCCGAATTGACGCCATCAAGATAGTTCAGACAGCGGTTGCGAACCGCAGAGCTCGTGGCCGGGCCATCAAGCTCATAGACTGTCATCAGCCGGGCCGTGGCATTGTCGATCTCAGCCGAATCCTTGAGAGGCGTGCGAACCATCGCGTGCCCGAAAAGCGTCCGCATCAGCTGCAACAGCTCCTTCTGCATCGACTTGTTCTCATCGACTTTCGACGCGACGAAGCGGAGGAACTTTAGTTCGGGGGCAAGACCGCGGTCAGCAAGTTGCTCGATCGTCTCATCCAGCATCGACAAGAATGCAGCTGTCGAGGAGAAATCCATGACGGTCGGTGGGACCGGTACGACCAATGCGTTAGCGGCCCGAAGCACAGACAATGAGATCGCACCAAGTGCCGGTGGAGGATCCATGACGATGACATCGAAGCGATCCGAAATACTCTCGATACCCTCCTTCAGGCGATCAAGGAGAGCTCCGTTCCCCTGCGCCATCCGCGCGGCCAACTCATACTCAGAGTTGAACAAACGAAGGTTGGCGGGGATCAGCTCCAAGCCATCGAAGTGGGTCTTGCGAAGCGCGTAATCCAGGGATGACCGCTCCCCCTCTCGCAGGAACGGATAAAGCGTATCATCTTCGGTGAGGTCGAGATCCGGAACATAGCCGAAGAGTGTCGTCGCCGAGGCCTGGCTGTCGCAATCGACAAGCGCAACGCGGTAGCCTCTGATGGCCAGATATTGCGCAAGGTGAACCGCCAATGTCGACTTACCCACCCCTCCTTTGAAGTTCTGGACGGCAACGACGCAGCAGGGGTCGTTTGGCGCCCGATATGGCCTCGTCCCGAAGACCCCGCGCATGTCGTTCAGTTGGGCAAGCGTGTATCTCTCTCGCCTGTTGTTGTCGGTTCTCGCAGGCTCGGGCAGTCGGCCGTCCTTCTCGGCATCCCGGATCGCAGCGGGCGTCCGGCCCACAAGTTCAGCCGCCTTGCCGATCGTGAAAGTCGGCTCGCGGCGATCGTCTGCCCTGGCGCTTCGCGCGGAATCGCGGAGCTTCTCGAGTACGGATGAGGTACGACTGGCCAGTGTCGCGACCGAGACCAAACGCTCGGCTTCTTCGATTTGAAGTCCGTTAGACACATGCTGTCCTTTCGCAATTGAGAGTGTGCTACACCCACTTGCGCTTTTCGGTCAAGAAATTCAGAATTTTCGAAAGTTGAACTGCCTTGTCGGCCAAATTTCGGGGCGGCGACGACCCATCCTGACTCGGTGGGGGCATCGCGAATTGCACGCGTGCAATTTTGGCGTATCAGGGCCGCCCGCGCCGGTTTACCCACCCCTCACAAAAGCCCTTCCACGCTGCGATCAGCTTGGCGCCACGAAGCTTCTCCAACCGATTGCCCATGTGTTCGCGAAAGCCGCTCGCGATGAGATCGACATCCCAACCACCGCCATACTTGCGGGCGACTTCAAGCAGATCGGCGTGCCCGAAGCGGATCGAGCCCGACGACGGGAAGACGGACTCTGATTGCTTTATCGCAGGCGCCGCGCCGGGAGTTGCTGCTATTGCCCCCTGCCCTGCCGTTACGGTTTCGACAGAACCGGTCCGCCTCGCCTGGCGTCCAGCCGAATGCCGGTCGAGCTCATCGACCGTTTCCAAGACCTCCGGCGCGCCCTTCGGCTCAAACCGGAACTCAAGCTCGGTGACTGTACGCCCCTGCCGAATTTCACGCCATTCCACGCGGAAGTGCGCCAATTGGTCAATCTCGGACTTCGCCTTCTCCAGCACCTTGCGCCGAAGCTGAGCGAAGTCCGTGTAGACGTCAGGGGGGATCCCAAGCGCTGCACGCAATGCCTGCATATCTCCTCGCCAGGTTGCTTGGCGGCGATGGAGACGGAGGGCTCCAAGCTCGTAAAGCTTGAGCGCATAGTTCGAGCGGAAGCCCAAGACTGCTTGCCGGTTGAGAACGGCGTAGGTCTCAGACGCCTGGATCAGCTTGCGCGCATCGGGTGTGAATTCCCATTCGATCCAACCCGTTTCTCCGCCATCCTCGTCGGTCTCCTCTTTAGACCGTGAGATCAGGGAGAACAGGAGAGTGGCCTTCTTTCCGCGCCAGGATTTGTCATCGACCGCAAAGAGAGTCCGGTGAAGTTCCTGAAGCATGTCGCTGATCCGCTCATTGCCCTTGTGACCGCGGCGGATGTCGGCCTTGCGAATGCGATGAGGACGATCTTCCCACGCATCCCCTCCAGCAGTCAGGATCATGAGGGCTAGGAGCCGCGATGCCGTCAGGCTCAGCGACTCGCCTTTCACGAACTTGATTTCGATGATGTTGCCCGGCTTGGCGAACTCGTCGCCGCCCTTTGCCTTCAAAGCGGCAGCAACGCGCATCGCACGGCCAGGTGACCCCTCTTCCGGCTTCTCATCGAGAGCCTCGGCTATTGGGCTATCATCAGTTTCCATGCCATATTGCGATCAAAGCTTGATTCTTGGGAGCATGATTGCTGCCTGACCTGACCTCTTGCGTCAAGTCAGGTCAGGTTAGAATTCAATATGCAGCCCCCAAGAGGTCAGGATTGAAGGGCAGGGATGGGATGGCGGAATCGTCGGATTTCCTGCGAGTCGGCAAGCATCATTAACGAACGCAAGCTAGGGATCAGTATTTACTAAAGCAGGCAGGAAGGAACGCTGGAAAAGCACGCTGCGGCTACTGAGACAGGCTCTTCCCCCCACTTGGTCAGGAATGCCCCAGAAGGTCAGGGGCAAGCCCCCGCTCGGTCAGGATGTAGCCCCCATAAGGTCAGCCTAACACCCCCAGCGGGTCAGGCAGAACGTCATAGACCCCTGAATTCACGACATAAATTACCGCTGAATCTGAATCTATAGAATCAGAAATCCTTCCGCTGCAAGCAGCGGCGTTTTTGTAATGATGTTTTTGAAGGTGTTGAGCCAAATATCGCCTTCCAATCGCTTCAGTGAATCACTGACGCTGCTGTGATTCAGATTTCCGGTTGGACCGCTTGTCCATGCCTCTGCCACCAAGCCACTATGAAGACACCAATCAGCCAGTCATGGCATTGGCAGGCCATAGACACATCGCGCAACGTTGCGCGAGAATATAACCTCTGGATCCAAACCGACCTGTTCGGGTGGACGGTGGTTGAACGCCGGTGGGGCCGAATCGGTTCACGGGGGCAGAGCCTGACTCAAAGCTTCCAGAACAAGCGACAAGCCGAAACGATAGCGAAGCTAATCAAGGAAAGACGAGCAAGCGCACTGAAGCGAATTGGAGTTCGCTACCACGAAGTCGGGTAACTGCAGGCGACTGTCGATCACTCAATGTCACCGCAAAGGGCAATCGAGGTTCCCCAGTTCATGGAGGGAAGGGGAGGGGAGGGGGAGAGCTTGGGGGAAGCTTATGACCCTGATAGAACTCCGACCGACCCAGGACACCATCAACCTCGTCGCAGCCCTGCGCGGCACTTGGCACGGCTCTTACGCTATGTGCCGATGCCCCGTTCATGATGACCGGACGCCTTCATTATCGATCCGGCAAGGCACCTCAGGGGTCCTCGTGCATTGCTTTGCCGGGTGCAACCCACGGGACATCATGCGGGTCCTGCGAAATACTGATCGAGTACGAGCCGTCGAAGCCCGTCCAGCGCGAAGTCTGGACTTCAGGCGACTGGCTCAGCGCCTATGGGATGAAGCGATCAACGTTCAAGGAACGCTGGGAGAGCGCTATCTCGTTGGCAGATGTCTACCCCTAGACCTTCCCGACGTCCGTTTCCTTTCGCAGTGCCCATTAGGCAGAAAGCCGAACACTGCACTTCATCAGGCCTTGCTCGTAGCTGTGCGGGACGGTGGTCACCTTGTCGCAGTCCAACGCATCATTCTCGATCCGAGAACAAGGCGGCATCGGGGCAAGTTCTTGCTCGGATGCTGCGGGCAGGGGGCATGGCAACCAGCACCGAGTGGACGAGTTCTCGCAGTAGCGGAGGGCTTCGAAGATGCCGCCGCCTTCACCAGTCTGACTGGTATAACTTGTTGGGCAGCGATGGGCGCTTCCCGCCTGCCGCTCCTTAAACTGCCTCGTGAGCTCGACACATTGATTATAGCCGAAGACAACAATCTGGCCGGACAAAAAGCGGCAGCACGGGCGGTCAAGGCCTATTCACGACCTGATCTCCGAATCCTTCGGCGGGCCCCAAAAGACAACGAGGATTGGGCCGACGCCATGACAGCGATGAACCAGACGCGTTGAAGCCAGACCAACGCCATGGCGCTTACCACTGTGCAGCACGATCAGTGATGACGCTGGCTAGTAGGCCACTCGCGGGCCGATCTCGGTACGCTCCAAGCATCAGTTCCGCCAGCGTTCCGCATTAGAAAGCCGAGTTATGGCTAACGCCGCAAAGGGCGTGATTGCCAAGTGCATCAATCACCCGGCAGTCGGCAGCGAGACCGCCGCGGCAGCGGCCGATAATCCTTTCAAGCTCCTCCCGGAGCGTCACAAGCTGGGCTATCTTGGCTGCGACTTGTTCAACATGGCGCGAAGCGATCTGATCTGCCGCCTCGCAATCGCGCTCAGGATGATCGGACAGATCGAGCAATGATCGAACGTCCTCAATCGTAAAGCCGAGATCGCGCGAGTGACGGATGAAGGCGAGCCGCTGCCGCTCGGCCGGACCATAGAGCCGATAGTTGCCCGATGTCCGTTCAGGTTGAGGGAGTAGTCCGATCCGCTCATAATAGCGGATGGTCTCGACCTTGGTGTTGGTCACCTTCGACAAGGCGCCTATCTTCATCGCTTGACCCTGTAGTTACTACAGGGTCCATATAGTCCGCCGAATCACAGCTACGACAAGGAATTTCGGCGATGGACCTGGTACAATCGGCTTATCGAGAGGAACTCGCCACGTTTCGTGTTGCGTCTGCGCAAGGCGACCACCTTGCCGCTTGGCGGGCACTTGAACGTGGACATATCCTCGCGCAGGCTCGGCTGCCGCTGCACCTGCATTCCCATGCTGTGATGCTGGCTTACGCCTTGGCCCGACGCGAATGGGGCGAGGTTTCGGGACAGGTGTTCCGGCTGCTGCTGGCACCGCTGGGGACACTTACTGGGCGCTTGCCGGTTGGCAACACGGGCCGCACGAATGTCAGTGCCTTCGCGTCGATGCCGCTACCGGAGGACATAGCTGACCTGCTTAATGGGGAGCGATAATGAACCGGTTGGCCAAGTCGGTCCGATCTGGTAACGGCAGCGCCATGCACCATCGGTTGTTAGGCTTCATGGCGGTTTTGGCGATGGTTTTCGCCAGCCTGCATGCGCCTGCAATCGCCCATGTCGAACACGACGGGCATTTTTCCGAAACGTCGGTCCATCACGACACTGTCCAAGACCAAGTCGATGCCAATTCTGAACGAAGCACATCAGATGGATCGTCGGCGATCGGCCATCATCATCATTGCCCGGCGGTCGCTTTGCCTGATGCTGTGAATGCTGGCGGGTGCCTCATTCGCAATCGCGAAGTCTATGGCGCCGGGGAGGTCCCCCCGCTCGGTTCGCTCGCACCGCAACCGCTGATCGATCCGCCCTCGCTCTGAACGCTCATGTGTTGGGCAGGCTTGGCCTGCCTGTGACGGTTAGCGTTTCAGGAGCTTTTTACCATGTCTACAAGACTGCGCTGCAGCCTGCTGGCTGCCGCTGCGCTCGGTTTGGCGAGACCCGCGCTCGCCGAGCCCATTACGCTCAACGAGGCGGTTGAGCGCACGCTTGCCGCTTCGCCTTTGGGCGCAGCGGGCGAGGCCAGTGTGCGCTCCGCTGAGGCAGGCCGGACGCAAGCGGCAGTTCGGCCAAATCCTGTGGTAACCGCCCAAGCCGAGGACTTCATTGGTAGCGGCGCTTTCGACCAGTTCAGACAGGCCGAAACCACTCTAAGCTACGCTCAGACGCTTGAACGCGGCGGCAAACGCGCTGCTCGGATCGGCTTTGCGGAACGCAACATTGTTGTCGCGCAGGAGCGGGCGAGGGTGTCGCGCCTCGACCTTGCACAAGCTGTGCAGCGGGCCTTCCTCGACGTGCAAATTGCGGAGGAGGTGGTGTGGCTTGCCGAAGCGCGGCTTGCCACCGAGCAGGCTATGCGCACCGAAGCGCTACGCCGTGTGCGTGGATACAAAGACCCTTTGTTTGTCGAGACCCGCGCCGATGCCCGCGTGAGCGAGGCGGAGCTGGCGGTCAACGAAGCCGGCCTGCGCCGCGATGCAGCCCGCGCCCGGCTCGCGTCCTTCTGGGGCGGCAATGGGGCCGAGATCGAAGTCCCGCGTGGGATCGAAAAGCCCACGGATCGTCTCGAGCAGCTCGCCGCTGCCGACGATGATCTGGCCGCAGCGGTCATCGATCAGGCGCGCGCCGCGGTGGTGGTCGAGCAATCGCGCGCGGTGCAGGATTACACCGTCAGCGGAGGCCTCAGGCATTTCCGCGCGACTGGTGATGTCGCTCTGGTAGCAGGCGTGTCGATCCCGCTTGGCCGATTCGACCGGAACCAAGGCAATATCGCCGCAGCCCAAGCTAATCGCCAGCAAGCTGAGTTGCAGGCAGAGGCTGCGCGGCTTGACCGGCTGCGCACGCTCGCAGCCTTGCGCGCAGAAGCCGAGGCGGCACGGATGCGGGCCGACGGGATCATGGAGAATATCTATCCCAAGGTCCGCAAGACGCTCGACCAGGTGCGCGAAGGCTATAGCCGGGGCGGCTTCCGTTTCAGCGACGTGCAGGATGCGGCCGACGCAGTCGTCGATGTCCAGTCGCAATGGGTCGATGCGATGACCCGCTACCGCGACGTTCTTACCCAGATTGACCGGCTGACCGGACGTTTCGACGTCCTCGCCGAGGAGACCCAGCCATGACAAAGTTCACGATTTCTCTCGCCCTGGTACTCGTGGCGGCGCTGCCCCTGGCTGCGTGCGGTGACAGCGCCATGCAAGCCGAGGAGAGCCAAGCCGAAGGCGCCGAAGTGCCCAAGGGGCCGAATGGCGGGCGGATGCTTACCGATGGCGACTTCGCCGTCGAGGTGACCATCTTCGAGACCAGACAGGAGCCGCAGTTCCGGGTCTTCCCAACCCGCGACGGCAAGCCCGTCGATCCCGGTTCAGTCAATCTCACCATGACGCTCAAGCGGCTCGGAGGCGAAGTGAACAGCTTCGCCTTCAAGCCCGCCCGCACCTATCTTGCGGGGCAAGGTGTAGTCGAGGAGCCGCATAGCTTCGATGTCGAAGTGATCGCGGTGGAGGGCGGCAAGCGCCATGTCTGGACCTATTCCAGCCCCGAAGGCCGCACCCGGATTACGGCTGAAGCAGCCAAGGCGGGCGGCATCGAAGTCCTCACCGCCGGGCCTGCCACGATTGGCGAGGCGCGCGAGCTTTATGGCACAGTCCAGCTTGCCACCACCGCGCGCTCTGAGATCCGCGGGCAGTTTCCTGGCCGGGTCGTTTCCGTGACCAAGGCGGTCGGCGACTACGTGCGCAAGGGTGAACTGCTCGCGCGGATTGAATCGAGCGAGAGCCTCCAGATCTATCCCGTCCGTGCGACCGTTAATGGGGTGGTGGCGGAACGCAATGGCAATCCCGGCGACGTGACCGGTGACCGCGCGCTCTACGTGATCACCGACCCGGCGCAGACCACGGTGGTGTTCAATGTCTTCCCCAAGGACCTGGCGGCAATCCGTCCGGGCATGCGGGTCGAGGTCCAAACGCAGGATGGTCAGCCCATCGGCGCAGCCACCCTTGGCGACTACTTGCCAGAGGGCAATGCGCAGGCAGGCACGGCGCTTCTGCGCGCGGCCATCCCCAACCGCTCGGGCGCGCTGCGTCCGGGCATGGCGTTGCGCGGACGGGTGACGATCAATGCTGTCACCGTCCCGCTGGCAGTGCGCACCGAAGCGATCCAGCCCTTCCGCAATTTCAAGGTGGTGTTTGCCAATTACGGGCAGGATTACGAGGTGCGGATGCTCACGCTCGGCCGGTCGTCGCCCGAATGGACCGAGGTGCTGGGCGGCCTTAAACCCGGCACCCCCTATGTCGCTAAAGGTTCCTTCCTCGTGCGCGCCGACATCGAAAAGTCGGGCGCGAGCCACGACCACTGAGCGGGACGGAACACATCATGCTTGCACGCATCATCGCCTTCTCGATCAACCAACGCTGGTTCGTTCTGGCTGCGGTGGCCCTCCTCTGCGCGCTGGGCGCGTGGAGCGCCACCCGGCTGCCGATCGACGCTGTGCCCGACATCACGAATGTCCAGGTCCAGATCAACACTGAGGCCGAGGGCTATTCGCCGCTCGAAAGCGAACAGCGGATCACCTACCCGATCGAAACCGCAATCGCCGGAGTGCCGGGCCTCGCCTACACCCGCTCGATCTCGCGCTACGGGCTGAGCCAGGTGACCGTGGTATTCGAGGATGGCACCGACACCTATTTTGCCCGCCAGCAGGTGACCGAGCGGTTGCAAGCTGCCAAATCCCAGCTGCCGCCGGGGATCGAGCCGCAGATGGGGCCGATCGCCACAGGTCTGGGCGAAATCTTCATGTTCGCGATTGAACCCGAACCGGGTGCGCGCAAACCCGATGGCAGCGCGTGGACTGCGGAGGATTTGCGCACGCTATCCGACTGGGTCGTGCGCCCGCAGATGCGCACCATCCCCGGAGTGGCGGAGGTCAACACCATCGGCGGCTATGAACGCCAATACCACGTCACCCCCAATCCCGCGCAACTCGCGGCACTGAACCTGTCGCTCAACGATGTGGTGGATGCGTTGAACAGGAACAATGCCAATCGCGGCGCGGGTTATGTCGAGCGCGGAGGCGAGCAGATCCTGATCCGCGTGCCGGGACAGGCCGCAAACGAGACTGACCTGTCGCAGATCATTCTGGCCACGCGCGGCGGGGTGCCGATCCGCATCAGCGATGTCGCCGAAGTTGTGATCGGGTCGGAATTGCGCACCGGTGCGGCGACAGAGAACGGCAAGGAGATCGTGCTCGGCACGATCTTCATGCGCACCGGCGAGAACCCGCGGCTAGTGTCGCAAGCCGCAGCCGACAAGCTGGAGCAGGTCTCACGGGCCTTGCCCGAGGGTGTCGTCGCCCATGCGCTTTATGACCGCACCGAGCTGGTCGAGCGGACCATCGCGACCGTCGAGACAAACCTTGCCGAAGGCGCATTGCTTGTCATCGTGGTGCTGTTCCTGCTGCTCGGGAATATCCGCGCCGCGTTGATCACCGCAGCAGTCATCCCGGTGGCGATGCTGATGACGCTGACGGGGATGCTTGGCACCCGTACCTCGGCCAACCTGATGAGCCTTGGCGCTCTCGATTTCGGTCTAATCGTCGATGGCGCCGTGATCATCGTGGAGAATTGTCTGCGAAGGCTGGGCGAGGCACAGCACCGCACGGGACGCCTGCTCAGCCGTGATGAAAGATTCAGCCTCGTCTCCACGGCCAGCGCAGAAGTTATCCGGCCGAGCATCTTCGGGATCGTCATCATCACCGCAGTCTATTTGCCGATCTTCGCGCTGGAGGGGATCGAGGGCAAGACCTTCCACCCGATGGCGATCACCGTGGTGCTCGCGCTGACTGCCGCTCTGCTGCTGTCGCTCACGCTGGTCCCAGCCCTGGTCGCCATGTTCGTGACAGGCAAAGTTGACGAGAAGGAGAACTGGCTGATGCGCTGGCTCGGCCGCGGCTACCGACCAATGCTCGACCGCGCACTAGCAATGCCAAAGATCGCCGTCGGTGCCGCGATCGTGCTGATGGTGCTGGCCGGACTTGGCGCAACGCGGCTCGGTAGCGAGTTCATCCCTAACCTCGATGAGGGCGACATAGCGATGCATGCGCTGCGTATTCCCGGGACAAGCCTAGGCCAGGCGATCCAGATGCAGGCGGCGCTGGAGAAGCGGATTTCGGACTTCCCCGAGGTTGAGCGGGTGTTCGCCAAGATCGGCACCGCCGATGTGGCAACCGATCCGATGCCGCCCTCGGTCGCCGACAACTTCATCATGCTCAAGCCGCGCGACCAATGGCCCGATCCGCGCAAGCGCCGCGATACGCTGGTCGCCGAGCTCAATGCAGCGGTGCAACAGATCCCTGGGAACAATTACGAGTTCACTCAGCCGGTTCAGATGCGAATGAATGAGCTCATCGCCGGTGTGCGCGCCGATGTGGCGATCAAGCTGTTCGGCGACGACCTCGACCAGCTCCTCGCCAGCGGGCAGCAGATCGAGGAAGTCGCCGGATCGATCGCGGGGGCCGAAGACGTCAAGATCGAACAGGTGACAGGCCTGCCAATGCTGTCGGTCACGCCGAAGCGCGACATGCTCGCCCGCTACGGCGTCAACATGAGCGATGTGCAGGACGCCGTGGCGACCGCGACCGGCGGTGCGAAGGCGGGCGAGTTGTTCGACGGCGACCGGCGGTTTGCCGTGGTGGTGCGTCTGCCGGAGGCGCTCCGCACCGATCTTGCAGCGCTGGGCAACCTGCCGGTGGCTTTGCCGGATGGGGGAGCTGTGCCGCTTGCAGAAGTTGCGGACATTACGCTCGCCTCCGGCCCCAACCAGATAAGCCGGGAAAACGGCAAGCGCCGTGCGGTGATCACCGCGAATGTGCGTGGACGCGATCTCGGTTCGTTCATCGCCGAACTGCGCGAAAAGGTCGAAAGCGATGTCGATCTGCCGACCGGATACTACGTGGAATATGGCGGCACATTTGAGCAGCTCCAGTCCGCCTCGACACGTCTGCAGATCGTCGTCCCGCTGGTGCTGGCGCTGATCTTCGGCCTGTTGTTCACGCTGTTCCGCAGCGCCCGCGATGCGGCCATCGTGTTCTCCGGCGTGCCGTTGGCTTTGACCGGTGGTGTGGCCGCGTTGGCACTGCGCGACATCCCGCTTTCGATTTCGGCCGGGGTCGGGTTCATCGCGCTTTCTGGTGTGGCAGTGCTCAACGGGGTGGTGATGCTATCCTTCATCCGCGACCTGCGGGAGGGCGGGGCAGACTTGCTCGAAGCCGTGCGCGAGGGCGCTTTGACCCGCTTGCGACCGGTGATGATGACCGCGCTGGTGGCCTCCCTCGGGTTCGTGCCGATGGCGCTCAACGCGGGCGCGGGATCGGAGGTTCAGCGCCCGCTGGCGACCGTTGTCATCGGTGGGATCATCTCTTCGACGATCCTGACGCTGCTGGTGCTGCCTGCGCTTTATGCGCTGGTGCATCGACGCGATCAGGTGAAGGTCAAACCCGGCGAAGCATACGCACCAGATGCCGTGCTAGCCTGACCGCGGCGCCCAGAGGATGACGGATGCCCCCAACAGGCAGATTGCTCCCCCAATCAAATCCCAGCGGTCTGGCCGCGTGTTCTCGATCACCCACATCCATCCGAGCGCCGCGACGATGTAGATGCCGCCATAGGCCGCGAACGCCCGGCCTGCATGCTGGGTGTCCACCAGCGTCAGCAGCCAGGCGAAAACAATGAGCGATAGAATGCCGGGCACCAGCCACAGCGGCGAACGGTCAAGCCGTAGCCAAGCCCAGAAAGCAAAGCACCCGGCGATTTCGGCGAGGGCCGCTGCGGAATAGATGACGTAGACCATTGCCTTGATGCATTGCACGATCCGTTCCGCCCGGCAATTGGATCAAGCTGCCAAGCAACAGGCTCAGAAAAGGCGAAGACGCATGACATATTTGCTGCTGAAGGCGGCCATCTCGGGCCTCATCATCGCACTAGTCAGCGAGATCGCGCGGCGATCGCCCGGCATTGGCGCGCTCGTGGCTTCGCTCCCCCTGATCTCAGTCCTGGGGATGATCTGGTTGTGGCGCGACACCCAGGACAGCGTCCGCATGGCGGCGCATGCCCAGGCAACGTTCTGGTTCGTCTTGCCCAGCTTGCCGATGTTCCTGCTCATCCCAGCGCTGTTGCAACGTGGGTTCGGCTTCTGGCCTTCGCTTGCGATCGGATGCGCAATGACCGTCGCACTTTATATCGGCATGGTCGCCGCGTTACGCCATTTCGGTGTCGAACTGTAGGATTGGCGACGGCCGCTGCGATCGCCATCCCATCTTTCGCGCAGCTTTGAGGGATCTCTGCGATCTTTGCGTATATAGCATGTCTCGGGAGGAGAATTTCCGTTGTCTGAACTCGATCATAGCTTGCGAAGGATCGCCGATCTGCCCGTGCCGGCCAGCCTCGAGCTTGTCGACGATGCGGTCTTTGCCGGACTTGCGGCGCTGCGCCATGAGCGGACGGCCAGTCGCCGCGCGATTGGTCTAGCTGGGGCATTTGCGCTGGTGCTCGGCCTCGGAAGCGGCGGTCTGGCCACGGCTCACGCCGCTCAGGTGCGCATCTCGTCCTTCGCGTCCGACAACCCCCTCGCACCTTCGACGCTGCTGGACGTGCATCCGTGAAGAGAACGACATGGCTCACGCTCGTCGCGATCGTCGCCTTCACGGCTGCGCTGGCTGGCGTCTATATCGGCCAGACCCTGTTTGTCGGTGGCCCGCAGAGCGAGACCGAGCTGCATGCGTTTCTGCACGACGAGCTTGAACTGGATGCCACTCAGAAGGTTAAGGTCGAGGCGATCGAGCAGCGCTATGCCGCCCGCCGCAAGGCACTGGAAGGCGAAATGCGAGAGGCCAATGCGCATCTCGCCAAGGCCATGGAGGCCGAGCACGGCTATGGGCCGGATGTGACTGCCGCAGTCTATCACACGCATCAGGTCATGGGCGAGATGCAGAAGGAAACGCTGGAACACCTGTTCGCGATGCGCTCCGTCCTGCGGCCCGACCAGGCCGCAGCATTCGACCGAGCCGTAACCAAGGCTCTGGCCCCCGAAGCAAAGTGAGCGCACCGCTCGCCGAGCGGAGCGATGCCGACGTGGTGGCACTGGCGCTCACAGGCCAGCAGGACGCCTTCCGGGAATTGCTCGCCCGTTACCGCGAACCCGTGTTCCGCCTGATCCGTGCCTCCACCGGCGACGCGCAGGAGGCCCTCGATCTGACGCAGGACACCTTTATCGCCGCGTTCGGGGCGCTTCGTCGTTTCGACCGCTCACAGCCCTTGCTACCCTGGCTGCGGCGGATCGCGCTCAACAAGTGCCGGGACTGGGGGCGGAAGCGCAAGCTGAGGGCGATGCTGTGGCGCACCGCGCCGATCGACGCGGCACATGACGTGCCTGACGATGCGGTCCCTGCCGATGTGCTGATTGCCGACCGCGCCGAACTTGCGCGCGTTTCGGCGGCGATCGCACGCTTGCCGACACGCCTGCGCGAAACCCTGGTCCTGCGGGCGGTCGAAGGCCTCAGTCAGGCCGAAACCGCAGCCGCCCTCGGGATCAGCGAAAAGGCGGTCGAGACCCGGCTATACCGCGCCCGCAGCAAGCTAACCTATCTTTTGGCGGTGGGCTGATACGAGAAATTTTTGAGGGGGTGGCCCCGGCTGTGCGTACAAGCTGGCATGGACAGTCTTGATCTTTCCCGCCGTCACCTTCTTGCGGGGCTCGGCACCGCTTCGGCTTTCGCTGCCATGCCCGCCTGGGCGCAGGGGCATTCGATGCACCGGATGCGCGGTGGTGCGCCGATCCGCGTGGGCTTCGACGAGCTTTCCGGTCCCGCAATCGACCTGACCGTCGGCCACGGCCCGCGCGTGGTGCAGGGCCGGAAGGGTCTTGGCATCGCCGTCAACGGCAGCGTGCCGGGGCCGCTGATCCGGTTGAAGGAAGGCCAGACAGTTCGCCTGAACGTCACCAACATGCTCGACACCGACACCTCGATCCACTGGCATGGATTACTGCTGCCTTTCCAGATGGACGGCGTGCCGGGGATCAGTTTTCCCGGGATCAAGCCGGGCCAGACCTTCGCTTACGAATTTCAGGTCAGGCAATCGGGCACCTACTGGTATCACAGCCACTCCGGGCTTCAGGAACAGCAGGGGCATTACGGCCCCATGATCATCGATCCTGCGGGCGACGAGCCCCACGGCTATGACCGCGATTACATCCTGCTGCTGAGCGAATTTACCCCGCTCGACCCGCATTTCATCATGGATCGGCTGCGCAAGGGCGAAGGCTACTTCAACTACCAGCAGACCAGCTGGACCGATGATTACCCGCTGTCGGCCGCCGACCGACGGATGTGGGCTGAGATGCGCATGCCGGCGACCGACATCGCCGACATCACGGGCTCCACCTATACTTATCTCGCCAACGGTCGGGGGCCGAAAGAGGGGCTCGAGTATCTTTTCAACCCTGGAGAGCGAATACGCCTGCGCATCATCAACGGTGGTGCTCAGACGTTCTTCAACGTCCGCATACCCGGGCTTTCCATGACGGTGATCGCGGCTGACGGCCAGAACGTGAAGCCGGTCGAGGTGGACGAATTCCAGATCGGCAGTGCCGAGATCTACGACGTGATCGTCACGCCGCGCGAGGCCGAGGCTTACACCATCGTGGCCGAGAGCATGGACCGCTCGGGGATGGCGCTCGCCACCCTGGCACGCCGACCCGGTGCGCGCGCGGCTATCCCGCCGCCGCGCAAGCCCCCGCTGCTCACAATGGGCGATATGGGCATGAACCATGGTGAGGGGGCAGGCGGTCATTCGATGGCGGGCATGAAGATGCGCGATCCCGCACTGTTGCCGCCCGATGTCGAGTTCGGCCCTGGCATCGACATGGTCTCGATGATGCCGGTCGACAAGATGGGCGACCCTGGCCTCGGCCTGCGCGACGTCGGCCACCGAGTTCTCAACTACCGAATGCTTGCGGCACTGACGCCGAACACCGATACGCGCGAGCCGTCACGCCTGCTGGAGCTCCATCTGACCGGGAACATGGAGCGCTATATGTGGTCCTTCGACGGCCGGATGTATTCGGCCGTCAGCGACGTGCCGATCCGCTTCGCCTGGAACGAGCGGGTGCGGGTGAAGCTCGTCAACAATACGATGATGGCCCACCCGATCCATCTGCACGGAATGTTCTTCGAGCTCGTCAACGGCGAGGATGCAGCTCATCAGCCACGCAAGAACGTTGTTATCGTGCAGCCCGGGGCGAGCGCACAGTTTGATCTCACTGCCGACGAGCCGGGCGACTGGGCCTTCCACTGCCACCTGCTCTACCACATGCATGGCGGGATGATGCAGACGGTGACCGTGATGGGGCCGGAGGCAAGCGGATGAGCATCATGCTTGCTCTTCTGGCTCTCGTCAGCGCGTCACCCGTCGTGGCTCAGCATCAAGGTCATACGATGCCCGCTCCTGCGCCAGCTCCGGCGCCTACTCCTGATCCTGCTTCGGTCAACGCTGATCCCCACACCGGGCATGACATGAGCCAAGACGCCCCGCTGCGAGGCGACGACCCTCACGCGGGCCATGACATGCGTCGTCCTGCCGATGATCCGGCGGCCACCGGCATGGACAGCATGCAGGGCATGGATCACAGCACGATGGGCCATGACACTGGCTCGGATGCTTCATCCCTTTCACCCGGACCGGACATGGAGACGCCGCCGCCGCCGGAAGCGGGGAGTGGGCCGCCCCGCGCTGCCGATGCCTTCTGGGGTGCCAAAGCGATGGCAGCGTCGCGCGAGGATTTGCGCAGGAGCCATGGGGACTTTCCGGTCTTCTGGTTCCAGGGCGACCGTTTCGAGACGCAGGTGCGTGATGCCAAGGATGCGTACCTGTGGGACATTCAGGGTTACTACGGCGGCCCGACCGAACGCCTCTGGTTCAAGAGTGAGGGCGAGGGCGAATGGGGTTTGTCACCGGACGATGCCGAGGTGCAGGCGCTATACTCCAAGGCGATCGCGCCTTTCTGGGATGTTCAAGCCGGTGTGCGGCAGGACATTGCCGGTCCCGACACCACGCATGTCGTTTTGGGCATCCAAGGCCTGGCAGCGTATAGGTTCGAGGTGGACGCTGCGATGTTCCTATCGCACCGAGGGGATCTGACCGCCAGAATCGAAGCTGAGCTCGATCAGCGCATCACCCAGCGCCTGATCCTCCAGCCACGCATCGAAGCTAACCTCTCTGCTCAGGACATTCCCCTGCTCGGCATCGGCGCGGGGCTCGACCGGATCGAGGTCGGTGCACGTCTGCGCTATGAAGTGCGCCGCGAGTTCGCACCCTATATCGGCGTCGATCAATCATGGCGAATCGGCAACGGTGCCGACTTTGCGCGTGCACGCGGTCAAGCATCCAGCGGCACCAGCTTTGTCGCTGGGATTAGGTTCTGGTTCTGATCAACTTGAAGGGCACTATGTGATGAAATTTACCTCTCTCCTCGCCGCTGTAGCGATCGCAGCCTCAGCGGTCACGTATCCTGCTGCCGCGCTGGCGCATACGAAGGTTGTCGCCTCAACTCCGGCTGAGGGTGCAACCGTTGCCAGCGCTCGCACCGTTACACTGAGCTTCAGCGAAGCTTTGCTCCCGCCCACAGCAGCAGCTAGCCTCGTGATGACGGCCATGCCGGGCATGAAAGACCACGGCGAAATGGCGATCCGCAACTTCACCACCGCCTGGTCGAACGGCAACAAGACTATGACCCTGACCCTCGCTAAGCCGCTTGCCAAGGGGACCTATGAAGTGCGCTGGCAGGCCGCGGGGGCTGACGGTCACCGCATGAAGGGTACTTTGACGTTCACCATCGGGTGATCCGGTCGTGCAGAGCTTAGTCGAACCAGTCTTGCGGTTCACTCAATATGCGCTGCTCCTTGGCCTGTTCGGGTGGTCGGCATTTTGGATACTTGGCTTGCAAAGCCTCCACTGGCTGAAGTTTGAGCGTCAGCCGGTCTTCTTTGCCATTCTGACGGCTCTTGCGGCACCAGTGGCATCGTCGGCGCTCATGCTGATATCGATCGCTGCGATGATGGGTGTGTCCGTAGTGGCGCTTGACGGGCCCATGATCGAGATGATGATCTTCGGAACCGATATGGGCTATGCGTTCATTGCCCGAACGGGGCTGCTGGTGGTGGCGTTAGCTTTCCTTCTTACAATCAAACGCCGTGTTGCCTTGGTGTTTGCGGCAGGCTGCTTCGGTAGCGCCCTTGTGACCCTAGCCTGGAGTGGTCATGCCGCTGCCAGCGAGGGCGGAGTGGGGTTGGTCCATCGTCTCAATAACGGCATCCATTTGATCGGCGCGGGATTGTGGTTTGGTGCAATCGGGTGGTTTCTTTTCCTGACGTTTCAATGTCGTCAGGATCCGGATGGCATTCGGGCGCAAGCGGTGCTCAAAGAAATGCACGCCTTTGCACCACTGGGCGTAGCACTGGTGGCGGTTGTTGCGTTTACCGGGACCATAAACTCCCACCTAATTTTCGGCGTACAGAACCTGGCGATGACGCTTTACTCTTCCTACGGAATCCTGCTGGCAATGAAACTGGCTCTGGTCGCGGCTATGGTCGGTTTCGGAGCACATCATGCGCGCGTGAGCAGAAGCGCTTCACGAAGGATAGAAGGGGTCGCCTCGGGCAGCGCTCGAACTTTCTCTGCATTGCGCCGCACGCTTCTTGCGGAGTTCCTGCTGGGGATATTTGTAACCGGCTTGGTGGCAGTACTCGGCACAATGTCGCCGACGTTGATGTAAGGGGCCACCGATCCGCAAGGGAAGCGAATGTCCGCCAACCTAGCGTCAAGCAGTGCCAGTTGGATGGAAGGCGGTGATAATCGGGCATGGCCCCGCATCGTCGCCTGCGCAGGCTTCCGCCAGACGGACGAGCGCGCCGCGCATGGTCTGCAAGGTCGCGATCTTGTGATCAAGTGCATCGATGCGGCGGTTGGCAAGCTCATGCGCCGCCGAGCGGTCGGCAGTGTCCAGAGCCAGCAATGTCGCAATCTCGCCGAGAGTGAAGCCTGCCGTCTGTGCCGCGCGAATTGACCGCAGGCGGTTGAGATCATCGATGCCGTATCGGCGCGGCCCTTGTCCGCGCTCTGGTTCGATGAGGAGCCCGCGCCGCTGATAAAAGCGGATTGTCTCAACGTTCACGCCGCCAGCTCGGGCGAGTTCGCCAATTTTCATTAAAGTGCTTGATCCCGTACCATGGTACGGAATTTATAGCGGCAGCATTGCCTGCGAATCAAAGGAAAATCGCCAATGCTCCGATCTGCCAAATCCGCTGAGCTATTCCGCATGGTAATGCCCGGACACACTTGCCCGTACGGCTTGAAATCTAGGCACCTGCTGTTGTCGCGCGGTTACCAGGTGGAAGACCACCACTTGACCACGCGTGCAGAAACCGATGCTTTCAAGACCAAACACGGTGTGGTCACTACGCCGCAAACTTTCATCGATGGGCAGCGGATAGGCGGTCACGATGATCTCCGGCGCTTCTTCGGCCTGAGTGTCGCCGATCCTAATGCGACTTCTTATCGCCCGGTCATGACGCTGTTCGCTATGACTGCGCTCATGGCTATGGCGGTAGGTCAAGCTGCCGACGGCCACGCAATCAGTGTTCGCGTCGCCGAGTGGTTCATCGCTTTTTCGATGTGTGTCCTGGCACTACTCAAACTGCAGGATGTCGAAAAGTTTGCGACGATGTTTCTCAACTACGACCTGCTCGCGCAGCGCTGGATACCCTATGCGCAGCTCTATCCTTTCGCCGAGGCCCTAGCCGGCGTCCTTATGGTGGCAGGCGTTCTTCATTGGATCTCGATCCCTGTGGCACTGTTCATTGGTGCGATCGGAGCAGTTTCGGTGTTTAAGGCGGTCTATATCGACCGCCGCGAACTCAAATGTGCCTGCGTTGGCGGATCGAGCAACGTGCCGCTTGGCTTCGTGTCGCTCACCGAAAACCTGATGATGATCGCAATGGCATTGTGGATGACCGTGAGGATGGTTACCTGACGGAGACGGCGGGCACGGTTCACGCTGGGGTTTGGCGCGCCGCTGAACAGCAACATTGGGCCATGCTCAGCAGCTTAACGGGAACCCGAAGGATACGTCGCCGAGCGGCGAAAAGCATACATTTTCAAAGCAACTTTATCATCGCTCTGATCAAAAAATTCAAATCCGCGAGCTGACTCGTGGGAACATTGAGAAAATGTATAGCAATGCCAACGCTGCCCCAATGCTGACGCCTTATGCTGGGCTATGCTCATTCGCCCCGCTATTGTCACCATTGTCCCTGCAATACTCCTGACCGCCTGCGGAAGCGGGCCTACCAAGCCAACCAAGGCTCCGGTTCACAGTGAAGCGATCGCCCACGAGACCGAGCTTGTCCGCCTGAAGCTGACGCCGGAAGCGCAGAAGCGGCTCGGGATTGTCACTGAGCGGATCGGGACGGGCACCGCATCGGCCATACGCATGACCAGTGGCGAAATCGTGATCCCGGCAGGCGTCGGCGGCGCGCCGATCAACTCCGCCAGCAATCTGCAACAGCTTGGCTTGCAGCAGGTCGCCGCTGATGGGGAACTTGCGCGGGCGGGGGCGCAGCTTGCCTTGGCGCGCGTCGCCTATGATCGTGCCTCGGCTCTGGTTGATGAGGAAGCGGGCAGCATTCGCGCGCGTGATGAGGCGACGGCGGCGCTTGGTGCGGCAAAGGCTGCTGCCGATGCGGCTGCGGCCCAGCGCCGCCTGCTCGGGCCATCGGTCGCAAGCCTTGGCAACCAGCGCTACGTCTGGGTGCGGGTGCCGGTGTTCGGAAGCGATCTTGCCGGGCTGCAACAAGGCCAGTCGGCGCTGATCTCACCGCTTGGGCAGGACGGCGCGAAACGCTCGGCCCGGCCAGTCGATGCGCCGCCATCGGCCAACGCGGTGGCGGGCACCGTGGATCTCTATTTCGCGCTCGACAATCGTGATCGGGCCTACCGTGTCGGCCAGCGGGTCAGCGTCGCGCTCCCGCTCGCTGGTGGGCAAAGCGAAGGGCTGTCCGTGCCGACCTCCGCGATTCTGCGCGACATCTATGGCGGCGAATGGGTCTATGCCAAGACCGAGGCCGACACTTATGTGCGCCAGCGGATCGAGGTGACAGCGACAGAAGGCGGCCGCGCGATCCTGTCGCGGGGCCTTCGTCCCGGAACAGTGGTGGTCACGGCAGGCGCTGCCGAGCTGTTCGGCACCGAGTTCGGGGTCGCACACTGATGCTGGCCTGGCTGGTTCGCTCGGCGCTCAAGCAGCGCGTGCTGGTGCTTGCGATGGCGGCGCTCTTGGTGGTGCTTGGCCTGCGCGCCTCTGCCGATGTGCCGCTGGATGTGTTCCCCGAGTTCGCTCCGCCTATCGTCGAGATCCAGACCGAAGCGCCGGGCCTGTCCACCGAGGAGGTCGAAAGCCTGATCACGGTGCCGATTGAAACCGCCGTCAACGGCGTGCCTGATCTGGCAACCCTGCGGTCGAAGTCGGTGCTAGGCCTCTCCTCGGTGACGATCCTGTTCGAGCGCGGCACCGATGTGATCCGCGCCCGCCAGTTGGTGCAGGAGCGTGTGGCGCAGGTGCAGGCGCGGCTGCCTGCCGCTGCCCGCCCGCCAGTCATGCTGCCGCCGCTGTCGTCCACGAGCCGGGCGATGAAGATCGGCATCTCGTCGAAAAAGCTCGATCAGATGCAGCTGTCCGAGCTGGTGCGCTGGACGATTCGGCCCAAGCTGATGTCGGTGCCGGGCGTCGCGAATGTCGCCGTCTGGGGTTATCGCGACCGGCAGTTGCAGGTGCTGGCCGATCCCGACCGGCTGCAAGCCTCGGGCGTCACGCTCGCCGAGCTGCGCGCGGCGACCGGCGATGCGGTGCTCGTTGGCGGCGGCGGCTTTGTTGATACGCCCAACCAGCGGCTGCCAGTACAGCAGGCGAGCGCGATCCAGACCGCCGATGATCTCTCCCGCACAGTCATCAAGATCGCGGGCGATGCGCCGGTGCGGGTGGGGGATGTCGCGCGAGTGACCGAAGGCTTTGTCGCTCCCATCGGAAACGCGATCATCGACGACGGCCCGGGCATCATGCTGATCGTCGAGAAGCAGCCCACCGGCAACACGCTCCAGCTGACCCGCGACGTCGAGGCGGCGGTCGAAGAGCTGCGGCCCGGCCTCAAGGATGTGAAGATCGACACCACGATCTTCCGCCCGGCGACCTTCATCGAGAAGTCGATCGACAATCTCACTCGTGCGCTGATGATTGGCTGCCTGCTCGTGGCGATCGTCTTGTTCGCGTTCACACGCGACTGGCGGCAGGCGACGATCAGCCTCGTAGCGATCCCGCTGTCGCTGCTCGCGGCGGGCCTCGTGCTGCTATGGAGCGGGGCGACGATCAACACGATGGTTATCGCGGGTCTGGTGATTGCCCTTGGCGAGGTGGTCGACGATGCAATTATCGATGTCGAGAACATCGCCCGCCGTCTGCGCCTGAACCGTGAGGCGGGCAATCCGCGCTCGGCCTTTGCCGTGGTGCTCTCGGCCTCGCTCGAAGTGCGCACGGCTGTGGTCTTCGCCTCGCTGATTGTGATGCTGGTGTTCCTGCCGATCTTCTTCCTTGGCGGGGTGGCGGGGACGTTCTTCCGGCCATTGGCGATTGCCTATGTGCTGGCGATTGCCGCCTCGCTGCTGGTCGCGCTGGTGGTGACGCCTGCGATGTGTCTGATGCTGCTGCCGAATGCGCCGATGAAGGAGCATCGCGACACGCGCTTTGTCGCCTCGCTCAAGCAGCGCTATCTCGGCGTCCTGCCCCGGCTGATCGACCGGCCACGACTTGCCATGGGCATTGTCGCGGGCGGCCTGCTGCTTTCCGGCGTGGGCTATCTGGGATTCAAGGACCAGTTCCTGCCCGACTTCCGCGAGACCGACTTCCTGATGCACTTCGTCGAGAAGCCGGGTGTGGGCATCGATGCGATGGACCGCATCACCATCCGCGCCTCGAAGGAGCTGCGCGCAATCCCCGGCGTGCGCAACTTCGGGGCGCATATCGGGCGTGCCGAGGCTGCCGACGAGGTGGTGGGTCCGAACTTCACCGAGCTGTGGATCAGCCTTGACGACGAGGCCGACTACGACGCCAGCGTCGCCCGCATCAAAGAAGTGGTCGAAGGCTATCCCGGCCTTTACCGCGACGTGCTCACCTATCTGCGCGAACGTATCAAGGAGGTGCTCTCGGGCGCAGGCGCGACCGTGGTTGTGCGGATTTACGGCCCCGACCAAAACGAGCTGCGCGCCGCAGCCGAGCGGGTGCGCGGCAAGGTCGCCAGCATCCCCGGCGTCACCGATCTCAAGGTCGAACAGCAGGTGCTCGTGCCGCAGATCCAGATCCGTCCGCGCGCGGCCGATCTGGTCACGCTGGGCCTGACGCCCGGCGAAGTGCGGCGGCAAGCGCAGACGCTGGTGGCAGGCGAGAAGCTGGGCGAGATCTACCGCGATCAGAAGGCATTCGACGTTGCCTTGTGGGGCGAGCCGGCCATTCGCGGCGACCAGCACGCGCTCGCCGACCTGATGATCCAGACCCCGGTCGGCGCGCCGGTGCGCCTGCGCGATGTGGCCGACGTGGTGGTCGTGCCCGCGCCCAACGAGATCAAACGTCAGGACGGCCAGCGCCGCCTCGACGTTACGCTCAACATCAGGAGCGATGCCGATCTGGGCGCCGTGGCGCGCGGGGTCGAGGCAGCGGTGGGCGAGGTGCCCTTTGCCACGGGCTACCATCCCGAGATCCTCGGCGAGTATGCGGCGTTGAAGGAGTCCCGCGAACGGTTGTGGACTGTCGGCCTGCTCTGCCTTGTCGGCATCCTACTGCTCGTCTGGCTCGAGTTCCGCTCGGCCCGGATCACCGCGCTGGTCGGCCTCAGCCTGCCTTTCGCGCTGGTGGGCGGGGTGATCGGGGTTGCACTGACCGGCGGTGTGCTGTCGCTGGGATCGCTGGTCGGCTTTGTCACGGTGATCGGCATTTCGGCGCGCAACGGCATCATGCTGCTCTCGCACTACGATCACCTGCGGCGGTTCGAGGGGGAGGAGTTCGGCCCGGCCCTGATCCTCCGCGGCGCGCAGGAACGTCTGGTGCCGATCCTTATGACCGCGCTGTGTGCGGGTCTTGCGCTGGTGCCGCTGGTGATTGCAGGCGACAAGCCGGGTCACGAGATCGAGCATCCCATGGCGATCGTTATCTTGGGCGGGCTCATTTCATCGACGGTGCTCAACCTGTTCCTGATGCCCGCACTCTATGGGCACTTCGGCAAGGACCGTCCCGCGTCCGAGCCCGAACTGGCGGAGGCGGTGGCATGAAGCGCTTTGTCCCCCTCGCGGCGCTGATGGTGACCGCCTGCGCAACCACGCCCCCACCTACGGCTACCAAGGTCGATCTCACGCTCGCTGCCGGGCCGTTCGCAAGCCTCCCGGTTGCCTCAATCGAGCCGGTGCCCGATGATTGGTGGCGGCTCTATGATGATCCTTTGCTTGACCGCCTGGTCGAATCCAGTCTTGCAGCCAATGCCGATCTCAGGGTGGCCTATGCCAATCTCGATGGCGCACGCGCGGCGCTGCGTCAGGCGCAAGCCGCCCGGTTGCCTCAGACCACCATCGAGAGCAGTCTCGGCATCGACAATCCCGCCAATCAGCCGAGCGCTTCGGGCAATGTGCCGACGACGGACTACGACTTGGGGGTAACCGCAAGCTGGGATGCGGACCTCTTCGGACGGCTCCGTTCGGGTGCTCTGGCCTCCCGTGCGGATGCCGAGGCGCAGGCAGCTGCGCTTGATGGGGTAAAGGTCGCGGTCGTCGCTGACACGGTTCTGGCCTATGTCGACTTGTGCGGAGCAAGCCGCAGCCTTGCCGTCGTGCAGGAACAGGTCGCGCTTCAGGACCACGCGCTGACAATCACCCGTAGTCAGCTGGCGGCAGGCGAGGTCTCCCCGCTGGAAGTCTCGCAAGCTGCCAACCTTGTCGCCACGACCAGGGCGGCCATTGCACCGCTGGAAGCCGCGCAGGCCAATGCGCGCTACCGCCTCGCTACGCTCGCAGGTCGTCCGGCAGGAGAGGCCCGCACCAACCCTGTGACCTGCACCGCGCCGCCGAAACCGCGCACTGCGGCTCCCGTCGGTGATGGCACCGCCTTGCTGCTGCGCCGCCCTGATATTCGCGAGGCCGAGCGCCGCCTTGCTGCCGCCACTGCGAGAATCGGTGTTGCGCGAGCCGATCTCTACCCCCGCATCAACCTTGGCGGGGCGCTGGGGCTGTTGAGCGGAGGGCTGGTGGCGACCGGTTCGCCGCTGGTGAGCTGGGCCTTCCCCAATCAGGCCCCGGCCCGCGCACGTATCGAACAGGCCGAGGCGACCGAGCGGGCAGCGCTGGCCGGATGGGATGTGGCGGTCCTCCGGGCGCTGCGCGATGTCGAGACGGCTCTTGCGGCCTATGATGGGGAAGTGCGTCGGAACCGGGCGCTCACCGAGGCGCGCGACGAAGGACGCCTCTATGCCCGCCGCGCCGAGGCGCGCGTCCGGCTCGGCGATGCGGCACCGCTGCTACGGATCGATGCCGACCGCACGCTGGCACAGGCCGAACTATCGCTTGCGCAATCCGAACTCGCCGTCGCGCAGGCGCAGGTGGCGCTTTTCCGCGCACTTGGCGGTGGCTGGCGCAGCGGTGCCAAGCCGCTAGAATGAACGTATGAGAATCCTGATCGTCGAGGACGACGCTGATACCAACCAGTTCATCGCCCGCGGCCTCGCCGAACTGGGCCATCAAGTGGTGACCAGCGGCGACGGGCGCGACGGGCTGTTCCATGCAACCGATGGCGGCTTCGATGCCATGGTGGTCGACCGGATGCTGCCCGGGCTGGATGGCCTCGCGCTGGTCAAGGCCCTGCGCGCTGCCGGAAACATGACCCCGGTGCTGATGCTCACCGCCGTCAGCGGGATTGCCGACCGGGTCGAAGGGCTCGAAGGCGGGGCGGATGATTATCTGGTGAAGCCCTTTGCCTTTACCGAACTGGCTGCCCGCCTCCATGCGCTGGGGCGTCGGCCATCAGCGGCAGCGGATCCTGCGCGGTTGACGGCAGGTGACATCGTGCTCGATCTGCATCGCCGCACTGTCACGCGCGCAGGCCACAAGATCGCGCTCCAGCCCCGCGAATTCACCCTTCTGGCCGAACTGATGCGCAACCCGGGCCGCATCATGACCCGCACCATGCTGCTCGAACGGGTGTGGGATTTCGACTTCGACCCAAAGACTAACATCGTCGAGACCCATCTCAGCCGTTTGCGCTCCAAGCTCAACACCGGCTTCGACAGCGACCCGATCGAGACCGTGCGCGGCGCGGGCTATCTCATCAGGGACGGCGCATGAAGCGCTGGTGGCGCGGCACTTTCGGTCTGGTTGCCGCCGTCGCCATGGGCTTTGCGCTGGCGACGCTCGCGATAGGCGCGGTTGTTTTCGAATCGACACACGAGGCGCTTGAGCTTCAGCTTGATCACCGCATTGCCATCGAAACGCAGGCATTGATCGATGAAGGGCAGGACGGGCATGAGGGCGTGGCCGCTGCCATCCGCCGACGCGAGGCCGCGAGCAGCACGGCAAGTCTCGGCTATCGGCTCGTCGATGCGGCGAACACGCCCATAGCTGGAGCGCTTGATGCGACTGTTCCGTCGAAGCCCGGATATGTGGAGCTGCTGCCCTACAAGGCGGATGGAGAGGAGCGCATTGCGCAGTCACTGACGACCGACCTCCCAGGGGGATACCGGCTGCTTGTCGCCGCCGATCGTGCCGCTATCGACGAGATGGACAAGCGTTTCATTCTCCTGTTTCTCGGAGCCTTTGGCGCAATGCTGCTGCTGGGTATCGCTGCCGCCTGGTTAGTGGCCCTGGTCACGCGGCGGCGTCTGGCTCGCATCGATCAAACTGCCACTGCGATCATAGCGGGCGACCTATCGCGGCGCGTGCTTTTGGCCGGCAGTGGCGATGAGTTTGACAGCGTGGCCACGACGCTCAACCGGATGCTCGACCGGATTGCTGGGCTGATGGAGAACCTGCGCCAGGTCTCCAGCGATGTCGCTCACGATCTGCGCACCCCCTTGACCAGACTGCAAAATCGGCTCGACGAAGCCCTGCGCGAGCGAGACGCCGGGTTGCAACGCGAGGCCATCGAGGCAGCAGCGGGCGAAGCGAGCGAGCTATTGGAGGTCTTTTCGGCCCTGCTGCGGATTGCGGAGGTCGAAGGCTTGGCAGCACGGGCGCATTTCCAGACTGTTGATCTGAGCGCGGTAGTGACCGATGTGGCTGAGGTCTTCCGGCCAGCGCTGGAGGGCAGCGGCCTCCAGCTAGTCACCAGCATCGCGCCCGACCTGACTGTGTCCGGCGATCGCAGGCTACTGCAGCAGATGCTGACGAACTTGCTCGACAATGCTGCGCAGCACACACCAGCGGGGACGACCGTCTGCATCACCCTTGAAAGCACCCGGGACGTTACCAGCCTCGCAGTGACTGATGACGGGCCGGGGGTCAGCGAGAAGCAGGCGCCCGAACTCTTCAATCGGTTTGCGCGGGGCGACCGTAGCCGATCAACGCCCGGCCATGGTCTGGGGCTGGCGATGGTTGCGGCAATCGTTTCAGCTCATTCTGGCAAGGCCACCATTGCCCCCAGGCCTGGCTTCGGCGTCCACATATCACTGTAGCTCAACCCATCCAGCGCATCAGTCAGTGGTTTTGTCTCCACGTGACAGAGTTCTCTGCGGAACAAAAATGATCAAAAGGATGATTGCGACAATGAGCGCCGCAGATGCGGTGGAACGGCTGAGTTCAAGACCGCCACGTGCAACTGGCTTGTCGAGAAAGTCGCCCACCGTCGCGCCAAGTGGGCGTGTCAGAATGAAGGCGGCCCAGAACAGTGCAACTTTGCTGACGGCGGTTTGCCAGTAGAGCAGTGCCAGAATGACCAGCGCCAGGCCAAACACTGAAGCGGCGCCGAGATATCCGAGCGGCCCATCAGCCACCCAATCGCCCAACGCTGTGCCCAAGGTCTGCGACAAGGTGATTGTCACCCAGTAGAACACTTCTGTGCCCGGTGCATGAATGTCAGCGACGTTGATCGAGCCTTCCGTCTGGTACCAAAGCAGGAGACTCGCCAGCACCATCCCCAGCAACAGCAGGGATCCTCCGGGATAGCCGATGCCGATCGAGCGGGTTGCGAAGTCGGCCATTGTCGTGCCCGCTGTCGTGGATGCGATGATAGTGGACCAGTAGAGCCAAGGATGAAACCGGAGGGAGCGTATCTGCGTCGCCACGAGCACAACAAGTGCGGTCAAGAAAATCGCGGTTCCCACGAGATAACCATTGAGACCACCTTGGCCTGCAGCGGGCGTGGTTTCTCCGAGCCAGCTCATGCTCACGGTGTCGCCGGCGGTTTCGCCGAAAGTCGTTGCAAGGATCTTGATGATCCAGAAGCCCAACGTAATCGCTGGCACCTTGCTCAGGGCTGCGTACTGAGACGACTTCATGACGGACCTCGTGTCGTAGAGAAGGGAGCCTAGCAGCCTCGGACGGTGAACCCGTGGTGAATATCAACCCTTCACCCCGTTTCCTCGAAGAATTTGAGGTAGCTCGAACTAGGCAGTATCGTTCTGCTATGACGATGCCGGTCGCCGGGTGGCTTGAGCGAGCCACAAATTGGCCTCTCAATCAGCTGACGGGCTAGGCTTTTAGCCAAATTGTTGGGCTACAGAATCCAGGCCGTCCGAAACAATGGACTTGGATAGATTAACCCCGGCGTCACTCGCATGTGACGCCCAATCGGCGAGTGCTGCGCGAACATCGTCAATGATGGCCGCCACACGTTTTGTTGGAATTCCGTGGCTCTTCGCAAGCGTCTCGACATGCTCTCGCGTGATGGTTCGCCCTTCGCCCAGAACAGCCATGTAATGCTCGCCGCCCGGGCCATTCGAGAACGTGAGGTCAAAGGCAGGCGCGAGCCGCCAATCTCCCCGAAGATCCATCAGGTAGGCGTGCTGGCGAACATGATCATCGCGATTTCGCGCGAGCACGTTGAATACCATGCGGCGGAAGGCCTGCTCCACGTCCGCCATGCTGTGAGTGATGGCCAATGTCGCCTTCAGGAACCCGTCGTAGTCGACGCTGGGCATATGCGGCGAGGCTTCGAGCACCCCGCCCAAGCTCACCATGTGAAGCCTCTGGCCTGGCACTGGTCGATCGAAACGCCTTGTCGCGAAATGGCCCGACCCGGTCGCCGACGGGATCAACCGAGTCTCAGCCATATCAATCCCCGCGGCGCGGGCCATCCGGGCGTAGGCCTCCTCCAACGGCCCGATATCGGCGGGGTCGTTCGTCGCTGCAAACTTGACTATCCATTCCTCACCAGCACTCTTGTTTCCCGCTCCGGCCAGCTCGTCTCCGGCTGACAGGTTCCCGGCTGCGTCGATCGCCACATGGACTTTCGGCCGCGCGCCGCCCGAGCCGCCGCCCAGACGAGTGAGCAGCGCCTCCAGCTCTGTCTCCTCGCCGAGCAGAACGTGGCGGGATTCATCGGCCAAAGCATCGAGGTCGATAGTACTTGAAGCTTCATCATCAAGCGTTTCAGGCTGGAATACGAGGGCGCCCCGACCTTTCGTGCCAACCAGGGCGAGCCGGTCGACCGCATTGAGGTCTTCGAACCGGTGACCCATTTTTTGAAGCCGCCGCTTCAACAAGAGCATGCCCCAGGCATCGGGCAGGCAGTCCGACAGGAAACCATGGAGGCCATCGAAGGTCCGGCTGCGGGCGGGGTGCAGGCCCGGCTCAGCCGGATAGTGCAGCGGGGAGATTGGCATTCTTTCCGCGATGACATCTGCCGACCATTCGAGCTGAGCAAGTCCTCTACCCATCGCCAGCCTGCCGACCGAGCGCGGCGCGGTAGTCTCATCGGTCAGCAGCCCAACCGCTAAAGGCGTTCCCGGAGCCAGCTTCATGACCTTGTCCCGCTGGCACGCTTGCGCTGCGGCTTGGCAGCCTGGCGCTGCTGCGCAAGAAGCTCGTCCATGCTGCTTGCCGCAATCTCAGGGAACAGCGTGACAATGCCCTCGTCGCAGCGCAGTGCGATGGCAGCGCGCACCAGGTCTTCGATGGAAGCCCGGCCTTCGGCCTCCATCCGCCGCCATGTTCTGTGGGCCACGCCGGCTTTGGCGGCTGCCGCTTGCTGTGTAAGATCAAGGGCCAGGCGGCGGGCCTTGATCCGCTTGCCGAGGCTCGTCAGCTGATCCTGTAGCGTAAGTAGCATGGGCCATATATGGCCATCAAACTTCGTAAAGTCAAATTATAGGCCATATATGGCCGATGAAAGACCCCTAGCGGAACTTCGGTTCACTCTTCAGGTGTAGTTCCGAGGCTCCGCGCTGCCAAGCCAGAAGGGGAGGGGGATGCTCTGATGCGCATCAGCATCAGGAGCAGCGCATGACCGATCTTTTCACCCAGTTCGACACCCGCCTTGATCAGGCCATCGACGAAGTCGCGCTGGAGCTTGCCAGTGGATCGCTGAGCAAGAATACGCTCTTCAGCGTCATGAAAAACCTCTACGGAGGTAGCTCGGCTGAAGGCCGCTGGGCACAGCGCGATGCCTATGACCTCCTCGAAGCAGGGGTGACCCGTCACCTGCTAAGGTCAGCCGGTCCGGTGCGCCTGGACGACATTACTGCTTTGAGCCTTCTGGTTGAGGAGCTGCCAACCCATACCGTCAGGAGCGAAGACCAGATCCGGTTTCAGCAGTTCTCTACGCCTGCCGATCTCGCGGCACTCGCGACCTTCCTCGCGCAGCCCCGGCCAGACGATATCGTGCTGGAGCCGAGTGCGGGACACGGGGCGCTTGTGGCCAGCCTGCCGACGGTCAGGCAACTGCACCTCAATGAACTTGATCCCAAACGCCGTGAGAAGCTCGCTCTGCTTTTCAAGCATGCCGAGCTTACCGGGATCGACGCTGCGATGCTGGCATCCGCGCTGGATCCCTCGCTGCGCCCCAGCCTGATTCTGATGAACCCCCCATTTTCCCGATCGGAGGGCAGGGGCATGGACCATTTCGCAGCGGTGCGACATCTGCGCGCCGCGCTCGGTAGACTGGCTCCTGGCGGCAGACTTGTGGCGGTCATGCCGGACTGGTTCACCACCAGCGCCAAACTCTCGAAAATCTATGACCAGACGTTCGAGAACTGCACAGTGCAAACAGCTTGCCGCCTTGCCAGATGCTATCACAAGCAGGGCACCAGCGTGCCGGTTCGCCTCTATGTGATCGACAAGGTCCCCGGAAACATCCGTCCTGCAATCCTTGCCCGATCGACCGTCGCAGAGATTGCCGGGGCGATCACAGTGGTGAAGCGGGCAGTCGGTCCTTGCGAGCTTTCACCAATTTCCGCACGGCAGCAGACCAAGCCAGGCACGCTGTTCAAGGCGATGCGCACCAGTGTAAAGGCGCCTGCGGCAAAGCCGCGGGTGATCGAAGCGCCATCGGTATCGCCGCTCGTTATTCGCCGTCTGGAAACGCCTCGGCCTCTGGGCGAGCAGGCCGGGGTCTATCTGCCCTACCGCCCAAGCCGGATCGACATTGAAGGCGCAAAAGCGCACCCGACCCCGCTCGTGGAAAGCGTGGCCATGGGCTCCATCCCCGCGCCGGTGCCTGAGTATTGCCCCAGCCTGCAGGACCGCATCCTCAAAGAAAGCCTGCTTTCAGAAGCGCAGCTTGAGACCGTGATCTATGCCGGCAATGCCTGGCAGCAGTATCTACCCGGCCTGTTCGTCCCCGCGGATGAGGGTGTCGCTCTCACTCTGGCTGAAGACGGACACTGCTACCGCAAGGGCTACTTCCTCGGTGATGGCACTGGCGCGGGCAAAGGCCGGCAGATTGCCGCCTGCATTCTCGACAATTGGTTGGCCGGACGCCGCAAGGCGATCTGGGTATCCAAGAACGAGATCTTGCTCGAAGATGCGCGGCGGGACTGGAGCGCGATCGGCGGGATGCCTGCCGACATTCAACCACTCTCCAGCTGGAAGATCGATCAGCCGGTACCCTTCCGTGAGGGGATCCTCTTCGTAACCTATCCCACGCTGCGCAGTCAGAGGCAGGATGCGACCCGTCTCAAGCAACTGTTGGACTGGGCCGGGGCGGAATTCGAAGGTGTCATCGCCTTTGACGAAAGCCATGAAATGGGCGGTGTCGCCGGAGGGGAGGGCGCTCGCGGGAGCAAATCTGGCTCCCAGCAGGGTATCACCGGCGTCATGCTACAGAACCATCTGCCGCAGGCCCGCGTACTCTATGCCTCGGCGACCGGGGCCTCTGAAGTCAACAATCTAGCCTATGCGGTGCGCCTCGGCCTCTGGGGGCCAGGAACCGCCTTCGCCAACCGCGAGGACTTCATCAGCCAGATAAGGGCAGGGGGCATTGCTGCGATGGAGCTGGTCTCGCGTGACCTCAAGGCCCTGGGGCTGTACCAGGCCCGCGCGCTAAGCTTTGCCGGGGTCGAGTACGAGATCCTCAAGCATGACCTGACGGCCCAGCAGATCGCGGTGTACGACACCTACGCGGATGCCTGGTCGATCATTCACCAGAACATGGAGGAGGCGCTGGCTCTTACCGGCGTGGTCGACGACATCGATGGCAGCACGCTCAACGGCGGTGCGAAGGCTGCAGCGCGCAGTCGCTTTGAGAGCACCAAGCAGCGCTTTTTCAACCAGCTGCTGCTTTCGATGAAGCTCCCGACCCTGATCAGCGCCATCAATCACCACCTCGACCAGGATGACGTGGTGGTGGTCCAGTTGGTCTCGACCGCCGAAAGCATCCTCGATCGACGGCTCGACAGCCTTTCACCCGAGGAGCGAGCCGAACTCGACCTTGATCTCAGCCCGCTTGATGCGGTGATTGAATACCTCGAGCGCGCCTTTCCCACCCAGCAAATGACGCTCTATACCGACGACACCGGCGCCACCCGTTCGACCCCGATGTTCGACGAGGACGGCCGTCCCGTGCACAATCAGGCTGCGATTGCCCGGCGCGCCGAGCTGATCGAGCATCTCTGTGCGATGCCGCCGATCAAGCCGGCCCTCGACGGCATCATCGAACACTACGGAACGGACAAGGTCGCAGAAGTCACCGGGCGCACAAAGCGGCTCATTACCCAGGCTGATGGAAACCAACGCCTTGAAACCCGCTCTCCGCGAACGAACCAATCGGAAACTGACCAGTTCATGGATGGCCGCAAGCCCGTTCTCGTCTTCAGCGATGCAGGCGGAACGGGGCGTTCCTACCATGCCAGCCTTGACGCAGCCTGCCAGAAGCGCCGGGTGCATTTCCTGCTCGAGCCGGGTTGGCGCGCTGACCGGGCCATCCAGGGCCTCGGCCGCACCCACCGCACCCATCAGGCGAACACACCCCTGTTCAGGCCGGTCACGACCAACTGCAAAGGTGAGCTGCGCTTCACCAGCACGATCGCGCGGCGCCTCGACAGCCTTGGGGCATTGACGCGCGGCCAGCGCCAGACCGGCGGCCAGAATCTGTTCGATCCGGCGGACAATCTCGAAAGCCCTTATGCCAAGGCGGCGCTCACCAGCTGGTTCGGCCTTCTCGCGGAGGGGACGCTGAAGAGCGTGACCTTGTCTGACTTCGAGCGACGCAGCGGATTGACGATCGTCTCCCAGGACGGCGTGCTCGAAGAAGACCTTCCCCCGATCCAGCGGTGGCTCAATCGCATTCTTGCACTGCCGATCGGCACGCAGAATGCGATCTTCGACGAGTTTCTCGGGCTGGTCGAGGCCCGGGTTTCCGCGGCACGGGAGGCCGGCTCTCTCGACGTTGGCGTTGAAACGATCCAGGTCGAAAGTGCCGAGGTCATCGAAGATATTGTGCTGCGGACGGACGCAAGGACCGGGGCGACCTCGCACCTTCTCCAGCTCGCGCTCAGGACGCGTGCCCGGCCAATGACGTTAGAACGGGTAAAGCAGCGCCTCGACCTGTCGGACGGGTGCATGCTGATGCACAATACCAAGAGTGGCAGGGCAGCGCTGGCCGAACCGTCCCGGCACTTCATGACGGATCGGGGCGAGCTGATCCGCCGCGTCATTCTCCACCGACCGCTACGCCGCGAATACCATCATCTTGATGATCTCGCCGAGTCTGCTTGGGCGGAGTGCTCTCGGGAGATCTTCGAGCAGGTCTGGTGTGCCGAGGTTGCCGAGTTGGCCGAGAAGCTGACAACCGAGAAGATCTACCTCGCCACAGGACTGCTGTTGCCGATCTGGTCGAGCCTTCCCATCGAATATCTGGAGGTTCGGCGAATTGTCGATGAGGAGGGACGCAGCTGGCTCGGCCGCATCGTGCACGAGCTCGACGTCGCAAACCTTCTGCAGAAGTTCGACATTACCTCGAGTGTCGAACTCACAGAGCAAACGATCCTCAAGGCGCTGGGCGAGCATCGGACGATCCCTATCAAGCAACCATTCGAGGCCACCATCAAGTCCTCGCGCGTCGCCAACGAGCAACGCTACGAGATCGTCGGCGCCCCTGTCGACCAGCTGCCCTGGTTGAAAAGCATCGGCTGCTTCACCGAGATCATTTCGTTCCGCACACGGGTGTTCGTTCCGACAAGGGCGGCGCCGTCGGTCATCAGCGCAATCATTCGAGTATGATAAGCAGCAGCGCCAGTTTTCTTGGATGAAACCCGAAGCTTCGCACCTCACCAGAGACACTATGACAGGTCTGCAGATTTCCTTTTGGCGTGCGCCATTTGTGCCGCATGTTGCGACGAGAATTGGGACAAAGCAGCCGTTCCCAATCGACGTGTTGAATGACTGGGTTTGCCAATACCGGTCAGTCAGCTTCGGCCCTGATTCCACCAAAAGCCGAAATTCGCGTTACGACCCCATAGCCGTCATCGAGAGTGCTCGCCTCCAGGCGAGAAGCGGTTCAGCGATGCAGCCTGTCTCGAGCCACGGTGCGAAAACGCCCAGCTAGGCCTCTCAGATCACCCGCCGCAGAGTAAGCGGCTGGTACAACCAGCAACGTCAAGAATGTGGAAGTGGTCAACCCGCCGATGATGATAAATCCCATTGAATTGCGCCATTCAGCTGCATCCGATTGAGCAAGCGCGACCGGCAGCATCCCGAATATTGCCGCCAGCGCTGTCATGAGGACGGGTCGCAGGCGTTCGGGCGCTGCCTTGCGCATCGCCGAGGCGGGATCCATGCCTGCGTCCCTATACTGGTTGGCGAGATCGACCAGAAGGATGCCGTTCTTCATCACAATCCCCATCAGTGCAATCATGCCGATCTGAGCAAACAGGCTCATTTCCTGTCCTCCTGCCCACATGAGAAAATAGGCTCCTGAAAAGGAAAGGGGCGCGGTGAGCATGATGATGATCGGCTGCCCGAAGCTGTTAAACTGGCTTGCCAGCACGATGTAGAGCGCCACGATTGCCAAGGCGAACGCGAAGACAATTGCCTCCCCCGTCTCGGCCAGTCTTCGCGCTGTGCCCTCGGTCCGGATCGAAAGTCCAGGCGGCGGCGGGTTGGACGCAAGGAGGTTCTCAACCTTCGTAACCGCGACGCTCAGCGCTACGCCGGGGGCTGTACTCGCCTGCACTGAAATCTGGCGCGATCGATCAATACGGTCGATCTCTGCGGCGCTTAATGCTACTTCGACATCGGCGATTGCTGCCAGATCAACCAGCGTGCCTTGTCCGGTTCTGAGTGGCAGTGCCTGAACATCCGAGAGGGTCTGCCGATTAATTTCGTCGAGGCGCACGCGGACATCATAGCGCCGCCCGTCGGCTTCGAAGGTTCCCGCATCACTACCTCCGACCAGCGTACGGGAGGCCGCGGCAAGGCTGCGCGCCGATATGCCGAGGTCCGCTGCGCGGTCACGATCAAGCACAATCTGCAATTCGGGTCGGCCGCCCTCATAGGTGGAGCGAACGTCGACGAAATCGGACCGGGCGGCGAGTTCACCTTGTAGCCGTTGCGCATAATCGTTGATCGCCGCAGTATCACTTCCGGTGATGATAAGCTCGATGGCAGCTTGCCCGACACCTCCGCCCGACACCCAGGGCACCTCCGCCACAGATACCTCGCGCGCTCCGGCGACACCTTCACTGAGGGCGTCGCGCGCGAAGGTCATCAGGTCATCTTGCGACAGGTCGCGGGTCCGCTTGGGGGTCAGTCCGACATAGATATCGATTTCGTTGACCTTGGGATTCGTGCCGCTACCCGCGCTCGCAAACACCAGTTCGACTTCCGGGTTTTCACGCAGGATGACATCAGCTTGCTGGGCTGCATCCCGCGCTCCGGTGATCCCTGTGCTCAGGGGCAGCTTGACCGTCGCGAGAAATTCCGACCGGTCAGTGGTGGACATAAATGTGCTCGGCACAAGCCCGGCAAAAAATCCGCCGACAAGAACGCTCGCCAGAGCGCCAACGAGCACCACATACCGTCTGCCAATTGCCCAGCTGACCAGTCGTTCGTAGCGAAAGCGCATCCCAACATGAAATCGCTCTATACGTCCCAGCCAGCCATCTTCCGGATGTTCC